>Ga0105098_10000149_pt1 | contig 21724 bp, 21 predicted proteins | sample PPLLak21cMay2015_FD_79137 | JGI IMG/M metagenome (GOLD analysis project Ga0105098, IMG submission 79137) | Freshwater sediment microbial communities from Prairie Pothole Lake near Jamestown, North Dakota, USA - PPLs Lake P7 Core (1) Depth... | ecosystem: Environmental > Aquatic > Freshwater >... | reverse complement strand
ATATGCCTGAGGTTTCGCTGGTGGCGATCCTCGATGCGGACAAGGAAGGCTTCCTGCGCTCCGGCACCGCTCTGATCCAGACGATCGGACGCGCGGCGCGCCACGTCAGCGGGCGCGTGATCATGTATGCCGACCGCGTCACCGACTCGATGAAGTTCGCCCTGGACGAGACGAACCGCCGCCGCGCCAAGCAGGTGAAATACAACGAAGAGAATGGTATCGTGCCGATCAGCATTCATAAAGCCATCCATGACCTGACCGAAGAGTTCTCTCAAAAGGCTGTCAGCGAAATGAGGGGTGAGTACAAGACAAAAGGCATTGGCGATATGCCGCGCAATGAATTGCAAAAGATCATTCACGAGATGGAAAAGCAGATGAAAGAAGCGGCGAAGAACCTTGAATTCGAACGAGCCGCGGCGCTGCGCGATGAGATGTACCAGCTAAAGAACCTGCTTGCGGAAGACGAAAAGTTGAAACCGTGGGAGAGGATCAAGCTGCTGATGGGGGAGGAAGAATAGGAAACAAACATGACACCCCCAAACTTAAGGATTCAGCCACGGACACCTGCACCACCCGCAGGGGCAAGTGTGCACCGAACGCACGATTTGCTATGAAATGCTAAAGCATTTCAAAAACCGGGTGCAAGTGTTACACGGACAAACACGGATTTTGAATTAATTTGTTAGAACCGGACCATGAAGACTAGAAAACAGGCCGACCCACTCTGTTGGATTGGCCTGTTTCTGTGTAAAGTCGTGAAATCCGTGGCGAAAACGTTGAAGGATTAAATTCGGGGTGAGGCATGTTTCATTACTGTGTCGCTTTTATCGCACCCTGCGTCCTGACCATTTCCACACCGAGGTCCGTCAGTTCTTCAACCTGACCTGGTTGGAGTGTGCCCAAGGTTGCAACATAAACACCATTTGGGCTGAACAACACCACCAACTGCGAAAAGCTTCCTGTAGATTGCAACTGCTGCAATGGATGGCGCTGTGCCCATTCCGCCAGGGGATTCTGAGTCCATGGGTTGAGGATTTGACGGGATTCGGCCTGGTTGTTGGTAAAGGCTGTGAAATGGAAATCGATCAGCGGAGGGACTGGAGCGAGAGGCATTGCTTGGGAGACGTTCGGGGTATCTTCTGCTTTAAATCCATACAAGGAAATGGACTGTTGAAATAGAGCCTTGCCTATTGCAGCCATGATGCCGCCGGTGGGTTGTCCTGACACCTTTTGTGCTACGAAGAGAAATCCGTTCCCCATTTTGAAATCCGTGGAATACCAGCGTGTGACGGGCGAAGTACCAAGTACTGTGGATTGTATTTGCCAGTGAACACCGTTAGTGACCTGTTCCTGTGCATTGGGACCTGTCAGAGCTTCCTGCTGCCGGGTCGCCTCTAAAGTGGCCGCCTGGTTGATGGCTCGCATGAAGCCAGCCGGGCTTTCATCGAAAGCCTCGCCCAGACCGATAAACGCGCGCAACTGGTCCACGATCTTTTGCTTCCTCATCGAACTGAAGAAGCCGCCGGAGTAGTACTTCCGGAAGGGAACGATGCTGTTATCCCTGCGGACCACTTCGATGCGGTAGGAGCGGGTTTGATGACCGCTGCGCTCCATAGACTGTGAGCTGTCCACTCGAATCGTTGCGATCTCATCAAAGGAAATTTTCCTGGTCGTTCGCAGAAAATACAGCGACCAGTAGTTTAGTTGCAGGATGCGTGTGTTACGGTCGGCGATGATTGTCAATCCCCTTGTTAAAAGGAGGATGACCAGTCCAATTCCTGCCAACAAAACCGTGGTGGGTGAAAAGCCCTGCAAGGGAAACACGTAGATTCCCGCCCCGAGAGAAACAAAACCAAAAAGCCATAAACCAAAAGGTATGTCACGGAATTTGATGCTGCTCTGGTTCTGCATTGGTATCCTCCGGTGTGCTGTGATACTTTTTATTATAAGAATTATTTTTGGGGATTTCAACAAGTATGTACCAATGGGGGAAGGACCCTAATGGGGGAGGACTTTAGAGGTCTTTCGATACAAATAGGGCTTCATATAATTGAGGACGAATCGCAAGACATCAAACTCCATTACACCCAAAAAGAGAGGCTTTCATTCATGCGCATCAACGTTTTGCTTTCTGTTCTTGTTCTTTTTTCTCTTCTTGCTTCCTGCAACCTACAAGCGGGTCAGGCACCCGGTACACAACCGCCTGATGTTGAACGTATTTCTTCTGATATTGACATAGTGGGCACTGCCGTGGAATTGACCTCTGCGGCGCGGTTGACAGAGATCGCCGGCTCGGTAACCCCGACCTCCGCTGCCAGTCCAACTTTCACTCCCACCTCCACTCTCACGGTTACACCCCCTGCTGCTTCTCTACCCACTCAATGCAATCCCCTGGTCACAACGAATGTCGTTGCCAATGTCCGCTCGGGTCCGAATACGGCCTATGATATTGTCGGTTCGTTAGCACTGGGTCAGACTGCGATTGTGGCAGGCCGAAACGATGCCAATACCTGGTGGTATATTGACTATCCGGCTGGCTCCGGAAGCCATGCCTGGATTGCGGGAAGTGTCACGACAGCCTCCTGTCTGCCCTCGGCTGTACAAGTTGTCGCCGCGCCGCCTTTCCCAACTTCCGCGCCACAGAACGACACATCATCTGATGACGAAGGTGATGATGGCTCATCTGGTACGCCTGACCTGGTTGCGTATGCCATGCAGTACTACGTGGTGAGTGGCAAGAAGGTCCACGTTATGGTCACAGTGAAAAATACGGGGGACGGTACTGCCGGACCGTTCATCGTGAATTGGATGGCTAATCAGGATTTAGGCGGCTGTCACTGGACCATGACCAAGCTGGCTGCCGGCAAGGCCAAGAACCTCGAATGCGATTACACATATGAGTGGGGAGCCAACAAATATACGTCAACTCTGTTCGTTGACTCGGGAGGCAATGTGGCTGAATCGGATGAGGGCAATAACAAAGATTATTTCGATGTGAAATTGAATCAATAAACGTTTGGATGAAGGCCTGGGAGGTCCTTTGCAAAGGACTTCCCGGGGCGGGGATAATTCCATGAACATTGTTTTCCACAGTCTTGAAACTTCTTCTTTCTCAAAAAGTGGCATGACGATCTTGTTTACTACCGAAGCCGAATATTGATAACGGCCGCGCGACGCGCCGTTTTCGATCAGTACTCTCGGGGGATGATGTTTACGAGTACTGTCGGGGGATGACCTTTGATGTATATATTTTCATAACGAAGTTCCATACAATGATTGTAGAAAGTTTCACAAGTCGTTGAGCTTCATTGCTTTCAAAAGAGAGGATGTCCATCATGCGCCCCAAAGTCTTGTTTTCTGTTCTTGTTCTCTTTTCCCTTCTCGCTTCCTGCAATATGCCAGGAGGTCAGATGCTTGCCACGCAGTTGCCTGAGGTGAAACGGATTTCCTCCGATGTCGACGTGGTAGGCACCGCCGTGGAATTGACCTCCGCGGCGCGCTTGACCGAGATTGCCGGTTCTGTCACCCCTACTTTTACGGTAACTCCCACTCTTACGTTCACACCCACGTCTACAGTTGCTCCCACCTCCTCCGTTCCCACGCAATGCAACCCCCAGGTCACGGCTTCGGTCAATGCCAATGTACGTTCCGGTCCGGATACGGCTTATGATGTTGTGGGTTCTCTTTCATTGGGGCAGACGGCAACCATCGTGGGCCGCAACGATGCCTATACCTGGTGGTACGTTGCCTATCCGGGGATTTCCGGCGGGCATGCCTGGATTGCCGGGAGTGTGGTCACATCCGCCTGCGTGCCGTCAGTTGTGCAAGTGGTCGCTGCACCGGCCCTCCCGACGACCGTGCCGACTGACGTGCCGACTAAGGTTGTCGGCAATGATGCACTCCAGATCGTACCAGACTTACAAGTGGTGCCCCTCAAATTGCCTGACCTGATCGTTTCAGAGTTTACGATCACGCCTGCCACACCGGTCATGAACCAGAACGCGCATGTGCGCATCGGAGTCTACAACCAGGGAAAGGCTGCCAGCGGCCAATTTACCGTTGTCTGGTACGGACTTAGCACATTTCCCGTCAGCTGTTCGTGGACCGTAGACAGTATGAACGCGAACGGCGGTCGGATCCTGCAATGTGACTTCGTTTTCAAGAGTTGGTATCCGATCAACAAGACCTCTGTGGCGATCGTGGATGCCAACAACCAGGTGAGCGAGAGCAACGAGGGTAACAATCAGGGCAGCATCTCGCCTTTTGGGGTTACAGACCACTAGCGACTGAATCAGATTGCTCCAGGATACCTTTCGTTGCGCGGCCTCCAGCGCAACTGAAAAGCGACATCCATATTAAACGATGCGAAGGCTCACCAGCCTTCGCATCGTTTCTTGCATTCGATCAATTTGACCGAACTATTTCGGTTTCCAATGAGATCACATAAACGTCACGATCTCCTCCAGTGACTTCTTCCTGATCTCAGGCACTTGTGCATCCTCCGCCGGATAGCCCACGACCAAAATCAAAAATGGTTTTGCATCCGGCGGCATATGCAGGATGTCGTTCAGGAATCCCATGGGACTGGGGGTATGGGTAAGCGAGACCAGACCTGCGTTGTGGATGGCCGCGATCAGAAATCCCGTTGCAATGCCGACGGATTCATTCACATAATAGTTTTTTACGCGGCGACCATCGGGCAGCTCGCTGTGATTCTTTCCGAAGACCGCGATCAGGTAGGGGGCAGTTTCGAGGAACGGCTTGTGTTCATCTGTGCCGATTGCGGAAAGTGCATCCAGCCACTCCTGGGGCGCGCGGCGGTAATAGAACTCACCCTCCTCCTGCTCGGCTGCGACGCGGATCTCACGCTTGACCTTCGGATCGCCGACTACGACAAAATGCCAGGGCTGCAGGTTGGCTCCGTTGGGAGCCGACCCTGCAGTGAGCAAACATTCTTCGATGATCTCGCGTGGAATGGGTCGATCTGAAAAATGCCGGACGGTACGGCGTCTCTGCATGTGCCTGCGAAAATCCGCCGCACGTTGTCTCATTTCTTCAAGGGGATATTCAATATACGAAGACAGAGGTTGGAAGACTGCTTTTGACATCCTACTCCTCACAGACCAAAACAGGTTTCTGTCAGTATAGCATACTCACTTTCCTGTTTTTTCTTTTTCTAATCTTGTTTTTTTCTTTACATGACCTTTACATTGGCAGGGTATCCTTTGGGCACAGTAAAAAAAATGAAGTCGGGATTTGAGCCCGACCCCAAGGAGAAAATATCAATGAAAAAGACACTTTTGATCGTTGCTTTGCTCACACTGGCGCTCAGTGTGATCGGTGTGGGCGTCGCTTTTGCGCAGGGTGGCCAACCTCCGGTTGGCCAGGGTTATGGCTGGATGCATGACTACGTCGAACAGGCCCTCGCCGCGAAACTCGGTCTGACCGAAAAACAGGTGGAGGACCAATTCGCCGCAGGCAATCCCATGTACCAGATCGCGCTCGATAACGGCATCAAGCAGGAAGACCTGGCGAACTTCATGAGCGAAGTCCACAAGGATGCCTTTGCCAAGGCTGTCAAAGATGGCGTCATCACGCAGGAGCGGGCTGACTGGATGCTGCAGCGGATGCAGACCATGTACCAGAACGGCTACGGTCCCGGCAACTGCCCGATGCACAATGGACAGGGCGCTCCGACCGGCCGCGGACAAGGGTTTGGTCGCGGCATGATGGGCGGGGGACGAGGCCCGATGTGGGGCCAGGCAACTCAGACTCCATAATCATCAAAATATCCCGCAGATCCTGAAAATCTGCGGGATCATCGTTTCATCTCGGACAGTCATGGCACCCTGGTACCATGACTGTCGTTGTTAATTGAGTGAATACCCTGCAACTGCCCCGCTGCAAGCGTGACCTACTTGTTTTCCGCCAATGGGATCAGCAAAATCGGAACGCGCGCTCGCCGGGCCACGTTGGGTGCCACACTGCGCGCCCAAAAAGCGGCTGCGCCCGCTTTGCGGTGCGTGGTCAGCACGATCATATCTGCATGGAGCTTCTCGGAGAGATTCACGATCTCCGTCGCAGGATCGCCACGCGCGACTTCAGCAGTCACTCGAACGCCCGCCTGCTTTAACTGATCCAGGTGCTCCTGCAGGTCCTCCGCCGCATTTTCGACGTTGATCTCCAACAGTGCAGAGGTGGTGGCAGGCAGCAGGCTGCCGGCTGCTGCTCTTTCCCCTGCCATCGTCCCGAACGTAGGGATGACAGTCACTAAATGAACGTTGGATTTGTATGCAACTGCCAGCTTTTGTGTTACTGGCAGGCTATCATCATGAATGGGACCGGTGTCCAACGGGACAAGGATCTGATTTACCTTAAAGGTTTGGGCAACGCCGGCTTCCGGTTTTATCAGCAGCAGCGGTGTGATGCCATTGGCCACAACCTGCTGGGCAATGCTGCCATATAACAATTCGCGGACTTCGCTTTTGCCATGAGTGCACATCACGATCAGGTCGAGCCGGAACTCGCGCGTGGCATGCTCCACAATACTGCCTGCGACATCCTTCACAGCAGCCGTGTGGACATGTACGCCGACCTCTAGCTCCGCGGGGAAATCACGCTTAGCCACCTCCTCAAGGTAAGCGGAGGCTTCATCCGCTCTGGTGATATGACGGTCGCGATGGATCTCCTGAGGCGCCTCCTGCTCGATGATGTGAAGGAGCGTGACAGGGGCGTTCAACGTCTGTGCCAGTGAAGCTGCAGCGGGAATGGCTGCCTCTGCCAGTTTGGAACCATCCAGGGGGACAAGTATGTGTTTGAACATGCTAGGCTCCGAAGAAGACCTGGTACAACAGGAAAAAATTGAGCGCCAGGATCAACACCGCGGCGAGACTGGCGGCGATGGTGGTGATGCGCCGGTTGACCAGTGCGCCCATAATATCACGCCGGCGGGTGAACATGATCAGCGGGATGATGGCAAACGGCAGGCCGAACGAAAGGACCACCTGGCTGATCACCAGCGTGCGCGTCGGGTCCAGGCCAATGAAAATAACGACCAGTGAGGGAAAGATGGTGACGAGTCTTCGTACCCAGGCCGGGATGTGAAAATGCAGAAAGCCCTGCATGATGACCTGTCCCGCCATCGTTCCCACCGAGGAGGAGGACAGCCCCGAAGCAAGCAGGGAGATGGCGAAAATCCATGAGGCCGCGGAACCAAGCAGAGGCTCGAGAGTCCGGTGCGCCTCCTCGATGGTGCCGATCTCGGTCAGGCCTGCGTTGAAAAACGTCGAGGCGGCCATGACCAGCATCGCCATGTTGATGAGCCCGGCGAGGCCCATCGCGATAAAGACGTCGATCAGCTCATAGTGGAAGAGTTTGCGCTGCTGCTCCGGATGGCGCGTCACGATGCGGTCCTGGGTCAGCGCCGAGTGCAAGTAGATCACATGCGGCATGACGGTCGCGCCCAGAATGCCCGTGGCAAGCAGGACACTTTCCGTGCCGGAGAATTGAGGCACAACGGCATGGTAAAAAAGGGTCGGCCAATGCGGCTTGACAATAAAAGTCTCGATAAGATAGCTGAAAGCTACAACCCCAACCATGGCTGTGATCACTGCCTCCAGAGGGCGGAAACCATAGCGTTCCAACCCGAGGATCAAAAACGTCGCTGCGGCAGTGATGAGCCCCGCGATCCAAAGCGGCATCCCGAAGAGCAGATAGAACCCGAGCGCGGCGCCCAGAAATTCAGCCAGGTCCGTTGCGATCGCAACCAGCTCGCCGATGATCCACATGCTGATCACCACGGGCTTCGAAAATTCATTGCGACAGTGCTCGGCCAGGTTTTGACCGGATGCAATCCCCAGCTTCGCGGAGAGCGACTGGATCAGCATTGCCATCAGGTTGCTCGCGACGATGACCCACAGAAGCTGATAGCCGAACTTCGCGCCGCCCTGGATGTTGGTGGCGAAATTTCCGGGATCCATATAGGCAACACTGGCAATAAACGCAGGACCCAGGAACGGCATCAGCCGTGCCAGCCTGCCCTTCTTGCTTGTGCCCGTCAGGACCTCTGTTGCAGAACGGACGGTCCGGCTTTCCTTTTCAGCAACGGGAGGCGCGCTCGTTTGTTTCATTTCATGATCCTGCCTTTGGAAAAAATCGTCCTGTGCGTTTCATGTACTCACGGTATTCGTCGCCGAACTTTTCGATGAGATTGGCTTCCTCCTTCGGCGTCCGGATCGCCATTAGGATGAATGCCAGCAGGCCCAGGGCAGCAATAAACCAGTTATCCGCCACCAACCCAAAGGAGATGAACATGGATGAGCCGACCGTATAAAGCGGATGACGCACCCAGCGATACGGTCCATGTGTGACAAGCTGGTGTTCTTTACGTGTGGCGCTGGTGGGTGTGATGCCGCTCCCAATACTACTGAATAACCAGTAAATTCCGAGCGTGGAAAGGATTCCGATCCCAACCCCAAGCCAGCGCACCCATTCCGGGAGCCCAATTTTGGACCAGGCCATCCAGGCCGGGTTGAGCAGATATGCGAGCGGGCTAAGCCAAAGGATCAGTCCGCCAATCTTGATGACGGTCATTATGGCTGTCCCGTCGACTTTGCGGGAAATTTTTTCCCCGCTCTCCCTGTCAGCCTTGCGGCGGAAGTAGGATGAAATTCCCACCGCTGTAAAGAGGATAAGGGCAGCTAAAATGCGAAAAATGTTTTCATTCATTATGATTTCCTGTATTCATGATGTCGTTGCGAGGCGCCGCGACGAAGCAATCTCCTGTTTGGCGACTAAAGTTGCTCAATAAAGGGATCACGTTTAGAGATGAGATTGCTTCGCCCTTCGGGCTCGCAACGACATGGTAGTTATCGAAGCGATCTTGGAAGCAATTGTTCGGCTCGTTCCATGTACTGGTGATATTGATCTCCATGACTGTCTTGTCCTACAGTTCTTCAATAAATATTCTGCCTGTGATACTTAAGCCCAGAACCGTTGTTTTACGCCCCACCTTGATCGTCAGGTTGTGGTCGAAGGGTGAGTAATCAGTTACCTCGATCTGCGCGCCCGGGACAAGACCCAGCCCTTGAAGATAACGAAGCAGCTCAGGGTCGGGAGATTTGATGCGCTGGATCGTCGCTGTCTGATTCGGGCGCAGGGCGGAAAGCGGAGTCAACCGGTCGGACGGCATTTTCAGGTCGGCGGTCGGGATGGGTTCCCCGTGCGGATCGCGGACCGGATGTCCCATTGCCGCGGCGATGCGCCGCTCGAAGTCCTCCGAGATGACGTGCTCGAGCCGCTCTGCCTCTGCATGGACTTCATCCCACGAATAGCCGAGCGTTTGCACGAGCCAGGCTTCCAGCAAGCGGTGATGGCGGATCACCTCCAGCGCGGCTTTCCGGCCGTCCTTTGTCAACGTTACGCCCTGATGTTTCTGGTATTCGACCAGCGCAGGTTTTGCCGAGGCAAGCTTCTGGATCATGCCGGTCACGGACGGCGCGCTGACATTGAGTTTCCGGGCGAGCGCATTGGTGCTTGCGGTTTCGCCGTTCTCCGTCAATTCATAGATGTTCTTCAAGTAATCTTGAATGGAAATTGTGAGTGTTTGTTCCATGCGTTATATATTCCAAAGTGTGATTGTCGAGCAGGCAAAGAAAACAAAATATGCGATACTGAATCCGGCCCCTTCCGTCCGGTCGCGCACGAACTGCGGGAGGAGGCGTTTGATCAGCATCCAGGCGATCGTCATCGTGACGGGGTTAACCGCAGCCATCCAAACCGGAAAGGCTGTTTTTCCAGAGGCGACCAGGATGGAAAACAGGATCGACGCAATGATCACCAGGATCATGAGGGGCGCGTACGTGATGATCAGCACCCTGCGATGACGAGCGATCATTTCTGCGATCACGACCTGAGAGCCGTCCTCGACCTTGTTCAACGCCTGAACGTATTCGCCCATGTAGTAAAACGTCCCATGCACGAATGCACCGATCACGGAGGAGACGGCAAACAAGAGTCCGGTCAGGAGGGTCAGCGTTTCATTGGCGCCGGTCAATCCCTGGTAGACCTGCCAGAAGCCTGCCAGCATCAACGGCGTGGCAAAGACTCCGATCAGCGCGCCCCAGATCATGCGCCCGGATGGCAGTCCAACCATCTTCTCCGCGTCGGAGAGAAGTTTGCCGAATGGTTTGAGTTTGGGGTAATCGTCAAGCGAGGCTTTGCCGGCCAGCAGCAGCACATCGCCGATCGCGTAAAGCAACGCGCCCAGGAGGGCGAGCAATCCCGTGATATGAAGGGGAGTGATGAGTTGTTGCATAGTAATGACTTTCTGTCATTGCGAGCCTTCGGGAAGCAATCTCATCGTCAAGTAAAGATTGCTTCGTCGCTATCGCTCCTCGCAACGACATAACGATAGTTATTTGATAAGTAGCCCTGTCACCCAGAGCAATAACATGCCTGTCAGTACTCCGCTGAACACGGTCAATGGCATGGATTCACGGGCAGTGTCCTTTTGAATCAGCTTGGCGATTTCGTAAACGACTTCGAAGATCGCACCTGTACCGATGGCAAGAAACAGCACCGCCAGGAAAGGCGAGGGAGTATATCCACCGATCCACGCGCCGACGATGGCGGGCGCGCCGCCGATCAGCCCCATCAACGCCAGCCGGCCGAGGCTGGGCCGGTCGCGCAGAACGGGAGCGATGATGCCAAGCCCTTCCGTGATGTTTTGAATAATGAAGCCAACGACCAGAAAAGTTCCCAGGGCGATCTCGCCGACGTTATAAGCCGCGCCGATGGCAAGTCCCTCGCCGAGATTGTGGAATCCGATGCCGATCGCGATCATCAGCGCGATGGCGAGCCGGCGGTCCGTTTCACTGCCTGTGATCGCGGTCTGTCTCTTGGAGATGGCGTCGAGCAGCAGAAACGTCGCGACCGCGCCGATGCCGATCAGCCCAATGCCCTGGAACGACGAGGGTATCTCTGCCGCTGCTTCGAGTGCTTCGGCCAGGGTGTCCAGCCCCAGAAAGATCAGCAGGCCGGCTGTCGCTGCCATGAGGAACGTCATCGTGCGGCGGCCAAGCTGGCGCAGGGCCGGGAACCAGAAGATGCCAAGAAATACGGGGATCACACCGACGTATAAGCCGATCAGGGTGAAGCCCCAGAATGTGCTTGCAGACGGTTGCGGCGTTTCGAATGCCACAGGGATATCTACCGCGAAGGGGACCGCGTTGCCGGTAAAGATCGTAATGCCGTAGGCTTCGCCTTCCGACCAGGCGTAATTGACATGGATTTCTGCGCTGCCAAGCCGTGGAATGGTCGGACTGGGCGTCACGCTGAAAGGCATGATTGCTTCGTTGATAATAACCGTCGCAATGGTCAGTGCCTCCGGGCCCGTGTTGCGGACGTGGAGATGGATCTCATTCTGTTCGAGGACGTAATTTTCCACAGCGAGGTTTTCAACAGGCACAGGCGATTCAAGGTTGAGCCCACCGCCAGTGGAGAGGAAGAGCGCGATCACTCCAGCCAGGAGAACGATCGGGATCAGGAGCAGGATCAGGGTGCGGAACGTGAAGCGGTTTTTCGTCGGTTGAGAAGTTGGTTGAGTCATCAGTCACCTCTACGCCATAACTTCGAACATGCCATTCCATCCCAGTTCGGCGAACTCGGTGACATGGGCATGGAACATATACATCCCAGGGTATTTATAGCTGAATTCAAGGATGCCGCGCTGTGCCTGTCCCTGGATGATGGTGTCTGTAAATTCACTGGGAGTGAGGCTTGTACCGGTGGGGTAGTAGTGAAAGAAATTTGCATGCAGGTGGAAGGAGTTGAGCAGGTCGAACTCCAGGATGTTGACGAGATAGATACGGATCGCTTCGCCAACCCTGATCTGGATGGGATGGTTCTGGTAGTGAAAGGGGATCCCATTGACCGCATAAAAATCGTTCGCGTCGTCGAAATCCACATCGATGCCGTTCATGACCATCACCATCTCACGATCGACCGGCGGACGTCCCTCTTTTGGATCGACGATGAACGCGCCATAGAGTCCTTTTGCGATGTGGCGCGCCAGCGGAAAGACATGGCAGTGGTAGAGATGCAGGCCGAACGGCTCCGCATCAAACTCGTACGTAAAGCTGCCTCCCGGTTCGACGAGTCCCCCGGGGCCCGTGCCGGGAACGCCATCCATCTCGCCGGGATGGAATCCATGAAAATGGATGGAATGCGGATGATTGCTGCCGTTGCTGAATTGAATGCGGATGCGGTCGCCTTCCGTAGCTCGGATGGTGGGACCGGGAATTCTTCCGTTGTACGTCCAGGCGGGGAATTCGATACCGGGAAGGACTTCGATATTTTTATTGAGTGCCACGATTTTGTATTCCCGCAGGACCTGGCCGTTGGGCAAAGTGGAGACTTCGCCATAATCGAAATCTGTCAGGATGTCAGTCGGGTTGAAACCGTTCTTTTCATGATCCACTTCGCCCACCGTGCCGGGCAGATCGCCATGATCGCCCTGCTGCATCACATGTGATTGATGAACCTTGTTCGGCTCATCGGCAGAATGCTTTTGATTGTTTTGAGTCAACGCCGTCGCGCCGGCTGTACCGAGGATGGCAAGGCTCCCCACTTTGAGAAAGTCTCTTCTTGATAAAGGCTTCATAGCTCCTCCTATGGCTAAAGTAAAATTTAGGTATGCCTAAATATTGTAGACGAAAAAAAGAGCCGCGTCAAGGGGCGCGGCTCCTGTTGTGCAGCAGTTGAACTGCGGGTATATCAAGAAGTTACTTTCTGGGTCTCAACCATCTCCCGCCGGATATCAATGAGATCAACACAAAAGCGATCGCGGCCCAGGTGAACGCGGTCTGATCGGTTGCAATCCCTATGGTAAGGAATACCATTCCAAGAAGGAGAAAAATCATCGAGGCAAGTCTGCGAGGTTGTCGTTTTTTCATGATGTGATTATACATAAAGTTTTGGCCATTGGTAAATGAAATCTTTTTTTAATGTTCAAAAGTATTGTCATTGGATGAGTTTATGTAATAATAAAGAAGGTAATTTGTATCTCATAACATGGATCACGTATTAGGTGTATGTTCGGACACAATCACAAAAATCAAGAGGTGAATGATGCGTATTTGCATTCTTACAGATGAAGAGATCCGGGATTTCAATCCGGCGCCTTACATGCAGGGATTCGATTGGGAAATGGTCACGATGACGGACCCCGTCATGGAGGTTCTGCGTAACCTGGCCGCCCGCAATGAATTCGATGTCTATTTGAATCTTTGCGAAGGCTATGAAAAGGATGAAGATGCGGATTGGGACTACCAGGGCATCGATGTTGTCAGAGCCCTCGAAGAACTTAATCTGCCATTTACAGGAGCAGATTCAAAATTCTTTGATCCGACACGGGAAGAGATGCAAGCTGCGGCAGATGCACATGGAGTCGGGTTTGCAAAAGGATATCAGGTAACGAGTGTTGATGAAGCGCAGCGACTTGTCAAAAATCTGCGCTATCCGATCATGGTCAAACACCCCAGGAGTTATGGAAGCATGGGTATGTTCCGTGAATCGCGCGTCGATACGCCTGAGCAGCTGGCCGCACAGGTCGAACGCGTCTGTGGTGAGTTCGGCGCGGCGCGTATGGAGGAATTCATCGTCGGAAAAGAATACAATGTCCTTGTCATGGACGATCCGGATGACTTTGACAATCCCATTGCGTATCCTCCTGCTGAGCTGGTCTTCCCTGATGGAGAGGAATTCTGGCATACCGATATCAAGTGGGACTACAACGTTCCCTTTGATTTCAAGCAGGTCACTGACCCTGCACGGGTCGCCAGCCTGCAGGAAGCCGCGATCCGGATGTACAAAGCCGTGGATGGTGTCAGCTGTGGACGCTGCGATATGCGCATGAATGAAAAGGGAGAGTTATTCATTCTGGAGATCAACCCCAATCCTGCCATTATGCTGGCGCCTGAAGAATATGGTCCCGCGGACTATATGATCCTGTATGACCCGGGTGGCTACAAAGTCTTTTTTGACCGCCTGATCAAGGTGGCGCTGATTCGTCACAAGCTGAAGGCCGCCGCGGACTAACTTCCTCTCAGAAGGTAGCTAGCCAAAAGAGGATGGGATCGCAGTGTCCCATCCTCTTTTTACGCCAATCGTCATCGCTCACACATACAAATCATTAAAGTAGTTGACCAGAAATACATTGCAGAGCTCATCCGGCAGGGCGTCGAGCACTTCGTTGATGAATGCCATCTCCGTTGGGAGTTCCGTTCCCGCCAGCCCCGCGCTTGCCGCGAGCTGGCCGAAGGCCGCTGCCGGGTCTGGGCCCTGCAGCGCCGCGCCGACCATGGCGCGGATCGCCTCGCCGTCGATCGGCGTGGCCCCTTTGACGATCTCCACACATTCACGCAGGTCCTTGAGCAAGGCGTCCACATTATGGATCGTGCCGTGATTAACAGAGATGTGCAGGTTGCGGGGCGTGAGCGGCGTGGAGAACTGCCCCTGGATGTACCAGCCGCGCTTGTTCATTTCATCGGCAAGTTGATAGACGTTGATCGTATCCGACTTGAACGAAAACATGCACATGACGGGTTGGCCGAGCACCTGCAAATCATCGATCGCATTGATGCCGGCCATCAATTTCTTTGCTGCTTCCTGCACTTCCCTGACGATCCGCTTGTAACCCTCTTCGCCGAGGAAATTCAGGATCGCCCAGGCTCCCGCCATGGGACCACCGGTCTTCGAGCTGAGCATGGTCGGGTTGATGAGCGTGTACCCGGTTGTCTCGGTGCTGGCGAAGATCTGATACTTGCGGACCTCCTTGCTGCGATACATGATCACCGAACAGCCTTTTGCCGCGTACCCGTATTTGTGCAGGTCCGTGGATATGGACGTCACACCCGGAACGGTGAAGTCGAAATCAGGAATGTCATAGCCAAGCTTGCGCATGAACGAAAGATGAAGGCCGCCCACACAGGCATCCACGTGGAAGAGCAGATTTTTCTCCTGCGCGATCTTTCCGATTTCAATGATCGGATCGATGACGCCTTGGGAGTAACTCGGGGCAGAGGCAACCAGTAGAATGGTATTCGGCGTGATCGCGGCGCGCATATCCTGCGCGCGCACTTTGAACGTCTGCGGATCGATCTCCACGATCACAGGCTTTACGCTCAAATACTGGGCTGCTTTGTGGAACGCCGCGTGCGCCGTCCTGGGTAGCACCATCTCAGGCTGTGCGATCTCGGGATGTTCGGCGCGGGCTTTGTCGCGCGCGGTTTTGACGACGAGCATGATACTTTCTGTGCCGCCCGTCGTGAGATGACCAACTGCGTTCGCGTCGCCGCGCAGGAGATTTATGATCGCGCGGACAACGTCAGTTTCCTACTTGAGCATCGAGGGGAACACGGAGGGGTCGAGTCCATTCTCGGTGAGGAAAGAAAGATACGCTGCGCGCGTGACCTCGGCCGGATCCTCACCCGGATTGTAGACGTAACACCAGACCTTGCCCGCCTTCCAATCCATGTCGCGGGCTTTGAAGGCTTGCAGCGTGTTGAGAATTTCTTCTTTTGAAAGGCCCTGTTGTGGGATATGCATATGATTTCCTCTTTGAACCGCGCAGCGCGCAGAGCGCAAAGAAAGTGAAAAGGAGAAAAAGATTACGAGTGCGTCTCGCGTCCCAGCGGATAGTGCGACATACAGTACGCAACCAGCAGGGCTGCAATGATGGGAGTAATGCCGATCAGGAAGCGGATGCCCCAGATTGCGGTCTCGCTTTGCACGTCGCTGCCCGCCACAAAGCCGGTCAAGGCGGTGACGAGCGCAAAGAGCAGTCCCTGTGCCGAGAATGCCAGTTTGATGATGCCGTTGTTCATCCCGAAGAACAATCCTTCGCGCCGGAAACCGTTTTCCTGTTTTGCGTCCGCGTCAATGATCTCTGAGAGGACCGGAAATGGCATGATCATCGAATTGGCAAGCCCGGGGATGGTGAGCATGGTTCCGACCAGGCCTGTATAGAAATCACGGGCAAAGGTCATCACCACTAAACCGGGGAGGAAGGCAAGCGAACCAATCATCCATGCTTTGCGATAGCCAAGCCGCGCGACGATCGGACGCCAGACCAGCAGCGTCGGAATGGCGAGGAGAAACGGGACTCCCAGCAGGACCGCTTCCGCATCGCCGCCACCCAGGCGGATTCCGAATGCATCCACGTGGTCCTGAATCCCGAGCGCGTATTTGCGCCAGAAGGGCATCATCGCTGCCAGCAGGAGCCAGATGTACTCCTTGGAAATGTTTGCGCCCAGGAACCAGCGGAAGGCTTTGTTTGCGAGTACGAGCTTCAATGAGTGCCGGATGCCAAAGCCGTGTTCCCTGGTTTCGTCAACCGGTCTTTCCTTCACACCGATCATGGCGACGAGATAGCCCGCTGCAATCAATGTGCCCATGATCGCGCCCATTGCGATGTAGCCGACCTCTTCGGCAAGGATCGGGGCGAGAATGAAGGCAAGCAGCAGTGCCACAGTGGCAAGGAGCTCGCGCACCACGGAGAGATCGATCCGATCGCGGGGAGTCGGAGCAATTTCGGGAAATAATGAAATGTAGGCGATGAATGTCAGGCTGTAAAGCGTATCGAAGATGAACAGGATCATCAGAAAATACGCAGCCAGCATCCACGGGCTTTGACTCGGTGGAGTCCAAAGGAAAAAGAAAGCCAGTCCCAGCGGGATCGCGCCGAGCGCGACATAGGGCACGCGCCGCCCGAACTTCGTACGTGTCCGGTCGGAGATCTGCCCCATCAGCGGGTCATTGATCGCGTTCCATAGACCGTAAATGCTCCATAAAATGCCTGCTACGCCCGCGTTGAGTCCAAGTACGTCAACATAGTAAAAATTGATGCGGTTGCCGAATACCTGGTATGCGATCGTATTTGCGAAATTGCCGAATGCGTAGGTGATGAATTTCAAGATTCTCATTGCATTCTCCTGTGACATTCTACCTTTATCGGCAATCTTTCCCCGAAGAAGGCGTCCAAACCCATCAAAGCCAGAGACTGTCTCTGGCTTTGGAAGATGGCTTGGAGGGATGCGCAGCGTGCGTTGGTGAGAGCGACGCCATGTTTGAGGCTATCATGATTGAAATCAGGTGCCTCCATTTTAATCGAGTGGCGAAAAAATAGATAGCGTTTCCTTTAATGAAGGTGGCCCGCACCTAAAAGATGCGGGCCTCTGTGTTCTGACTTGAAAGGGACTTCAAATATTCATACACTTGTAGGGCTGCATTGCCCCCGGCCTGGGCATGTGCGATCAAAGGGATGCCATGGGGACCCGGGATGTTGATCGCCTCAGGATATGCCTCGAGCGCAGCCTTGACGATTTCGAGCTTGCCGAGCATGGTTGCAGCAAAAAGATCCAGGCGGGCGCCATTTTTGAGCAGGTAGCTGGCGATGTCACTCCGGCCCATGTGCGCGGCAGCGCCGAGACCGGTTTCCCAGTCTCCGCCGCCCCAATCCCAGGCGCTGTTGGTGAGCGCAGGCTCCTGCGCGAGCAATTCCTTTACCCTGTCCAGGTCGGCGTGTGATTTGCTGACGAATTCCTGCACGAGCGTTACTTCTAAAGCGGGTTTCTTCTCCATTTCATTTCTCCTGTAAAAGCTACTCATGGAAATTCAGCAAGGCTTCATGTTAATATGACTTCATTATATTGGCGATTTTTACCCTTGAAAAGATTTGTCATTTTGCTGGCATAAAACCTCCCTGCCTGCGAACATTTCGCCATAGCGTTCTCCTGCTGTAAAATAGCATGGTATTTCTCTCGAGAGGAATTATGTTCCTTTTTTTAGCCAGCATCTTTCTTTCAGCCTTTCTGCTTTTTCAAATCCAGCCGATGGTGGGCAAGTTCATTCTGCCATGGTTTGGCGGGACACCGGCAGTTTGGTCAACGGTCATGCTGTTTTTTCAGGTTTTGCTTACAGCGGGATATGCATACGCTTATTGGCTGATCAGTCATATAAGAAGACAGCGGCAAGCGATCGTTCACATGGCATTGATTGCCTCGGCGATTGCCGTTCTCGTATCCCTGTCTCTTGTCTGGCCATCTCCCATTACACCCGGCCCGGGCTGGAAGCCTCAGGATGTCAGCTCACCCGTACTCCACGTTTTCAGACTGCTCCTTGCATCTGTCGGTCTGCCATATTTCGTTCTGGCGTCTAATGGTCCGCTGATGCAGGCGTGGTTCAGCCGTCTTTTTCCTGAGCGATCCTATGCACGACTGTACGCATTCTCAAATGTAGGCTCATTGCTTGGATTACTTGCGTACCCGGCCCTGATTGAACCGATCTTATCCTTGCATTCACAAGGCTGGATATGGTCTGTTGGTTTTGCACTTTTTGGATTGCTTGCAGGCTGGATCGCTGCGCGAGGCGGAGATACAGCGCCTCCGACGCAGCCGAAAGCTGGTCCCGTTTTATCACCGGAGCGCCCCTCTATTGCCCTCACAACACTATGGATCATCCTCAGCGCGACCGCATCCCTGTTTTTGTTATCCGTCACGAATCAGATCACCCAGGAGGTGGCGGTCATCCCCTTTTTTTGGGTCCTGCCACTTACACTTTATCTGCTTAGTTTCATCATCGCCTTTTCAGGGGAGCGCGGGTACAACCGCAGCTTCTATGCAATCCTCTTTGTATTCTCCACCGCCGCGACATTGTACGTCATGCTCAATGCGACTTCTCTGCATGTGTATTGGCAAACCCTTGCCTATTGCCTGCTGCTGTTTTCTGCTTGTATGCTTTGCCATGGTGAGTTATATCTCTTGCGGCCTTCCGCGCAACACCTGACGATGTTTTACCTGATGATCTCCATCGGTGGAGCGATGGGAGGCATCTTCGTCAGTTTGACCGCCCCGCTGATCTTCAATGGCTACTGGGAGTTTTTTGTAGGACTGGGGACGACCCTGGCCGTTCTCCTCACAATTCTCCGTGACAGGCAAGGTGTGAATATACCCACGCGTACCCGTTTCATTCTTACGGTCTTCGGGTTGGTGACGGTCATGCTGGCTGTCCTCAGCACATACTTTTCAGGCTCGCTATATTCAAAGCGGACCTTCTACGGCGTGATCCGTGTGCACGAGACGGTCCCTGAAGGTTCAACAGAGAGGGCATATCTGATGTCGCATGGGATCACAGTCCATGGCCTTCAATTCATCGACCCGGAATTGCGCCAGGTACCTACAACCTATTACGGCCGGGATAGCGGCGTGGGGCTTGCGATCTTGAACCATCCTCAATATGGGCAAGGTCAGCGCGTCGGAATGCTTGGCGGCGGCAGCGGGACGCTGGCAACTTACGGTCAGCCTGGCGACGTATACCGTTTGTATGAAATCAATCCGGTTGTGATTGACCTGGCGCAAGGGCAGGGAGGATATTTTTCATTCGTTGCTGACAGTCAGGCAGATGTGACCATGGTCCTCGGCGATGCGCGCCTTTCCCTCGAACGCGAGCTTGCCGCTGGGCATCCGCAGAACTTCGATGTCCTCGTTCTGGACACCTTCAGCAGCGACTCGATCCCGGTCCATCTGGTGACGAAGGAAGCCTTTGCCCTGTATCTCGAGCATCTCGCCCTCGATGGCATCATCGCTGCCCACATCACCAACCTCCACCTTGACCTGCAGCCTGTTTTCTGGCAGCTGGCACGCTATTATGGCTTGAGCATGGCGCGAGTGAATTACGCAGGTGATTCAAAAGGTGGATATGCCTCTCATTGGATCTTGCTCGCGCGTGATCCTGCCCTGCTCGAAATTCCCGCTATCGAAGAACACTCCGTTACTTTGAGTGGATACTCCACAGATATAAACCTGTGGACGGATAATTACAGCAATCTGTTTCAGATTTTGAAGTAATTAACTCAAGTGGCTACCTTGAGATGCTCAAGGCAAAGCTTTATTATTTTTGCCGCGAAGTACACGAATTTCCGCTCTCCGTCATTGCGAGGAGGGTGCGCGAAGCGTCCCGACGAAGCGTCGCCGTGGCGACACAATCTCAAGCTCAATTTCCAGGGCAAACTGCTTACAGCGCGTGAGACACCTGCACCCACCGTGATTTGCTTAAGCAAATCATGCGGTGTTGCGCCGGGCGCAAGTGCCGGTGTGACGGAAACGGGCGGACATTATTTTTTCAAAACTCAGTAGGTTAATTAAGTGGCAGTCACATTAAACGTGATTGCCGCTTTTCTACCAGGCCACTCCCAATACTGCCACAAAATGAGCCGCGGCAGCCAGCATGACAAAGATATGCCATATTTCATGGAAGCCGAACACTCCGGGAATGAAATTGAAGATCTTGGTAATGTACACGACCGCGCCAAGGGTATAGATCACGCCGCCAGCCAGCAGCCAGCCCAGCACCCATACAGGTAATACTGCCAGCATCTGCCCGATCGCGGCAATACATAGCCAGCCCATCACCAGATAGATCCCTGCATTCAGCCAGCGCGGCGCCCGGATGTAAAAAACCTTCACAATAATTCCAATCAATGCCAGCGACCAAATAATGCTCAACAGGCCCCATTTCCAGAAGCCCGAGAAGGCATTCACGCAAAACGGAGTATATGTCCCTGCAATCAGGAAATAAATTGCGGCATGGTCGATCTTGCGGAAAACCTGCAGAGCCTTGTCCTTGACCGTCACCATGTGATAGGTGGCGCTGGCAGAAAACAGAAAGATCAGGCTGAGACCATAGACCACCAGGGAAATGATCTTGGCGGGCGTATCCCAGCCAATGATAAGGAGCACAACCAATCCGATCGAGGCAAGGATCGCGCCGCCCCAGTGTGTCAGGCTATTGACAGGTTCACGTAGTTTTCTAAGCATGTTTTGTCTCTTCTTTGATCTGATTTTTCGTTGCCGACACGATAAATACCAGACTTGATTTTACAGCAATCTCATGGATCTCCACCTGAAAACCGACTTTGGCGAAAGGCTCTTTGGTTCTTTGATGAAGCATCTCAGATAGATTTGGAGGAGTTTCTCCGGTAATACGGAATATCCAGGCCAGCAAGCGATCCAATCCGCCGCGGCCGGTGATCACTGCGCCGGGCAGGATGACAAATCTGCCGCCTGGTGCCAGGACCCGCCAGGCTTCAGTCAACGTTACCGGATCAAAAATGTATTCGGCTGGAAAGGTGGCAACAACAGTGTGGAACGCTTCATTTGGGAAGGGGAGACGCTGCGCTACGCCTCGAGTTAAATTGGTCTGCGTGTAGCCAGATTTGAGGACTGGGGCAGCCCGATCTGGTGTAGCCGATGACGAAGTGCTTTGTGATCGAGCGACAGCTGCCCGCCTCAGATTGTGTTTGGCGAGGCGACCCATTGAGGCCGATTCATCGATCCCAACGGCGACCAGGCCGCGGCTGAGAAGGACGCGCTGCAAATGTCCGGGCCCGTGGCCGATCTCAAGGATCCGCCTGCCCTCGAGAAACGGGATCACGCTCATGACCCAGTCCTTCCAGCGATTGAATGAAACAGTCGCCGCGACCAGATCGTATGTGAACGCGAACTCGTGATAAAGCAGGCGGAAAAAGAACCGCAGCAGGGTTTTCACAAGCGTAGCACTATAGTCCCGCGTGTTTTGGGCGGGAGTCCTGTGGACAAGCGAAGCACGATTTGCTAAGCAAATCGTGTGGACAAAAAAAAAAGGGTTTGACGCGACTGGTCAAACCCTT
>Ga0105098_10000148_pt1 | contig 21804 bp, 22 predicted proteins | sample PPLLak21cMay2015_FD_79137 | JGI IMG/M metagenome (GOLD analysis project Ga0105098, IMG submission 79137) | Freshwater sediment microbial communities from Prairie Pothole Lake near Jamestown, North Dakota, USA - PPLs Lake P7 Core (1) Depth... | ecosystem: Environmental > Aquatic > Freshwater >... | reverse complement strand
GGACACGATCGAACGCTCCAAGCAGGAGATCCGCGAAAAGATCCAGTGGTTCCTGAAATTTGCGGATATCTCCACCAAAGCCGAGGAGTTCGTCGAATCGGCGACGATGAACCCGGCCTTCGAAGAGTCGGCCATGTTCGAAAACATGGTAGACCTGATGCTGGGCGGCGAATACGATGTGTACGTCTTCGACACGGCTCCCACCGCCAATGCCCGCCGGCTGCTGGGCATGTCGCAGGTCTATTCGCTGTGGGTCAACAAGATGCTGAAAAGCCGGGACGAAGCCCGCTCCCTGCGCGAACTGCTTTCCTTCACCAAGAAAAAGGAAAAAGACCCGCTGATGGAATACCTGGTTGCCTTCCGCGACCGTATGGGCAAAGCCCGTGTCATGCTGACCGATCCGGCCCAGACCTCCTTTTTCTTCGTGACTCTCCCCGAGGCCCTGCCGATCGCGGTCATTACCCGCTTCATCGGCTGGTTCCACGATTTCGGCATCCCGGTCGGCGGCGTGATCGTTAACATGCTGATCGACAAAAGCCAGGTCAATGATCAGTCACCGGAATTTGTCAGGAACCGGGTAGCCATGCAAGACCGCTACATGATTGAGATCTGGCAGAAGTTCGAAGGCATGGTGCGCGCCAGGCTGCCACTCTACGAGACGGAAGTGCGCGGTGTGCCGTCGCTCAGCCGCATGGCAGACAATCTGTTTGTGTAAAATCCCGATCTCAAGGATTCAGCCACGGATTTCACGGATGGGCACAGATTGGAAATCCGTGTTTATCCGTGTAATCCGTGGCAAAAATGCAGGGTGTTCACGATTATTGACCTTATGAAAAATATCTTTCGACGGTTTACCGGTACTTCCCGTGAAATCCTGTATGGCATGGCGATCCATGACCAGGTGCGCGCCCTGGCAAAAACGCGCGGTTCCCTGGAACATCTTTTCGTGTTGATCAGCTTTGGGGATCTGCTGGGTGTGCCCATCCTGCCGCCCTATTACAGCCTGCGCCTGTTGCCATTCATTGTCCCGTTGATCGGCAACTGGAAGCGGCGCATGCTGCGGGAACGGGATCTGCTGGATGCAATATTTTAGGAATGTAGACAAGTACACACGGAAATATGTATACCTGATTACCTGTGTACTTGTTTACGTATCTTGTGAGGACCTCCGCAACGCTAACCAAAATCTTTTTTAACAGGAAATAACCATGAAAGCTGTACGCGTACATGAATACGGAGGGCTCGAAGTACTGAAGTATGAGGAGGTTTCAGTACCGGAGCCCGGAGAGGGCGAAGCGCGGGTCAAGGTCGAGGCGATCGGTGCCAATTTTATTGACGTCTATCACCGCCTGGGCCGCTACCAGGGAAAGCTGCCGCTCACCCTCGGTCAGGAGGCCGCCGGCACGGTCGACGCGGTGGGGCCGAACGTGACGGATGTGAAGCCGGGCGATCGCGTCGCGTACGCCAGCGTGCAGGGTGCCTATGCTGAGTATGCGATTGTCCCTGCCTGGCGACTCATTTCCATCCCCGCGGGCGTGGACTCAAAACAAGCGTGCGCAGCTATGCTCCAGGGCTTGACGGCTCATTACCTGACCTTCAGCACGTATCCGCTTAAAGAGGGCGAGACTGCCCTGGTGCACGCGGCGGGCGGCGGCACGGGCCAACTCCTGGTCCAGCTCGCGAAACGACGCGGCGCGCGTGTGATCGGGACCGTTTCCACAGACGAAAAGGCAGCCCGGGCACGCGAGGCCGGCGCGGACGAGGTCATCATTTACACACAGGCGGACTTCGAAGTCGAAGTAAAGAGACTGACGAACAACGTCGGTGTGGACGTGGTCTATGACTCGGTTGGCAGGGATACGTTCGACAAAAGTTTGAACTGCCTGCGGCGGAGAGGCTGCATGGTGCTTTTCGGTGCGTCTTCCGGGGCAGTCCCGCCCCTCGACCCGCAGGTCCTGAATGCAAAAGGGTCGATCTTTCTGACCCGGCCCTTCCTGGCACATTACACCGCCGACCGTGCGGAATTACTGGGAAGAGCTACTGACATATTCAACTGGATCGCGGCAGGCAAATTAAAGGTGCGAATTGACAAAACATTTTCGCTCGCCGAAGCTGCCGAGGCTCACCGCTATCTCGAAGATCGGCAATCCAAGGGAAAGATATTGCTAATCCCATAACCAAGTCGAAGAGAAATCTCTATGCTTCCTTCGCCTTCCTCGGCGAAGGATGATCTGTAAATGCACCGCCGGGGACGGCGGCTTGAGCAAATAATCAGGAGAGAAATCGCCGAAAGTTGAAGCCACTGAGTTAATTCAGTGGCTTCAACAATTCCCGGAAGGAGTGAACAAAAGAACAGACCGAGTATTTTCTCACTACAGAGAACACCGAGCTCACGGAGAAAATAAAAAGGGGAAACTCTGTGTTCTCTGTGAGCTCCGTGGTGAATTTGTTCGACAAGCCATCCAATTGTCCATCAAGGTCTCTCAAAATCTGTTACCATTGCACGGATTTGGAGGTACCCATGGATTTACAACTCAAAGATAAACGCGCTTTCATCGCCGGTTCGTCAAAAGGATTGGGATTTGCCACTGCGTTGATGCTTGCCCATGAAGGCTGCCAGGTTGCCGTCAACAGCCGCGAGAAAAAGAATGCCAGGGCCACGGCGAAGAAAATCACCAAGGAATCCGGCACACAGGCGTATGGCTTCGCCGGGGATGTGAGCAAGGCAGCCAGGGCAGAAGAGCTCATCCAAGCCGCCGTCGAGGCGTTGGGCGGACTCGATATCCTGATCACCAATGCGGGCGGGCCGCCTGCGGGGTCCTTCGAAATTTTTGACGAAGAGGCCTGGCAAAAAGCGGTGAACCTGTCCCTGATGAGCCATGTGCGCCTCATCCGCGCCGCGCTGCCGCACCTGCGGAAGTCTTCCGCTGCGAGCGTGCTGACGATGACCTCCTACACGGTCAAGCAGCCGCTCCCCAACCTGGTCCTCTCCAACAGCGTCCGCGCCGCCACGGTGGGCTTGACCAAGTCCCTGGCGCTGGAACTTGGAAAGGAGAATATTCGTTTTAACTCCATCCTGCCCGGCTGGACCGCGACCGAACGCGTCCAGGAAATCATGGCTTTCCGCGCCAAAAACAACAAAACCACCGCCGAAGAGGAGTTCGCCAAACAGACGGCGGAGATCCCGCTGGGGCGCATGGGCCGCCCGGAGGAGTTCGCAAATGCGGCGGTTTTTCTCGTATCGCCGGCGGCCTCGTATATCCACGGTGTGGCCCTGGCGGTGGACGGCGGAATTATCAAAGGGACGTTCTAAGGAAAATCATGTCAGAATCAACCTGTCTGAACTGCGGCACATCCGACCAGGACCGGCCGCTGGTTACACTCAAATTTCAAGGGAAAGAGTTATACATTTGCCCGCAATGTCTGCCGAAATTGATCCACAAACCCTACGAACTGGCGGGTAAAATTTCTGGCTTCGAACCATCGGATAACCCATCAGATCCTGATGATTAAGTAACATACACATCGTTCCGCAGGTTTGGTCCAGATACGACATAATCAGCCTGCCTGATATTCCATGTGAGAAGATGACCAAAAACTCAAATAAGTTTTATATCATATCGTTCATCGTACTATTTGCCGTTTCAACCACGATACTTCTGATCGCGAGCACGGCAAAGAGTCCAATCCCTGCCTGGGGCGGTTACCTGGATGTCGGCATTGTCGTTTTGATTGCCTTCACCGGATTTGTGATCTACCGGCAGAACAAGATCGCGCCGCGCTACGATATCAGCCATCAGGTGGCGATCTATCTCTTCCCCCTGATCCTGGTGGGCATGTGGCTATATCAAGCTTCGCTTGACTTCAATATTCTCCTCACCGGTGTGGCGTGGCGGGTATATCTCTTTCTTAGTGTCCTGCCGCACGCCATCAATCTTTGGAAGTCGGACCAGACTCAATGAATAAACTGTCCTTCCTGGCGCGCACATCGCTGCTCATCGCCTTTTTCTTCCTGATCGACAAAATCCTCGCCTTCGTGCGCGTGGGCATTATTTCGCGCCAATACGCGGACTCGATCGAACTGCTCGACACGTTCAATGCCGCCAACAATCTGCCGGATGTATTATTCGCCTTGATCTCCGGCGGGGCACTGGCGATGGCATTCCTGCCTTTGATGAGCGAATACCTCACAACCAGGGGCCGCGCCACAGCCTGGGACCTGTTCTCACGGGTTGCCAACCTGGCATTCATCGTGACCGGCTCGATCGCCATCCTGATTGCCATCTTTGCGGAGCCCATCGTCAACGCGGAACTTGGCATCGCGCCCGGCTTCAACGCGGAACAGCGCGAGCTGCTGGCGGATCTCATGCGCCTCAACCTCGTTGGCACGATCATCTTTTCGATCAGCGGGCTGGTGATGGCCAGCCTGCAAGCCAACCAGCATTTCCTTTTGCCTGCACTGGCGCCCACCATGTACAACGTCGGTCAGATCTTCGGCGCGGTCTTCCTGGTGCCGCGCTTCGGGATCCGTGGTCTTGTCTATGGCGTGATCGTGGGTGCCGCTCTGCACCTGCTCGTTCAAATCCCGGCGCTCTTCCGCTATCAATTCAAGTGGACGCCTGTGCTCGATCTGCGGCACAGCGGATTGATCGAAGCCCTGAAATTGCTGGCTCCCCGCCTGCTGACCATGTTCGGCATCCAGCTGATCGTCATCGCCCGCGACAATCTCGCCTCCCGCCTGGGCCAGGAGGGTGCGGTGACCTCGCTCACCTATGGCTGGATGATCATGCAGGTGCCCGAGACCCTCCTGGGAACCGCGATTGCCACCGCCATGCTGCCCACACTTTCCGAGTACGCGGCGCGCGCCGACTGGGCCGGATTCCATTTAGCGGTCGAGAAGGCCCTGCGGGTCTTGATCGCGTTAACGATTCCGGTCGGGGCGGTGCTGGCAGCCGGGGTCAACCCGCTCGTGCGCGCGGTCTTCGGCTTCGACCCGGTCACCAGCACGCTCATCACCTGGACAACCCGCGCCTATCTCCTGACCCTGACAGGCTTCTCCATCCAGGAAATTGCGGCGCGTTCGTTTTATGCCCGCAAAGAGCCGTTGTTCCCGCTCTACGCCGTCATTTTGCGGCTGGCCTTGTTCATTGGGATTGGCATCCTGGGGCTGACCTTCTTCAGGCAGATCGGCGCGCCGGTCATTGCCTTTGCAGAGATCGCCCTGCTGATCGAATCCATTGTCCTCTTTGGCTGGCTGAGCAAACGGACGCATGCGCCGCTCCGTGTGGGAAGCGCGGTGCTCAAGGGTTTGGCCGCCGCCCTCGTCGGAAGCGTGATCGCTTACACCCTGGCGCTGTACATACCCGGCTCCGCTGTGCTGACCGCCTTACTGGGCATGACTGTCGGAGGGCTGGTCGTTTTGCCCTTTATCTGGTCTGAAGTCAAACTGCTTTTGCATCTGTAAAACAAACCTTACAAGGTTAAAAACACCTATTTCCATTAGGATATAATTACACCCATGTCTGAAAATCTAGGAAACACACAACCAAACACCCCAATGTCTGAAGACCTTGGAAGCACACAACCGAATACCCCAATGTCTGAAGACCTTGGAGGCACGCAACCAAATATACCCATAAAAAAGAGAAGCAGGCGGGGACGCACATTCCTCTTCAACGCTCTCGGTCTGATCGTTATCCTTGTGCTTGCCATTCTGGCAGGCTATGGCTCGGCGATTTCAGTCCGCAAGAATTGGGAAACCTCCAGCCAGGCGCAGGACCTTGGCGCGCAGTTTCAAGAGGCGCTTGTGGATATTGAGTTTGGACGATACGCAAATGCACGCCAGCGCCTGGAATACATCATTAAGCGCGATCCTTCTTATCCGGGCGCGCAGGAAAAACTGACCCTGGTACTGGTCCTCAGCAATGCACCGGCGCCCACCGTCACTCCGTCGCCGGTGCCCACCGCTGATTACACCGGTGCGGAACAAGCCTTTTTGCAGGCGCAGCAATTAATTTCCGCGCAGGATTGGCCCGGCGCCATCGGCGCGCTCGACCAGATCCGCAAGCTCGATGCGACCTACAAGACCAGCCAGGTGGATGGGATGTACTATTTTGCCCTGCGAAATTATGGCTACGTTATGGTCACCCAGCAGGGCAACCTGGAAGGCGGCATCTATCATTTCACACTGGCAGAGCGTTTCGGTCCCCTTGACCGCGATGCGCTGAGCTTGCGCGACAGCGCCCGTTATTACCTGATCGGGGCCTCGTTCTGGGAACTGAATTGGGCCGAGGCATTGAACTACTTCAGCCAGGTCGGGGGATCCGGCCTGTGGGACGGCACCATGACCGCCTCTCAACGGGTTCATTTTGCCTCCATGCGCTACGGCGACGAATTGCTTGAAAACGGTGATCCCTGTGGAGCAGTCACGCAATATGAGACCGCCCAATCGATCGCTGCCCTGGATGAAGCGGCAGCTCATGGTTATTCAGAGGCTCATGGACAGTGCTTTCCGGCGACAGAGGCTCCTGTTGTCGAGACTCCAATCACGCCGGTAGTGACAGAAGAAACAGCAGTAGAGCCGCCGCCTGCCGCGACTACTGAAGTCACACCACCGACAGAAGTAACACCAATTGTGACCGAAGAAACATCTCCGAGCGGAGGTGGTGGAGGTGGCGAAGGTGGCGGTGGATGATCTCTGCCCCACCTGCCTGGGCGTTGGCGCTCACCTACTGGCTGCATCTGCTTGCCACCGTTTCGTGGGTGGGCAGCCTGGCAGGCGTTTCCTTCCTGGTCCTCCCCGCCATGCAGCGGGCGCTCGATCCTGAAACCCAGCTCGTCTTCCTCGAAGCGATGCAGAAACGCCTCGAGCCAATTGCCTGGTTCAGCATGAGCCTCCTGGTGCTGACCGGCTTGTTCCAGATGAGCGTCAACCCGCATTATGATGGCTTCCTCTCGCTCAGCACGCAATGGTCGCTGGCGATCCTCGTCAAACACCTGCTGGGGATCGTCCTGGTGGTGTTCAGCGCCATCCAGACCTGGGAAGTGATCCCCGCCATCCGCCGCGCGATCCTAAAGTCAAAGAAGAGCGACAACACCGAAGAGCTGGACACCCTGCGGCGGCGCGAGATCCTTCTCCTGCGCACGAACTTCGGGTTATCCATCCTGATCCTGCTCGCGACGGCGTTTGCGCGAGCGTCATAGTTTTTACTGAATCAAAACAGCCCGCATCTTTCCTGCAGACGGGCTGTTTCCGTTAAAAAAGTTCTGCACTTGTTCTTAGAACGAAATCGACGTGCCGAACACAAAAAATAATGTCACCCTGAGCCCTTCGGCTCCGCGAAGAATGACATGGTACTGCTGCTTAGCAGGCAACACACCTTAAACCACTTGCAAGTGAATCGATTGTTTATCCGGGACCCCTGTCAGGTCGTACGCCATCGCGCCCGTGACCTTCACCGGGACGATATCGCCGATCTGCGCCTCTCCCTCGATCAGGACCAGGCCGTCGATCTCGGGCGCGTCGCGGTACGAGCGACCTATCGCGATCCCATTGTCGCGGCCTTCCACCAAAACGTCCAGCGTTTTTCCTACATAGGATTGATTGACCTGCAGGGAGATACCCTGCTGTAGTTCCATCAGGCGTTCATAGCGTTCCTGCTTCACCTCCGCAGGGACCGGGTCACCCAGCGGCTCACTGGTCGTCCCCGGCTCGAAGGAGAATTGGAAGGCGCCCACGCGGTCAAAGCGCGTCTCCCGTACAAAATCGAACAGCGCCTGATATTCCTCTTCCGTCTCGCCGGGATAACCGACAATGAATGTTGTGCGGATGGCGAGGTTCGGGATGGCGGAGCGCATCTTGCCAAGCGTGCGGTGGACCCAGTCGATGTTCGATGGGCGCCGCATGCGATACAGTGTCTTCGGGTGGGCATGTTGCAGCGGCATATCGAGATAAGGCAGGACCTGCCTGCGGGTCGCCATCACCTCGATCAAGCGGTCGGTGACGTATCCGGGATACGCGTACATCACCCGGATCCAGTCCATATCTGGCACAGAGTCGGTCAACTGTTCGAGCAGTACAGCCAGGCCATCTTTGATCCCCAGGTCATGACCATAATCCGTTGTATCCTGCGCGATCAGGATCAGTTCGCGCACGCCTGCGTCGCGCAGACGCCGCGCTTCCTCCACGATCACCTCCGGGGGACGTGAGACGGCCGTCCCTTTGATGAGCGGGATCGCACAGAACGCGCACGGCCGGCGGCAGCCATCCGCGATCTTGAGATAGGCGCTCGCACCTGCCACCGAGACACGCAGGGCCTCATGTTCATCCGTGCCGACGGTTTTGGCTTCCTCCGGCAAATGGTAGAGCGGCTCGGGATGCGGGCCCTTGCGAAGCTCGCGCACAACCTGCACGATGTCCATCCAGCGACGCGTGCCCAGCACCCCGTCGATGCCGGGGACTTTGACAGCCACTTCGGAACCGTAACGCTGGGTGAGACAGCCCGCCGCGATCAGGATCTGATTCCTGCGTTTGCCCTCTGCCAGTTCACGCAGCACCTGGATGGATTCCTCTTTCGCGGGTCCAATAAATCCGCAGGTATTCACGATCAGGACATTGGCGCGCGAAGCATCTTCCACGGCGCGGTAACCATCACGGATAAGAAGCTGCGCCATGGAATCTGAGTCAACCGTATTTTTGGCGCAGCCAAGTGAAACCAGATGAAATGTATTTTTAGACACGAATAAAATTTCCTTAATTTCTAAGACCCTAAAGGTTTCCCTGGCAATCTTTTACAGAAAAACCTTTAGGGTCTCCCAATAATTATGGCGCCGAGGTAGCCGACGGAACAGGCGTGGCTGTAAATCTCGATGTGGCAGTCGGCGGGACCGTGTTGGTGGGCGTCGGAGTGATCGTCGCTGTCGCGCTGGGCAGGGTCGTCGGCGTAATGATCTCGGTGCCTGAATAAATATTATTTACGATTTGGCCGAACGTTCCCATGAGGCCCAGGTCGCGCCCATTATAAACAATCCGGATGGCTGCGCCGCTTCCCACCAGGACTTCGATCTGGCTCTCCGCCTCGAACGGATACGCTGTCCCGGGCACCACGCGCCCATCAAAAGCCACCTCCCCATCCACGACCACCCGCATGTACGTCCGCTCGACGGCGACGAGATTGAGCTGCACCTCGGCGTTTACGTTCTGGGTGGGAATTTCGACGGTCACGGTCGCTTCGCCGGGGAAAGCATCGACCGGCAGAAATGTCGGAGTCGCCGTGAGGGAGAGCGGGTCCGGTGAAGCCAGGAGCACATCGGAAATGGACGGCGCGGTCGGTTTGATGTCACGCTGGCTTTGGATCATCATCACGCGGCTGACGCCCCAGATCACAAATCCCACGACCAGGATCGCCATGCCAACCCCGAAGATCATATCGCCCGCGATAAAGCTGCGAATGGGAGGCATGTTCGCACTGATCGGTTGCCCCGCTTTCCGCGGCGGCTTCTGCGGATTCCGTTCACGATGACGGGCCTGTAATGCGTCCGCAAAACGCAGGAGCAGTGTGTCCACGTCCAGGTCAAGAAACGTGGCATAGTTGGATAACATGCCGCGGGTGTGAACGGTGGAGGGAAGTTCATCCAGCGCGCCTTTTTCGAGCGCATCGAGGTAATGCGTCTTGACGTGGGTATTGCGTTCCACTTCATCGAAGTGCAGGCTCAATAACTCGCGGCGCTCGCGAAGCTGCTGGCCGATCTCTTTGAGGATTCCGGCTGAATTTTCAGACGGGGGGTTCTGTGTCTCTGCCTCAGCGGCATCCGGCTCCGGGGAAGCGATCACTGGTCGCTCTTCTTCGACCGGCGATGCTTTTTGAACAAGAGTCCGTCGCTGCCTCCGCGCCGGCAAGACAGAGCCTAATCGGTTCAACCATTTCTTCCAGACTGGCGAAGCCGTGTCACTGACGTCAGGCGTAGATGCCACTTCCTGCCGGATATCCGTTCCCTCTTCCAGGGCGGGTTCAGGGGCCGCTTGAACAGGAGTGGGAGGTTCCTCGAAGCTCTTGGCTTGGGGAATCTCTTCAGCGGGAGGAGATGGGGCTACCCCATCCTCTTCAACAACGAGAACAATTTCGGGTTCCGCTTTTTTACGACCGCGCCGACCCGTTGTGGGTTCAGCCGAAGCACTTTGAGGGGAATCTGCGAGAGGCGTGGAGGCCGGGTCTGTTTTTTTACGGCGAACCGGTTTCGGCTTGATCGGGACCGTCACACTGGGCGAAGTGGCAGGTTCTTCCACAGGGCCAGGTTGGTCCACAACGAGATCGGGGACTTCCAAAACCGGAGTCGCTGATTGCGGTTCAAGCGGCTCGTGATCCGGTTGGGGAATGGAGCGAGTTTCATCCGCGGGTCCGATCACTTCCGTGGGCGCTTCCTGCGTATGGAGGGCACGCAGTTCACCGAGCATCTTATCAACGTCCAGGCCCAGATATTCAGCATAGTTGCGCAAATACCCGCGCGCCTGCACAGGCGAGGGCATCACAGAGTGATCGTCTGCTTCCAGTGCCTGCAAATACTGGACGCGGATGCGCGTGCCTTCGAAAACCTTTTCAAGTGTGAGGCGTTGTTCTTCACGCTCTGCTTTGAGGCGTTGACCGATGGTTTGCGTCATGATAAGCGCAGCAATCCTGTGGATACGCGAAGCAATCCTGTGGAGAAACGAAACATCACCAGCACCCCAGCGAGCGGGAATGAACTGGTGATGTCATAGCTGTTTAGAGAATTAAGCTTCTGTTGCTTCCGCTGGAACAGGCTCCTCTGCCTGCGCTTGCGGAGGCTGAGCAGGTGCTTCAGCACCGCCAGCTTCTTCGATGGCTTCACCTTCCCGATGGACGATGATTTTGACTTCGGGAACAAGGTCCATAGTCAGGCGGACGTGCGCAGTGAATTCGCCAAGATTGCGGATTGGCTGCATATCGATCTGCTGTTTTTTGACCTCGAAGCGGGTCTTTTCCTGAATGGCAACCGCCACATCCTGTGTGGTGATGGAACCATAGAGTTTGCCGGTCTCACCAGCCTTGGCAGAAAAAACGACGGTGACGCCGTTGATCTGATCAGCCAGACCCTTCAGTTCAGAGTTTTGCTCCGTACGGCGGACTTCCGCCTGTGAACGGATTTTTTCTGTCTGCTTGAGTGCACCGGGTGTGGCCAGCACAGCCAGTTTCTGCGGGAGCAGGAAGTTGCGCCCATAACCATCGGCGACCTTTTTCACGTCGCCTGCACGCCCCAGTTTGTAAACGTCTTTCAGAAGCAATACTTTCATGTTTTAAGCCCTTTCTGGCAAAGTTTGATCGAGCGAAGGGTACAACGCTCGGCGGAGTATTTTATCACAAGATTACCCATCCAGCCCGAGCAGGTTTATCGGCTGGAACTCGTGCCTACTTGTTCCTGTGGGCTCGAAGATAAATCGTAATGACAAGAATAAGGGAGAGAATCAGGACGACGCCAAAGCCAAGCATGGCTGCGCCGCCAAAGAACCCTGCGTTGAAATCCACAAACATTGTAATAAATCCGCCCGCCAGGCCGCCGAAGAGGAAGAAAAAGATGCAGGCGCCTGCAAGCAAGCCAACGATCAGCGTCAACCAGATACCTGAACCGGTTTGTTTCACAGATCAGCTGCGGTCGATCAAATCCATGTACGCGCCTTCGATCAGGTCGCCTCTTTCCACGCCCAGGCTTGCCAGCAGACTTTCGGCGACTGCCTGCCCCTCGGCGTCGCTCTGCCCCTCCTGCAAAACGACCTCCAACTCCATGAATTGTCCCAGGCCTTCGACGTCATCCAAATGCACGCGTGTTTGACCCACAAGGTAGAGATAGCGTGTTTTTCGAACGACACCGCGCATCCCATAAGCCAGCGCAAGGACACGCCTGAGGTTTTCAGGATCAGTGGTCAGGGAAATATGATAGTCCGAACGTTTGGGACCTTCCTGGTCGGGACGCGTGTAGTAAATGAGCTGGCCGCGATTGTCTGAGAGGACGCGCAGTTTTAATCGTCCCTGCGGCGTATGGAAAAACGTATCCTCCTGCGGGAGGACCTCCACCGGCCTGTCGCTCAACGCTGCCGCGCGTCGACGGATCTCGTCGAAGTTTCTTGCATACGCTTTGATCTCAATGTTGGAGGGCAAGATGGATCTCCTTTCAAGGCGTGGGTTTCACGGGCCAGGGGGCAAGCCGCACAACCCGCTCACCTGTCTCGCCTGCCAGCTGTCCAAAGACCTGGCCTGTATGTGCATCGAGAGGCAGGTATTGATTCAGGAACAACTCACCAAACGAAGTAATCGAGACCGTAGGCGAAGAAATATATTCGAGCTCGCCGAATTCGTTATGTCGATAATGAAAGTGGTCCATGTTGATGTCCTTATCCTGCTCCGTCGAAGACGCCATTCGCCAATAACGCTCGAAGAAAGGATATTCGGTTTGATTGCGAAAATTCTTCAATAAGTACTTGAAGTAAGGCTTGGCACGATAGCGCAGACTCGTTTCACGAAAGGCACGTACCGTGTTCAACGCGTAATCATCCCAGTTGTCAGCCACATGAGTCCGGCCCACAAGCTCCCGTCCAAAAATGAGACGCATGGAACTGTAACCGGCAGGAACGCGGCCCGCGTTCTCGATCATGGTTTTAGGGATCTTGAAGAACGAGAGGATTGGCTTGTTCGCTGCGATCACATCACTATACACATCCGTCAGGAATGCCGGAAACTGCACCTGTCCAAGCAGGCCGATCAGCTTATCAAGCGATTTTCTGATGTTGAACACATCCGTTGCCGTTTGCGCAGAGGGCTGGCGGACAAGTTGTGAATCCTCCAGTCCGCTGGCTGCCAGAAAGAATTCACGCCGCTCCAGCGTGGTCAATTGCAGTGCATTGGCCAGGTGGAACAGAAGGTCGGGCCCAAAATGCTTTTTTGCGCCACGCTCGATCTGACTGACAACTGCCTCATCCACCTCGGCATATTCTGCCAATTGAAATTGCGTCCAGCCCAGATCCTGGCGTAGGGCCGCGACCAGCTCACCGAATTCCTTACGATTCATGTCATCCTCATAGAAATCGACTCAAAGATTTCTTCGAGTCAATTGTAAAGCAGTTTTCTAGACATTGGCGCTCTTGTGATTAAAATTACATTAATAATATTTGACATCGGTCCTGGTGTAAACCGGGGTGATTAAAGGGCGGATCCCCAGGAGGGGGACTATGGCTAGCAAAGAGACTCCAACATACGTTGGAGTCTCTTTGCGTTTAAAAGTGGGGGAAACCCCCATTGACAGGGAAAATTTTGTCAAGGGGACATCATTGCAAACGCATGACGGAATGCTTTTCAATTTTAATATGGGCTCTTGCGTTTCTGTAAATGTCAGACAAGTCGATTCCCATTATAGTTGCTTATGAAAAACATCATTCATTCAAAAGGAGTAATAAATTATGTTTCGTTCATCCAAATTTTTCGTTGTTCTGTTAGTGCTGGTCCTCGCGACCTCAGCCTTCGCGTTTGCTGCTACCAACACTGTTCCCGGCACATACGCTGGTGAAGGCGAAGAAGTAATCAGCGGCTACGAGGTTCTCACCGTGGACTACAACCTGAACGCTGGCAACCCGTCCAACATTGACAGCGTTGACCTCACATTGGATGCCGCCGCATCTGATGTGAAAATCGGTCTGGTAAACGGGGGGACAATCTATGACTGCACCGGTGCAGGCACGAGCTGGAATTGTGACACAACTGCCGTCGTGCAAGCCACCGTCTCCGCAGCGAACCAACTGCGCGTGATTGCCGTCGATTAAACTATGCCGGGGTAGTCTTCTATAACAAAGAACCTGCAGACATCCAAAGGGACTGCAGGTTCTTTGTTTACAAGCGTAGAATCAACAAAATGGCTGTGTACAAAAGGTTTTCTCCCAATCTCCGGTCAGCATTCTCGGTCGTGATCATGACCGTCGTCTGGCTGGCATTTGCTCCCACACAAGTTGGAGGTCTGGCTTCGTATATCATCGTCATTGGGAACAGCATGGAGTCGAAATTCCATATCGGCGATCTGGTCATTATTCATGAACAGCCAATCTATCAGGTGGGTGATGCAATTGTTTACCGAAACCTGCAATTAAAAAAATTTGTTTTCCATCGCATCCTCTCACAGCAACTGGGGCGTTACACCCTCAAAGGTGATAACAATTCCTGGGTGGACACGTACCAGCCCTCTCCGGGAGAGGTGATCGGGAAGTTATGGCTGCATATCCCCCGTGGCGGTATCGCCATACAAAAGATACGCAGTCCATTTATCATGGCTTTGATCGCCGGAGCACTGGGAGCAGTCCTGGCGATCCGCTTGTTTGGAAAGAAAGCAAAAGGCAACAGACGTATGAGCAATAAATCCGTCCAAGAGCGGTTCACTTCGATACAGCAAAGAATGCGGAACTGGTTGACGAGAAGGAACAACTCAGAACCCAAAAAACCTTTGAATTTCGATCAGGGAGAAATACTCGAAGGATCCTTTTTCGCACTGGGAGTGATCGCGCTCTCATCCTTGATTCTGGGAATAATCGTCTTCTCCCGACCCGCCTCCCGCACTGTCCAAGACGATATCAGCTATCAACACCTGGGCGTTTTCTCCTACTCCGCTTCGACTCCAGAAGGCGTATATGATGCAAATACGATCAAAAGCGGAGATCCGATCTTTACAAAATCGACCTGCCTGGTGGACCTCAATTTCCAATATACACTGATCGGGGCACAACCCGAAAATATCACGGGAACATACCAGTTGACAGCCGTGATCTCGGAACCAGTCAGTGGCTGGCAACGGATCGTGTCACTACAAGAAGAGTCCCCATTTAGCGGGCCAGCCTTTGGCACAAGCGCCAGGCTCGATCTGTGCGAGATCAGTTCACTGACACAATCCATGGAGCAGGGTACGGAGTTTCATCCGGGCACATACACGCTTGCCGTTATGCCCAATATCAAGCTCGACGGGAATCTGTCCGGCCGCCTGTTGGAAAGCACTTTCAACACGGGCCTGGCGTTTCGCTATGACCGTGTGCAGTTTTACCTTGTCCAGGATGAGGAACAAGGCAACCCGTTGGTATTGAGCGAGACAGGAGTTCTGCGCAAGCCACGGCTGGAAACCAACACCATGCTCCTATTGGGCCGGGAGATTTCAATCCCAACGCTACGATGGATGACTCTCCTTGGTTTAATCGCTTCCTTGAGCGGACTCGCACTGCTCGGATTAAGACTGCAAAAGCTTTCCCGCCTCGATCAGGAAAAATTCTTCCACGTTAAATATAGCGCAATGATGATCGATGTCCGGAATGCAGATTCGCTGACATTATCCAATATGATCGATGTCGGATCTATGGATGCTTTGGCAAAATTGGCGGAACGATTCAATGTAATGATCCTGCATGAAGAAGCCGGGACCGGCCTGCCCACCTACTACGTGCAGGTTGGCGGTACGACGTATCGGTTTGTGATCAGCGCTGATCAAACGGCAGCAACCATCCTTAAGGATGGGACGCTCCGTCAGGAAGGTGAAGCATGATCCTCAGGAACATCCTGCGCTCGACTGTCATCATACTGGCGGGTCTGATATTATTTAGCACGATCCTGGCCGCCGCGGCAAATAATGTCGTACCTGTTACACATCTTACAGATCAATCGACCTCTGTGACCGCCAATGATCTTAAACCTCCAGAATGCTCGGCAATCAATTTGACAGCCATCGTGTATTGTCCAGCAGGGGGCGGACCCTGTGACGGGACAGATGCAAATGAATTGGTGATCGGCAGTACGGCAGATGATGATATCCGGAGTGGCAAGGGTGATGACTGTATCCTGGGCGGCGGCGGCAGCGATAGTATCAGAGGGGAACAAAACAAAGATGTATGTATTGGTGGACCCGACACAGATTCATTCCATCCATCCTGTGAAACAAGAATTCAGTAGCCGGTAACAAAAACTTCCGAAATATTTCGGAAGTTTTTGATTTAAATGAAAGTAGGGGATTTTAACGTACCGGTACGTGTTTCCCCCCATACGCCCCACAGATATTGAAAATAGAATTGTAGACAGAGAATTTATGATAAGCCTGATCAAGCTTTTCGCTGTTATCGTATTTGCCGGAGTTGCCATATTTCCGGTCTATGCCTTTGCCTCCTCCAGTTCGGGGGCAAAAGCCTCAGGGGAAGGCGCAGCTACGATCAGTGGCTGGACAACGTCCGATGTTCATTACCGGCCGTCCAACGATCCGTCGCGGGTGGAAAGCGTGAACTTTGACCTGGATGCACCGGCAAGCACGGTATCGGTGAAATTAAGTTCAACGAGCACAGCTTATACAAGCTGCACAAATCTCAATACCTATCACTGGCAGTGTGATTTCCCTTCGGGCGTCAGCATCGCAAGCATGGACGAGTTCCGTGTGATCGCAGTGGGCAATTAGTTTACCTTCATAAACCCAAACAACTGCCACATCTTTCGCATCATGGCGTGACCAAAATCGGCCTGCAGGAACTGATTCGGGCATGCACCCGGGATCACTTCGATGCCATTCGCTTTGCACATCTCCACCGCCGATTGCGAGACGCTGGTCATGCCCGCCGCGAGACCGGGCTTGGTGCCCATCATACAGTGCATCCAGACGTGCTTGACGCCGAGATCCACACATTGCTGCACGATCTGTTCTGTCACCTTTGGGCTTGCCAGGATAAACACCGCATCCACCTTTTCAGGAATGGATTTTAGATCCGCGTAGCAGGTCTGGCCATCGTAGGTGGAAATGCGCGGGTTCACCGCATAGACTTGATAACCGTTCGCCTTGAACTTCCTGTAGGAGTCGTTGCAGCCGGTCTCGCGCTTGTCGGATACGCCGACGACAGCCACCTTCTTCTGTGCGAGGAAGTCTTGTACAAGATTGTCGAGCTTGTTCATGTTCATTCTCCTTTGATGAAAAATTGGAGCCGTATTGCTTTCAATCTACGTGGAAAAGCGATCGAAAGTTGTACACATTTGTGAACATTATAACAATTTGGACAAAGAACTTCAACTTTTGTTTAGCGCAGAGATCATGAATCGTGCTCTACACGCAAAGTATCCGAAGAGGACTTAACCATTTTGCAAGGTGGGCGAGAGTTAACCGAAATGCAAAGACTATCTGGCAACCCGGCATTGTGGATAAAAATAGGGTGAATAGAATGAAGATCGAAAGGAGATCTTCGACATGGCAACCTTCTCTTCCAGGCAAACCAAAAAGTATAGCTTCCTTGTTGACTGGCTTTTTGTTCTCTTTGCTCTGACCCTCGTCCTTTTGGTCGTGGTACCTGCCGACGGGAGCATATACAGTTCCATACGCACTGCACCTAAAGCTCAGGGAAGCCTGCGTCCGGACATATCGACCGGTGGGCATGTCTCTTTCGCAGCCGATCAGCAATACTGGGATGCAAGTTGCAGTCATGGATGGTCATCAGATGCCAGATGTGATGCCATTGTCTCAAGAACCCATTCCTGTGCTGTCAGTGTGGATTCTGTTTACTGCTCGGCATATGAGAAAAACCTACAGAAGTGACTCAACAGGTAAAATCTTTTGAGCATCGTGGAAATTCCCAGGTTCGCGCAGAACCTGGGAATTTTTCTTATCCACCCTTGCAGTCCTTCAAGTCACGAATCCCGACACACTTGGTATAATTCGCAGGCTACGAAGTCCTGCGTTTACTATTATGCAGGCTCGCAACTTGTGCAAGGAGCAGGATGAAGTACCATATCTGGACCGAAGGCTGCCAAATGAACGTTGCTGACTCGCAGCGGGTCGGCTCGTCGCTCGAACATTTGGGATACACATTTACCGATAAAGCCGAAGATGCGGACGTGATTGTTTTAAACACCTGTGTCGTGCGTCAATCTGCGGAGGACAAGGCGCTCGGACGCCTCTCCTCTCTGCTCCCGCTTAAACGGCGGAATCCCGACCTCGTCATCAACCTGATGGGATGCCTCGTGGGCGTGCGCGGCGCGGAGAAGCTGCGTGAGAAACTGCCCTATGTGGATGTCTTCTCCCCTCCCTCCGACCCGGGCCCGCTCGTCTCGTTCCTGACTCAGGGACAGATCCGCGCCATCGAATCGACGGAGACCGCCCGCCGCTTCGCCTACATGGATGGTGACCTGATCCTCCCCACGCACGAACGCGGGCAGCTCGTCAGCGCGCACGTGCCGGTGGTGTACGGCTGCTCGCACGCCTGCACCTTCTGCATCATCCCCTTCCGGCGCGGGATCGAGCGCAGCCGGCCTGTTGGGGACGTCGTCGCCGAGATCCGTTCGCTCGCCGCGCAAGGCGTCAGGGAGGTGACCCTCCTGGGTCAGATCGTCGATCGCTACGGCAAGGATGTCCCCGACGGCCCCAACCTCGCGGGTCTACTGCGCGTGGTCCACGAGGTGGATGGCATCGAGCGGATCCGCTTCCTGACCTCGCATCCCAATTATTTTGGGGAGGACCTGATGGACGCGGTCGCCGAGCTTCCGAAGGTGATGCCGCACATCGAAGTCCCGATCCAGGCCGGCGATGACCAGGTGCTTGCCAATATGAAGCGCGGCTATACCCAAAAGCAGTATCGCAGCCTCGTGGAAAAGATCCGTGAGCGGATCCCCGGCTGCTCCATCGCAACGGACATTATCGTTGGCTTCCCCGGCGAGACCGAAGAGCAGTTCATGGAGACTTATCGTGTCCTGGCGGACCTCAAGCTGGACGTCGCTCATCTGGCGCGCTACTCCTCCCGCGAAGGGACCGTCGCCACCCGCCGCATGGACGACAACCTCCCCGACGAAGAGAAGATGCGCCGCTTCCGCGTGCTGGAAGAATTGCAGGAAGGGATCGTTGCCGAGATCAACCAGAAATATCTCGGTCAGACCGTGGAAGTGCTATTCGAAGATAAGGTGAAGAACCGCTGGAAAGGACGCACGCCCACCAACAAACTTGTCTTTGTCGAATCCGAAGAAAATCTGAAAGGCAGGATCCTGCCCGTCACCGTCACCTGGACAGGGCCGTGGTCGATGCAGGCGAATCTGCAAAAGCAACCTGAGTTAATTTCTTTGTAATATGGGCGACCCGATGGGGCGCCCATATGTTTCGATGAAAAATGAAAAGAGACTTGTCAGCAGCAAGCCTCTTTTTGATTACCTGTAACGTTTACTTCACCAAATTTCTCAACACCGTATGGAGGATGCCTCCATTGCGATAGTAATTCACTTCCACGGTGGTGTTCAACAGCGCAGTAGCGGTGAATTCCACTATGGAGCCGTCCGCTTTTTTGGCTGTGACTTTGATGACCGATTTTGGAGCCATAGTATCGCTCAAGCCTTCGATCTCGAAGACTTCTTCACCGGTGAGGCCCAGCGATTCGACATTTTGGCCTTCGATGAATTTCAACGGCAGAATGCCCATCCCCACCAGGTTGGAGCGGTGGATGCGTTCGAACGATTCGGCGATGACGGCTTTCACACCCTGCAGCATGGGACCCTTCGCCGCCCAGTCGCGGCTGGAACCTGTCCCATACTCCTTGCCCGCCAGGACAATCGTTGGTACACCATCGGTCTGATATTTGGTCGCGGCATCGAAGATGGACATCTCCACGCCGGAGGGCTGGTGCCTGGTCCAGTTGCCTTCGCGGGGCACGACCATCAGGTTCTTCAAGCGGATATTGGCAAAGGTGCCGCGCGCCATCACCAGGTCGTTACCGCGCCGCGTCCCGTATTGATTGAAGTCCCGGGGCTGCACGCCGCGCCCCTGCAGAAATTTCCCGGCCGGAGAGTCGGCGGCGATGTTGCCCGCCGGGGAAATGTGATCTGTGGTGATCGAGTCGCCAAACACGCCCAGGACACGCGCACCCTTGATCTCCGTGGCAGCAGGGACATCCAATGTCAGCGTCTGGAAATAAGGCGGGTGATGAATATAGGTGGATTCTTCGCTCCACTCGAACAGGTCACCTTCCTTGACCTGGATCTCCTGCCACATGTCTGAGCCACTGAACACGTCAGCGTACTTTTCCCTGTACATCTCCGCCTTGACGCTGGCTGCAATGGCTGCGTTGATCTCCTGCTGTGTGGGCCATAAGTCCTTGAGATAAACCGGCGAGCCATCCGAACCGACGCCGAGGGGCTCATTGTTCAAGTCGATGTCGACCGTGCCGGCGAGGGCATACGCGACCACCAGGGGCGGAGAGGCCAGGAAGTTCGCCTTCACCAGCGGGTGGACGCGGCCTTCGAAATTGCGGTTGCCCGAGATGACGGCCGCCGCGACCAGGTCCGAGCCTGTCACCGCTTTGGCAACTTCACCCGGCAATGGACCGGAGTTACCGATACAAGTCGTGCAGCCATAGGCGATCACGTTAAATCCAAGTTTGGAGAGCGGATCGATCAGACCTGCCTTTTCGAGATATTCCGTCACCACGCGCGAGCCGGGTGCGAGCGACGTCTTGACGTAAGGCTTGACGCTGAGCCCCTTTTCGACGGCTTTCTTCGCCAACAGTCCTGCCGCGAGCAATACAGAAGGGTTGGATGTGTTGGTGCAGGAGGTGATCGCGGCGATGACCACGGCGCCATGCCTCATGGTTTGCGTGCCGCCATTTGTGCCGAACACGGCTTCGCGGGCCAATGCCTCGGGCGAGAGATCGTAGCCGCGATCCTTGACCGGCGTGGTGAGAGTCTTTTGGAAAGTGGATTTCAAGTCAGAGAGGGCAACGCGGTCCTGCGGGCGTTTCGGTCCTGCCAGGGATGGCACAACCGACGCAAGGTCCAGCTCGACCGTATCCGTGTATTCGAGTTCGGGCATGCCCGGCTCATGGAAGAGTCCCTGGGCGCGCATGTAGGCTTCGGTCCGCGCGATCACTTCTTCCGAGCGGCCCGTCAGACGCATGTAGCGCAGCGTCTCCGCATCCACAGGGAAGTAGCCGATGGTGGCACCGTATTCCGGGGCCATGTTCGCGATCGTGGCGCGGTCGGTCAGCGACATGCTGTTGAGGCCCTCCCCGAAGAACTCGACGAATTTATCGACCACACCTTTCTTGCGCAGCATTTGGGTGACGGTGAGGACGAGGTCGGTTGCAGTGACGCCGTCGCGCAGTTTGCCATATAACCTGAAACCAATGACGTCCGGCAGGAGCATATCCATCGGCTGGCCAAGCATCACGGCTTCGGCTTCGATGCCGCCCACGCCCCAGCCCACCACGCCCAGGCCGTTGATCATGGTGGTGTGCGAGTCGGTGCCGACAAGGGTATCGGGGAAGGCAAGTGTTTCGCCCCCGTCCTGTTTCGTCATCACGACATCGGCAAGATACTCAAGGTTCACCTGATGGACGATCCCGGTCATCGGCGGCACAACCCGGAAGTTGCGGAACGCCTTCTGACCCCATTTGAGAAATTCATAGCGCTCGCGGTTGCGCTGGAACTCGACTTCGGTATTACGCCTGAGCGCGTCGGCAGTCGCGAAGAAATCCACCTGGATGGAATGATCGATGACCAGGTCCACGGGTACGAGCGGATTGATCTTCTTCGGGTCACCGCCCAGGCGGGCAACGGCTGACCGCATGGCAGCCAGGTCCACGACTGCCGGGACTCCGGTGAAATCCTGCATGATGACTCGCCCGGGCAAAAAGGGAATGCCGGGACGTACGCCTGTAGGCGTCCAGGCGGCAATGTTCTTTACATCGATCTGAGTGATCTCATTGTCATTGCATTGGCGGAGGGCCGCCTCGAGCACGACCCGGATGGAAAATGGGAGCCGCTT
>Ga0105098_10000147_pt1 | contig 21824 bp, 32 predicted proteins | sample PPLLak21cMay2015_FD_79137 | JGI IMG/M metagenome (GOLD analysis project Ga0105098, IMG submission 79137) | Freshwater sediment microbial communities from Prairie Pothole Lake near Jamestown, North Dakota, USA - PPLs Lake P7 Core (1) Depth... | ecosystem: Environmental > Aquatic > Freshwater >... | reverse complement strand
CAGAGACAATGCGGGTAGTGGGAAAAAACCAACAAAAGAAATGTTGGAACAGGAAGAAAAGATAAAAAGAGAAATGAAACGTGGTGGGGAACTTACAAAGGGAATTGAGGCAGAGCAAGAACATAAAGGTACATTAGAAAAACTTTATAACCGTAAAATAACACCATCACAAGCGCCTAAATCTATTGCAGAGGAGCATTTAAAGGAAGATCCTAATTATTACTCTAAATTAAAAAGAGCAAAATTAAAAACAGGAGGACTTGCAATAGCCAATTGGTTTAAATCAAAACCAAAAGTATCAGACGATGTGCTATACGATTGGGCAAGTCAGAGATTAGATATCAACCTATTAAATTGGGCGGGGTTCAATAATAAAGAGCAATACGAAGAACAGATGGGGCAACCTTTCGTATTAGATGATTTCATAAAAGATTTTAGAGCTGAATTAGAAGATACATATATACGCAGAACGGAAGCAAATAGAATTGAAATTGGAAAGCGTGGTGGAAAAATGAAAGACACTTGGGTTACACAAGAGGATAATAGAATAGGCTTTACGGTACATGGTTTATCAAGGTCAGCAAACCCATCTGTAATGCTACATACTTTGTTTGATAGTGTTCCTACATTAGAAAAGGGTTTAGATGCCGCAGAAAAAATGTATGCAGTAGATCCTAAATTAGGCAGAGTTGAAATACAAGGTAAGGCTTCAAGAAAACTTTATTATATAGTTACGTTAGAAGAAGATGGAACATTTGATATACAATCAAGCAAAGAACAACCATTATCAAGTATGCAGTTTTCAAATGTTTCTTTAGTAGAAGGTTCTATTGCAGATAATAGAGGTTATATAAGAGCTAAGTTGTTTGGAGAAACAGAAAAGTATAAAGACCCTGAAGAATTATTTATTGGAGATATTGTAGCAATAGATAAATCCAATGAGAATGGTTTTAGAGGCTATGTTAAGGTTATAGAAAAAGATGGTTACATATATAAGGGTGTATCTATTACTCATGCAGACAACCCAACAAGACAAGATTATCAAGTAAAAAATGCCACACAAAAGTTTTCTATTGGTAATGTTACAGATAAAGTGTCAATACAAGATGAAGAGAATTTAAAAAATTATAAAACAAGAATTAAAAATCAATAACATGGAAAAGAAACAAGGTTGGAAGACCAATAAAACAAGTCGTACGCCGTATGCGGCAGAGGCAAAACCTTCAATGAAAGAGGGTGGAAAGATGGCAAGAGGTGGATATTTAGAGGGTAGAGAAGAATATGAAGGGTATAAATATTTAATATGGTATAGAGCACCAAAAGGTTATTCCGTAAGTGGAGGTGATGAATCAACAAAAAAAATGTTTGATAATGAAGGTGTTTATTTTGAAAATTATAATGATGCAAAGGAACACGCAGAAATATCTATACGTTCAGTAACGGACGATGATCATGTAATGAAAAAGGGTGGAAGTGTTGGAAGTAAAAAAATGGCTAAGAAAGATTTAGAAAAATATAAATACTATTTAAGTAGAGAGGAAGAGTTATCAAATGCTTATGACGAAGCGGAATCGGAATACGGAGAAGATTCAGAAGATGCAAAAGATGCTTGGGAGGATTTGGGTTCACATTCAAAAAGTATGAGAACTTTTGAACAATCTATGATAAAACAATATGGTAAGGATTTTCATAAACAATATGATTCTTATGTAGATGGTAAAATGAAAACGGGTGGAAGTGTTGGAGATTACAAAATTGATGATGCGGTTTCTTATAAAAGAAAATTAACAGGTATTAAAAATACAGGTAAGGTTATTGAAATTGATAATGACGGGAAATATTTAAAGGTTAGAAATAATATGGGTAATATAGATTACTTACCTACAAATGAAGTTAAAAAAATGAAAGAGGGTGGAAGTGTTGGAACAGAAAAAGAATATAAATCCATAGATATTGGTGGTGGTAATTATGTTTACACAAATGGAGATAAAATAAACCCTTCAAAGTTAGTTGTTGGTCATATATACGAATGGACAAGGGGTGCAGAAAGATTATTTGTAGAGTATGTAGGTAGAGAAAAAGATAATCAAGACAAAAAAGTTGGTTCATCTATAGGTAAACAAGAGGGTGGGAATTTATATTTATTCAAATTTATAAATGATTCTAAAAACTCTTATACAGGTTTATCTGGTACTGCAATTATGAATGGAAGTATTGTTAAACATGATAACATATACAATGAGATAGAAGATAACTTAAATGACGAAATTAAGCAAATAAAAAAGCGTATTACTCAAACTAAAAAAGAAATAACAACTTCTAAATCAGAAAGTGATAAAAGTAATGCAAAAGAAAGATTAACCAAAGCAGAAAATTATCTTGCGGAACAAATAAAAAGTACAAAAGAATTATTAGATTCATTGAAAAATAATAAGATGAAAACAGGTGGTGGAGTTGATGATAGCTTAGATTTAAAAAATATTTATGAAAGACTTAAAAAGTCTCCTAATTTTAAAAAGGTAGAGTTTAAGACAAATGAAGATGGTCATGATTATGTTTACATCTTATCAAAACTTAAAGGATTAAACGAACACCATGAAGATGATTTTGATGAGTTCACAATTTTTAATGATCAAGATTACGATAATGAACTCACTCTGTATTATGAGCCAAGTGGATTTACAGAGGAGATGAAAAGTATGCAAGAGATTTTAGAAATGACAAGAGCCTTTGAAAATGTTGAAGAAGATTCAAATATGAAATCTTCGATGAATATAAAGGGTGATAATGTTATAGAGTCAAACATTCATATGGCTTGGAGTTCTACTCAAAACATAACAGATGACATTAGACGTTTTATTGTTGATTCATACGAAGCAGCAGGAGAAGAACTTGCAGAAGATGTAATTGCCGCAATTGAAAAAGGTATAGAGTTAGGTAAAATGGATATTAGATAATAATTTAAAACTAAAAAAATGAAATTAGCAATAGCAGAGAATTACAAGAAAAGAAAAATGAAAGAGGGTGGAAACGCCTATGCCAAAGAAGATAAGGAAATGCTTCATAGCCAAGTAAAGCAAATCAAACACCATGCGGAAGAGATGGATAGTGTTATAGATAAACAGAAACACATAGAGCCTTGGGTTGTATCTAAGATGGGAAGAACAACCTCAGATTTAAGTGATGTCAATCATTACTTAGATGGAAGATTGATGAAGCGTGGTGGAGAATTACAGGAACAAGGCAATGAGATGGCAATCTATACAAATAAAGCTCTTAATGAAATACACAAGATGGGTGGTTTACGGGATTTAGGACACGCTTGGAATATGGTTGAATCCGTTTCTAAACGTAAAGGTTGGAATCCTATTGATGTTCATGTTACATTAGAAAAGAAAATGAAGGAAGGTGGTTCAACAGAAGACTTTCGTGTAGATGGGTATATGACCCTTAGTAATTCAGGAGGTATAGAAATTGAATTGGATAATAGGGGAGATGGTTTAAGATATCGTTTTAATAATAATGGTAACTATACAGAGCCGGAAGAAACATTTATTGGATTTGATGATGAGGGAGAAGCAATGTTTGTAGATGGAGATACTGTTTATCATTTAAGTGATTTCATGCGTGCTTATGCAAAAGGTTGTATGATGAAAGCAGGAGGTCGTTCAAGTAAAATGTATTATCATATTTTAGAGTATGGAGATTATGGTAACATTGGTTATCAAGGAGTTTATGATACATTAGATGGAGCAGAGAAAGAAGCCTCAAGGTTAAAAGATTATTTTCCTGAAATGGATTTTCAAATATTTCCTTCAAACAGTATGAAAGAACCAGAAATAACTACAATGAAACGAGGTGGTGAGGTTAAAGAATATAAAAGTGGAGATGTTATTATGTTTAATTCAACAGGTTCTAAATGGACTATTTATAAAATTTTACCAAATTTAGTTCTTTACAAAGAATTTAATGGAAAATTTATTCAACAATTATCAAAAGAAGCATTTGAAGAACACCTAAAGAAAAAAGAAATTGTAATTATAAAATCTAAAATGAAACGAGGAGGTGGGGTTGAAAGTGAATTTACAAGATTTAAAAATTGGTTTGATAACTATAAACATAAATATGGTGCAAAGTTAATAAATCAAAGAGCAACTTTTTTTGGTGCTGGTACAAGAACTTTTGGAGAAGCTCTTTTTTCAATTACAGGAACAGAACCATATGAAGATGTTTATCCATCTAATGCAGAAGCTCAAGATTTTGTAAATAAATATAACTCCGGAGATAAAATGAAACGAGGTGGTGGAGTTGGAGATGACCAATTAAATATTGTATTCTCAAGACAAGATGTTTTTGAAAAGGCAAAAGACTTTTATGAAAACGAAAGTGCTTTTTATCCTTCCGATGTAAATGATGAGTTTAGAACATTTGTTTTTGATATAGAGAATGGAGAGGCTGATGTAACAGAGTATTACATGGAACAGGAGTTACAGGATACAGACTTAGATGGGTATTACTTTGAGATTGCAGATAAAATGAAACATGGTGGAAATTTTACTGGAAAACTAATGGGTCATACAAAAACAGGAAAACCTATTTACGATGAACGTTTAGATCATCATTCATACGATAATTACACAAAAGAAGATCGTGACGATGCAAGTAGGGCTTTTGGAAAAAAACATCACCAACAAGAATTGGATGAGAAAATAGCAAAAGCTAACAAAATGAAAGAAGGAGGTAGAGCTTATGGTTTAGGTTTAAAGGTAGGTTCACTTATAAGAGGTACAAAACGATTAGGAAGAAAAGGAGTAGATGCCACAAAGAAAGCAGTAAGAGACCAACAAAAGAAAGTCGCCCTTAATGTTATTGACGAGACAAAAGATAAAGTATCTGATAACAAGAGTAAAATGATTCTTAAAGGTGCAGAAGAAATTGTTGGGGATAAATACAAGAAGGGTGGACCAACAAAGGCACAGACAAGGAAAGTTGGTAAAGTGATGCATGAATTTAAAGAGGGAGAATTACATAGTGGTTCAAAGAAAGGACCTATTGTAACGGATCGTAAACAAGCCGTAGCAATAGCATTAAGTGAAGCGGGTATATCAAAGGATGATAAACCTACAGGTTGGAAACATAAAAGAAAAAAATAATGGCAATAAGAATTAACAAAATAGATAAAGGGGATATCGTCAAAATATTTGAAGACTCTCCGAATGCGACAAGTTACTATGCCTTATGGTATAAAGAGTTTCCTGTATTAGAAATAGACGAGAAGAAGAAAGTTGCAATCATTGAACATTGTGGAGAACATTGTATGATATCCTTTGATGATTTAAAGTTTGTCAAAGAGCAAGATGTTGAAATGGCAAAGAGAGGAATGATGGTTGCGGACAGTAAAAAGAAAATTGAAGATATGTCTTTAAAGGAGGCGGATGACTATATGGGTATATGGCATAACGAGAAGGCTACCTTTATGTTTCCCAAAGACATGATTTATATTTGGTTTTACGATTCTAAAGAGGGTATTCAAAAATTATTTAAAAAAAATGAATACGACCCAATGTTATTTCCTCCAGGTTATTGGGGTCAAAGAACACCACCTTTAATGCAGGTGTGGACAAAGGGTTACGCTAAGAAAGTAAAGGGCGCAGAACACGTCATAGGAGTCATACAAGGTCATTTAGAAGATGGTAACCTCTACATAGATATGATGACCGTTAGACCAACGTATAGAAGAAACAAAATCAATTCTTTAATGGTTAGGAATTTAAAAGAAGAATTCAAACCAAAGAAAGTGATATTTGTAAATACCACAAAGATGGGTAAGTCGTTTGAGGGTAGTGGTAAATATGGTATGGGTGGAAATATAGAGATAGGAGATAAAGTTAAGGCAACCAAAGCATACGGTGGTAAATCAGGAGTAGTGATTGATAAACGTGGTTCATTTATAATCGTCAAAGATAACAAAGGTGAAACGGAATCTTATCATGAATCCGATTTAGTCAAAAGAATGAAAATGGGTGGAGGGGTTGATGAGCAGGGTATTGACTTATTTGAAGATTATGAAAACATACCTAAAAAAGTACAAACCATTTTAGATAAATACTCAAAACAGTTTGGGGATGATTTAGGGAATATGGATTATAAGGATATGGCTGAGATGCATGATGAGGTTTATGCAGTTGGTTATACTTTTGAAAGTGGATTAGATAATCAACCATACGATTTAAGACCTATTGGTACTAAAGGTAAAAGTGAATTGGAAGAATATAAAGATGGCGGTGAAGTAGGTGTTTATGATATACCAAAAAATGTATTAAGGGCTTATGATAGGTGGAATGACCCCAAAATAATGCCAAATTTTTTAGGTTCAGAAAAAGAAATTTTAAACGGTTTTGCATATAAATTAAAAGCAGATGGTAAAATTAAAAATATAACGAGTGGTGGTCACGCTTATGTTGAAGCTTTAAGGTGGCTTGATGAAAATAAGTCAATAATGAAAACAGGTGGTGATGTTGGAAAACAAATGGACTATTCTAAAACAGATACCTCAGTGTTGAAAGATATGGGAATCAAATTATTAAAGGATGGCTCAAAAGAATCTATGAAAATGGCTTATGACATAATGCAAGAGCTACAAAAAAGAAAATAAATTGTTTAAAAAAAATATTTAAAGTATAGCATATTATACGAAAACTTTGTATATTTGCGTATAATTAAAATTTAAAAATATGAATATTGAATTGCAATACAAAAAGGCATTGACTCAATACAATTTAAAGGAATCTAATTTGCCTGAAGATGCTCAAATTGGGATTACCATTATTACTGACACTTTAAAGGCTGCAAATATGCTAGAAAAAAGAGGTAAGAGTATTAGTGAGAAGACCATTAAGAAGATTAAGGCAATGGATAAATGGATTTATTATGAAATATTGGATACGGTAAACGATACGGATAATAATGATGACGAAATGCCGTTTGATAAAAAGGAAGTTATTGAAGAGATTAAGGAGATTGAGAATGAATCGAAAGCAACCAATGTAGATAATGAAAAAGGTAAATCCGTAGAAATGGAATTATCTAAATTATATGAATCGGGTAAAAAGATTTACACATTAGGAGAATTGAAGTCATCTGCAAAAAAGACATATGATGTTATATTTGATAATTACAATGAGGATGAAGAAAATGGTTTGATGACAAATAATTACGAACTAATTGAAACAGATAAAGAAACATTTACACTAACAAAAAAATAAGATGATAACTAAACTAGAAACAGGTTTGCCAGATTTAGGTGGACAAGGAACAGGAACAGCAACTTCAGGTAAAAGCAATACTTTACTCTATGTGGTATTGGCAGCAGGCTTATTGTATTTGGGTTATAAGTTTGTATATTTACCTTCAAAAGAAAAGAAGGAAAATGAAGATGCTAAATAGAATGCAATTATTATCGGCTCTTGTTACTGTTGCAGGTGCTCTTGTCGCCGTTTATGTTTATTTTGATAATAAAAAACATAGAGAAAATAAAGCGGAAATGCTTAAATTAGAAAAACAAATTAAAGAGCTTGAGCTTGCTAATCAAGTACATTTGGCAAAAGGTAACGGTATACTTTAAAATGCAACCTATTGATAATCAATAAGTTATGTTTTTTCATTTGAAAAGACGAATTAAAGGTGTTATATTTGCGGGATAACAAGTTAATAACAATAAAAAATAAGACAAATGAAAAAAGCAAAACTAACAACGGCAGGCGAAGACAATGTAACAATCATTTTACAAGACAAAAATTATCATGAATTTCAAGATTCAATAAATGATAATGTGTATTATTATGACGGTGACAAAAGTGAAACTCAATGGTGCTTAATACAATATGACAATGATGGTTTAATTGAGTGGTGGCCAAGTCAAGAATTACAATTGATATAATAAAAACAAGTTAATAACTATAAAATGAAAACAGACAAAAAACACAATCACAAAGAAGAAACCATTTGCCCTTATTGTGGCGCCTCATTAGTAATGAGATGGGAAAGATTATCAAAAGGATTAGTTAAGACACTAATTGAATTTAGAAAAGAAGTAGTTGAGAAAAACAAATTCAACAGGGTGCATCCACGAAAGGATATGAAGCTTGGAATATCCGAGTATGCAAATTTTCAAAAGTTGAGGTACCACGGACTCGTTGCTCATGTAAAAAAAGCAGATGGAACAGAGGACTCAGGTTATTATCTATTAACAAGGAGGGGAAATTTATTTTGCAAAAATCAAATAGAAGTACCTGAGAAAGTTTTAATCTTTAGAAATAAAATTGAGGCAAGGGGTACGACATTTACTAACGTAGAAAGGATATTAAAAGGTATTGATGTTCCTTATTGGGATAGTAAAGAAGATTTCGATATTGAGTTTAAAGATATTGATGATTATGCAGATATTAGATTTGATAATAACGGTCAAGGATTATTAGGCTTATGAGAAATAGTTTTGATTTTGAAATAGAAGATGAGTTTGGAACCCTTAGAGTTTTTGAAGTAGATTATGAGGTATCAAAACATTATCCAGGTGATTACTTTACACCACCCGAGGGAGGGGATTTAGAAATTACCTCTATAAAAGAAAACGGAGAGCAAGTAGATGTAGATGAAAAAACTTTAAACTATATATATGAATGTGCAACAAAACACCATGAAGAATACGGAGACGACTGCTACGAAAGAGAAGAAGACTAATCCAATTACCACACACATTAGATTTATGTCAGCCGAATTGTTAAGTATATCGGATAGGCATTACTTCCATTACAATGGTAAAAGTTACTCTGTAACAAAAGAACAGTTGAATAAAATACTTTTAGATACAAAGGATATGAATCCCTTATCTGCAGTACAGCATTTAATTAAATTAGTAGAAGATAAACAATTTATAAAAATAACGAAATAAAAAATGGTTATTATAATTATATGTATTGCTGTGATAATCTTTGTTATAACAAGGGAGCGAGAACATTATGATAATGATGACGATGATTGGTAGATATGTTGAGTGAAGAAGAGATCTCCGAAAGGAATGGATATTTAATAGCATTAGTAACAGAATTAAATTTAGGTTTTCATGTGGTTGATTTACCGCACAGACCAAAGTTGCTGAGCTCAGATTACAGTATGGCTTTGAATATGTATGTAAAAAACTTTACAGTGTATTTAAAACCGACTTACGAAACAGAGGAAACTTATTATAGTTTCAAACTAAAACCATTAAAGAGTATGGATTTAGATGAGATAAAAGAAAAGTTTATTTATTGGATAACAATGTTTCAACACAAGAAAATTTATGTGATCACACAAAAAGATAGTGGAATGTTTTTAGTAGGCTTTAATCATCACAATAAAATTTTGAAAACAAACCCTTATCCCGTCTTCGCATCGTACGACCCTATTACTTATTTTGATTTAGAAAGGGCGGAAGATATTGTTGAACGTTTTGGAAAATATAATATAACTTTAAATAATGCTCAAATATAGTAAAGACGGAAAGGTTTCCTTTGATCCTAAGTACCATAGTTATTCCTATGTAGATACAGGTGTTAAATTAAAAAGCGTTACCAAATATGTTGGTGAGCATAAACCAATATTTGATTCAATACCCATAGCTACTGCCTATGCAGAAAAACATGGTTTAAAGGTAGATGATGTTTTGGCTATGTGGAAACAAAAGAGTGAACGCTCTTTGGTTAATGGAACCGCAGTACATAAAGTGTTTGAGGACTATGTAATTGAAAAGATAATTAGAACTTCAGGTAAGTTTCCCAAAGAGGAGGTTGCCGTAAAGTTTATCAAAGAATTTTTTGAAAGCAACAGATTAACTCCCGTAGAAGCTGAAATGATTGTGTATGAGGGTGGAATGGCTGGGCAAATAGATTGTATAGCAAAGAATGCCAATGGAGAACATTTTATCTTGGATTGGAAAAGTAATGAGAAAATAGAAAAGGAATCTTTTAAAGGTAAGACAATGTTTCCACCTTACGATAATTTATTTGATTGCAATTATTACCATTATAGTTTACAAACAAGACTATATCAAAGATTATGTACCCAATATCAAATTAAAGATGCATACATAGTTCATATAGGGGAAAGCGATTACAATGTTATGCAGGCATCAAATGTGATCTTACCGGATAAGTTATGATGCTATAGGTTATTTATTTTGCAACCTATGTAGGTTCTCAAAATATATTGAACTTTCTTTTAATAACTGTTCATCAGTTATATTGTGTTTGTTTATTAGATAAATATTTTTCTTCAAATAAACTACTGGATTGCCAACGTATATGGCAAATGGAAGTATTTCTTTATTCTTTGTTACGATCCCGCCCATACCAATCATACTACCCTTACCTATATAACTAAATTGATGGCAAATAGAACCTAACCCTAAATTTGCATGATCATCAATAATTGAATGACCACCAATCAAAGAATTGCAACTTATAGTGATACCATTACCTAATACAGAATCATGACCTATGTGCGAACCCCTTAAAAAGAAACAATCATTACCTATTACGGTGTTTTGAAATGCTCCTGAATTAACGGTCACAAATTCATTAAATCTATTGTTATCTCCTATAATGACGGGAAAAAATTTATTATTCTTTATAGCTTCTTTATGTTCAGGTGGGCTACCTATTGATGTGTGTGATAAGATTACATTATTAGAACCCAATTTAACATCATCATAAATAATACAATATGGACCAATAACATTATTAGAACCTAACTCAGCACCTTTGTGAATAATTGCGGAGTCGTGAATTTGATTTCCATTTGTTGATAATTTATACTTCATGAATTAAGTTTATCGTTATTACATTTGCCATTGTCAACCAACCATCATCTCGTCTTATACTTTTTAAATAAAATCTAACAGAGACCTTATCCCCTATTTTTCTATCCATAAGTAGCTCGTCAAAAAATTGCTTCTTTATATGTAAACAGATGCGCCTTTTATTTTCATGACCTACATTTAAAACAATGTAAGGAAACTCATTTTCCTTTGCAATCTCAATTAGCTCCCCTTTAATTTGATTAAAGTAAAACTGCTTTTCGTTTTTATTAAAACTATTATCCATAATGCTATGATACAAAAATATAAATAAATTATTAACAATAGCATTCTTTTTTTAAATTATACAAAATAAAATTATAAATTTGTATAAATTACTTCAATGGATACAAGCGCTCAAATAGAAAGTTTATTCAAACATTTACAGCAAGGCGTTAAACTTTATGGTGTAAAGGATCTGAATGATGCGATAAGTAAGATTTTATATGAAAGGAATGATTTATCTAAAGAAATAGATTTTGTATTGAATTCAGTTGCAGTAGAGTTTGGAATCACAAAAGAAATTTTAATACATAGTAACAAGCGTGGAGATTATCAACAGGCAAGGCAGTTAGCTTATTGTTTATTGTATTTGGATTTAGGATTAACTTTAAGGCAAATAGCAAAAGATATATTTAACAAATATCATAGAGTCGTTGCAATAGCAATAGAATACCATAAAACCTTAGATGAAACACATCCTGTGGATAAAAAATTTATAGACTCTTACAAAAGACAACAAGAAAAACTATTAAACTATATAAATAACAACAAATATGGCGCTAAAAATCTATAACAAAAGAGGGGCAGTAAATTACACGGAAAAAAGGTTAATTAAAAAAATTCAAGCTGCATTAGAAAAAAAGTTTGAAAAAGAACCATCATTAGAGTCTCAGTTCATACCTGCGAATAATATTGATGAGCTTCAAACATTACACAACTTATACTGTGGTGAAGAGATAGAGTTTGAAGAGGTTCCCAATAAAGAAGTTGAGCATAAAGAATTTAGAGATGGCATGAAAGAGGACATTGAATCAAGATCACAAGATGAGAAAGAATCAACAGATAGTTTAGTTGTAGATGATGAGGAAGATGTAAAGACAGTGGACCCATTTAATAGAGATACAACCATTGTTCGTGATTATGTAATGAATGATGGGTTTAAAGAGGGAGAAGAGAGGGAGGGGTCGAAAAAGACATCATTTGCTGAACCCACTTCTTTTGAAGAATCTTTTGAGATGGAGGGTAGTGATATTGGAACTGATAAAAGAGATAACGCGAATAAGAAAAAAGATAAGCCAAAAGAACCAAGTGCGAATCCTTCTTTTGATGATATGAGTAGTGGGCGTAAAAAGCGTAGTACGAAGAAGTTTGCCAAATATATTGTTGAAGGTGTTTGTATGTTGGCTGAAAAGGGTTTTGTGTGGTGGACAACAAAAAACATCACAGAAGAAAAATTAGTTGAATACGAATTAAGTGGGGAGTATGACTTCAATGTGTTATTAACATTAGAAACAGGGCAGGAGGTATATGTAAAGCAATGGTTTAAACAACAAAGAGCAACCGCGGATCAATTATCAAAGTTTGATCAAGAAGAAAAGGATGATCTAGCAGAAGCTCTTGCGGAAGTATTAAATGAAAAAGGTTTTGCACCAACACCAATGCAAGAGTGTTTAATCATAGGGGCAAAAGTATTAGGTGGAAAGTTTTTAATAGCCGCTCAAATGAGTGCGGGTATAAATAATGTGTTGGCACAATTAAAGGCAACAGATTTACCATCAAGTAGAGGGCAAGTAAAACAACAAGAACAGGTTGTTACAGATGCACCTCAAGAAAGAAGAGAAGAGATAAATAATCCGATAACTGAATGGGAAGAAAATATAATGGATGAATCTGCAGATGCAGTGGGTAATCCAGCAGTAGATAACCAATTAACAATTACAGAATAATGGCAGAAAGAGAAGCAGGCATGATGACTTGCTCCGGGCTTCAAGGAGTAGGTAAGACATATCAAAATATGCACATCATCAAAGAATATGTTAAAGATAAAATCTATAACAAGGTTCGTGGAAGACAGTGTTTAATCTTTGACACCAATGGAGAATATACACTAGAGCAATTTGCAAAAAATGATATACCGGATTTTGATCCTAAACGTATAGCAATTAAAGATGTGGAGGATTGGTGTAGAATGGGTAATGCAGAGTGCAGGCGTATAGATGCAAAGAATTTAGGTATTGCTGAAAAGAAAGCTGCCGTAGAATTCTTAATGAAGGTTTATAGAAATGGAATGTTGGTGTTAGAGGATATCAACACTTACATTTTAAATCTAACTCACATGGAAGATATCGTAGGTGGATTGGTAAACTTACGACACAGAGCTGTTGATGTTTTGATCAGTTACCAATCTTTACGTCCTGTTGAACCACGTATTTGGCAAAACAGTCGTTGGATTCGTATGCACTATCAAGCTGATAATGTAAATGATATCAAAGGTAAATTACCAAACCCAACTTTATTTAAGATTGCCCAAATTTTAGTAAACAATAGATATCATTATGGAGATAAAAGGTTCTTTGTTTACATTTTTAACTTCCAAAATAAAATAGAGGGTAATTTTACACGAAAGGAGTTTATGGACGCTTGTACTCAATATTTGAATGCTAATAAGAAGTATATCAAAGAGTATGCCGAGATGCATAATACATCTTTGGAAGAATCTTTAGGTGGACAGGCAAAACAATATTTTGATTTATATTACGGAAACGCAAAAAAATAAAATGATATATTCTTTTTTCATATTTTGGAATCTTCTTTTTGTAATATCAATTCTTTTGATTTTCTTTAGAAGTGATGCAAAAGAACTATTCATAGAACTATGTAATATGCTTTCGTATAAAGATATACCAACCCTTGCACTATCTATGTTCCTCATATACACAATGTTTCCTTTCACAATTTTACATAGCCTAATAAATATATGGAACAGATTATAGATAAGTCAATCAATCACCCTTATTTGCAACAATTGAAAAACACTCTTGTCACACAAAAGACAATGAAGGAATGTTTGGAGAAAAGGTTATTCTTAATACACTTAGATTATGTAAATAAAAGTGAATACGAGAAAAATGAAATAGAGATTACAAAAATAAAAACACAAGGCGAGATAGATGTTTTAAAAAGAGTAATAGATGAAAAAGAAAATTACTTTATTAAATACATGAAACAGTTCGTTATTGATATAGAAGAAGTTGAAAAAGAATATGAAAACATCATAAACAAGGCAAAAATAAAGGCAACCACTAATACTGAAATGACAAATCTTTTAGGTTCTGTTAATTGGAAAGTGATAGAAGAGAATGTAGAAGTGAAAATACACTTATATAAAAGACTTAAAGATTTATTGAAATGAAAAATTTATTGATTATATTAAAAGTTAGGGCATTAGACCACGTCATACAATCTTACAGAAACTATGATATGAACCGTGTATTTATAGCAGGTTATAGGGAGACCGAGTTAGAAGATATGGGCATATTTGCATCTGTAATTGAACAAGCAAAGGAAAAGGGTTACACTCATATATCCGTTATCTCAGACGATGGTTTAATTACAAATAAGGCATTTGACAAAGTGTTAGAGCTATCTACAAGATACCCCGTATCTACAGCGTTTTGTAAATTGGATAGAAGAAGTACATTAGTTAATTTGGCAAGATCTCCTTTAATACAAGGTCAACCTTTTTCAATTGGTGATTATCACTTATATGAATACAATGATTTACCTGGCGATGATATCAAAACTTATTTTACAGGTATGGCATTGACAACTATGTCCGTAGAACTTTGGCAACAATTTCCTTTTAGATGTTATAGGTCAGAGTATTCTGAAAATGGTTATGCGAGTGATTACTTTCTTAGCAAAAGATTACAAGATGCTGGAATACCTATTTACACTCATAAAGATACGGAAGTAATTCATGAGAAAGAGGTTCATAGTACAAATATTGGTCAAACATTATTCATTGGAGAAGCTCATAGAAGTATTATCTGGGAAGAGATTTATTAAAATATATATGGTTTCAGTTTGTTTATTAACGATAGATAGATATTGGGTTACACGATACACAATAGAAAATCTTTTACAAAATAGTAAAGGGGTTGAATTAGAACTACTTGTTTTAGATAACGGAAGCAAGGACAAGAGAATAATTGACTATTTATCAACTTTAATAAATCAAAAGAAATATAGTAATCTTTTAACTGTTGGTGTTATAGAAGAAAAAGAGAACATAGGTGTTGCAAAAGGATTTAATAAATTATTTAAAGAGTGTAAAGGTGATCAGATCTGTTTAGTTGGCAATGACATACTTGTTAATGAAAATTGGTTATCTGATTTAGTGTACTATAATAAAAGTGTAATGAAAAGTGGTTTAACGTCTATATATTGTTTATTGGATAAAGGACAACTTACCGCTAAATTAAGTAATGATGATAGCCTTATAAATGTTTGGCAGAACCAAAACAATTTAGTTTATGGTATAACATTATTCAATAGGGATATATTTAAAGAGATAGGGTGCTTTGATGAGAGTTTGGGTTTGTATGGTTGTGAGGATAGCCAATTTGCTTGGAGATTAACAATGTTAGGTTATCAAAACTATTACATACCTGGGCAAAGTAGTATTCATATAGGTAATGATATTGATGAGAATTCAGAATACAGAAGGCAAAAGAATGATAATTTAAAAATTGCAGAAAAAAAACTTCTTGAATCAATACAGCAAATGAAAATAACGAAAAAATATTATATAGACAATGTATAAAATCTCAGAACAAACACTTAAAGAAATTTACACCTGTTTAGGTTTATCTCAACTTAACCACAGAGCGTTATCCTATATAGATAAAGAAAATAATAAAAATCAAATAAGAAAGCTGCAAGAGCGATTAGAAAAAGAATATCCACTAATAATTAAACCATAATGTTCACAACTCCAGAAAAACTAAAATTAGACATACTTGTATTTGGGTATGAAAAAGACAAGGAAACTTTAAAAGATTTTTTTGCAAAACTACAAGGTCAATTAGACAAGTTAAACAGAACTGATATAGGCGTTTTGTTTGGGTTGGCTGACGGAGAAGATGGTAGTTTAGATAAGGTTAAGGCTCAACTACTAACAATGGTTGCCGCACCTAATTATATATTCTTTGATGCCACAGAGACGACATTCATCCTACCCCATTACATAGATAACCTTGCAAAGATAGTGGACTCAGAAGATGCGGACACTAAAGAATTACATGGATTCTTAACAAAGTAATATGAAAGCAATTTTACCAAAAGAAGGAACTTTATTTACAAAAGACAAAAAACTTAAATGTGATTATGAATGTCGAGATAATTATGGAGAGAGTAGGATTTTTTATTTTAAAGTTTATCGGTTAAAATCTTGGGAAGGTATTGAAAGAAATTATTTTGGAAATAATGAACCGCCGTCTATTATGTCAGAACGAGACTTAGTGAATTACTTGTATAATGAAGGGTATATAGATGAAAAAGATTGATCAATACTTAGAGTGGTTTTTTGAATGGCAACAACCATTAAGAAATAAGGTCAATATTGTATTTACAATAAACAATCCACTACAACCATTTAAAGAGGATAATGTGTTGATAATAGAAAGGTTTGATGTTATAGATACGGACAAAGAAAAGGAATATGTAGATGTAATCTTTAATAAAGCCAAAGAATTAAATATAACAATGTATTCATATAGTTGGGTAGGTAACTTAAAAGATTATATGGAGCCAACAAAACAAAACAGTATAATAAAAAAATAATATGACGGCAAAAGAATTTTTAGAATCAAAAGATATTAAGTTGGAAACAACTTGTGTGATGACTGTAATTGATGGGTTTATGCGTCAACCAGATTTGTGTTTGATCATGGAGCAGTATGCAGACCTTAAGATTAAGGAATTGGATATAAAACTTGAAATGGGATTCGTACAGGTATGATTTTGTAAAAATTGTCGGGTCGTCTAAGGGCAGGACAGGTGTTTTTGGAGCATCTAATGGTAGTTCGATTCTACCCCCGACAACTAATTATAATGCTTACCATATATTCCCCATGGTTTATTATCATGCCTACAGATAACGGAAGTATCTGCATAAATAGGAATATTTAACCTAAAACAATCCTCACTAAAAAAAGTATCAGGATGCATATCCTTGTTAGGTTCAAATCTAAATTTAATTTTTTCTAAAACAGATCTTTTAATTAACACACAGCCCAATCCAAGAGATGCAACTTTTTTTAAACCTCCATCTATAAAGAATGTATCATCAGTGGCGGTGAAGTTTTCTGCAACTATATTGTTAGGTGCCCTGTAAATATGTCTTTGTAGCATAGGCTTCCTATATCTACCCTCATCCCTATAATAAACGCCACCAACAACATTTTTTTTATGAAACAATAAATGTTCTATTATATCTTTAGGTGGAAACACATCCGTCTCTAAATGCAATATATAATCATAACCCCCATCTATGCAAATGGTTGAGCACCAGTTGTGAGATATACACATCCTTTCTATAACACTATTGGTTGAACCTTTCACAAATGGATTGAAAGAAATAAACTTATCATTGTTGCCATAATTAGAGGTGTAGTATTTATTCATTCTTTTTGTATATACACCATCATCTAATGTATTATCAAATAATCTAACTTCAAAGAATGGATAGGTAAAGCTCATGACGTGGTCCAACCATTCCTCAAAACAATAATCTTTAGCACTTGCGGTGGGGGCGCAAACTAATATCTTTGGTAATCTCATAATAAATTTTTTATAAAGGGTGGTAGTTTATTTATTGGTTTATAATTAGTTAAAGATAATATATTTATACCCTGTCTTAAATTATAATGATTGTCTATATCTTTTCTTGGATGGAATACGTTATTAGGTAAAAGCAAAAATTCGTTATAACTCCAATCACCCATCCATACAACACTCTTTAATTCTAAAGGGTCTACAATTTTTAATTTACTATCTTCAGCTAACGTATTGAACATCACTTCTATATAAAATAATGTTTGGTTTTCGTTAGAGAATTTTTTAATAGCCTCTAACATATTCCTTGATAAACCCATTGCACAGACCATTGAGAAATAAAAAGGTTCTTCTCTATCAGGAAACAAATTAAATATAGATGGCCAATGCCAATTAGGAATCTTATCTGTTTTTACAAAATGGTTTGGTGTTACTAAATCAAAGTTTTTATAATTATCATGTAAGTTTTTTATTGTATCTACAGATGGGATAAACACATCATCTTCAAAGACCCAAACATAATCATATTCTAAATAGTTCTCACAGAAGGCAAATAAAAACTTATCCATCGCGATAGGATTCTTTTTTATATGTGTGGTGTCTTCACCTATGTTTGAATTGATATAAGGCTTTGTTCTATCGTCATTCATTTGTATAATATGTAAATGCTCTATATCTAATAGACAAGAATTATCATCTACAATTAAAAAGACGTCATGACCCAATGATTCCTTTACTTCTAAAGCAAAACTTATAGTGTTTTCTTTCGGAGAGATTGTTAAAAATACTATTGCTACCTTCATTATATTATACAAGATTATACACAAAAATAATAATAAATAAAAGAAGAATGATGCTTATATCAAAACTTGTATAAAATAATTATCAACAAACAAGATTTTTAATTATATAAATTTGTCATTGAATTTAAAACATAGAAAATGGGCAGTAACACAAAAACAATTTTAGTAACGCTTGGAATCGTAATGGTTGGCTTAGCGGTACATCAAGCTTTCATAGCTCCTATGATAGCGAAAAAAGTGAAATAAGGGATTGGTAATCTGATTCCTTATTTTCATTTATAATAGTTCAGCTCTTTACTTAATGTGAATGATGCTTAATGTATTAAAGTGGAGTAAAGACATTTTATAATGTTCAGATTCAAAACGAAAATTAAATAAAGTAATTAACAATTAAAAATCTAAAACAATGAACAAGTTTGAAAAAGAAATCACAAACTATATCAATGGAACAGAGCGTATGTCAGGTTTTGACTCTTACGATTCTGCAGAAGGAGATATGAGTTATTTTGATGACAGCTCGTTTGATGGAGATAATTTTAGTTTCGCTAATGGTGATGATCCTATGTCATACGCTAGTGGCTCAACTAATGTTGCTGTATCTGACCCGTATGTTATTCAATACCAAAACACAACAACAACGGATGTAACCGCAATTATCTTTGGATATAACGATTACTTTGGAGCTACTAATTATGGTAACCCAACAGCAGTAGTTATTACCAACTTACAAGGTGGTACATACGGACGTTTGATTGCACAATCAAACAACAAGTTCTTTAAAATTGGTAAATGGCGTTTCCAATCTGCTACAACCTCACAGTTGCAACAGACATTAACCATTAACCACGTTGACGCAAACGGTAAACAATATTCAACTCCGTTGAACTTGTCTATTATGCGTGATGCATACCAACAACAAAGTGATATCTTAGACGTTACTAAACCAGTAACAGTTGACGGTAACACTTATTTATCTTTTACATTAAAAGCTGCTACAACATTTGTAATTTCAATGTTCCCAGTTGCAGTATTAAGTGGTAAAGCTAAGTTGAACGGTGGTGCATACGATAACACGGCTCGTGCTCCACGTTTAAGTGGTAAGAATGTAGCTCCGGTTATCATTCAAACAACACAAGACGTAAGAGGTATCAAAGGATAATTCTTAAATCAACAAATAAAGAGGTGTGTGTATATAGCACACACCTTTTTTAATTTAAAGAGGTGAATGAAAAAAAATAACAAGAAGAACGAATACAAAACACTATTATCAGCGTTAGCGTATGGTTCCCCCGAGGATTCTCAAGGTCTTGTTATAAAATACGGTGGAGAAAAGGCAAAAGATTACGAAGATTTAGAATATAAACTTGCTCAAATTTACGCTAACACACCCGATAAGTTGGAGATAGAAAAAGAATTTGCTTCAATACATCCACACTCAAAGTTTATTTTAAAATATTTAAGTCCTAAAAAAGAAGCAAAACCTTTAGAGCCAATGATTGAGAAAACGATCAATACATCAGAGGGTTCTAAATTGGTAAAAAACATTGTTGTTCACGACGGTTATGAAAATGCGGATGGAGAAAGTGAGCAAATATCAAATAGTAATGGTTGCAACTGTAATTGTCATAAGGCATCTAATGCCGATGGTCTAACAACAACAAGTGATAGTAGAAAAATCAATTTTGATTCTTTAGTGTTATTTGGTATAATTGCAGTAGTAGGAATAGTAGCAATAACGAAAAACAAAATATGAGAGCAACAGTAATAGAAAATGCCGCAATACTAATACCAAATGCAGAACATAAAAATTTCACAAATAGTGGAAAGATTATAGAGCAAGGTACAGTTGTTGATGGGCAACCAAAGTTAATTCAAGGATTAAGAAGAGGTGAGGCTTTTACATATAGACTCTTTATAACAGATAACAATCAAATAATTCATATAAATAAAATAAGACCAATGGACAAGACAGAAGTATATTTAGGTGCAGATGCAGTGCAATCTCCAACTATGGTAAAAATGCCAAACGAATCTAACATGGGTATGAAACCTATATTAGGAACGGCTATTGGCGCGGCAGCAGGTTATTACTTTGCTAAGAAAAAGAATCCAAGTAAGTTAATGATGTTTACAGTAATTGGAGCAATAGTTGGATTTGCTGCAGGTAAATATATGCAAGGTGCGGGTTCTGTATTATTTAAAAAATCTAAATAAATAAAATTATGGAAAATGCAAGAATTTTTAAATTAGAAGGTCCTGTTAAGGTATCTTCGAGTTTTGAAGAAGCTTTTGGAGAATTTTCAGAAGCAAGAGGAAAAGGACGTCAAAGACGTCAAGAGAGAAAACTTGATAGAATTCAAAAACGAAGTGAAGTCAAGGCGGCTAAGCAACAAGCTAAAGCTCAAAAACAACAAGGTAGAATTGCCAATAGAGCATCTCGTCAAGAGGCAAGACAACAAAAACGAACTGTCAATATGGGATTACGTCAAGATAGACGTACCCAAAGAAAACAATTTAGAACTGATAGACAAGCTATTGGTAAAGAGCAAGAGGTGTTGACAGACGATCAAGGTGTTTTAGAGGAAGGGCAAATTCCAGATACGGGTGGAACAGGATTTGGAGTATCAGATGGTGCTGCATATACTAACGAGTCACAAGGCGGACAAGGTGGACAAGGTGGAGGGGTTTATGGTTATGGTGATGAAGAAGAACAACCACCATATGGAGAATATGAAACAACAGAAGAAGGTGATGTTGAAGCTGGAGAGGAAGAATATGCAGAAGATGAAGAGGGGTATGGGGCAGATGGAATCAATTACGAGGATCTAGGTCCTAACGATGAATTACTTACATTAGAGCCTGATGATTTTTATTCTTATATGGATGATTATGCAAGTGTAGATGGTACGCCTGCAATGGTTAAAGCAAGAATCAATCCAAATGTAAAAACGATTGCTATAAAGTCAGAATGGAATAAAGAAAAAGCATCAAGATTAAAAGATAAAATAAATCAAGTTCAAGGAGTATTAGATAGTGGTAGTTTACGCTCTAATTATGATATTGGAAAGTATGCGAAAACATTGGCAGATTTAAAAGAACAATATATTTTATGTATTGACAGAGCTCAAGGTTTTGATGGTATGTTATCAGATTATTCTAATGCAGATGATGATATGTCAAATGCAGATGATGATATGTCTTATGCAGATGATGATATGTCAAATGCAGATGATGATATGTCTTATGCAGATGATGATATGTCAAATGCAGATGATGATATGTCAAGT
>Ga0105098_10000146_pt1 | contig 21839 bp, 18 predicted proteins | sample PPLLak21cMay2015_FD_79137 | JGI IMG/M metagenome (GOLD analysis project Ga0105098, IMG submission 79137) | Freshwater sediment microbial communities from Prairie Pothole Lake near Jamestown, North Dakota, USA - PPLs Lake P7 Core (1) Depth... | ecosystem: Environmental > Aquatic > Freshwater >... | reverse complement strand
CCCAGTCCGACGCCATGCGATCCGGGTCGACCTGATCCTGGAGATGGGATGAGAAGTCATCCATCACCCGTTCCAGTTGGTATCGGGAGCGGTAGAACCGGCGGTCCACCCAGGTCATCACTCTCCTGCGGACGGGCGTGAACAGCGCCGCCACCGCGAGGGTCGACCCGGCGACGAAGAGCGGCGATTGTTCGCCGACGATGCGGGTCGGCAGCCACACCGCCCCAGCCACGTAGACGGCCCCGAGGATCAGCACCAACAAGGCGTACGACACGGTGCGGCTCACGACCCGATCGAAGTCGTAGAGGCGATAGCGGAGCACGGCGACGGCTATCGATGCCACCAGGATCAGCACCCAGATGGCGAATAGGGCGTTGGCGGCCGGCTCGTTGCCCAGCTCGTAGAGGGTGAGGTTGAGCGCCATCCCGATTATGGAGATCGAAAGAGCCCCGGCGAAGACCTTCATCTGCTGACGCTCGATCCCGGTCGATCGCCGGAATCGCATTATGGAAGCGACCACCGCCCCTCCGACCGCTGTCAGCATGAAGGCCAGCCCGATAAGGGAAACCGTGTCGAAGAGATCCGCCGGCAGCGAAAGCCCGAGCGGAAGGGAGACCTCCACCTCGCGGTTACCGACCGTGACCAGGGTGGACTCCCAGAACGCGTTGCCGAAGATCAGCATCGAGAGACCGACCAGCATCACCGGCGTCACCCAGCGGTACCGGGGCGAGGGCAACTTGCCGTCAGGGAACCTGAGCGGGAGCAGAACCAGGATCAGACCCATGCTCGATGCCCATTGCCAGGTACCGAACCAGACCCCCCAGCCAGTGAAGGGGCTATCGATCGCCGCCAGTGATTCGCCGATGACCCCGAGGGTGAAGGTCAGACCGAATCCGGCCAGGATGAGGCCAACCGGGTTGGCCGGCAATCGCCACACCAGATAGGCCCCGACAACGGCGGGTGAGATGAAGGCGAGCATTCCCAGGATGTCCACGAAGAGGATCGGCTGTCCCGTGTCCTGCATCGCCATGAAGGCGAACATGGCGACTGCCGCCAGGCCCATCGCCACCCCGAGCCAGCGTCGCCCTCTCATCGGGCGTCACCTCGCACCCACACCCCGGCGGCCGAGGGCTGCAGGGCGTTCGTGACGACGGTCGCCCAATCGTCGGCGAGACGGTCGGCGTCGACCTGGTCCCTCAACCGGGCCGCGAATCCCTCTGCGATCAGTTCGGCGTCATACGACGAGCGGTTGAACCGCCGATCCACCCACCGCATGACCCGGCGTCGCAATGGGTTGAACAGGGCGGCGACGGCGAGCGTCGATCCGGCCACGAACAGCGGCGTCTGCTCGCCGACGATGCGGGAGGGGAGCCAGACCGCCCCGACTCCATATACGACGGCCAGGGCTCCGGCCAGGACTGCATAGGTGACGGTTCGGCTGATGAGACGGTCGATCTCGAACAACCGGTAGCGGAGGATGGCCAGAGTCACCGCAGCGCCCACAAAGATGCTGAACACGAAATTGAGGACAGAACCGATCCAGATCGGGCCCCAGCCCTGCGTATCCACGGAGAAGAAGACCACTGCAACCGCCCCGACCCACAGCAGGACCTTGACCTGCTGCCGCTCGACGCCTTCTCCGCGGCGATAGCGCGCTACCAGCGAGAGCAGGCCGAGGACGATCGATATCAAGAGGCCAGGGACAACCACAAACTGGAACACCGCGTTGATGAGCTCACTCAAGGCGGGGATGCCCAGGGGGTTGGGTGGCACTCCGAGGATCGGCTCTAGCTCGACCAGGAATGCGGCGGCAAAGAACGTGGCTACCACCGTGGCGATGGTGAACCAGAGCGCCGGGCGCCAACGAGACGAGGGCACGTGGCCGTCCGGATAGAGCAACAACAGGAACGGGATGCTGAATGAGCCCGGGATCCACAACCACAGCGACATCCAACCCATGACCGCCACGATCGGGATTGCGCCCCAGCGGTCCATCCCAAAGCGAGTGAACTCGGCGGCGAGGCCCTCCAGCGGAAAGGAGAGTCCCGCCACGAGGACCCACCAGCAAAACGCATTCCTCGGCTGGGACAGTACGAGACGGAGGCCTAGCGCTCCCACCGCCACGAAGGCGAGGTCTTCCATGGCTTGGAGCCATGGGTCCGTTGCGTCCAACGGATCTGCGACTGGAAGGTCTGCGTTTGCGAACAGCAGGGCCACCTCGACCACATAGGCGAGGATCGTCACCACCCATAAGGCCCAAGCCAGCCGTCGCCGGCCTGGGTCACTCATCGTTCATCTCCGAAATCATGGCTCGGGCTCGTCACGGGACCGTTACGGCAATGGATTTACCCAAGAGACCGTGATATCGCTGCTCGACATGATCTTTCAAGGCCGAAATCGTCTTTCCGGGCAGCTTCCCGAAGGGTCGTAGAGCGACGCTCCCATCGTCTGTCTCCCAGGTCCCGACGATCCGCCCGCTCACCAGGATCACCGGTGCGATCCAGCCCGCGGCCTTGGATACCTGGTCGATTTTGCCTTTGGGGATGATGTGCTCACGATGGCTGAGCGGGGCCAGCGTGTAGGGGTCGAACCCCGGGAGAAGATGGGCACTCTCTGCTGGTTTGGTCTTTGCTGCCGCCTTGGCGCCCGCCTTGGTCAGCAACCCCTGGTATCCCTCGATGTCCACTGGTACCAGATCTTCCCCAACGGGAGTCATCAGCTCCCGGCCGGTCTTGGGGTCGACTCCGAACCATCGGGCAAAGTCGCTGACCGTGGCCGGACCGCATGCATCGAGAAACCGCTCGACCACGACCCGCATCGCCTCCTCGGGACCCGGCTCTGCGAGCGAGGCACCCAGCCAGACGCCGGGATCGACAAAAGTGACATTCCGCCCGCGAGGTGGTCCCTGAGCGAGGAGACCCCTGTTGGCCGCCGGTTTCAGCACCTGGCTCCAGCCGGACGAAAGGGCGTCACCCAGCCCGCGATCACGGGTCTTGGCCACCACGGCGGCCGTCAACTCCTCCCGCGTCATCGGCTCACCGGATATAACGTCCGGGATCGCCCCGGTCACGGAGTCGAGTTGAGATTTCTTGATCCCGTGATACTTCTCCCAGGCTGGGGTGATCTTCCATGGCCGCTGGCGTAGGGCGGCAATCCAGACGCCGACCTCCGATGCCGGCAGGAGATGCAGCGTTCCTCTCATTGCCCAGGTCTTCACGAGGCGTCGCTTCTCCCACAACAGGTGCTCGATGTCGGCAAGGCGCTTGCTCCTTATGGCGACTGCTTGCGCCGCGGAGGAGGCAACCTGCGTCTGGATGCCTCCAATTTTCGAGATGACCCGCACCGGGTCGGTCCCGGGCGAATCGAGGAGCTGTTGACCCAGTCGCCATGCAAGTGCCTGGTCCCACGTGAGGGCGAGCGCAGAGTTCGTCTCCGTCATCGTCGGGTAGTTTCATGCGTACCGCTTCCAACCGGAGACTCCGATGTGTTACAACGGCGATGCTCTACCACCGGTCGATCCCATCGAGGGTGGTGCCTCGGGTAGTGACCTCGTGCTGGCTTCCGTCGACGGGAATCGATTCGCCGCCTTCTCGGCCACCAGCGCCGAAAGCAAAGGGGCGGGCGTGGTCATCCTCCCGGACGTGCGTGGTCTGCACCATTTCTACGAGGAACTGGCCCTCCGCCTCGCCGAGCATGGCTATGACGCGGTGGCGATCGACTACTTCGGACGGACTGCCGGGGTGGGCAAGAGGAACGATGAATTCGCCTACAAAGAGCACGTCCCTCGGACCACTCTGAAAGGTGTCACCGCCGACACCGCGGCCGCCGTGGCCCACCTCCGTGACTCCGACCCGACACGGTCGATCTTCACCCTCGGCTTCTGCTTTGGAGGATCCAACTCCTGGCACCAGGCCGCAGCCGGGCACGGCCTCGCCGGCGCCATCGGGTTCTACGGGAATCCGTTGCGCCCACCGAAGGGGCCTATTGAAGAAGTGAGCGATTTCGCCTGCCCCATCCTGGCTTTGATGGGTGGAGATGACCCCGGGATCCCGAACGAGGTGGTCGAGGGGTTCCGACAGGCGATGGACAATGCCGGCGTCGAGAACGAGGTGGTCGTCTATTCCGATGCGCCCCACTCCTTTTTCGACCGGCAGCAGGAGCGGTTCTCGCGGGAGTCGGCAGATGCTTGGAACCGAGTCCTCGAGTTCATTGGTCTCCACGACGAGAGCAAATGACGCTTCCCGGTGGAACGGTCACGTTTCTGTTCCTGGACATCGAAGGATCCACCGGTCTGCTGGAACGGATCGGAGCCGACTATCCGCAACTCCTTGCCACATACCGCGAGATCACAGAGCGAGCGGTCGATCGGCACGGCGGCGCGATCTTCGGCAGCGAAGGCGATGGCCTGTTCGCCGCCTTCGCCGAGGCCGGCGAAGCCGTCCGGAGCGCCATCGAAACCCAGCAGGCTTTCGATAGCGCAGAGTGGCCGGGTCGGGCGGAGGTGAAGGTTCGGATGGGCATCCACACGGGGGCCCCGACGTTGATCGGCGACGACTACACGGGCATCGACGTTCACCGGGCGGCCCGGATCATGTCCGCAGCATGGGGCGGGCAGGTTCTCATCTCGGAGACCACCCGCTCGCTGATCAGCGACACCGTGGTCAAGTGCAGGGAACTCGGCCTGTACGCCATGAAGGGCCTCAGCCGAAACGAGCGCCTCTACCAATTGGAGGGGCCTGGCCTGCCGGGAGACTTCCCGCCGGTACGGGCGCGTCGCCGAGAGGTCGACCTGCCGACTCACGCAACCGCGCTGATCGGCCGCGATGACGACATTTCGACGGTGGTCCGTCTCATCGAAGATGGGACACGCCTGGTCACGCTCACGGGGCCGGGCGGGATCGGCAAGTCCCGCCTGGCCATCGCCGTGGCTGCAAGCCTCGCCTCGCGTTTCACGGACGGCGTGGGCTATGTGGACCTATCCAACGAAGCTGATACCGAGCGGGTGGCGAAGACGATGGCAGAGCAGCTCGGTGTGGCCGCTGATCCGAGCCACTCGATGCTCGATGCCCTCATCGATCATCACGCAGCGCTCGAGGCCTTGCTGGTGCTCGATGGTTTCGAGCGGGTCACCGGCGCCGCGGTGGGCATCGCCGAGCTTCTCGCCGGTTGCGCGGACCTCTACATCCTGGTGACCAGCAGGGCCGCCCTCCGAATCGGCGCCGAGCGGGAGATCCGAGTCGATCCTCTGGAGCTTGCGCCCGAACGCGGAGGTTACGACGAGATCGAGGCGTCTCCAGCCGTCCGTCTCTTCATCGAGCGAGCACGAGCGGTCCGCCCCGACCTCGAGCTGAGCCCGTCCAACGCCGGGGTGGTCCGCGATCTCGTTGCCCGAATGGAGGGATACCCACTGTCGATCGAACTGGCCGCGGCCCGTGCGAGGTTGTTGCCGCCCGAAGCGATTCTGAAGAGTTTGGGTGGAGTGCTCGATCTCGCCACTACCTCGCCCGACCTTCCTCTTCGCCAACAGAGCCTCAGGGCCACTATCGAATGGAGTCACGGGCTCCTCTCTGAGCCTGATCAGACCCTGCTCCGTCGTTTGGGCGTTTTCGTGAATGGATGGACGCTCGAAGCGGCGGAGGCGGTGGTCGGCGGTGACGCCCCCGATGTCTTCCTCGGCCTGGAAACGCTCGCCGCACAAAGCATGATCTCGGTCGACTCGGGAGGCCGGATGAGTATGGGGACTGCTATGCGGGAGTTCGCGGCGGAAAGACTCGCCGCGGCCGGCGATGAGGAAGCGACCCGGCTTCGTCATGCCGAGCATTACGAAGCCGTGATCGTCACGGCTTATCCATTGATGCGTGGGACACGGCAAAGAGAGACGATCAACACGCTGTCGCATGACTGGCCAAATTTTCGTTCGGCGGCCGATTGGGCCCTGAGCACGGATCGCATCGAGTTGGCTGCCTCCTTGTACACCAACTGCTGGATATTGGCGTGGCAGGGTGATCATTGGCTCGACACGGATAGATACACCGAGGCATTCGTCGCGGTCAGCGATCGTCTCGACGATCACCTCCGGGCCCGGCTCCTGTTCGTCACCGCAGGCTTCCGCATGGAGAGAGGCGAAGGAGCAACCGCCATTTCCCACGCCCGGCCCGCCATCGAATTGTCCATGCGGGTGGGGGATCGTGAGACGGAGGCATGGTCGAGGCTGATGCTGGCCGGCTCGCTTCTCTACGAGGACGCCTCCAACCCCGAGCCGCGACAGCAGATCGCCGAGGCCGTAGCCATTGCTCGATCTCTGGATGACCCATTCGTTCTCGGATACTCGCTCAGTTTTCAGGCGGCCATGTCGACGCTCGACGGCGATCTGGCCACCGGTATGGTCAATCATCTGGAGGTTCTCGAGATCGCCAGGCGCCTCGAGATATTCTCTCTGCTGATCCAGACCTACAGCCAGGTGGCGATGACTCATCTTGTCGCAGGAGAGATCGGGCGCGCCCGCCTTGCCTTGGAGGAAGCTGCAGAGCACCTCGACCGAGTGAGGAGCCTGGAATCGCTGGCGGTCTTCCTGGATGCAGTCTCCTGGCTGGCTTTTGTCGAGAACGACGCGGTGCGTGCCATGACGGCGCTGGGCGCTGCTAATGCCACGAGGTCACGAGTCGGGCTCGTCCGATGGGCCCTGATCGCAGAGTTGCTCGACGCGGCTGGAGTGGCGGCCGAGACCGACCAGCCTGCACTTGCAGAGGCACGGCGTGCTGGTGGCGAGATGACACCGCAGGATGCCATCGCCTATGCCCTCCAGCCCCATCACGAGCTGGCCGTTGCCGGCTGAAGATGGATGTCGACACATCCGATTTGTGGACATGTCCTTCGTGTGGCAAGAGATTTGTCACCCGGAACATGTCGCACTCGTGCGGTCCTCACACGGTGGAGCAGTTCATGGAGGGCAAGGGGCCGCAGGCCTGGGCCTACTGGGATCGGCTGCAGGAGGTGGTGGCGACCTGCGGCCCCTACTCCGTCGTGGCCAACAAGAGCAGACTCGAGTTCATGGTGCGAGTCCGCTTCGCCGGTATGGATGCAGTTTCTGAACGGGGTATGAGCTTCTCGTTCTGGCTGAAGGAGCGCCTCGACAGCCCGCGAATCCGCAAAGTCGTTCTCTACGGCCGCACCGACTGGGTGCACCACGTGCGGGTCGTATCTCTCGACGATCTCGACGATGAGGTGCGGGACTGGCTATGCCGGTCGTACCAGGTCGGTTGTCAATTGGCTTGACCCGGCTGACAGGCGATCGACCTCTGGTCGAACCTCCGGTGCACCCTTCAGCGACTCAGGACTCGGCAGGTGGGATGTTTTGGTTGAGTCGGAACAGATTCATCGGGTCGTACCGGTGCTTGACTTCCCGCAGCCGTTCCCAGGTATGGCCCGGATACGCCTGCCTCACCCGCTCCTTGCCCTCGTCGCCGATGAAGTTGACATAAGCCTCGCCGTCGTCGCCGAGGGCTGTCGCGAGACCATGGACCCACGATTCATGGGTCCGGGCCTCGTCCGGCTGCTGGAACATCGACGCGACGTTGAGCATGATCGGCCGCCGTCGATGTGCGTAGGCCGTCGCCTCGTCGGGCACTCGGGAAATGGCGCCGCCCAGAACCCTGATCTGAGTCACCGCCATCGACGCGCTCGAGGCGTTGACCTGCTCGATGATCGTCTCCGCGGCGGCACGATCGATGTTGTCGACGAAGAAGTTGCGCACGGCGAACACCCCTGGTGGCGGCCCCTCCTCTTCTTCCTCATAGATGCCCGAATAGCGCCCTGGCTCGACCATGTCGAGCAACGGAGTGGCCAGTTCTCGGAAGGGCGCCACGACGGACTCGCCGGTCCCGGGGTCGCCCGAATAGACGAGCAGGCCGAAGAGAATCACCTGCCCGTGCAGCTCTTCGGGGAGAAATGGCATCGGCGGCGCCTTCATCACGTTGGCGATTGTGGAGAGCTCGTCCGGAGCCGCGGCGGCCAATTCGACGAACCCGGCCACGGTGTCCGTTGTGGCGGGAAGGATCAGCATCCCGCCCACGATCTCGTCCACCTCGTGCAGCCGGAACTGGAACCTGGTCGCCACGCCGAAGTTCCCGCCCCCGCCGCGAATCGCCCAGAAGAGGTCGGGGTGGCTTTGCGCGTCGACACGAAGGACCTTTCCGTCGGCGGTGACCAGCTCGGCGGCCAAGAGTGAGTCGATGGTCAGGCCGTGCTTCCGGGAGAGAAAACCAACACCACCACCGAGCGTGATACCGCCGATGCCGACAGAACCGGCGTCGCCGAACCCGACGGCGAGGTGATGCTCGCCGAGGGCGCTCGTCAACTCAGCGGCGGTCAGGCCGGTTTGGGCCCAAACGGTGCGCTGCTTGGTGTCGACATGGACCGCCTTCATCGCTGACAGATCGAGGACGATTCCACCGTCGGAGCTCCCGTAGCCGGCAATGCTGTGGCCCCCGCTGCGGACAGCCAGTTCCGTTCCGGTATCACGGGCAACGGACACCACGTACGCGACCTCGTTGGAGTTGGTGGGACGGACGATCACGTCCGGCTTGCGATCGATGCCGTAGTACCCCGCCCGCGCTTCGTCGTAGGAATCGTCGTCGGGTGTGATCACCTCACCGTCGAGGACCTCGCGCAGCTTGGGGATCGACAGCTCCGTTGTGGTGATAGATGGGCTCTGCATGGTTTCTCCTCTCAGACGCGAGAGTGGACAGCTCTGGGGGTTACCCCTTCGATTCAGACCGCAATCAGACCGAGAATTAATCGCGAGGTGCGCCATGTCATCGGGCAGGGGGCGTATTCCCTGTCCGACTCGAGGTGTATATGTCCCATACTGGGGGTGCAGATGACCGAATCGACAGCGACCGAAGCCAGGAGCGAGGCAACTTCGTTCGAGGACCTCGAGCAATATCGGCGCGAGCTCACCGGATACGCCTACCGGATGCTGGGATCCTCGTTCGAGGCGGAGGATGCGGTCCAGGAGAGCTTGATCAGGGCTTGGAGAGCCAGCGACCGCTTCGAGGGTCGTTCGTCGCTGAGGACCTGGCTCTACCGAATCACGACCAATGTCTGCTTCGACATGCTCGAAGGCAGGGAGCGCCGAGCTCGCCCCATGGACCTCGGGCCTGCCTCCACCGCCGACACAATGCTGCCGGCCCCGCTGCCCGAGATCACCTGGATCGAGCCTGTCCCGGACAGTGTCATTCTTTCCCCGGCCTCGGATCCGGCCGACGTCGCGATCGCGCGGGAATCGGTGCGTCTCGCCCTCATGACGGCTCTGCAGCATCTTCCCGCCCGGCAGCGGGCGGTCCTCATATTGCGCGAAGTTCTCCGCTGGAAGGCCGACGAGGTTGCCGATCTGCTGGAGACCACCGTGGCCTCGGTCAACAGCGCACTGCAGCGAGCGCGGGCGACGCTGTCGGAGATCGAGCCGGCCGAATCGGACCCCTTCCTGCCCATGGACGACGAGCAACAAGCCCTGCTCAGTCGGTACGTCGACGCCTTCGAGCGGTATGACCTCGACTCGTTGGTCACCCTGCTTCACGACGATGTGGTGCAGTCGATGCCGCCCTATGACCTCTGGCTACGGGGACACGCGGACATCAGGGGTTGGTTCCTAGGCACAGGCATCGGCTGCCGCGGTTCGGTCGTCATACCCGTAGAACCTGCCAATGGGCTGCCCGCCTTCGGCCAGTACAAGCCGGGACCTGACGGCGGCTATGTGCCCTGGTCGATTCAGGTCCTCGAGATATCACGGGGCCGGATCGCCGGGCTCAACTTCTTCCTCGACACCACCAGGCTGTTCCCCCTCTTCGGGTTGCCCCTGGTCTACGAGGGGTAGTACCCCTTCCAGCCCGCAAAGAAGGAGCAACTCCCGCAGTCCTGGCGAGGCATCACGGAGCTCGACCGCATATCCCTCGTCGGCGATGGCGAGCCGGAGGCGACACAAGGCCTCGATCGTTGCCAGATCGGGCGAGGTGACACCGCCCATGTCACAGACCAGGGCAGGCCATTTCGAATCGGCTTCTGCATCCAATGTGGTTGAGACTCCCCCATACGGGGAAACTCATCTCATGAAGGACCACAGGAGGTGGTTATGTTCGAAAAGACCAAGGCTTTCAGCGGCTTCTCCGTCGACGATGTGGCGAAAGCACGCGAGTTCTATGGAGAGACCCTCGGTTTGGCTGTGGAGGAGGACAACGGGATGCTTGCCATCCACATCGCCGAAGGAGGGGCCATCATGGCGTATCCCAAGGAAGACCACGCCCCGGCGACCTTCACCATCCTCAACTTCCCGGTGGACGACATCGATCAGGCCGTGGACGACCTGAGCGCGCGGGGGGTGTCGTTCGAGCGCTATCCGCAGTTCGAGCAGGACGAGAAAGGGGTCATGCGTGGCGACGAGGGCCCCCCAATTGCCTGGTTCCTCGACCCGGCCGGGAATGTGCTGGCAGTTTTGGAGGCCGAGGGGCCAGGGTCATAGCTGGCCCGTGGGGCCGGCTATCGAAGTCAGATACTCGGCGTCGTCGTAGCGCTCGAGCAGGAACGCATCTGAGTAATCGGGCAAATCCGCACCGGTGACGTGTTTGGCGAGCAGATCGGCCGCCCCGGCGGCGACCATGACCCCAAACCCCGAGAGCCCGGCCATCAAATTGAACCCCGACGGGCCCGCAGGGCCGACGAGAGGGCGGTTCTCCGTGGTCTTGGTGTAATAGCCGCCGTCCACGACTGATTGGGGCAGTCGCTCCCGGTAGAGGTCGAACCCCGGGACCATGGTCGTCAACCCCCGCACCACGACCTCGGGGTAGATAGGATCCTCGGGAAGCGGCCACGAAGGCTCCTGCACCACCCCGTGGTACTCCCAGAGACCGAGTAGATAAGGCGAGCCTTCCCCGCCCTCGGGTCGAAAATGGCAGAAGATCGGCATCTCGCCGAGCAAGTCATCCCGGCCCTGTTCGGCCAGGGCCTCCCGCTCCTCGTTGCTCCAATCGAGATGCTGAGTGTCGTTCCAGATGACCATCGGGGCATCCCTTGGCACGACGCCCAAGTGATCCCGGTAAGCCACCTTGATGTGAAGCTCCGAGAAGAGTGGTAGATCGACGCCGGCTTGGGCTGCAACCCTTCCGGCCATCGGGCCGGCTGCGTCGATGACCACCTCGGTGGCAATCTCGTCACCTCCGGCCAGCGAGACCGAACGGACCGCGCCTGCAGACACGTCGATGCCGGCCACCTCGTCGACCACGAACTCCAACCCTCGGTCCTTGCTCTGGTCCAGCATCCACGCCCCGAGTTGCTGGGCACTGAACCAGCCTGCTCTCCTCACGTGGATCGCCCCCACCGCTTCCGGGGTGAGGTAGGGGAAGTGATCGAGCACCTCATCGGCCCCGACCAGGATGTCGGCGCCTTCCGGAGCCCCAATGAAACCCTCGGGTGGCGACGGACGGTATGGGAAGGGCCCGGGGTGGAAACGCACCGGGCCGGCACCGAGTGTCGAGGTGTGATGGGCATCCTCGACCATCCGGTGAAAGTTCTCCTCGTCTCCGGAGACGAAGAGGTAGCCACGGCGGTTCAGGGCGAAGCTGTTGCCCGACTCGGCAGCCATCTTTTCCAGTAGGTCGATCGATCGGCTCATCAGCCCCACCATGGGGAGGTTTGGCCACCAGTTGCGGTAGCACTCGGTCGACTTGTCCGAGGTGAGCGACATGGGTGGGCGCGGATCGACGATCACGACATTCCCGATCCCGTGCTTGACCGTGAGCTCGTAGGCCGCGGAGACGCCGGCGATCCCAGCGCCCACTACGACGACGTCGGCCCTCCGGCTCACCTCATTTCGAGAGATGGTCCCGGACCCGGGCGGCGATGGCCGGACCGGTGAAGCCGAGCTTCTCGGCGATGACGGTGTCGGGTGCCGACTCCCCGAAATGGTCGATCCCGAGAATCAACCCATCCAGGCCCACCAAGCGTTCCCAGCCGAATGGCGAGGCTGCCTCTACTGCAACCCTGGGCGCAGACCCGAGCACGCCGGATCGATACTGCTCGTCCTGCTCGAAGAACAGCTCCCAGCAGGGGAGACTCACCACTCGCGCCGATATGCCTTCGTCATCGAGGACATTCGCCGCATCGACGGCGACATGCAGCTCCGAGCCGGTGGCGATGAGCGTGACATCGCCCCCCACGCGGAGCACGTAGCCGCCCTTTTTCACCCCAGCAGGGTCGGTCTCCAGGGTCGGTACATCCTGACGGGTGAGGAGGAGGGCCACCGGGCCGTCATTTCGGTCGAGTGCGATCTCCCACGCGGCGAGCGTCTCGTTGGCGTCGGCGGGCCGGACCATCCACAGATTGGGCATTGCCCGTAGCGAGGGGAGATGCTCGATCGGCTGATGGGTCGGGCCATCCTCGCCGAGGAAGACGGAATCGTGGGTCCACACCCAGACGGATGGGGCCGACATCAACGCGGAGAGACGGACGGCCGGGCGCATGTAGTCGCTGAACACGAAGAAAGTGGCGGCGTAGGGCTTCAGCCCACCGTGTACCGCCAAACCGTTGGTGATGCAGCCCATGGAGTGCTCCCTCACTCCGAACGGGATGTCCCGGGCCGACGGGTCGGCCGCCGAGTAGCGGCGAGACGAGTCGATGACGGTCTTGGTCGAGGCAACCAGGTCGGCGGAGCCACCGAGGAATCCGGGCCGCTTCTCGGCGATCTCGGCGAACAGCTTGCCCGAGGCGGAGCGGGTAGCCATCTTCTCACCAACGGCGAATCCGGGGCCCTTCAACTCGACCGGTGCCGGGGAGTGCAATTGGTTCCAAAGCTCCCGCTTGTCCTCGCCCGCACTCTCCAACCGCTTGTCCCATTTCGTCCGCTCCTCCTTTCCCCAGCCTGTGGCCGTCTCGAAGAACTCGTAGATCTCCGGTTCGACGTGGAACGCAGGCTCCAGTGGATATCCCATCGCCTCCTTGGCCAAGGCGATTTCCTCATCGCCCAACGGGGAGCCGTGTGACGCTGCGGTGTCCTGGGCGTTGGGGGCTCCGTGTGCGATGTGGGTGTGGCATATGACGAGGGAAGGCCGATCCTCGAGATTGATCGCAGCCTCTATCGCCTGGTCGATGGCATCCAGGTCGTGCCCGTCGATGTCCTGGGTATGCCAGCCCTGAGCCTGAAACCTCTTCGCGACGTCCTCGCCGAAAGTGATGTCGGTTGACCCGTCGATCGAGATGTCGTTGTCGTCGTACAGGTAGATGAGCCTGCCCAGCGCGAACCGGCCGGCCAGTGATCCGGCCTCGGCACTCACTCCCTCCATCAGGTCACCGTCGCTGACGAAGCCAAACGTCCGGTGATTCACCAGATCCTCGCCGAGGCGGGCTCTGAGATGTGTCTCGGCGATGGCCATCCCGACACCTGTTGCGAATCCCTGGCCCAATGGCCCGGTCGTCATCTCGATCCCCAGCTTTTGGTCGATCTCCGGGCGCCCGGCGGTGTGGCTGCCCCACTGCCGGAAACTCTTCAAGTCGTCCATGGTGAGCGGGAAGCCGCAGAGATGGAGCATGGAATAAAGGAGCATCGAGCCGTGTCCATTGGATAGGACGAACCGGTCCCGGTCGGGCCAGTCGGGGACCGTCGGGTCCACCTTGAGGAAACGGCCCCAGAGGGTCACCGCGATCTCGGCCATTCCCATTGGCATCCCGGGATGACCGCTGTTCGCCTTCTGCACGGCGTCCATGGCCAGCGCCTTTACGGTGTCGACCGCCAGTTTCTCGATCCCGTTGTTTGCCATAGGCCCCGGGAGGCTACCGGCGGCGGGAGGAGGCGGCTAACCGGGCCGGCAGACCTCGCACGGTCGGAAACCGGCCGATTGGGCAGCGGCGGTCGAGGTGAAGTCGACCACGTTCCATTGGCCAGACGCCCTGATGACATGACATGTGGGATGGCAATACACGCCCGTGGCGGGATCGCCCTGGACCCGGACACGATGCTCTGCCAGCTCGACGAGACGCGCCGGCTCCACACCCTCATGGGTGAGCAGCTCCCACTTGTTGTGGGGCCCACCCAGCGAGTACTCGCCGAGATGGCCATCGGATCGCACCACTCGGTGGCAAGGGATGATGAGCGGGATCGGGTTGCGGGCCATCGTCGATCCGACCGCCCGGGACGCCCCTGGCTTCTCCGCCTCCCGGGCCAGCCAACCATAGGGCCGGACCTCACCTCTAGGGATGGTGGCGGCGATGTGCAGAACCCTGTTCTCGAACGCCGTCCGCGACCTGAGGTCGACCGGAAGACGGCCGGGGGTCCCTGCCTCCATCGCCTCCGGGATATGTCGGCCCCAGTCGGCTGGAGGCTCGGCCCGGAGCAGGCGGCGACCATGCCGGTCGGCGAATCGCGTCTCGTAGCCCTTGGTGGCCAGATCGAGAGATGAGACTCCCTCGGTGTTGAAGGTGACCACAACTTCGCCCAGTGGTGAGGGGTAGAGGTCGTACCCATCCGCCAGCCCGGTGCCGAGCGCTACGCCTTCGCTGATTCCGTCAGGCAACCCGCCGGCGAGCCCTGACAGTTTGTCTTCGATGCTCATTTTTCTTGCTCCATCACTCGTCTCAGGCGGTCCAGTCCACGATGGATGTCTGCCTTGACCGTGCCCTCGGGTCGCCCTGTGGCCTCCGAGATCTCGCCGATCCCGAGCCCGACCACGTGTCGCAGCACCACCGCCCTTCGTTGGTTGATCGGCAATGCTGAGAGCCGGTCGTCCCAGGCAACGGTGTCGGGTGGCTCCGGGTCCTCAGATGCCGCGTGTTCGTGTAGGTCCACGAACGTGGGCCGCCTCGATCGGCTCCGAAGATGGTTCCGCCCCAGATTCAGGGCGATGGTCCACAGCCAGGGCGACAGCCTGAGTTCATCGAACCTGTCCCGGTCGAACCCACCGAGCGATCGATAGGCCCGGATGAAGGTCTCTTGGGTGAGGTCCTCAGCCTCCTGATGGTCGCCACAGAGACGGCGCAGGCCCCAATAGAGCCCCGGGCCGGCACTCTCCACCAGAGTGGGGAAAGCGCCGTCGAGGTCCCCGGCCAGGGCTGCGGTCAGATCATCCATCGTAAGGAGAACACCAAACGGGATGCACGGGTTGCACCTTCGCACCGTACTTACATGAGGGCGATGGACGGCTCATGGGTCGGGGCGACTCTGGACGAAGCGGAGCGGGCGGTCTCGGCGGGCTCGCCCGTCGGGCCTAGCGGCTTCTGGAAGGCGGTAGACGCAGTCAAACGCGATCCGGGCCTGACTGAGCAATACGCCGACCGGATTGCCCGGATCGACCGGGCCGCATTCAAGACATGGGTGCTGATCGCAGTCCCGATCTGGCTCGGCAACGTGCTGATCATTGGGGCGACCCTCATCGGCCTGGTTCTGGTGGGTTGGAGCTATTACCTGGAGGGAGCCGGCTCGGCGCTCGTGTTTCTGCTCGGGTTCGGGATCATCCTTGTCACTACCCACGGTTTGACCCATCTGGTGGTGGGCACCCTCATGGGTATGAGATTCACCCACTGGTTCATCGGGAAGCTCGCCCAGCCGCAGCCCGGGGTGAAACTCGACTACGCCACCTATCTCCGGGCTCCGGCCACGTCGCGGGCCTGGATGCACGCGTCAGGAGCCATCGTCACCAAGCTGATGCCCTTCGTGTTCCTGGGAGCGGCGATCGCCGCCGGGGTCCCGACGTGGGTCGTCTGGGCGCTGGTGGTGATCGGGCTGGTCGAGATCGCTATCGACATCGTGTGGTCGACGAAGAAATCCGACTGGAAGAAGTTCAAGCGGGAGATGGAGTTTGTCTCTCCCCCTGTAGGGGGGAGTACCGGCGACGCCGGGGAGGGGGGACCTCCTCAGTCCGCGTCCTGATCGGCCATGGTCGGGATGGAGCCGTCGGTCTGATGCATCACCTCGTGTGTGCTGATCAATTCGTCGAAATTGGGTGGGTCCTCGACGTCCACTGATATCAGATGTCTGGTCACGGGCCCATCGGCACGGTCGAATGATCGGGCCCGGGCGATGATGTCGGCCGACGCGTCGTCGATGCGGCGATGCTGGGCCAGGTGCTCTTCCCACGACCCAGTGGCGAAGAGCTCGGTGAGCCGGGTGGGGTCGCTGACGTTCCGCAACAAACGCCACCGATAGGCGCCGGTGCGAAGTCGGACGAGCCTGACCAGATTCATCACCGCGATGAACTCCTCGAGGTCGGGGAGATCGATCTTCCACGTGTTCAGGATCAGGACCGGGCCGCCCTCGACCGTCTCCTCTTCGTGCAATGGGCCGGGGCGGTCGGGTGTGAACTCCGGCGACTCGATCTGATCGAGGCCCGGTAGGTGGAACAGCGGCACCAGGGCCCCGAGAAGGACCGAAGCCGAGCACAGGATGACGATCGCGGTCCCAGTTCCCACCGCGTCGGCGAGGACCCCGGAGAGGATGGATCCCAGGGGCATGATGCCGAGGAAGGAGAAGCTGTACAGCGACATAGCGCGGCCCCTGATCCATTCCGGCGCCATCAACTGGGCGGTTGCGTTGAGGTTGGTCAGGGTGAGGACCCAGAACGCCCCTGAGAAGAACATGAAGAAGGCGGCCGTGGCGATGCTGGTGGAGAGACCGAGGCCGATCCCGACCAGTCCGAACAAGCCGATCGTCACCATCGGAGCCCATCGGTGGAACCGGTCGATGAAGCGCTGTCGCACCACCGTCGCCACCAGGGCACCCACTCCCATGGCACCGAGCAAGATACCAAGGGTCGTCGCGGTGCCCCCGATTGCCTCGTTGTGACCGGGCAACACAGACTGCACGACCGACGACGTGATCGCGAAGAGCGAAACGAGGAGCAGCAGCCGGCGGAAGACAGGGGTGAACCTGGCATACCGGATGCCGAGCAGGATCGCGGTGCCGAGCGGGGCCGGATCGCGCTCCCTCTTCTCGAAGCTGTGTCTCACCATGAGCAGCCCGGCGATGACGAATCCGTAGGTGAGAGCGTTGATTCCGAAACCCACCGCGGCTCCGAAAACGGCATAGATGAACCCACCAAGCGCCGGCCCTACGGCACGAGCCACGTTGAAGGCGGCCGACTGGAGCGCCACGGCCGAGGCGATCAGACCCCGGGGCACCATGTCCGGGAGCAGTGCCTGCCAGGTTGGGAGGTTGAGAGCCACACCGGTGCCGAGAACGAAGCCGAGCCCGAGCAGGAGTCCCGGCGTTATCGCACCGGTTGCGGTGAATATCGCCATGGCGAGAGCCGATCCACCCATGATCCCTTGGGCGACCAGCATCAGCTTGGTGCGGTCGAACATGTCGGCCAGGGCACCGGCGGCAAGGGCGAAGAAGAGGAGTGGAAGGGAGGTCGATGCCACCATGAGACCGACCCAGGTATTGGACCCCGTGAGGTCGAACATCAACTGGGACGAGGAGAGACCCTGGATGAACGTGCCGAAAGCGGACAGCATCGACGCCACCCAGAGCGTGCGGAAAGAGCCATAACGAAGAGGGGCGACCGCCGAGGTCATCTCCTACCAGCGTAGGCCACGGTAGGTTCGCGAGGTGGTACGGGACCTCGCCTACTTCATCTCCGGTGACTCAGGTCCGGGACCCGGGGTGATGGTCCTACATTCGTTCTGGGGCCTGACGCCATCCGTCAAGAGCCTGTGCGACGACCTCGCCGATCACGGCTTCACGGTCCTTGCCCCGGACATCAACTTCGGCGAGCTGCCTGCCTCAGAGCAGGAGGCCCTCGACCATTTGGGCAAGGCAGATCCCAACCGGCTTGCCTCGCTGGTTCTGTCGTCGGCCAAGCTTCTTCACGAGAAGTCAACCGAGGGCCCGATCGCGATCGTTGGTTTTGGCATGGGCGGGTCTCTCGCTCTCTGGGCATCGGTGCGTCTAGCCGACCTGGTCAGTGCGGGGGTCTCCTTCTACGGCAGCCAGCAAATCGACTTCGCCGGGTCCAAGGCCGCCTACCTGATCCACCTCGCCGAGGAAGACGAGTACGTGTCGGACGACGAAGCCGCCTTCATGGAGGCAACGATGCGTCTCGAGAACCTCGAGGTCGAGGTCGATCGATACCGGGGCACCCGCCACGGGTTCGCCGAGCCCGACGGTGACACTTTCGACCCAGCGGCCTTCGATGAGGCATGGGGTCGGACGCTCGCATTCCTGGAGGAGCGGCTGGCCTGAGAAAAGGCGACTGGTCAGGTCACCGGCGGGTCGGCGGGTGTCTCTGATCGCCAGGGAGACCGCCACTCTGCCGCCTCCCAGCCATCCATGATGTAGATGCGTTCGTGTGCAACCCTGTCACCGCGGAACTCCATGATGTTCACCGCGAACATCCAGGGCGCACCGTCATAGCTGATCAGGTTCTCTGCCACCACGAGGTGGCCGTCGTGCCTGATTCGGCGGATCCGGAATTCGAGGTGCGCCGGATATTGGCGCCGCCACTCCTTGAAGTTCTCGACACCTTCGAAACGCTCACCTGACTGGGGGAACTCGAGGACCGCGTCGTCGTGGTAGATCTCGTGCGAGATGTCTTCGTCCTTGCCCGAGTACTCCCAGTGGCGTTTGAGGGCTTCCTGCAGAGTGACTTCGTCGAGCATCGGTTGGCTCCTTGTTCGAAGTCTGCCGATGCTATCCCCCTGATCCGGCGTCCCCTTGTCGTCGTGGCTAGCTTCCTCGCAAGTCGACTCGGAGTTGCAGATGACCACGCAATCGGCCGCCTACTCGCTGGGTTGGCCGAGATGGGCCCTGATTCTGTTTGGGATCATCTCGATCATGGCCGGGATCCTCGCCCTCGTCTGGCCGGAGGTGACCATCTTGTTCCTGGTCATCCTCCTCGGCGTCAACATCCTGGTCTGGGGGATCTTGCTGGTGGTCAATGCGTTCCAGGTGGGGCAGGGCAGGGTCCTGGCAATGATCCTCGGTGTCCTCGCCCTGATCGCCGGCACGGCACTATTCCTCCGGCCGCTCCGCAATCTCCCAGCGTTGCTGATCGTGATCTCTGTCTTCTGGGTAGTCGGGGGCTTGATCGAGTCGATCGGGTCCGTCGTCGATCGCGGCCCGGGCTGGGGCTGGGAGCTGGTGTCCGGCCTGGCGTCGATCGCCGCCGGCATCATCGCCATCACCTGGCCCGAGATCACCTTGTTTGCTGTAGCGATCGTCGCAGGCGTCTGGATGATCGTGATTGGATTCATGCGGCTCGTCGCCGCCTTCACCGGTGGGGGAGTGGCGCCTACCCCACCACCAGCGGTAGCGGTCTAGGTCCCCTCCATGAAAGCGGAGACGCTCACCGACCCCATTTGTTATCACGCCGAAGGCCCGGTGTGGTCCGAGGCGTGGGGCGGGTTGCGCTGGGTCGACATGCTCGACGGCGATGTCATGTCCCTCGGTCCCGACGGTTCGATCGAACGACGTCACGTCGATGACATCGCCGCAATCATCAGGCCTCGCCGAGCCGGGGGCGCCGTGCAGGGCATCGAGCGTGGCTTCGCCCTCGAGGGACCGGATGGGACGATCACTCGCCTTGGTGATTTGTGGACAGGGGGTGATGTGCGAATGAACGAAGGGGGATGTGATCCCGACGGCCGCTTCTATTGCGGCTCGATGGCGTATGACAAGCGTCCGGGCGGCGGCTCGTTGTATCGCTTGGATCCAACTGGCGAGGTCACGGTGGTCCTCGAGGGCGTCACGATCTCGAATGGCCTCGACTGGAGCCCTGACGACTCGCTGGCCTACTACGTTGACACACCAACCCACGAGATCTCGGTGTTCGACTACGACTCAGACAGTGGATTGTCCGGGCGTCGCACGTTCGTGCCGATACCAGCCGAGTACGGCGGGCCCGACGGTCTGGCCGTTGACGAGCAAGGTGGGATCTGGGTAGCCCTATTCGGAGGGAGCGCCGTTCATCGGTACACGGCCGAGGGCGCCCTGGACGAGGTGATCGAGGTCGGGGCGAGACAGGTGACCGCATGCACGTTTGGCGGACCCGATCTCGACCAGCTCTACATCACCACGTCACGAGAGAATCTGGAACCTGACGACGATCCGCTGGCCGGGTCGCTTTTCATCGCCATGCCCGGCGTGACAGGTCTCCCAGTCCGGGAGTACGCGGGCTAAGCCGCTTCCCCTTCCTCAGCCCACAGCGAGCGCATCAACCCCGATCGCTCCAACAGGTCGGACAGGGCTCCGCGATCCACGATCTTCCCTCCGTCCATGAGCAGGATCTGATCCGCCCTCGACAGGGCGGCGCGGCGATGGGAGACGACCAGACAGGTGACGTCACGTTTGGTAAGCAGCCGCTGCCACAGCTCTGTCTCGGTGTGCACGTCCAGAGCCGAGGACAGGTCGTCGAACACGAGCAACTCGGCTTCTGTGGCCAACATGCGGGCGGCCGCCGAACGCTGTACCTGGCCCCCGGACAGCTTGACCCCCCTGGCGCCGACCATGGTGTGCTCGCCCATCTCGAGCCGTTCCAGGTCCGGGTCGAGCACGGCCAACTGGACCGCTTCTCGGAGACGCTCCCGGGCGACCCTTTGCCCCAGCGCGATGTTGTCGGCCAGGGACTCGGAGAAGAGGCGGGGGACCTGGGCGGTGTAGGCGGACCGGGGAGGGACGAAGAACGATGCCGGGTCCTCGACGGGCTTCCCGTTCCAGAGCACGTCGCCGTCTGCCGGGACCAGACCGAGCAGAGCGCGAACCAGGGTGCTCTTGCCTGAACCGATCTTGCCGGTGACCACCGTGAAGGAGCCTCGTTCGACGTCGAAGTCGACGCCTTCGAGACCTTCGCCTCCGTCCGGGAACCAATGACTCAGTCCACGCACCTCCAGCCGATGTAGCGGGTCGATACCGATGTCGGGGAGCTCTATGTCGGGGATGTCGCCTTCCAAGGACACCCGTTGGCGGTCGAGGAGCTCATCATCGGGCGCATCGACGGCAAGGGCGCGAATTCGCTCGTAGGCAACCCCCGTCCGGCGATGCTGGGCGATGATGTCACCCACAAAGGCCATGTAATCGGTCAGCCTGGGCAAATAGGTCAGAAACAACGCCAGGTCGCCGATGCTGAAGCTCCCATCGCTGATCGAGTCGGCGGCGACGATCAGCACGATGGCGACCGTGATGGTCGACATGTTGCGATTGATGCCGCGGAGGATCTCGGTGAGCACGGTGTCGGAGAGCGCCGCCTTGTGCCTGGTCTGGTTCAGACCATGGAGGCGGTCCAGCACGGATCGCTCGGCGGCACTCAGCTTGATGGCCTGGACACCGGAGAAGGTCTCGCCGATGAAGCCCGTCACCTGGTCGGTCGCCTCCCTCATCGCCCGCCTCCGCTTCCGGATCTGTGGGCTCAAGGACTGGGTGAGGACCATCGTCAGGACCAACGGGATGAGGAGGATCGCCGTCAGTCCGGCATCGATCGAGGCCATCACCGCCACGGCTCCGACGCCAAAGACGACCAGGCCGCCCATGTCCACCCAGTTCTCCATGTATTCGAGGACGTCGTCGACGTCATCGCGGAATGTGCTCACTGCCTGACCCGGAGCGAGCGGGATGACCCGCGATCCGGGTGCCTCCATCAGCCAGCGGAGCAGGTTGCGTCGAAGCTGGAGCGACTGCTCGATCCAGTGGTTGATCCATTGCCGGTCACCGAGCCAGATGATGACGTTGCGTCCGATGGCGAGCACCGCGAACGCGATGGCTGGCGCCCACGCCGTCTCGTCAACGGGGCTTCCTTCCGACAGTCTTTCGAACACAAGCCCGATCAAGATCCCGAACAGCAATGGAAGCCCGTGGACGAACGTCGTGG
>Ga0105098_10000145_pt1 | contig 21924 bp, 17 predicted proteins | sample PPLLak21cMay2015_FD_79137 | JGI IMG/M metagenome (GOLD analysis project Ga0105098, IMG submission 79137) | Freshwater sediment microbial communities from Prairie Pothole Lake near Jamestown, North Dakota, USA - PPLs Lake P7 Core (1) Depth... | ecosystem: Environmental > Aquatic > Freshwater >... | reverse complement strand
TGGTAGGCGCGCATCATCAGTACGCCGGTGAACTCTCCATGTGCGCCCGCGGCAGGCTGCAGCGTCACTGCGGCAAAGCCGCCGATCTCTTTCAGCCATTCCTGCAACGTATACATCAACAGGAGATTGCCCTGCACCGTTTCGATCGGCTGAAGCGGATGGGTGTGTAAAAATCCCGGCAGGCGGCACGTATCTTCGTTGATCTTCGGGTTGTACTTCATCGTACACGAGCCGAGCGGATAGAAGCCGCTGTCCACGCTGTAGTTGAAGCTGCTCAGGTGCATGTAGTGGCGGACCACGTCCACTTCGGCGAGTTCGGGCAGAGGCAGGTCCGAGCGCAGAAGCTCCTGGGGAGGCAGAGCCGTTTCTGGGACGTCTGATGCGGGCATCGTCACGCCAATGCGCCCGGGCGAGGATAAGTCGAAGATCGTCGGTTCCACTATTCTCGCGCTGAGCGGACTGGCCCCTTCGGGCCGAGCAGGCGTAGTCGAAGCGTCTCTAATCATGGCTCATCTCCGATAAAACTTCTACAAGCACGTCGATATCTTCCTTGCTGTTCATTTCCGTCACGGCGATCAGCATGTGATCCTTGAGGGCGGGATAATCCTGTCCGAGATCGTATCCGCCAAGGATGCCATGATCGAGCAGATGGGCGTTGACTTCCGCGACGGGCCGATTGACGCACAGTGCAAACTCATGGAAGAACGGCTCGCTGAAACACAGACCCATGCCATCGATCTGGCTGAGCTGCTGCGCGGCGTAGTGGGCTTTTTGATAACACAGCTCGGCGACCTGGCGCAATCCCTTTTTGCCGAGCAGGGAAAGATAGACTGCCGTGCCGAGGGCGATCAAGCCCTGGTTGGTGCAGATGTTGGATGTGGCGCGTTCGCGTTTGATGTGCTGCTCACGAGCGGTCAGGGTCAGGACGTAGGAACGCTGACCGCGGTTATCGACGGTCTCGCCGACCAGGCGGCCCGCCATCTTGTGGACGAAACTTTTGCGGGTCGTGAAAAAGCCGACGCTGGGTCCGCCGTACCACATCGGGATGCCCAGCGGCTGCCCATCGCCGACCACCACGTCCGCGCCCATGGAGCCGGGCGTCTTGAACAGCGCCAGAGCTGTGGGATTGGCAACGACGCAGACCAGCGCGCCCCTGGCATGCGCGGCTTCGATCAGCTTTGTGTAATCGTAGACGCGCCCGAAGAAATCGGGATACTGCACAACGAGCAGGGATGTGTCCTCGTCGATCAGGTTTGCCAGTTCATCAGGCTGCGAGTCGAGGTCTGTGTTCGGAGCGTCGCCGGCAAGTTCCAACTCCATGCCCTGCACGTACGTGCGGATCACGGCGCGATATTGCGGGTGGACGGTGGGTGAGATGACGACCTTCCTGCGTTTGCCGCGGAACTGCGCGTACGCCAGGCTGACGGCTTCGGCTGTGGCGGTCGCGCCGTCATAGTGCGAGGCGTTGGAAACATCCATGCCGGTCAGGGCAGCCATCAGGGATTGATACTCGAAGATGGCTTGCAGGGTGCCCTGTGAAATCTCGGGTTGATAGGGAGTGTAGGCAGTGTAGAACTCGCCGCGTCGCAGGATGTGGTCGACGACCGAGGGGATGTAATGATTGTACATGCCCGCGCCAAGGAAGGAGATCAGGTCGGTGCGCACATTCTCGTTGGCTTGCGCGAGATTTGATAATTCCTGCATGGCTTCCATTTCGGTCAGCGCGGGAGGTAGATCCAACATTGGGAAGCGGTGTTTTGCCGGGACAGCCTCGAACAAGTCATCCAGCGACTTGACGCCGACAGTCTCCAGCATCGCATCCCGTTCTTTGGGGCTAATGGGAATATAAGTCATAGTTGAGCTCCGAGGGGGATAGCTGGGGCTAGCGGTTAGCTTTTAGCTGCTGGTGTTTGGCTGATAGCTAATTGCTGATCGCTAATCGCTAACGGCTCACAGCTATTCGCTAATGGCTCCTCTCCTCGCAATACTTTTCATATGCGGAAGAGTCCATCATTTCACTGGCTGTACCGCCCGCTACTTTGACCATCCAGCCTTCGCCGTAAGGATCGGAGTTGAGGATTTCAGGCTTATCGGAAAGCCCCTTATTGACCGCGCTGATCGTTCCACCAGCGGAGGCATAAATTTCGGCAGAGGCTTTGACCGATTCGACCGAGGCGATCGGCTTGCCGGCTACGATGTTGTCGCCTTCATCGACCAGGATCTCCACGAAGACGATATCGGAGAGCTGGGATTGGGCATAGTCGCTGATCCCCATCGCGCCGGTCGCGGGGTCGAACCACTCGTCGGACTTTGTGTATTTCAGACTGGCAGGTGCGTTCATGAGATGTTGCTCCTTTTAAGGGTGATTTTGGCGATTAAACGTAAAAGGCGCACGAGTACTATCGCGCGCCTCTGTAATTTGACCTGAGAGATTCATTTAGTTTTGTAGTTCGGTAGTTTTGTAGTTGGGTAGTTTCTCAGCTACCGAACTATTGAACTACTGAACTACCGAACTAAATTTTCACCGTCGGTATCCCTTGCGATTTATTCCGCCGCAGGGGATTTTCCAGAGTTGTTTTGGGACAGGGTCCTTTTGCCTGAGAGTTTCATCTGGCTTCGCCTGTTCCAGATTTGCACCTTCGGCGCCCATTTGTGATCTTCGCAGTTCAACTGCCCGGATTACAAAGGATCTCTTCCCTGCTGCCCATTGGATTGTCATACCATTTTATGGGCGAGGGCAACCAAAGTCAAGAGGAGAAAAATCATCTTATTATTAAAAATGCAAAGACTTCCAAATCAGATTCGGAAGTCTTCGTCAAATTACTCTCCTGCGACTTTGCGAGATCGTTTCGGTTTTTCGGGGGTCTCGTCGGATTTGGCTTCAGGAGCAGGAAATTCTTCTTCCGGTACGGGAGCGGGCACAATGGGTGAAACGGGTGGGACAGGTGCCACAGGGACGAGAGTCCCGTTGAGCCGTGCGAAGTAATCCCTCACCGTTCCATCATTGTAGAACACCAGCGCAAGGATGCCGACGACCACCGAGAAGGCATTCCCCGCCAGAACGCAGACGATTTCGAGGATGGCGATCGTGCTGGACGGCTGCATGGCCTGCGGCGGATTGCTCAGCAGTTTTGCCGCGTAGATGATCTCGAAGATGCCCAGGACGGTGGGCAGGATCGTGAACGGTACGCAGACCACACCAACAATGGTTGCCAGGACAGTAATTGAAAGTCCAAAGCCCCAAAAAAGATTGACAATCCCGCTGGCCAGCGTCATCCATGCGATGACGTTCACCAGGGTAGGTTTTTGCGGATTCGTGAATTGTGTATCCATATTTTTCTCCTAAATGACAACTACATGAGCCTTGCGAAGGCTGCTTTTTGTGAATCAGGTTCTTTTTCTTATACGCCATTTTTACAACAGAGTTGCAGACGGAATATTATCTTGCCGTGTGCAGACTTTGCAGTTATATTAGTTCAGCGCCCATTTTACAGTTCAGGAGGATTACATGGATAGTATTAAAGGTAAAGTCGTGATCGTGACTGGCGCCTCATCCGGGATCGGCGAAGCGACCGCCCGCCAGTTTGGGCGGGAAGGGGCAAGGGTGGTGCTGGCTGCGCGCCGCGTGGACCGGCTCGAAGCCCTGGCAGAAGAAATCAAGGCAATGAACACAGGGGCAGAAACGCTGGTGGTGCAAGCCGATCTCTCCAGGCTGGAGGATATTCAAACCCTGATTCGTCAGACCCTGGATCGATTTGGCCGCATAGACATACTGGTCAATAACGCGGGCTTTGGGCGGTTAGGCTGGCTGGAGAATCTCGATCCCCAGAAGGACATCGAAGCACAATTTGACGTGAATGTTTTGGGCGTGGTGCAGACCACACGGCAGGCCTTGCCGGTGATGATCAAGCAGCGCGCGGGCCACATCATCAATATGTGTTCCATGGCGGGGCTGGTGGCAACGCCCACGTATACCATTTACGCGGCCTGCAAACACGCCGTGCATGGATTTTCCGAAGCGCTGCGGCGGGAGGTAAAACCCTGGGGGATCGATGTTTCCATGATCTATCCCGGCGGAGTGACGACCGAGTTTGGCCAGCATGCCGGGATCAAGCGTAAGACTCAGGCAACGACCCCGAAATTCATGCTGCTCACAGCCGAGGACGTGGGCCGCGCGGTCGTGCAGCTGGTGCGCCGCCCGCGCGCCATGTGGATCCTTCCCTGGCTGTGGAGCGTGCCCGCCCTGCTCAATAAATTATTCCCTTCCTTTGTGGATTACACTACGATCAATCGATTTACGATCCCCGAGCGAGCAGAAGAATTGCAGTCAGGTAGTTAGGTAGTCAGGTAGTCAGGTAGTTGGATAGTCAGGAAAATGTGGCAAGGCAACTATCGAACTACTGAACTATCTAACTACTCAACTAATCGGGTATTCCCGCCGGTTTCAAATCCTTCAAATTCAATTGCAGGGTAGTCCGCCCGTTGTACTCGTTTGCTTCGAGACGATAAAGAACATCCACGCGCGGCGGAAGGTCGGGTTTGAAATGTCCCATCCGGAACCCGATCGAATCGTACGTTGTGCCGTGCTCGTCCTCGAACGTTAATTTCAAATGCTTTCCCTCCGAGCCTACCGTACGCGCCATCTTGACCTTTACATCCCGCGAGACAAAGACCGCCTCCGGATTGCCGTAACCGGTCGGTTCCAGATAGTTGAGGTGTTTCAGCACCTCGAAGTTCAAATCGGAAAGCGGCACTGCCATATCTGCCGTAAGGGTCTGACGCAGGTCCCTCGAACCAAGCTGGTCTCTGGCAATCCCTTTCAAGCGCGCGACCAGTTCGGGCAGGTGTTCGTTCTTGACCGTGAAGCCTGCCGCCGCGGCGTGGCCTCCATGCCGGACAAGCAGATCCTTGCATAGATCGAGGGCGTCGGTGATGTGAAACTCAGGGATGGAGCGGCATGAACCGCGCGTCTCTTCGGCATTCTTCGCTGCGACGATCGCGGGACGATAATAGACTTCTGTAAGACGAGAGGCAGCCAGTCCCACCACACCGGGGTTGAAATCCTCGTGCGCGGCAAAAAGCAGAAATGCCTCGGGATCTTCTCCCATGGCAATCGCTTCAGCTTGTTCCTGCATGGTGCGCGTTAATGCCTGCCGCTGACGGTTCTGTGTATCGAGCTGCATCGCGAGCTGACCCGCCCGCATGAAATCGGTTGTCGTGAGCAGTTCGAAGGAAGCCAGCGCCGATTCGAGCCGGCCGGAGGCGTTCAGACGGGGTCCCAGCATGAAGCCGATGTTGCCGGCCGTGCACTTGTCGATCTTTAAGTCTGCGACGCCTGCCAGTGAGAAGAGTCCCTGCCGCTTTGTCTCGCGGATTTGGCGCAGACCGCGACGAACCAGGACGCGGTTCTCACCCACGAGAGGCGCGAGGTCCGCGACTGTGCCGAGGGCAACCAAATCCAGCAAATCAGCAAGCTGAAATCCATTGGCGGAAGGCTGAGTACGGAGGAGCGCTTCCACGATTTTGTAAGCAATGCCAACGCCTGCCAGGTCTTTGTCCGGATAGGGATCGCCGTGTTGTTTCGGGTTGATGACTGCAAAGGCGGGCGGCAGGTTTTCCCCGTCGGGGTGGTGGTGGTCGCTGATAATGAGGTCCAGGCCGAGGGTCCGCGCGTGAAGCGCCTCTTCCGGAGAACGGATGCCGCAATCCACCGTGATCACCAGTTTCACGCCGTCTGCCTTGAGCGAATCCAGCGCTTCCTTGTTGAGACCGTAGCCCTCATCGAAGCGATTCGGGATGTAGCCGCGCACGTTGGCCCCGAGCGCTCCCAGGGCCTGCACAAGCAGCGCCGTGGCAGTGACACCGTCCACGTCGTAATCCCCATAGATCGCGATGGGCTCATTCTGTGCGAGCGCGTAACAGATCCGGTCCACCGTTGCGCCCATGCCAATCAGTTGAAAAGGATCGGTGTTCGCGTTGGGCTCCGCTTTGAGGAACGCGCGGGCTTCAGCATCCGTCGCCAGGCCGCGGTTGAACAACACCTGTTTCAGAATGGGGGGGAACTTGACAAGTGCTTCATTAGCCTGTAAAGTAATGGGTGGGGCAACCACCCAGCGCTTATTGTGCATTATATAAGTGTTCCATTATTCTTTATTCGCTAAATTTCAGAGTTGTTAAGCCTGGTTACAGTATAAACCGAGATATGAGATGCGGGCAAGTATATAATATTTATGGAGAAGCAACAATGTACATTCTCAAGGCTGATGAAAAAACAACTCCGGTTATGTTATATACAGCGCAGAGCGTGGTGCGCGGTGAGGTGGTGACAAAACAAAACATCCAGCGAGTTAACATCTGGCTGCGGACGGACGGCGCGCCGCGCTATATGCATATCCTCAAACCACACATCCTCGTGTTTGGGGGAGGCCCCGCGAAGGCGCTCTCTTATTCGGAAATTTATTATCCCACTGCTGACACGATTGCTTTTCATACTCTGCCGCCGACCGATGAGGCGTTGGACTATGATGTCAATGAAGCCAATCGCACCATGGCCCCCATAGAAATACTGGTGGGAACTTTCATCATGAAGGGGAAGGTCCGTATCTCGACACAGACGGAAATCGCTTCCAGCCTGGAAATGGCGCGCGTCGCCTGGATGTCTATCTACGATGTTTCAATTAGCAACCCCCACCTGCCGCAGATGGCAACTTTGCAGGTGCCAATGATCCTGGTCAACCCCAATCACGTGGGATATGGTGTGGCTTAACTTCCCCATGCTATTATTCTAATGAAGATGTGAAGCGCAAGACCTTCCATTACAGGGGCTGGTTCAGGGAGGAAGTGAACACCGGAAGACAGCCGCCGCTCCCTTAGTCGAGAGCACGAAACCGCGATATTTGCACAGGGAAACGCAGCCCGTCGAGCCTTATTTACAAAACGAGCTTTCCAGGACTGCGGAAAATGAGATGGAACCTATCCGACTGGCTAGGGTGGAACTCACCGGTCGGCGGGGGAATTATGTGGGATGATGTTCTATAGTTAAGTGACCATCGGAAAGAATTTTGAATACAGGGAACGGGAGAGGCAGTCAGACGATCCTGCAACGCCAGGATTGTCTCACCGCTTCGTCTCGTTTCGTAGTTAAAGGACTTTCCATAGACTACCTGTTCCTTTGGGAGGGCTGATCCATGTCGTCTTACGATCTTCAAGTCAACGGTCAGGCGTACACCGTTGAGGCGGAAGCGCAGATGCCTTTGCTCTGGGTGTTGCGTGACCTGCTGGGCCTGACAGGCACCAAATTCAGCTGCGGCGCGGGACTGTGCGGCTCCTGCACGGTGCTGATCGACGGAGAGCCGACGCGCTCATGTATCACGCTTGTGGAAAACGCAGCCGGAAAAAACATCACGACCATCGAAGGGCTTGCTGCCCTCGCGCAGAGCGGAGCGAGTACAACGAGCGCAGTCGAAGCGCAGCTTCACCCACTGCAGGAAGCCTGGCTGGAAGAAAATGTCAGCCAGTGCGGTTATTGCCAGCCCGGGCAGATCATGAGCGCAGCCGCGCTGCTGGAAAAGAATCCTGATCCCAGCGATGCGGACATCGACGCGGCAATGGGTGATGTCCTGTGCCGCTGCGGGACCTATCAGCGCATCCGCAAAGCGATCCATCGTGCGGCAGAGGCGGTGTGAGATGAAGAACCAACTGACTCGACGTGACTTCATCAAGCTTGTCGGCGCGGCCGGCGGGGGATTGGTCCTGGCTGTTTCCCTGGAGGCTTGCGCCCCGGACGCCCCGATTCCGGCTACCGTTACACCGCTTAGTCCCAACTCCACGCCGCGCCCGCCATTCGACTGGGCTCCGAATATTTATCTCAAGATCGACGGGGGCGGCATCCTGACGGTCTATGCATTCCGCTCCGAGATGGGACAGGGGATCCGGACAGCCATTGCGATGATGATCGCAGAAGAACTTGACGTGGATTGGAGTTCGGTCCGCATCGAGCAAGTCCCTGCCGATTCCCGGTACGGAGACCAACTGACCGGTGGAAGCGTCAGCATCTCGAGCAATTATTCAGCGCTGCGCCGGGCGGGCGCGGCTGCCCGCCAGATGCTGGTCGAAGCGGCCGCGGATGTCTGGGATGCGGATCCGGCCGGATGTACGACCGAGGCGGGGTTCGTCATCCACCCGGATCAACAACAGAGAATCCCTTACGGCGAGTTGGTCGAAGCCGCCGCGGAAAAAGAGGTTCCTGCCAAACCTCAGCTCAAGGATGCCTCGGCCTACCGGATCGTCGGCAAGAGCAAAGGCCATTTCGATGCACCCCGGATGGTGAGCGGCAAAGCGATTTACGGGATCGATGTCCGCATTCCGGGTATGCTGTTTGCAGTGATCGCGCGCTGTCCGGTCTTTGGCGGAACGTTTGCCAGCTATGATGATAGCGCCGCGAAAGCGGTCACAGGTGTCCGGCAGGTCGTTGAACTGGATGACAGCATTGCCGTTGTGGCGGAGAATACCTGGGCAGCCATCCAGGGACGGAACGCTTTGAAGATCACCTGGGATGAGGGTAAAAATGCCGGTCTGAGCAGTGAGGCACTGCGAAAGGCGGCCAAAGAAAGACTGCCTCAGCCCGGAAGTAAGAGCGATGTTATCGAGGCGGTTTATGAAATTCCATTTGAAGCGCATGCCACGATGGAGCCGATGAACTGCACCGCGCATGTCCACGATGGGATCTGTGAAGTCTGGGCGCCGACTCAAAATCCGCAGAATGTGCAAATGCAGGTCGCGGCCAGGACAGGCATTCCGCGGGGCGACGTGGCCGTTAATGTCCCGTTGATCGGAGGCGGATTTGGACGTCGCATCCAGGCCGACTATGCCGTGGAAGCCGCGCTAGTTTCGCAAGCCATCGAGGGGCCGGTCCAGGTGGTGTGGACGCGTGACGATGATATTCAACACGATTATTACCATGATCTCTCCGTCCACTATGTCAGCGTGGAGCGCGGCCGAGTCAGCAGGCCCCGCCTCCAATCCACCGGTTCACAATCTTTGGTTCCCACGGGCGCCTGGCGGTCTGTCGAGAATTTCCCGCAAGCCTATCCCACACAGTGCTTCATCGATGAGATGGCTTATGAGATGAAGCGCGACCCGCTGGATCTGCGGCTGGAGATCTATTCGGACCGCGCTGCAGAGGTGACCCGCCTCGCGGCAGAGAAAGCGGAATGGGGCAAATCGCTTCCCGCGGGCCACGGGCAGGGCCTGGCGTATCACGCCACGTTCGGAGTGACGCATGTGGCTTATGTTGCAGAGGTCTCAGTGAGTGAAGATGGCCGCGTACGCGTCCAGCGGGTGGTTGCGGCGGTGGATTGCGGTGAGGTGATCAACCCCGATAATGTCGCCGCCCAGATCGAAGGCGGGATCGTGTTCGGTCTGACCGCGACGCTCAAAGCGGAAGCCACTCTCCAGGATGGCCGGATGCAGCAGAGCAACTTCCACGATTATCCCGTCCTGAGGATCGATGAGATGCCGGTCGTCGAGGTGCATCTTGTCAAAAGCGACGAGCGGCCCTCCGGCATGGGAGAGATGGGCGTACCGCCTATCGCTCCGGCCGTCGCGAACGCGATCTTTGCAGCCACCGGGAAACGGATCCGGCATATCCCGATCCGGCCTGAAGATTTGAGAGCATAAAAAATGACCGCAGGTGATGAACCTGCGGTTTGCTTTCCGACCTCACACTTCCCTCTCCTTTTAGGGAAGTGCCTAATTTTGAGGGCATATAGGATATGTCGCCCTGAGCGTAGCGAAGGGTCTCCTGAGAATTTGAGCCTGCAAGGCTCAAATTCTCAGGGTTCTTCACTCCCTTCGGTCGTTCACACCGCCCCGGTGCCCCTCCGGGGGAATGACATGACACTTTTAGGAGAGGGGCTGAGGTCCAAAGCGATATAATCCCCCACATGGAACTCTCACTCACCACCCCGGCTCTTTTATTCCCTGCCATCTCCCTGTTGCTGCTGGCGTACACGAATCGGTTTCTCACCATTGCCACCATCATCCGCAATTTGCATGACCGGTATAGAAATGAAGCCAATGATAATCTGCTCGGTCAAATCGCGAATTTGCGTTATCGCACGTATTTGATACGCAACATGCAGATCTTCGGTGTGCTTAGCCTGTTGTTCTGTGTGTTCAGCATGTTCGCGCTCTTCGCGGGCTGGGTCTCGGGTGGACAGTGGACGTTCGCGATTGCATTGATCCTGATGATGGTCTCGATGCTGATCTCCCTGCGCGAATTACAGATCTCGGTGGGAGCGCTGGACCTGCTGCTAATGGAACTGGAAAAAGAAGAGAAGAAGTGAAAGTTCGATAGGGAAGAGGAGTTTATGAAATCAGGAGACACACGTGTTTGTCCCATCTAAAACCCCGGTCCTGTTTGTTGGAACCTATACGGAGCATGAGGGGAGCCAGAGCAAGGGGATTCACGTTTATCGGATGGACCCCTCCTCCGGTGAACTTACCTTCGCGTGGGAAGTGAAGGGTGTCCTTAATCCTTCCTTTCTCGATTTGCACCCGCACCAGAATTTTCTTTACGCGGTGAACGAGGCTGGCACTTTTGCCGGAGAGCAGGGGGGCGGTGTCAGCGCATTCTCTGTGGATCCGGCATCTGGCGAGCTTAACCTGCTGAACGCCTATCCCTCGCGCGGCAAAGATCCCTGTTATATCAGCATCGAGCAGACGGGCCGGTTTGCCCTGGTTGCCAACTATAGCAGTGGAACGGTTGCCATGCTCCCGATCCAACCGGATGGAGGACTGGGGCCCGCGAGCGATGTGGTTCAGCACGCCGGCTCCAGCGTGGACCTGGAACGTCAAACGGCTCCACACGCGCATTGCATCCGGCCTGATCCGACCAATCGCTTTGCCATCGCCACGGACCTGGGCGCGGACAAGCTCCTGATCTATCGCATGGATCTGGAAAACGGAAAGCTGAACAAACATGCGGAGGTGAAGGTCCGGCCGGGCGCAGGCCCGCGCCATTTGACCTTTCACCGCAACGAGCAGTACATGTATCTGCTCAATGAATTGAATTCCACTGTGATCGTTTATCGCTATCACAGCGAGGCTGGAAGCCTGGAGGAAGTGCAAACGATCTCCAGCCTGCCGGAAGGTTATACAGGCAAGAATTTGTGTGCTGACCTGCATATTCATGGAAACTATTTGTATGCATCCAATCGTAAACACGACAGCCTCGTCTCGTACCTGATCGATGAAACCACGGGCCGGCTATCTTATCAAAACCACATCTCCTCCGGGGGCAGCGAGCCGCGCGGCTTTGTGATCGATCCGAGCGGTAACTTCCTGCTGGCTGCCCATGAAAAGTCTGATAACATCGTCGTTTTCAGGATCGACCCGGGGACGGGCAAATTGTCCCGGACCGGGCATGAGGCAAAACTGTCGAAGCCGGTCTGCGTCAGGTTCGTTCATTTGACATGATGGAGATGAGACGATGACCTCAAAGAACCGTTTCCCGGACGACATCCTGGCCGCCATCTATAAAGAAAAGATCCTTGGTATTCGCGCGGGCCGGGAGTCATCGCATCGTATCATAGGCATCTGGGCTGTGGTCGTGGAGGGACGCGTATTCGTGCGGTCATGGGGTCTCAAACCCCGCAGCTGGTGGCGGGCCTTTCTCGAAGACCCTTATGGAAGTATGTTCGTCGATGAACGCGAGATTTCGATCAGAGCTGTTCGCACTCGGAGTGAGCGCTTGAAAGATGCAGTGAGCCAGGCGTACAAGGCAAAGTACAACACTCCGGGTTCCATCCAGTATGTGAAAGATATGTCGCGTACGAAATCACGCGATACGACCACGGAATTGGTGCCAAGATAGCTGCTGCAAAGGGGATTTGACCTCCTTGCCATCGTGACGAACAATGACCCTTTGTCGTTAAACGGCATAGGAGGTCGTCATGAAAAAATTACTCATTCCAATTGTGATCCTGGTGATCCTGGTGACCGGTTGTACTCCGGGCTCCAGCGTGGAAGTCAACACCCCAGAGTCTAGTGTGCAACTGACTACACCAGGCCCTAACCCACTCGCTGACGAACCAGCAGAGAATGGGCAGGTTGCAGGTGTTGCGCAGGGGCTTTGGCATGGCCTGATCGCCCCTGTGACTGCCGTGGGCTCGTTTTTCAATGAAGACATGCAGATGTATGAAGTACACAATAACGGGCGGGAATATAACCTTGGCTTCCTGATTGGCGTAGCACTGGTCTTTCTGCTCCTGGGCCTGATCGGAGGCAGGCGGCGCTAAACTGGGAGCCGCCGCGTTCAGTCAGACGCGCCTCGAGCCGCTTTATGGCTTTCTCAAAGTCCATTCGCGCCACACATTTTGTCCGCTAATCTCCGCGAATTGGCGCTAATCTGTACAAGATTCGCGAAGATTGGCGTGAATTCGCGGACTCATTTTCGACTTTGAGAAGAAGACCGTACGAGCCGCTTCCGTTAAACAGCTCGCACTCGCTCATAGGTTAACCGTTACCCGCCGCAGATGGGAAATATCGTCCTGATTTTTGCGGCGGGTTTAGCGCGTCTGTTGCGTAGTTGTGTCAGTCACAGCCGGATGGTGTGTCTGTAGCCGATTCCATTGGCTGCCTTTTACCACAATATGTGGGCAAAAAGCATGATTAATGTCCGGTAAAAAACATTACAAATTTCCGGAAATATAGTGAAATTATCTTCTAGCCTTTCCGTCATGTAACGGATACAATGTTTTTGGGTTGGTCACGCGAAACGTACTTTATTTGTTTAGCGCGGCTGAGACTTAATGGTGGGAATACCCTCTGGCTTATCTGTAAAACGTAAAGACAGCCAATTGAACTTTATGATGCCAGGAAAATATTTGTGGACCAGCATTATGGAAGTTCCTTGATAAGGAGCAACATGCAAACACGGGGTAGTACACACAAGCAAACATCTCAAGTGCTGGAGATTTGTCTATGAATGCCAAATCATCCCCGTCTCATGCTGTGCCGGATGAGCTTTCTCTGAAACGTTCTTTCTATGTACGGCTCTTGTTCATCCTCATTGGCAGCATCTTCTTTGCAGAAGTGGTGGCTATGTCCCTCATCTATGAATTGCCGCCACTTCCCTACCAATATATTACCTTGATCGATGCCGGGACCATGACGATCCTCATTTTTCCTGTACTTTACTTCCTGTCTTTCCGTCCTCTTATCCTGCACATCGAAAAGAGACAGAAAGCTGAAAAAGCTGTCAAAGAAGAGCGGCAGCGTTTCAATGATATTCTCGAAACCCTGCCGGGTTATCTGGTGCTTTTGACAGCAGACTATCACGTGACGTTTGCCAATAGGTTTTTCCGGGAACGCTTCGGTGAGTCTTATGGACAGCGTTGTTATGAGTATCTCTTTGGACGCAGCCAGCCCTGTGAAATTTGTGAGACCTACAAGGTTTTGAACACCCTGAAACCCGGTCGATGGGAATGGACCGGGCCCGATGGCCGCAATTACGATGTTTATGATTATCCCTTCACCGACACGGACGGTTCCACGCTGATCCTGGAGATGGGGATCGATATCACACATCAGAAACTTGCAGAAGCAGAGAGCCGTGAAATGGCGTTGTTCCCCGCCCTGAATCCTGATGCAGTATTGCAGGTAGATATAGCGGGACGAGTCAGGAAAAGTAACCCGGCTGCGGTGCAATTGGGACTGGATATTGGCACCCAGTTAACCGAAGTTATACCCGAGTTGTGTGAACTGGATTTGCCTGCCTGTATTGCCACCGGAGTCACCCAACAGATCGAATGGGAGACCCACCTGGGCGAACGCATTTTGTTATGGAAAGTGCGCGGTGTTCCTGAATTGGGTCTGGCGTTCCTGTATAGCAAGGATATTACCATCCGCAGGCATGCCGAAAGAGCAGTGCATCAACTTTCGCGTATCGTCGAGCAAACAGAAGACACCGTCGTTGTGACAAATTGCGAGGGTGTGATCGAATACGTTAATCCGGCTTTTGAACGCCTTACAGGTTATCCAAAGGAGGAAGCTCTGGGCAAAACGCCCCGGGTGCTCAAGTCAGATATCCATGATATTGAATTCTACCGGGACATGTGGAATACAATCCTCACAGGAGAGGTATTCCAAAGTGAGATAGCCAATCGTAAGAAGAACGGCGAGTTGTATTATGAAGTAAAGACGATCGCGCCTTTGCGGGATGCACAGGGCAAAATCACTCACTTTCTTGCAACCGGCAAGGATATTACCGAACATAAGCTTGATGAAGAGAAACTGCTGAAAGCATACGACGAATTGGAACTGCGCGTGCAGAACCGGACCGAAGAATTGAGGATCGCGAATTCCGAATTGGAAGACGAGATCAACGTGCGCAAGCGCGCCGAGGCGGAGACCCAGCGGTATATGGAGGAATTGAAGCATTTTAATAATGCCATGGTCGGGCGTGAGCTGCGCATGATCGAGTTGAAGAAGGAAGTGAACGAACTGTGTGAGAGCCTCGAACAGCCGCCGCGCTATTCCCTGGACTTCGAGAAGGAATGAACATCATCCGATAATGTGAGGAAATTATGCTGAAGCATCATTCGCCATCAACAGGCAGACCCACAAAGATCGCGGTTGTTCTTGTCGTGTTGCTCGTAATAACCTTCGCTATGGGGTCTTGTTCGCCAGGAGGTTATCCAGGCCCTGTGGAATCGATTACATTCGGGACCGTGCTTCTGGAACCCTCCCTGCCTCTTTTCGTCGCTGAAAACCAGGACTTCTTCGTTGGAAACGGACTCAACGTGACCTTCAAAATATATGACGTCGGACTGAATGCTGCCACAGGATTGGTGAATGGTGAGGTAGACATGGCATCCCCGGTAGCGGAATACGTGATGGTTGGGAAAATATTCGATAGCAGGAAAATTCAGGCAATCGCGAGCATCGATAAAGTTGATTACGCGTTTGTTATTGGGCGAAAAGACCACGGTATTGAGAAGGTCTCGGACCTGAAAGGGAAAAAAATCGGCGTCGTCCGCGGCACGATACTGGAATTTCAATTAGGCAGGTTTCTTGAACTGAACGGAGTCAATCCAGCGGATGTGACGTTTGTTCATGGCACACTTCCGCAATCCGCGAGCGCCATTGCTAACGGCGATGTGGATGCGGTCATGTCCATTCCTCCCTTTACGACCAGCATCCAAAAGCAACTGGGCACTAATGCGGCGCTATGGTCAGCACAAAACATCCAGCCGTTTTACAGTCTTGTGCTGGCGGATGCTGAATGGATAAAACAGCACCCGAAGACGGTGGAACGGTTCCTGATGGCAATGAAACAGGCTGAAGAGTTCATCATTAATCATCCCGATGAGGCTAAAGATGTTCTGCGAAACAAGTTGAACTTTAGTGATGAAGAAACAGCCAGAGTATGGGCTCAAAACCAGTTCTTGCTCTCGCTCGACCAATCGCTCATCCTGGCGATGGAAGACGAAGCGCGCTGGATAATCGCCAACGACCTGACAACGGAAAAACAGGTTCCCGATTTGCTGGACTATATTTACGTGGACGGACTCGAAGCGGTCAAGCCGAACGCAGTGAATATCATTCGATGAGGGTAAGAGCCATGCGACAGAGCAGCTTGCAGTCAAAACGATTTGCACCAACAGCGATTATTCTTGTGGTAGTCCTGTCGCTGGTTTCTGGCTCCGTATCCTGCTCCAAAAGAATGGAATCGATCACTGTGGCGTATTCGCCGTTCGAGGCCACTGCACTCTTTTGGATCGCCCAGGACCAAAACTTTTTTGGCCAGAACGGGCTCAATGTAACGCCACACAGGTACGACACCGGGGTAGGCTCCTTAGATGGACTGTTGAACGGCGAAGCGGATCTTGCGGTGGGAGCAAACGAGTTTCCCCTGGTTGGGAGGGCGCTCCAGCAAGAGAAAATTCGCACCATCGGGACCATCGCCAAGAGCGAGTTCATCTATCTCATCGGACGGAAGGACCGCGGGATTGAAAAGGTTTCAGACCTCAAAGGGAAAAGAGTTGGGACGACCTTTAGAACCATAGCACATTTCTTTCTCGGCAGGTTCCTTGAACTGAATGGCATGAATATAGATGACATAACCCTCGTCGAGGTAAAGACGCCGGAAGAATGGGTGAATGCTGTTGTGAACGGAGACATCGATGCCGTTGTCACCGCCCAGCCGTATGCGAATGCAGCCAAAGACCGTCTGGGCGCCAACGCCATTGTCTGGTCAGCGCAGAGTAGTCAGCCCCTGCAAACGCAGGTGATTTCCACCGACGAGTGGATCAAGGAACACCCTGACCTCGTCATCCGGTTCCTGAGGTCATTGGCGCTGGCAGAGGAATATGCCATCCTCAATCCCACCGAAGCCAAAGCCATTGCGCAGAAGCAGATTGGCCTGGATGCTGCTTATATGGATACTGTCTGGGCCCAAAACCAGTTCTCTCTCTCGCTCGACCAATCGCTCATCGTTGCGATGGAAGATGAGGCGCGCTGGTTGATCGCCAACAACCTGACGACGGAAAAGCAGGTTCCCGATTTCCTGGACTATATTTACGTGGACGGGCTTGAAGCAGTCAAGCCGAACGCATTGAACATTATCCGCTAGGTGAAAGATTATGAAAATCCGAACCCAGTTTGTTATTAACACGGCTATTCTTGGCATCATCCTGCTTCTCGTCTCTGCGGCGATGTTGATCACCGATCAATCGGTCAAGAACACACACCAACAGGAAGCGCTCGCGACCCAGATCGAGCGCGAAGCATACGAACTTGGTTATTTGGCAAATGATTACCTGCTTCACCGCGAGAGTCAGCAAGCCAGCCGTTGGGAAGCCAAATTCGCCTCATTTTCGAATGATCTTTTGAAAATGGATGTGAACACGCCGGAGCAACAGGCGCTGCTTGCCAACATCGAGACCAATCGGCAGCGGCTAAAAGGCGTCTTTGTGGAGGTCAGAGCGAGCATTGAAAATGCGCCGCAGACTCAGGAGCCCGGATCTGACGCGCAATTTATGCAGGTCTCCTGGAGTCGTCTGGAGGTGCAGAGCCAGGGAATGATTTTCGATGCTTCCCGACTAACGTGGCTATTGCGCGAACAGGAAGATCAGTTGAGGCAAGTGACCAGCCTGCTCAGTTTTGTTCTCATCAGCATGCTCGGCGCATTTCTATGGGTGAACTACGGGTTGACCTTTCGGCGCACATTAAAAGCCATTGCAGAACTCCAGGCCGGAACCAGAGTCATCGGTTCGGGGGATCTTGACTTTGCCATCGCCGTGAAAAACGATGATGAAATCGGCGAACTGTCCCGCGCCTTCAATCAGATGACCGCCAGCTTGAGAATGGTGACAGCCTCGAAAGCGGATCTGGAAAAGGAGATCAGCGAGCGCAAGCAGGCAGAGGAGGCGCTGCGCCGCAACGAAGCCTTGTTACTTGAAACAGGCAAGCTGGCTAAAGTCGGCGGTTGGGAGCTTGATCTAGAGACGATGCAGCCAACCTGGACACTGGAGACCTATCACATTCACGAAGTGGATCCCTCTCTCCAACCCGGTCTGGAAGGTGCAATCGACTTTTACGCCCCCGAAGCCCGTCCCCAAATCAGCGAGGCTGTGCGCCGGGCTATTGAGGAAGGTCAATCCTATGATCTGGAATTGCCATTGATCACTGCTAAAGGCAGGAACATATGGATTCGCACGATGGGGCAGCCGGAATTCCGTGATGGAAAATGTGTGCGGCTCTTTGGCACTATTCAAGATATCACCGAGCGCAAACAGGCAGAGGTGGAACTGATCAGGCTGGCTTCGTTCCCTGAGAGGAACCCCAACCCGATTGTCGAGCTGGGGTATTCCGGCGATATCCTTTACCTCAACCCGAAGACCCGGGAACTGTTCCCGGACCTCGCTAGCTCCGGCCCAAAGCATCCTATCCTGGCAGATTTGGAGCATGTCATCCCGAAATTCACAGAAGGGAAGCTGCAGAAGCATATTATCCAGGAGGTGAAAGCAGGCGACGCTTATTACCACCAGACCATTGTGAATATCCCTGAGAGCAAACGCATCCGCCTGTATAACGTCGACATCACCGAGCGCAAGCAGGCGGAGGAAGCACTGCTGGCAGCCTCGTTGCAGAAACAGGCTTCCGAATACGCCCGGTCCCTCATCGAGGTTTCTATTGATCCGCTGGTCACCATCTCACCGGAGGGCAAGATCACCGATGTCAACGAGGCCACCGTCAAGGCTACGGGCGTTCCCCGCCAGGAGTTGATCGGCACGAATTTTTCCAGTTATTTCACCGAGCCGGAAAAGGCTGAGCAGGGATACAGGCAGGTTTTCGCCCAGGGATTCGCCACCGACTATCCGCTGACCATCCGCCACCGCGATGGACATCTCACGGATGTGCTCTACAACGCGAGCCTCTACAAGGATGCCCACGGCAGAATCCTGGGTGCTTTTGCCGCGGCACGCGACGTAACCGTCCAGAAGCGGGCGGAAGCGGAACTGAAGCGCCACAAGGAGAACCTGGAGGTACTGGTCAAAGAGCGTACCTCTGAACTGGAAGAGTCGAGCCGGGATCTTGCCAGATCGAATGAGAACCTGGAGCAGTTCGCATATGTGGCCTCCCACGACCTCCAGGAACCCTTGCGGGTCATGTCCAGCTACTCGCAATTGCTCGAAAGGCGCTACAAGGGCAGGCTGGACCAGGATGCCGACGAGTTCATCGATTTCATCGTGGAGGCGGCCGCCAGGATGCAGAAGCTGATCACAGATCTGCTGGCATATTCGCGCGCCGGACATAGTACGGCGGACATGGCTGGAGTGGACTGCAACAAGATCGTACGCGGGCTGGTAGACGGAATGGCTACCACGATCGAGTCTGCGGATGGGAACGTGACCTTCGACAGGCTGCCAGTCATCACCGCCCATGAATCGAGTCTCACCCAGTTATTCCAGAACCTGATCGGCAATGCCCTGAAGTTCCGCGGCGAGCAACCGCCCTGTATACATGTGAGCGCCAGGCAGGCCGAGGAGGAGTGGGTCTTTTCCGTGCGTGACAACGGCATCGGCATCGAACCACAGTACAGCCAGCGGATTTTCATGATCTTCCAGCGACTGCATCCCCGGGATAAGTATCCGGGCACCGGTATCGGGCTGAGCATCTGCAAAAAGATCGTCGACACTCTGGGCGGCCGGATCTGGGTGGAATCCGAGCCGGGACAGGGTGCGACATTTTACTTTACCGCGCCCATCCGAAAAGAGTAGTAGGGCGCAAGATAGTATCCTGCGCTACAGATACCAAAGGAGTGAACAATGACCTCTCAAGACCTGTTGAAACCAATCGAGATCCTGCTGGTGGAAGACAACCTGGCGGACGTGCGCCTCACCCAGGAAGCATTGAAGGAGGAGAAGTTGCATAACTGCCTCAGCGTTGTGAATGACGGGGTGGAGGCGCTGGCATTTTTGCGCCGGGAAGGCAAGTATGCGAATGCCATGCGGCCTGACCTGATCCTGCTGGATCTGAACCTGCCGCGCAAAGATGGGCGCGAGGTCCTGAAAGAAATAAAGAATGATCCGGATCTGAAGGCCATCCCCGTTGTCGTGCTTACGATTTCCGAGGCCGAGAAAGACATCCTGGCATCCTACAATCTGCACGCCAATTGCTACATCACAAAGCCTCTCGATCTGAACCAGTTCTCCCGGGTGGTGAAATCCATCCAGGATTTCTGGCTGACCATCGTCAGGCTGCCGCCGAATCAAGGAGACTAAATGGGATCGAATACGGTGCGGGTGCTGGCGGTCGAGGACAATCTGGCCGACCTGCGCCTACTGAAGGAACTACTCCGCGAAGCCTCCTCCATGGATTTCGACGTTGTCGGAGCCGGGACGCTGCAGGAAGCTATCCTGCTGCTTGCGACCGGTGGGTTTGCGGTTGTTCTGTTAGACCTCAATCTGCCGGACAACCTCGGCCTGGATGGGGTCGGAAAAATCCTCACCGCGCCCGCCGCGCCACCTGTGATCGTCTTGACTGGACTCGACAATGAGGAAATCGGGCTGCAGGCTATTTCCAGGAAAGCCCAGGATTACCTGGTCAAAGGGAAGACCGATAGCGACACGTTGGTCAGGAGCATCCGCTATGCGATCGAGCGCAAGCGGGCGGAGGAGGCACTCTGGGATGCGAATGAGCAACTCCAGGCGCAAGCTGTGGAATTGGAGATGCAGGCTGAGGAATTGCGAGCGCAGAAAAATGAATTAGTTATTGCCAATGAGCATCTCCGCTTCAGCGAGGAACTTGCCAACCAGCGGTTCATGGAAATCCAGGCGGCCAATAAAGAATTGCAAGCCGCCCGCCTGGCTGCCCTCAACCTGATGGAAGACACCCTGGAAGCCCAAAAGCAGTTGGAACAGGTGAATGCCAGACTGAGCGAAAGCGAACAACGGCTCAGCCGGGCGCAGGAGATCGCCCACCTCGGCAGCTGGGAACTTGATGTTGTAAATAACTCGCTGACCTGGTCTGATGAGGTCTACCGTATCTTTGGTCTGCAGCCGCAGGAATTTGAGGCGACATACGAAGCCTTTCTCGAATTTGTCCACCCGGATGACCGCGCCGCGGTGGATGCCGCCTATTCCGACTCAATACGCGATGGCAGAGATAGCTATGAGATTGAGCATCGGATCGTCAAACATACAAGCGGTGACGTGCGTATCGTCCATGAAAAGTGCGAACACTTCCGGGACGAAACCGGTCAGATCATCCGCTCCGCAGGGATGGTACATGACATCACCGAGCGCAAGCAGGCGGAAGATGCATTGCTCCTGAGTGAAGAAAAGTATCGCCTGCTGGCAGATAACTCGAACGACTGGATCTATTGGATCAAGCCGGACAAGAGTTTTCAATACATTTCCCCGTCTTGCGAGCGCGTGACCGGTTTTAGTTCCCTGGAAATCATGAACAACCCTCGTCTCTTCATTGAGATCACTCACCCTGAGGATCAGAAACGAGTTGAAAGCCACCTCGAGGAGGTATGGGAAAGAGACGAATCCCATAATTTGGAATATCGGATCATCACAAAGAAAAACGAGATTCGCTGGGTCAGCCACTCCTGCACGCCGGTATTCACCGACGAAGGCGAGTACATGGGACGAAACGGAACGAACCGGGACATCACCGAACGCAAGCAGGCTGAAGAGGCGTTACGCAAAGCACACGATGAACTGGAGCTGCGCGTTCGAGAACGGACACAGGAACTGGCGGTTAGGAACAGGGAACTGATAAGAGAAATCGCCGAGCGCAAGGAAGTCGAACGACAACTTCGCATCCGAACGACAGCGATGGAAGCCGCGGCCAATGGCATCGTCATTACTGATTGTCAGGGCAACATCCAGTGGACGAATCCCGCTCTCATTCAGATCACCGGTTATGAAGCCGGCGAACTCGTCGGCCAGAACATGCACATCTTCAATTCGGGTACGCAGGATGCGGATTATTATCTCCAAATGTGGAATACCATACTCTCCGGGCAGGTCTGGCGAGGCGAGGTGACCAATCGGCGCAAGGATGGCAGCCTGTACGTGGAAGAGCAGACGATCACGCCGGTACGGGACGAGAACGATGAAATCCAACTCTTCATCGCCATTAAACAGGATATTAGCGAGCGCAAGCGTGCCGAGGCCAAGTTGGCAGAGTGGAATATTAGACTGCAGGCTCTCAGCATCGCGGAGCGTGAACAGCGCCAGCTCTCCGAGTCGCTGGCTGAGGCCGCACTAGTCCTCAACCAGAGTATGAAATTGGATGAGGTCCTGCCTCTTATCCTCGAGCAGGTCAAGGCGGTCATCCCGTATCAACTTGCCATTGTCATGATGTTCGACGGCGAATCATTCTATGATGCCAGTCATGAGGGAG
>Ga0105098_10000143_pt1 | contig 22012 bp, 29 predicted proteins | sample PPLLak21cMay2015_FD_79137 | JGI IMG/M metagenome (GOLD analysis project Ga0105098, IMG submission 79137) | Freshwater sediment microbial communities from Prairie Pothole Lake near Jamestown, North Dakota, USA - PPLs Lake P7 Core (1) Depth... | ecosystem: Environmental > Aquatic > Freshwater >... | reverse complement strand
CTGTACCTGTCGGTGCTGATCCTGGAATTCTCCCCGGCCGTGCTTGAGCATCCCTGGTTCCGGCATCCACTCTTCCAAAGAATACACCATTGGCTGCATCGACTCACCCTGCCTTTGGTCATTGCCGGGATCGTGCTCTCTACCTTGCATCAGTCATCGCTCGGATCGCTCTTCCTCATCATGCCGCATCGTGCCCACCCCTTGTGGTACAGTCCCTGGCTTCCCTATCTGTTCTTTACCAGTGCGATTGCCGCCGGGATGATGGCGCTCGTCGTGGAGGGTTTCCTCATAGAGCGCTGGTTCCGGCGCGGGATGCATTTGGATTTGCTCACCGGTCTTGGAAAATGGGTGCCCCTCCCACTGGCGCTCTACCTCGTCCTGCGCCTGAGCGACCTGCTTTTGCGCGGCATCCTGCCCGAGGCGCTGGATGGTTCCTGGCAAAGTGTCCTATTCGTTGCGGAGATCCTGATCGGCGGCATCCTGCCACTGGTCATGCTGGCCGCCCCGCAGATCCGGCAAAGCCGGGATGGGTTGCTGACCGGCGCCATCCTGATCCTCGCCGGGACCATCAGCCAGCGGATGTCGCTCAGCATGTTCACCATGCACCAGCCACCAGGGATGAACTATTCACCATCGCTGGCTGAGACGATGGTTGCGTTTGCCATTCCGGCAGCCGCGATCCTGGTCTACCTGTTCTTCGCAGAACATCTGGCGATCGTGCAAGACGACCTCCCAACTCCCGTACCCGAGGCATCCGATGCTATGAACCCACTGGTCCTCGTCAACCAGGGCCGACCCAGCCGGGCACTCTTCGCCCGCTGGAGTGGACTGGCAACCTTTGTGATCGCGTTGGCGCTGCCAGCCATGTTGCAATTGCCAATAACCAAAGCGGATCAATCCGTCCAACGCGCCCGAGGCTGGGAGACATTGATCATTGATGGAGACAACAGCGGCTACGCTGTCCGGTTTCCACACCAGGAGCACCAGGACCGTCTTACCGGGGAACTCGGTGGCGCAAATGCCTGTCTGACCTGTCATCACCTGGACAAACCGGAAGACGAGGCAACTGCCTGTTCGGAATGCCACACGGAGTATTACCAGGCACAATCCATTTTCGATCACGCTCGCCATCAACAAGTTCTGGGTGGGAATGAAAGCTGTACAGAGTGTCATGCCGCGGAACACGTACGCCTATCGTCGGAGATCTGCCAGAACTGCCACGAGACAATGGCCCCCCAGAAAGGAAACTTAAAATTCAACTCATTTGCGCCTTCCTATGCAGATGCAATGCACGGCACCTGCCTCGAATGCCACGAACAGGAAGCAGTGAAGCAGGAGAAGCCAGAATTGGCGCTCTGTAGTACCTGTCACACCCATCGAATGATCAGTAATCCACTTGGACGCTAAGGAGAGACCCATGAAAAACATTGGTTTTTGCACCCATTTTACCCAGACCGATAATTGGGCATTCAATTTTGCTCTGGAGCTGGCGCGCAGACATGAATGGCAGTTAACTGTCTGCCACTGGTTGAATTCTCCGTACAACCTGAGGCGGGATGTGGTCTACACCTCCCTGCAGGAAAGGGCTGATCCACAGCCGGTGACCCCACAATTGCTGACACGCCTCGAATTGGAATTGCGCCAGTACTATGACCCACGACTCGCCGATTTCACGCAGATCGCATTTAAGTTGTGCGAGGGAATGTATCAGGTCGAATTGGTGCGTTGCCTGCGCCAGAATCTTCTGGACCTGGTGGTTATGGGTTACCAGAAACCTGAAGAAGACGTTGTGTCTGGTGAACAGGTGCTGGAAGACTTCGCCTTTCACCTGCCCTATCCTATGATCATTGTAGGTCCGGATCATCCAGACCAGTTCATGCTAAATCAAGCCGCCCAGAAATGGATGGATGCGCTGGAACTTCCTGAGGGCAGCTGGCGGCTGATTGAGCCCGCTGCTCCTGCACTGTAGACAGGCCATACTTACTACGGTATCGGCTTTTTTCATAGCCTGCCATAGAAAAACAGATGATGACTGAGGATGCTTATCACTTGCTGGCAACCATCGGGCAAGTTAATCTGTACATGGATTAAGCAACTCGTGAAGTCTATTTTATGAAATCCTACCTCCCTCTTGAAACCCGGGAACTGGCCGAGCGCCAGGCAAACCTCTGCAAAATGTTCGGCAACCCTCAGCGGATTCTGATTGTCTGGCTTCTGGCAGAAAAAGAACGGACCGTCACGGAGATCGCGCTGGCCATTGGGGCCTCTCTGCAAAGCGCCTCCCAACATCTTCGCATCATGGAATTTGGCAATCTGGTCGAACACCATCGCGAACATCACAATATCTATTACCACCTTATTGATAATGAATTATTGAAGGATTGCCGGGTTTTCAGGAACAGACCCAAAGATAAACCTCTGGAAATCATTTCCATCTAATCTCGATCGGATTCACAAAGGAGAATCATATGCCTACTATCGAACTCGCCAATGTTCAGGCCACCAAAGTTGTTGACGCGCGCGCCATGTCCTGCCCAGGACCTTTATTAGAGGCCAAGAAGAGTATTGCCACCGTGAAGATTGGCGAAGTACTGGAAATCTGGTCTGGCGACGTTAACACCAAGAATGACATGCCGCGCTGGTGCGAAAAAGTCGGCCATGAGTTCCTGGGCGTGCTCCAGGGCGAAGGCTACGAGCGGCTCTTTATCCGACGCATGAAGTAGATCACATTCGAAACCGGATCGATTCACCCGATATGGAAATGCCCGAAATCGCACAATCTCCCCAACCCAAAATCCTCATCCTGGCAACCCTGGCAGGTGGCTACGCGGGTGCTGACTCTACCGGGCAATCCCATCTGGATTACCCGGCCAACACCTATATTCTGCCCGTCATGTGTCCGTGCATGTTTCCGCCCGAGTTTTTCGTGCGTGCCTTCGAGCGCGGCATTGACGGCATCATCGTCATGTACAGCGGCACGGACAGCCCGTACAAGGTCGAAGCGGATGGAACAGCCAAACTTATCAACAGTGCGTACGCGTTGATGAAGGCGCGCGGTATCGACATTCGCCGTCTGCGGCTGGCAGCCATCTGCACTGTCTGCGTCAAGCCCTTTCTGAAAGAAGTAAACCAGATGACTGAATTGCTCAAAGGGATCGGCTTCGTGAAAAACGAACTTGCCTCACGCGCCGCTCCAGCGCAGGGAGCGCAGGCATGAAGGATCTTCGAGTGGGCGCGCTCGTCGTCGGCGGGGGGATCGCGGGGATGCAAGCCGCGCTCGACCTCGGTGATCAGGGATTCCAGGTTGCGCTTGTGGAACGCGAACCCAGCATTGGCGGCAAGATGATCACGCTCAGCAAGGTCTTCCCCACGCTGGATTGTTGTTCCTGCATCACCACACCGAAAATGTCGGCAGTGGCGCACCATCCCAACATCAAACTCTTCACCTATTGCGAAGTACAGTCGATCCAGGAAAACGCAGCGGGTTTTGATATTGCCGTATTGAAAAAGCCGCGCTACGTGGATGAGAGCAAATGCACGGGTTGCCGCCAGTGCGAATATGAATGCCCCATCACAGTGCCCAGCCCCTTCGACCGTGGTCTGGGCTCCTATCGCGCCATCCGTGTGCCGTTCTCCACTGCTGTACCACAGACTGCTGTGCTCGATATGGACAATTGCCTCTTATGCGGCAAATGCGAAAAAGCCTGCGCTGTCCAGGCAGTGGACTTCACCCAGCAGCCACAAACGTTTTCCATCGAAGCCACAGCCATTGTCCTTGCGACGGGCTTCGAGTTAACGCAACTCGGTGCGAAGAAGGAATACGGCGGTGGCAAACTACCCAACGTCATCGACCCGCTGATGATGGAGCGCTTCCTCGCGCCCACAGGTCCCTACGGGCGCGTCCTAAGGCCAGGCGACGGGATGGAACCGACCACCATCGCCTATGTCCAATGTGCAGGTTCACGTGACCAGACGCAGGGCATCGAATATTGTTCACGTGTCTGCTGCATGTATGCCATCAAACAAGCCATGCTAATTTCCGGCGCCCTGCCAATGGCCGAGATCACGATTTATTACATGGACATCCGCACATTCGGCAAGGGTTACGAACAGTTCTACCAAAACGCCAAAGCCATGGGGGTGGAATTTATACGCGGCAAGGTTGCCTCCATCCGCGAGGATGAAAAACATAACCCCATTGTCAAAGTGGAATTGACAGAGGAGGGCCGCGTCATCGAGCGGACTCATGACCTGGTGGTGCTTTCCCTCGGAATGATCCCCGCCGCTCCCCCCTCAAGCTTCGGCCTGCTTCCGGCTGCGGACGGTTTTATCTCGCTCCCGGCATTGAACGCCTCTCCCAGCGCCAGTCAACGACCCGGCATCTTTGTCACGGGCGCGGCAGGTGGTCCCATGGACATCGTAGACAGCATTGTGACATCCGGCTCTGCTGCGTCTGAAGCCTCTGCTTACATTCGAAGCAAAGCAGGAAACAGTGTGCAGCAACGCGAGGTGGCATATGCCTGATAAAGTGAAGATTGGCGTGTACACCTGCTATTGCGGCGGAAACATCAGCCATACGGTTCAATGCGAACAGGTGGCGAAAGCAATGGAAAGCCAGCCGGATGTGGTCGTCTCGCGCACGGACATGTCACTCTGTTCGGATGCCGGGCAATCGCAAATCGAACAGGATATCAGGGAATTGGGCATCAACCGCGTAGTGATCGGCGCCTGCGCCCCATCGCTTCACGAAGCAACGTTTCGCAATGCAGTCATGCGTGCAGGCTTGAATCCATACCTGTATCATCACGTTGGTTTGCGCGAACAGGATTCCTGGGTGCATAGTAATGATTGCAACGCCGCGACCTGCAAAGCGCTGCTCTTGATGAAAGCGGGAATAGCCAAAGCACGCCTGCTCCAGCCACTCGAGCCGATCCGGTTGGAGGCGGAGAAGCAGGCATTGGTCATTGGCGGAGGCGTGGCGGGGCTGCGCGCCGCACTCGACATTGCCCGCCAGGGTTTGCGCGTCGTGCTGGTTGAAAAGTCTCCCTTCATCGGTGGACGCATGGCGCAGCTGGAGACGGTCTTTCCGACGGATGAAACCGCGCGCGACCTGCTGCGTGGATTAATTAAAAAAGTAGTGACTCACCCCGACATCACAATCTACACTCAGGCGGAAGTAATGGGCGTGACGGGCTACGTTGGAAACTACGGCATACACGTGGTTCAACATTCACGTGGAGTTACGGAAGAAAATGCCGAAGCGCTTATGGTGACCTGCACTCAGGAAGCTCCCAATGAATTCAATTACGGCTTGAGTCAGCGGCGGATCATTTACCGTCCCTACCCGGGTTGTTATCCATCTTTGCCCGCGGTGGACTGGGAAAACTATAACGGCGAACCCATTTCATTAAACGGCGGTCTGCCTCAGGTGCTGAAAGATTCGTTGACCTCCATTGAAGTAAGGGTCGGCGCCATTGTCGTCGCGACGGGATTCGATCCGTATGAGCCGCGTCAGGGTGAATATAGGTACGGCGAATCGAAGGAAGTGATCACACTCCCGCAGCTGATCCGTCACCTGGCGCTCTCGAAGGGAAACAACATATTGGAATGGAATGGGCATTCTGTGCGGGACGTGGCGTTCATCCACTGTGTGGGCAGCCGTGAGATCGAAGATGTGAACGAGCCGCAAACCGATGGGCAGGTGAATAATTACTGCTCACGGGTGTGTTGCGCCGCGACCCTGCACATGGCAGAGGAATTACGCCAGAGATTCCCCGCGCTGAACATCTATGATCTTTATCAGGACATTCGCACCTACGGTCGCGGTCACGAGGAACATTATCGCGGCGCGCTGGAGGGTGGCGTGCGCTTTGTGCGTTATCACGGGGAGGAACGCCCGCAGATCATCTCTGCTTCTGCGGGTGATACACATCCTGTGTTGATCCACGTGAAAGATTCCCTGACATATAACGAAGAACTGGAAATTCCTGTAGACCTGGTGGTACTGGCGGTCGGTATGCAGCCGCGCCAGATCGACGACCTGGTGAACATGCTCAAGGTCTCGCGCGGCAGCGATCGCTTCCTCCTGGAGGTACACCCGAAACTGCGCCCTGTCGAGACGGCGGTCAATGGCGTGATTTTGGCTGGCACGGCGCAAGGTCCCATGAACATCCAGGAGAGTATCTCGGCAGCTGCGGCATCTGCAGCAAAAGTTGTCTCTCTGCTCGGGCGCGGAAAGGTGGAACTCCAACCCTTCGTCGCCGCGGTGGACGCGCAGAAATGCGATGGCACGGGAGCATGTATAGCGTCCTGTGTTTATGAGGGAGCGATTGCCCTGCAAACGTTCCATGAGAATGGCAGGGAAGTGAAGCGCGCAGTGGTCACGCCTGCCAACTGTTCAGGTTGTGGCGCATGTGTGAGTGTCTGCCCGAACCGTGCCATTGATGTACAAGGCTGGACACTCTCCCAGTATGAAGCGATGGTGGACGCGATCGCGACGGATATCCCGAATTTGACGGAGGCATGATGGCCACTCAACAAGCAACCCCATCCCGCGGCGAGATGCTCAAACGCCTGCGTGAACAGCACGCCGAGACAGTACAGCGCACGCAGGTGCTCCTGAAGGAGCAGAAACATGTCCAGCAGGAGATCTGTAAGGTTATCCGGGACGATCCGAAGACTGTGCCGGATATTGCGGCAGCGATCAGCATGCCCACAGATAAGGTGCTTTGGTACGTCGCATCCTTCAAGAAATACGGTTTGATCGTTGAAAAGGGGATGTGCGGTGATTATCCACTCTACCAGACGGTGGAGGAGAAATAACATGAGTACGCGGGTTGATCCAAGCTTACTTCACGAACTCAAAGAATATGGTGCAGTGGGTATCGAGAAATGCTTCAACTGCGGGAACTGCACGGCGATTTGTTCACTTGCAAGCGACGATGCCCAATTCCCGCGCAGGATTATCCGTATGGCCCAACTGGGTATGAGAGATCAATTGATAGGCAGCAAGGAACTATGGTTATGCTACAACTGCGGTGATTGTTCCGAGACCTGCCCTCAGCAAGCCGAACCAGCCAACTTGATGGCGGCGGCGCGCTGTTATGCCATCACTCAGTATGCGCCCCTGAAAATCGGCACTTTATTCTGTAGGACGCCACTGATAGGCGGTGCCATTGCTGTCTTGCTGGTGTTGTTCTTTGGATTATTCATGTATTCGGAGCGCCAAACGGCGGCGACCCACGCGTTGGAACTGTTCGGGTTCATCCCCTACGAGTTGATCCACAACGCTGGACTGGCGGCGATGATCCTGATTGGACTGATCAGTATCGCAACCATTCTTACGATGATGTCCCGGATTGCCCAGGTCAACCATCTTTCGTATAAAAACTTCTTCAGTGGTTCACATATGAACTGGCTGCAAGCATTCTGGGATGCAGTCATGATCCAGTCCCTGTGGCAGAAACGCTACCGTGAAGAGTGTGAAGCGCCGGAGAACAGGCGGGTCTGGTATTTCAGCAAATGGTTTGTGCACGCTGCCACGATGTGGGGCTTCCTGGGATTGCTGTTTGCCACCGCATTGAATTACCTGCTGGACATCATCGGCGTCAAAGCTACTGGCACCTTCGTGCCGCTCTGGTATCCAACCCGCCTGATCGGCACGCTTTCCGGGTTGTTGTTCATGTATGGGGTTTCAGTCCTGCTCTATAAACGCTGGAAGGCGGTTGATAAAGCACACAGTTACTCCCGCCCATCCGACTGGATATTCCTGACGCTGCTGTGGCTCAGTGGCATGACCGGGTTCATCATCGAAATTGCGTTATACCTGCCGGGCGCGCCCATGTGGGGCTACTGGATGTTTATCTTCCACGTGGCAGTCTCGATCACCCTCCTGCTCCTCCTACCTTTCACCAAGTTTGCACATACCATTTATCGAATCGTAGCACTGTACATCCATGCGCTCAAACCGGTGCCGGCTGCCGAAGCAGTGAAGGCTGCTGCCGATTGATAGTCTCATCATTGTGAAAGAGGTGACGAAGAAAACAAAAATTGAATAAGCAGCAATACGCGACAGAAGAAGTTACCTGTCCGAAATCATATTCATTCATCAAAAAGGAGATTCCTATGGCACAAAAAATGTCCATCGTCTGCAACGGCGATACCCCGGCGAACATCATGCCGACGTTGATCTTCTCCACTTCCGGGCTGTCACTGGACTATGAGGTGCACGTTTTCATTTGCCCGGCGGGCGCGCGCTGGATGGTCAAAGGCGAATTGGAAAAACTCGGCACGCCCAAGGGCATGCCCAATCCCATCAAGCTTTTCAATGACATCCTCGACCTGGGCGGCGAGATCGTGTTCTGCGAACTGGCGCTTGAGAACAAGGACATCAAGCCTGAAGACCTGCGTGACGAGCGCATCAAGATCAAGAAAGCGCCGCCGTTCCTGATGGATGTAGAAGGCGCGGCACAGACCTATGTCTTCTAATTGATTGATCCGGGAAGACAAGTCTTGTGTCTTCCCGGATCCAGATCGCATGGTCAAAGGAGATTGCCATGTCGGTCATAATTTTGGTTTTTGTAATGCTTGTGAGCGGGTTCACGGTCGGACTCGTGACAGGCCTGATCATACTGTGTATTGACCGGCATAGAAAACGAAGTTCCAAAACACTTCACTTCAAAGACGGCATCACGTTGGAATATGACTGTTCACCGCCGGCCATCTATGAAAGAATAAGAGCGTTTTTTGACGGCAAATAGATCAGCACCAACATTGCATGGATTGGCCCAGTGTAATGTTTTTCTCATCTAGCAACAATGCTCCGCCATGTTCAGCAGGTCTGCGTTCGCCGGATCGTGGATGAAGCCCCAGAACACATCACGCGGCCGGTGCGGCGCAGAAATTCGCTTGCGAACCATATAGACCGTACGTTGCAGGTTTATTCCCTCTATCAAGAGATCCACGACATTGCCTCGCTCCAGCGGACAGGCAGTTGCCAGACTGGAAACGAAGGAAATGCCGTAACCGGCAGCCACGGTTCGAACAATGGCTTCTGCATTCCCCAGTTCCATAAAAACATTTAAATCCTCGAGGCTAATGTCAAATTTAGCCAGCTCGGCGAGAACCACCCGCCGCGTGCCCGAGGTCTCCTCTCGCAGGATGAGTGGTTCTTCCAGGATCTCCTGTGGTTCAATGGAGGAACGGGATGCCCAGCGATGCCTGGCTGGAACAATCAGGGTGATCCGATCGCGAAAGAATTTCTGGGATTCCAAGCTCGCGTCATTCACCTCGCTGCTTACCACTCCGATGTGCGCTTCCCCGCCCAACAAATCCAGCGCGGCGCGTTCGGGCCCACATGCCAGAATGCGAACTTTGATACCCGGATAACGCTGGCAGAAACGTGCCGCCATTTGCGGCAGGACGTACTTCCCGGCCGTGGTACTGCAGGAGATGCGTAAATCACCCACAACAGCCTTATCCAGAGACGACATCATGTCTTTTAGGTCGTTGGTATCGTGGAGCAGCCGCCGTGCCCAGGGCAGCAGCAATCTGCCTGCCTCGGTTAGCTGCAGTCCCATATTGCTTCTCATAAACAAAGTGGTGTTGAGTTCCTGTTCCAGCAGTTTGATTTGATGGCTCACGGTCGGTTGGCTGAGATGAAGTCGTTTGGCGGCTTCCGTAATACTCAGCTTTTCGGCCACATATAAGAAAGTCTCGATCCTTTGAAGATCAATCATCAGGGGCTCCGATCTGTGTATTTTTTCGAAGCGGAAAAATATCAGACAAGTTCTGCGAAAGAGCCAGTTTTGCCGATCTCACGGAAAGCAGCATCAACGTTGTCATCAACACTGACGATGTCAGACACCAGGCACAGGTTGCTCCAATGACGAAAGGCTCGAGAAACGTGAGATAGATCGAGAAGGCTGTGCCGAAAGCAGCCATGGCAAATAATGCTAGCGTCGCGAGGGCAGCCAAATACTCTCTGGCATGGCGAGCAAGCAGCCAGGCAATGACAATTGCTACATACCCGAACAATCCCAGTACACCAATCGGCAGGATGCCAAACAATCGGGCATATTCGCTCTGCTGAACGGTATTGCAATCACCCACGGGGCCGCAGACCGCGGTCGTTTGTGTCGTCTCCACATATGCGAGGTAGCCGGCCACGCCAAAGCCGACGAGACACAAAACGGGAATCATCCAGGACCAATTCGCTTTTAGTGAAACACCGTTTGTCCTTTTGAAAAGAAGGACCGTCCAGACAATGGACACGAGCATACCTGCAAGAACAACCACAGCCAGCATATTGCCATTCAAGTCGCGGGCAAAGTTATCAGTCCAGCTGATGTTGTGAGCATCCGGCGGGATGAGTCCGGGAGTGGCGACCAGGGGAACCGGCGTTGGGGTCACGGTGGCAGGGACCGGCGTGGATGGAACCGCTTCCGTTGACGTTGGAGCGGATGCGGTTGGCTCATCTGTTGCTGCAGGCGTTCCCAATGCCTCGTACAGCCCGGGAATATCCGGCCAATCCAGTCCGCCCTGTGCCAGATAGGTCTCGACCAGCCCAGGAAATTTCTCTGGGATATCCACCGATCCGATCAAATAGGTATCACCGAAAACCAGGAAGGGGACACCGGCACGTTCCAATCCGAATTTTTGCATCGCCGCTCCGAAGAGTTCTTGCGAGGTGGGCTGGTTCACCTCCACGGCGATGATCTGCAGCTGCTCGCCATACTTCTCGACCATGGGCACGAGCGTTTCGTTGATCACCTGCTCGCAGTGTCCACATGTAGCTGAATAAAAAAGCACCGCGTGGACAACCGGCAGGTCGGTTTGTGCGTAGGCAGTTGTGCCTGGCAAGATGAGAAGACTGATGAGTAGAACGGCAATAAGAATGTTGCGCTGTTTCATTTTTTGCTCCGTGTTTCATACCAGCCGACGCGCACGTCCTTGGTGCGCAGGTCGAAGTCCGGTACATAGGGTTTGATATCAAGCAGCGGAGTGCCATCGAGCACATCCACACCTTCGACGGTGAGAATGCTGTCCTGACGGGATAAAAGCCGAACAATCGATATGCCGATCGGGTTGGGGCGCTGAGGATAGCGTGTGGTAAATAGGCCATGTTCCTGATCGTCCAAAAAAGGCTTGACCCGCAGCGAATATCCGGACGATTGATGAAAAACATATAAAAGGTAGATGTGAGATAGTCCTTCAATATCGTTCAAACCCTCCGCGAACTCCGGGTAGAGCTCCACCCGACCAACGGCCTGCGAACGCGAAGCCTGGATGGGCGTTTGGTCTTTTTCGGTAAAGGGCGAATGGATGACGCCGATGGGATGCATAATGATTTCCATTGCGCTATTTTTTCTCCTTCTCATTGACAAAGGTAAGCAATTTCACTCCTTCCACCTGGCGGAAGGATGCCCCTTGCCCGACGGTACGCAGAACTGCAGCTTCATCAACCACGCGCGCACCTGAGATGATATTCACTCCGTGGTGGAACAAAATCGGAGAAAGCGGCGTGCTCGGGCCCAGAAGCATCACCGTTGCCCGAGGTGTGCAAAGTGCCAACAGACCATCCAGGGTCTGGTTGACAAAAGTGCTGCTGGTAATAGCTACGATATCGGCTTGCGGAATTAGATCCGCGGCGGCTTCCGGCGGGTATTCGTCTTCCGCAGGATGTTGCTCGATCACCCATAATTGCCCGACAGCAGAGCGTAACTGCGGGATGAAAGGGAAATGCCCAACGAGCGCGACATTCTTCCCTCGCCCGCGGCTGGCCAGTACTTCAGACGCGTTCATCTCTCTGGAATTTGATTCGTCCACATCCAACAGGGAATTGATCGCTGCTACACCGATGCTGGCTTCCAGCAATTCCGGAGAGCGGGCCAATTCCACCAACTCACGCATACTTTTCTGATGCAGCCGGCCAGCATCCTGAACCTGTTTATGTCCATGCGAGTGGCTTGACATCAGGGTGGCCGCCATCCCACAATGGCGGCTACAGACGACCGCCCAATGCACGCCGACCAGGACCGCGCGCACCGGCACATCGGTATCCAATTCGTTCAACAGGTCATCTACGATGCTCATTTGGATTTCCTTGAATCAGGTCAGACTGGCGCGAGGCTTCTTCCATAAGAACGTCGCGCATGAGGTCACAGATGGTGACGATCTTGGGGTTGGCAATCTGATAAAGAATTTCCTGGCCGTGGCGCTCTGTCTTGAGAATGCCGCCGTGACGAAGCACGCTCAGGTGCCGAGAGACCGTGCTCTGTGCACAACTGGTTGATGTTGCGATGTCCTGGACTCGCATTGGGCCATCGCGCAGGAGGTGTACAATTCGCAGCCGAAGCGGGTGGGACATCGTTCGGCAAAGATTACTTTGAACTTCAAAGATAGTCTGATGATTCATGCAGCACCTTTCCACAAAAATTCATGGCTCTCCCGTTTTGGGGGGACAAAGCCGTGATGCACGGTTTCTTCCCCGGCACCGAACCATGATTTGCTAGGCAAATCAGGCGGTGTGCCACAAATTCACGCGAATTTTCGCGAATTGGTTAAGAAATTCGTGTGAATTCGCGAAACTCGCGGCTGAAGTCTCGTACCTCCGTTAAAAACGGTAGAACCAAATTCATATTCACAATCCGGGCAGGCCCGCCGCCTGGTAATTAAATCACCTTACGCAGCTTTACCACACACTTGCCCCGGGCGCAGGTGCCGGGGGAGTACACTGAGAACACGGAGAAAACCCTTTAAAAGTCTCTGTGGACTCTGTGTTCTCCGTGGTGAGAGTATGCTTACTATTCATCGAGAGTAATGACCGTGCCTACTCCAGCCTGGACAAATGCCTGTCCATACTCGGCGGCAAACATGGCAATGGCGTTCTCTCCACTGCAATGACAGGGAGCAACGTTCTGTACTCCCAGCCGACGGAAGTCGGTCAGGATCGCGGAAATATCAGTCTTGCTCTTATCGCCCAGATGAAAACCTCCCAGCACCAGATAGGTCGGATCGTTGGTAAGTTCGATGGCGCTCTCGACGATTCGCACAATGCCAGGATGGGCACAACCCGTCATGATCACCAACCCATTTTCCGTTCGGATCAGCAATGCCTGTTCAGGTATATTTCCCTTGATTTCCCCGGTGGTTAAAATGCCATTTGCGATCGACTGCCCGGGCGTCACTTCGCTCACTTGCGTCAACTGCGTAACCTGATTCTTGTAAGCATCTGCGAAAGAAGGCAAGAGGTAAACAGTCGGCTTGCGATTGCCGTCCAACAAGGCAATCAACCCGCCGGTATGGTCTCCATGGGCGTGGGAGAGAACAACAGACTGGATGCGAGCCGGATCCATTCCCAGCACCTGCATATTTGCCAGAAGGATGCGGCCATCTCCGCCGGTATCGAAGAGCACGGTCTCGCCGTGGTACTCAACCAGGGCTGAGAAACCCCAATCGGTCTTCAAGCGTGGATCGGAAGGGTTGTTATCGTAAAAGATTGTTATCTTCAAAGCATCGACTTGTGCTTTCATGGTTGGCGTTTGCCTTTCTACAGGGATCGGAGATGCAGCAGGAAATCTTTGTGGCGGCTCCGTGGGCGAAACAACATTGCAGGCACAAAGTAAAACTATGCCAGCAAATCCAAGACGGCAGGAAAATTGGATCGACCCGTGCAACACATTTCCGATCGTTTTCACAAACACTCCCGGTCAATTCGAATGAGGATGGGGCTGCTCCCCATTCAGTTCTTCCAGCCATTCGTCGAACCTTGCCTGGCATTCCGGACAAAGGGCAAGGTGGTGATTCACGATGGGGCGAATTTCCTCGAGGGGCGCGCCGCCAGCCAGCAAATCGGCGTCATACCCAAGCAATATGAAACATTCCTCACAGGTAAGTCTGACGGACTTGCCTGTATCACAGGTGAGCAGGAGCAATTCCCACAGCGAACGGATCACTTTGGTCATGGCTAGGTGGTCCTTTCTGGATAATGGGCCGGTGAAGCACTCCAGAATCGGGTCCCATACCGCTCCACTGTCTGGGCCCGTCCGCTGGAAGAAAGTTGCTCAAGAGCCTTATCCACCTGCCCGGGCGTCCATAGTTCCAGGTTGCGGCGCAGTTCATCCTCGCACATTGGATGCCGGGTGATAATGCTGACAATTGCGTCCACCACGCTCTCGAACCCGGATAGATCGAAACTGCCCTCAGCCGGGTGCACTACTCGAGCAATATCGCCAAGGATTGCCAGGGCGCGCATTAAACCTTCTTCATCCGGCGGCTGCACCCAGATCTCATCCGGAGGACGAGTGGGCAGGTTGATGTGTACCTCATCGGGCCGGATGCGCTCCAATACTGCCGCGATCTCATGCAGGGTTTCTTCGGTGTCGTTTAGTCCGCGCACCAGCATTACCTCCACCCATAACTTTCCACGATATGCCTCGCGAAAAGCGATCAGCCCATCTACGAGACGTTCATAAGTAATGTCAGGATGAGGGCGGTTGATCTTTCGATAAAGTCTGGCGCTCCCAGCATCCAGAGAGGGCAAGACCGCATCTGCGCCCGTCAGGTCCTCGCGCGCTTCAGGCAAGTAGAGGCGAGCACCGTTCGTGATGACTGCCACGGGTAATTTGGTTAGTTCTTTTACTCCCCATATCAGCCGGCCTATGCTACTGTGCAACGTCGGTTCGCCCGAACCGACAAAGGTCACCCAGTCGATCTCGCCAGGTTTGTGCGCCGTCAGCACCTGCTCCACCTCTTTCAGGATTTCCTCACGCGGGTAATAATCGCGCCTCTCGTTGGTCAGCGGAATGGTGCGTCCCAACTGGCAGTAGACGCAGTTCCAGTTGCAGGTCTTGAGCGGGATTGTGTCGATCCCAAGCGATTGACCCAGGCGGCGGGAGGGGACGGGACCGAAGACATATTTCATCTTTTGATTCCTAGTCGTAAGCCTCTCGAGTAACTCCATTCGCCATGACCAGTCCTAAAAGGGATTGCCATTTGGGATCATCCCATGTTCCCAGGCTCGCATGCAGGTCCAGATATTTTTTGGGGATGGGATGTGTGCCAACGACAACTTCTACACCGTAACGCTTTTCGAGAAAGCTTTTGAACGTGTCGATATAAGGACAGGGAGGATAGCCAACCAACAGCCCGGTTGCCAGGTGAACCACTTGCGCTCCATTCGCCACCATTTCCTCCCCGGTATATTCGACGTTGCCGCCCGGACAGCCGCCACAGGTGGTGTACCCCACCAGTTCAACCTGCTCGCCTTCATAGCGTGCAAAGGCACCCTCCCGCTCGCGCAAAGCTCGCAGGCACTTGCCGCCGGCGCAGGTACGATAACGGTCGCAGATAATGATCCCAATTTTCTTCATGATCTTCTCCTAATTCCGAGAGCTCCAATATGGCTGTAGAAGGCAAACAAATCAGCCCTGGGAAATTACGATCAAAACAGCCACCAAAATACCTGTCGCCAAAGAAGCGAAGGAGTATTTTTGAGGTTCCTTTTCAACAGCGGGAAGCAGATGAGTCGCGCCTACGTAAACCAACGCGCCGGCAGAAAGCGCCAGGAGCAATCCCAGAGCAGGGCGGTCAATCCTGTTGATAAATGGAAAGGAAACCAGCGTTCCCAGCGGCGTGGAGAGCGCGGCAGCAAGAAACGCCAGGAGAATCGACTTTTTTCGACTAAAGCCAGCCCGCTCCAAAAGGAGGAAAGTGACCACGCCCTCGGGGAATTCATGCAACACCATGCCAAGCGCTGCCAATACGCCCGTGAAAATGCTGACGTTAAAAGTGACCGAGTAAATGATCCCATCAATGAAAGAATGAAGACCAATGCCGATCATAGGAATAATTCCAACAGCGGGATTCACGCGATCGCGCACCTGACAAACGTACATGCTCACCAACCGATTGATAATGTACATACCCATGAAACCAACGAGAAGGAATATCGGCGCTTTCCCATTCATTTCAATGGACTTTGGGATGATGTGAATAAAGGACACGGAAATAAGCACTCCGGCGGCGAAGCTGATGAAATAGACAACGTTTTGATTCCCCCACTTTTCATACTTGCTGATCATATAGATCCCAATCGTTGTGACCAGGCATGCCAAAGAGCTGGCAAGGATTATGGCTGCGATCATGCATATCTCCGGATCAGCATTTTGCTATAGTCCTTATGTTGCGGATAAATCAGAGTTGTCATTACCGGACTATCCTTCTTCCAGGTCGAACAACTCTTCCTGGTTGATCAACTCAGTTAATTTCTCCGCAGCAACATAGTTTGTCACTCTGATCCGTTGTCCGCTTACGCCGGGCACGCCCGCGACAGTCATCCTGATCTGCACTGCCAGATACACTGCAATCGGACACAAAGGAGAGGAGGGTTGAAACGTGTAACTGACTTGTCCGGAAGCATCCACGACCAGATCTTCGACCAGCTTCATTCGCACAACATCTGCCCCGGTCTCCGGGTCGATCACGGTAGATAATTCTTCAAGGATGGCCAGGCGCAGTTCTTCGGGAGTTTTCATCTTTCCTATAAACCCATTGATATATTCTGAATCGACAAAGACTCCATGACAGAACACCAGAGGTCGATGATCGCTCGACTGGCAGGCGCGTTGGGTCTGTAGGCTGTGACCGGTTCACCATGTACCATCGCTTCCGTCACTGCTTCATCGAAGGGGATCTTTCCCGCGATCTCAATCGCGTTGTCCCAACAGTATGCCTCGATCAATTTGGCGCCCAGTGGGTAAATATCCGCTTTGTTGATGCAGACCAGCGCCGGGATGTGAAAGTGTTCGGTTGTCTGTAAAATACGCTTCATATCATGGACACTGGCTGCGGTTGGCTCGGCAACGATCAATGCCAGATCGGCTCCCGAAGCGGCAGCAATGACCGGACAACCAATCCCGGGAGGACCATCGACGATCACCAGTTCCCGATTTTCATCCAGGGCTCGCAGACGGGCGCGCTGTTTCACCAGCGTCACCAGCTTGCCGGAGTTTTCCCGTCCAGGGTGCAGGTTGGCGTGATACAGCGGCCCATAACGACTATCAGAGACACAAAACGTGCCAGCTACTTGTTCGAGCATCGTGATGCTTTTCGAGGGACACTGATAAACACAAGCCGCGCAACCATCACAGGCAATGGGATCGATCACGTACAAACCGTCGGTGTGGTGAATCGCATCGAAACGGCAAACCGCCTCACAGTCCCCGCAGGAAGCGCAGGTGCTTTCGTCAATCACAGCGACCTGCCCGCCGCGAAAGTCCTCCTGCTCCAGCAAATGAGGCTGGAGGACCAGCTCAAGGTTGGCAGCATCCACATCCGCATCTGCCAGCACGACCCGGTTCGCGAATGGGCTTTGTGAAAAGAGATGAGCAAATGCGGCCGCCAGACTGGTCTTGCCGGTGCCGCCTTTCCCGCTCAGGATCACCAACTGCTTCATGCTGAAAAGACCTCGAGCTCCGGGTGTCGTAAGGCTTCTTCATAGATCGGACCGCGCTGTACGAACCCCAGCGCCCAACCGCTGCCGCGCACGACCAGCAGGCGTTCCCCCTCCCGGAAGCCGGCCCGGGGCGGGAAAATGACACGCCGGTTTTTGTCGATCACACTCTCTCCGAAAGCACGTTTGAACAGGGGAACCCGGCACCAGTTCAGGGTCTCGCGCCGTGCCACGCCAGCACCCCCGGAACGTTTACTGCCGCGCAGGAAGATGACGGGCTCACCGGGCTGAAAACCGTATTCGTCAAATGCAGCAGGCGGGATTGGCGCCACGCCGTCCGGGCCGACGACGGTCCAGCCGAAGACCCATTTGCCTCCTTTCGCCAATTGTGGCATCGCTGCAACTCCTCTCATTACAAGTTATTTCAAAATCAACCAGATCAACCAAAAGATGGTGACCAGGCTGACAAGAATACCCGTCGTCGGCAACAGAAAATGCCAGTCCAACGGGTACCAGGCGCTGCCTTCCGGCATGGGGTCCACAGCTGGATCGAAATATATGTACAGGTGGTCGATGGATGGAGTAGGGATCGAAGTCTGATGCTTCAGAGCAATGAACTCGTCTGCCAGATGTTTGATCTCATCCTGGGCCGCCTGGGCGTGCTCGAACATGGCAACCCGAATGCGGGGATCCATGAGTCTCTTCCGGAACCCCCACACCAGGATCGGTTCGGGAAGACGCTCGAAGATCTTCACACTCTCGGGAACGATCGGGTATCCCAATGCTCGCAGCACACGAAATCCCTCCCGGATGGCGCGGATCGCCAGGACGATGGCATCGCGGGTATGCGCCATGCGCACGTTATCCCTGCCGGCCGCCCGCATCGCCGGCGCGATGGAGGGCATCAGCAAAGCGACGTGGGTCTTCAACCAGGCATCCATGTCGGTACGCAAATCGGCATCGAAGCCGGGCATGCTCGCCAGGACATTTCCAACTTCCTGCAAGCGAGGCGTGATACGCCCATCCACTTCGCCGATGGGGATCATGGCTTTTTTGCCGGGCTTGGCGCCCGCCAGGTAATACACCACATGTTCCCGGCGATAACCGGCCGCCATCGGAAAGCCCATCATGACGCGGTCCTGCCCTAATGCATCGACCAACTCCTTTGGCCCGGCTGCATTGTTCATGAGAAAGAGAATGTTGGGGGTATGACAATTAGCCGCCAGGATGGGCAAGATCTCAAGCGCGCGGTTCTTGCGCATGATCACCAACACCAGATCGTAGGCATCTTCAGGAGAGAGGCATTCAACGATCCGGGGATATGTCACACATTCATCCTTTGTCTGGGTATCAACCAGGACGATACCGTGTTCTTGTAAATCACCCAGGCGCTGCCCGCGCGCCAATAGAGAGACTTCATGACCAGCTTCGTGTAACTTGGCTGCAAACAGGCTACCCAATGGACCAGCACCGTAGACAAGGATATTCATCTTTTCACCTTCCAATGGGGTTGACATCGACTGATCGAGGACGGGGTCAGTCATACAGCCTCCAGCCAAATATATGCCGGGCTTCATCAGGGTTGAGCAGATTGGCTGGCATGTCGGTAAACAGAATATTCGCTTCCGCCAGAATGCCTGCCTCCGAAGTGAAAATTTCCGCATGGGCGCGTGTACGGCGGCCGCTGGACTTGAGAAGCCAGCCCGAGGCGTCGAGGTACACACCTACCGGAACAGGTTGTCGAAAATGTACGTCCATGTGAGCTGTGACGAAAAACCGATCTGGATGATTGATCATCATCGTGCGCCCGCCCACTTCATCGAGGACCGCGGTGACTATGCCCCCATGCGCCATGCCCGGGTAGCCAGCATGCGCAAGATCGAGAGTGAAGCGAGTAAAGACCTGATCCTTGCCGTTGTCGCAGAAACGCAAACGCAGACCTGAGGGGTTTTCAAGGCCACAAGCGAAGCAGGAGGCAGAGTTGTATTGTGGGTTCATGGTAAAGCCGCAATTTGCATAAATAATTGTTGGAAAAGTTCAACATATTCCGGGTGAATATCCACCAAAGGTTTGCCCTTGGCCACACCCTGCGCGATGGCGCGCTCGAAGGGCACGCGCATCAGAATTGGGAGTCCCTCCGATTGGCAAAACTCATCGACCTGTTGATCACCTATACCATCACGATTGATCACCACGCCCACTGGGATCTTCAATTCATGCGCGACCTGCACCGCCAGACGCAGATCGTGCAATCCAAAAGGCGTCGGTTCGGTCACCAGCAGGATGAAATCCGCGCCGCGCATGGATTCCACAACCGGGCAGGATGTGCCCGGCGGTGCATCCAGAATCTCAAGTTGATCCAGTCGCGGCTGGACCCATTGTTTAAGCTGGCGAATGACCGGTACCGCCATCGGCTCACCAATGTTCAGGACACCGCGCGCAAAAGAGATGTTGCTGCGCGCAGATCCGCGCTCCAAAACGCCGATCACTTGCGGGGTTTCGCAAATAGCGTGTTCCGGGCAGACCAGCGCGCAACTTACACAACCATGACACAATTGCGGAAAGACCAGAGTCTTTTTCCCCATCATCACGATGGCGTGATACTGACAGGCTTCTGCGCATTTGCCACAGTAGGTGCATTTGCTCTCATCCACCTGTGGGATCTGGATCGCCACCTCCTGGAGTTGCTCGAAAGCCGGGCTGAGAAACAGGTGAGCGTTCGGCGCCTCGACATCGCCATCCAGGAAGATGGGCGGAATCTCAAATCCCGCAAGACTCAACGCCAGACTCGTAGCGATAGTGGTTTTGCCGGTGCCTCCTTTGCCGCTTGCAACTGCAATCCTCATTGAGCTTCCTTTAGTGCATGTGATGTCCAGGCGCAGTTGGCGCATTGACTAAGGCAAGTTGGTCTGCCTTGTAATTCCTCACTGCCTCCCGTACCGTCTGGCTGGTGCCCAAAAGATACATGGCGATGCCAGCCGCATCCAGAGCTTTATAGGCATTCGGTCCAAAATCGCCGCTGACAACAACACCCGCGCCCAGGCTGGCGATGTACTGCGCCGCCTGGGTACCAGCTCCGCTGGAGGCATTCGTGCCTGGGTTTGGATAGGACTGCCACTCAAGTGTGTGTGTATCGACAATGACAAAGTAAGCTGCACGTCCAAAACGTGGATCGATGACGGAGTCAAGGTCAGGGGATATTGCGCTAATAACGATCTTCATCACAGCCTCATGCACGCGTTATCTTCGTCCCGCATTTGGGGCAGACGCGATCCAGGCAGCGCTGACCGGCGACATGCGGTTCCTGATGCCCGCACTTTGGACAGACACAGTTCCCATCGGGCCCGGAACCAGGTTTGTCCCCGCCGCCCCATCCCCGACCTCGGCCTGCTCCTCCTCCGCGTCCCTGACCTCCCCCCAGACCGCGTCCCAAGCCTCTCCCTCCACCTCTGCCCCTGAAAAAATTGTTGTTCATGTTTGTTCCTTTTTCAGGAGGCTGTACTCACAGCAGTCTCCTATAAATCACTTCTCGAGTTCCTCAATACGTTCATTGACGGCTTCCAATCTAATGCAGGCGATCGACCAGATCCACAATTCCGCCATCCACATAAGCGATGACTGCCTCATCGATCGAGGCAATATCGGTGACGACCGGTCGAATGTTGCAGGCTTTCATGCTGTCGTAGGCTCCCATTCCCATGCCTCGACAGAGCAATGCCTCACAATCAGCAATCGCTTCTGCCATACGCAAATGCTTATTGTGAGATGCCGGGTCCATGCCATGTGGCTGGTTAGGCTGCTCGGAAGCATGAGGTTCGTTCGCAAACTGGTTGTGGCCGAGCTTTTCACGCATCGTGTGATCTATGATTTTGCCATTCTCCACGGTGACAACCATGTAATGGGATGCACGTCCAAAGTGCTGGCTGATGGTCTTGCCATCATCGGTAATTGCAGCGATCTTCATTTATTGTTGCTCCTTCTTATTTAAATTTGTTGTGAAGTGCACGGCGGATTAGGTAAGTGATCAGTGCCAAACCTGCGATAACAACGAGCGGAATAATTTCCCAAAACAGGAGCAGACCACCAGATTGCTCCTCGGTTTGTGCGGCGTCTGCTATATTGTCAGTTCTCTCAGTTGAATGAACAGGTGTATAGGGCGCGGCAACCCGTACCAGGCTGATCCCTGCGGTCTGATCGAAAATCTCCACGCGTTCATCACATTCCTCAGGGTGACACTCCTGACACTTCGAAACATCTTCATTGATGACCGGATGCGCCGCTCGGTTCGAGTGAGCCAGCTCCTGCGTGACAGCTTTCGGATCCCCGCCATGGCAATCGACACAGGTCATCGGCGATTCTCGCAGGCAAAACCAGTTGCCTGTATCGTGTAGAAAATACAGATTCTCATGGCAGCTTGAGCAGTTGTTTTTACTGGCACGGGTTGGAAGGGTTTGAGCCTGTGCAGGTGTATGGATGGAGACAGTCACGACTGCAAGGCTCATGAGGGCCATCAGCATGAACAGGATCGATAACGTTTTCTGAGACATGGCACACCTCCTT
>Ga0105098_10000142_pt1 | contig 22042 bp, 16 predicted proteins | sample PPLLak21cMay2015_FD_79137 | JGI IMG/M metagenome (GOLD analysis project Ga0105098, IMG submission 79137) | Freshwater sediment microbial communities from Prairie Pothole Lake near Jamestown, North Dakota, USA - PPLs Lake P7 Core (1) Depth... | ecosystem: Environmental > Aquatic > Freshwater >... | reverse complement strand
CAGGATAGATTACGTTGTACAGGATCACGTAACACCATACACGTTTGAGGGAATTCCTGTTGGATGCCACGATGTCCAAGTGTATCTTAAGGGATATATGGGGTCTACAACTACCCATGGATTTTTTGATTCGGTATGCGTGAATGCGGGGCAAACTACATCTAAACATTACGTGCTCCAAAAGTATGAAGAACCAAAAATTGTTGTTACAGAAGTCTTTCGGGAACACAATATGGAGCAAACTGATAAACAGTTACTTCCCGGTGATGCTTTTGCTATTTCAGTCGATTTATCTCCGCCCTCTGATCCTGGGATGCATACACCGTGGAGATGGTTAACAGCTTCCTGGGACTCACGTGTCTTACAATTTTGGTATTTAATAGGTTCATGTGTAGCCGAAATGGATGAACCATTTCCACCGGAACCAAGTGATGAGGGTGGTGGATTATTGTGTGAAGAACCCCTTATCTCTGGCATAGTTTTTCGAATTTTCGATTCAACTCCATTCCGAACATTTACATCAATAAAGTTTGAAGGTTTTTTTACGGATTGGGGTTGGGGTGAAGATACTGGTGACAGGGTTGTCGAAGAATCCGTTGATATCTATGTACCCGAATTCCCATCACCATACGTACCTGCAATCGCTATCATCGGATTCCTTGGAGCTGTGCTTCTTATAAAGAAAACCAGAGAACAATAACTTTTTTTAATAGTCAAATTCTTTCTGTTGGCAGATTTCTCTTAAATATATTTCAAAAAAATATTGCTACCGATATTTTTTTTAATTCCAGAATTAATTTACCAATATCTGCTCTGGAAGGTGGACGTAGGACATATCGGGTTGAAATATACCCTATTTCTGCGGTTTGGCGGAGCAGTAAGAGTGGTGCTTTTGCACCCATATTGAAGTTCGTGAGGGTGAACAGATGAACAAGGAGTTACTTGGAATAGTTATTTCGTTAGTAATTTTCGGTATGGTCGTTGCACCAGTTGCAGCAATACCAACAAAAAGTCCATTACCATCAGCCAATCCTTGGAATATTGTATGGGGATTATGTCAGGATGTACAGAAACAGATCACCGATCTGACTACAAAAGTGAATAGTATTCCTGCTGGTCAAGCATGTTGGGACCTTAACAACAATAATATATGTGACATTGCATCAGAAGATAAAACCAGTGATAATTTGTGCACAATTGCAGATTGTCAAGGACCAAAGGGAGAAAAAGGTGACACCGGAGCCGATGGTGCACAGGGAATTCAAGGGGAACAGGGTCCTCCTGGTGACAGTTCTGCGGATGTCACAGAACTTCGTCAGGATCTCGATGTGGTAACGCAGGATATTTCTGAATTACAAACTGATGTTGATAAGATCCACACGTATAACCAAAATCAAGACGTCTGGATCGATTCAATGGCAACAGAAGAGGAACTTGATTCACGAGTAAGTGAGTTACAAACCAAAATTGATGAAATTCAACCGAATTCTGATTTAAAATTAAAAATAATTAATGGTTGGGCGACGGAGGGGGATTCAGTCCCATTGCCAACTGGATACATTATATCCGAATGTAGTATTATGCTATCCCCAAAGTTCATTGATTACCATACCACTGGAGAATCTTCTGATGTCACACACTTTGCAAGAGCTGTTCCCATGGTGGCTGATCAAGTGAATCCTTATTGGGCGATCCATGCGACCACAACAATTGATTATGGCAGTGAAATTTGTGATTGCCAGACTCATTATATTCCGCCTTTAGTAATTTGGAAGGAATGTTTTACTTGTCCAAATTTCAAAGTGGTCAATGATGTTGTTGAATATACTGTACTTTGTCAACATGGGATGGAAAAAACCGTTCTTACCCCAACGTAGGTAAATCTGGATCCATTCCATTCATCTTTTTGAATAACTAGCACCGATTAAAAAAGGTTTATTTTTTGGATCCTGTACGAAAAACTCCATATCCGCGTTCAGTTGGCAGATAATTCATCCAATCAATTTCACACCGCATTCAGCTCCAGTTCAATACCATCAATGAAGACCAGATATCATGAAAAACTTCTGGTGTTCGAAGAAAATCTCCATTATCGCTTGGATCAATGGTGACGTGAATTTCAAACCTGCTTTAGAACATTGCAGCTTGGCAAACTGCCCCTTATGGAGCGATGGATTCTGCGACCATCTCGACGTAAGAGAAATAGGTCAATGAACTGTGAACAGTGTCGATATTATTCAGAATGCAGCAGTCTTGAGCAGCAGAAAGTAGAGGCTGCTGCTTGGACGTGCTGGGCATACTCGGATAACGAGCACCCGAAAGAGGGTGTTTTAAGCTCCCTATACTGGACATGAGAATAAGTGAGAACGTTTTTGTATGTATTTGCCAATGTATACACATGGGAAAAACCCCTTTCAATATTTGGATAAAAATTGAGGGGGATATTGTTCAAGATGGTAAAATTGAAATTGTTCATTATGCAAAAATTTTATTAAATTATCAAAAAATAATGCAGGTTTTACAAGAAACAGTTTATCCGAAAGCCAAAAAAGGTCAATTCAAATTATATTTAACTAACATTCAAAAAGGGAGTAGTATTTCTTTAATTTGTCCACAACTCCAAACAAATGTTCTTACTTCTGATCCTCTTTACAATGAAATACTAGATAATTTTCGGGATTTATTGGAATCTTTGCTGCAAGGAAACGAATTATTCATAACTGAATTAGAGTCACAAATTAAAGATCCAAGTGAGAAATTAAAATTTTTGAAACCGGTAAGAGAATTACTTTCAAAAAGGGATTATCGGGTTTTTACTGGTTTTTCAATTGAAAAACCCAGATCTTATATTATTTTCCCAGCAGATCGTGAGGATTTTGTAGATGAGTTGATAAAAAAATATACGCAACAAGCATCTGTTGAAATAAAAGGGATAATTATTCGACAATTTGCCGATGAGCCAAGAAGATTTGTAATAAAAACACTTGATGGCGAAATTGTTACAGTTTATCACTCTCAAGAATCCGAGAACTACGTCCACTCGTTGTTTTTGAGACCTGTCGTAGCAAAGGGGATTCTCAACACAGGCATTAGAAAAAAAGAGTTTGAAGAATTGCTAGAATTAACACCATTCACAAATATTGAAATTAATTCGTTGGAAAGTTTTGATTTTAAAATTCCACTTGCATGTGAAGTAAAATATTTTGACGAGGATAGTCTGTGGTGTGTATCCAACAACGAACTATCAATAACTGGGTGCGATGAGACATTTGACGGCGCTATGGGAAGGTTTGAAAAAAACCTGTTGGGATTTATTATCGGCGTGACATCATATAGTGAAAAATCGATTTCTGTAAAGTCAAAGGAAATTAGGGAAAAATTGAGGAGATATTTAGAAATTGATAAATTTTCATCATAGATACTGGGAAATCCATGACGATAAAAATACCAAAATTTGTCAAAGCGATGAAACATAAAGGATTTGTTATGGATGAAGATATTCCTGATTGCATAAATCCTAAAAAAAATAATCCCCATCCTTACCTTTTCTTTACGAGTCCAGAAGGGACAATATTTTTTCACGTCTGTACTTTTTACAGTGAAAAAGGGTGGAAAAACGAATTTAATGATAAAGAGATCGCAACTATGGCGAGAGAACTTCATTTTTCATCGAGAAGGGAGTTTGAAAGGTTTATTGAATGTCCAAAAAAACGCGAAGAATATCATGCAGAGCTAGTTGCACTAGGGATAATTTAACCAAATCTCCTAGTTGAGTCTTTTTATCTAAAATAAATTTCTCAGAGCTTTTTCCATTTCCGTCTGGTGCTCCTGAAAGTTTTTCCTTCAATGTGCGAATAATCCCTTGTCACTGTAAACTACTATTAATCAATCATAAAAAACCGTGAGATAGAAGGTTACAGATTGCTTACAATCGATTCCAATGGTAAGGAATAGAGAATCATATCCCCACCTTTTTTTCAAGCCTTCCTGAACATTGGATCAGATATTCTAATGACCGTCGACAATTGTTTATTGTGTGTGTTATAGATTCTGCAAAAAGATAGAGCAAATTCTGCAAAAATGCAATTTTTAATCATCCGGTTTTACCTGTCCGCAATCCGGGCACTTCCATAAACCGGCTGATACAAACCTATACTTTTTCGGCGCGATCATTTCACGCACGTATAGCCTGTGCATCAAAACCTCGACTGATTTATGACGGCATTTTTTGACATGAGCGTGTGGCATTTTGATCGTGCCTTCCATGCTTTTTTCATGTCAACATCAGGCATTTAAACCCCGACAAATGTCAACAAACACACAAAAATCGAAAAATCCTCACGTCGTAATGTCAACATCTTGGAGGAGCACGTTGACATGAGGAAAATTAACCCCGTGCACCGACGTTTCCCCGGATAATCCCACCATTGCCCGGCATCCGGGATAAATGATCGCGCGACCCGCGCTCGGATCATGCTGGTTCTGGTTCTCATCATGGAAACCAGATCCTGAAATTCACCCCGAATATCAGAGAACCAACTAAAAATAATCTACCAATTTTGATAACATTTGTTGAAAACTCAGGTTTCTAAAAAGCCGATGTTGTATTGATTTTTAACGGAACCCGACTTTCAGATCTGCACCATTGATTGAGAAAAACTACTTTGTCCTCCGGCACCAACATTTCTTTACGCACATTTTCGCGTCCAATAGATATTCAAGAGGGGTTTTGTGAAGGAAGTCACCGCCAACTTCAATGCGCAGTTGATCGAGCGTGAGGTGCAGGAATTCTGGCGCACCCATGACACATACAAATCGGTAAAAGATCGGCGCAGTGCCGGGAAACCATTCTTTTTTGTTGACGGCCCACCGTATACCACGGGGACCATCCATCTCGGGACCGCGTGGAACAAGATCCTGAAAGACAGCATCCTGCGCTACCAGCGGATGAACGGCAAAAATGTCATCGACCGTGCAGGCTACGACATGCACGGGTTGCCGATTGAAGTCAAGGTGGAACAGGCACTGGGATTCAAATCCAAAAAAGACATCGAGAAGTTTGGCATCCAGCAGTTTATCGAGAAATGCCGGGAGTTTGCCATCAACAACAAACTGCTCATGGATGACCAGTTTGCCAGTCTCGGTGTCTGGCTTGACTTTAAAAACGCGTACCAGACCGTAAAACCTGAATATATCGAAGCGGCATGGTGGACACTGGCACGTGCAGAAGAAAAAGGAATGCTCGAACGGGGACACCGGGTGGTGAACTGGTGCCCGAGATGCGAAACCGCGATTGCTGATGCTGAAGTTGAATACTGGGACGAAAAAGATCCTTCAGTATTTGTCAAGTTCCCCCTCAAGGGAAAACAGGATGAATATCTCATTATCTGGACAACAACCCCCTGGACCCTGCCGGCAAACGTCGCTGTCGCAGTTTCAGACACGATTGAGTACGCAAAGGTCTCGGCAGTGAAAGATGATAAAACAGAATGCTTCTGGATTGCAGAGCCCCTTGTCACGTCTGTGCTGAAAAAGGGACGTTTCAAGAACTTCACCGTACTTGAAAAGAAGAAAGGGTCCGATCTCAAGGGCTGGATATACGATTCACCCCTCCACCGGCATGTACCGGCCCAGCGTGAGATTAACCATAAGGTCGTATCTGCTGATTTCGTCCTGCTTGAAAATTCCAGCATCGTGCATATCGCACCGGGACACGGGTGGGACGATTACGTGCTCGGCATGAAAGAGGGGCTCCCGATTTTCTGTCCTGTCGATGGTGCCGGAAGGTTCAAAGAAGAAGGCGGAGAATTTGCCGGCCAGTACGTGCGGGAATCGAACGAGAATGTCCTTGTCGCTCTCGGCAGTTACCTGCTCGCACAGGAGGCAGTCGTCCACCGCTACGGGCACTGCTGGCGCTGTAAAACCCCGATCATTTTCCGGGCGACGTCGCAATGGTTCCTGAAAGCCTCCGAGATGCGTGACCTGATGCTGTCGGAGGTCGCCGAAGTCACCTGGTATCCAGAATGGGCAGGCAGTGCACGATTCTATGACTGGATCAAAGAAGCCCGCGACTGGTGCATTTCCCGCCAGCGCTACTGGGGAATCCCGATCCCGGTCTGGGTATGTGAAACGTGCGACCGTTACCGGGTTATCGGTACGCTCAGGGAACTGGAAGAGGCAAGCGGCAAACCTCTCAAAGACCCTCACCGCCCCTGGGTGGATGAAGTAAAAATCCCCTGCAGCTGCGGCGGTACGATGAAGAGGGTGGAGGATATCTTCGATGTCTGGTTCGACTCTGCAGTTGCATCCTGGGCAACCCTCGGTTTTCCGGGAAAAACCGATGATTTTGAGGCGCTCTGGCCGGCAGATTTCATTACCGAAGGCCAGGACCAGACCCGGGGCTGGTTCTATTCGCAGCTGGGTGCAAGCACGATCGCATTTGGCAGGGCGCCTTACAAAAGTGTCTGCATGCACGGCTTTGCTCTTGATGCCGAGGGCAAGAAGATGTCAAAAAGCTTTGGCAATGTGGTCACTCCCGAAGAGGTCATCGCAAAAGTCGGTGTCGATGTCCTGCGGCTGTACGTGCTCTCCTCATCGGCTCCCTGGGATGACCTGAAGTTTAACTGGGAGGGTGTGGGCACCATCAACCGTGCGGTAAATATCCTCTGGAACGTATACCGCTTCCCCCTGCCCTACATGAGACTCGACGCATTCGAACCGTCGAACAAGGGTGGGGTGTGGGACGATTCATACATCAGGACGCATATCGGTCGCATGCCAGACGAGGATCGTTTTATCATATCCCGCATCAATTCGGTCGCTGCCACCGTCGATACGGCATTGAAGGGATGCCAGCTCCACCGGGCAACCCGTGAACTGGTGACCTTCATCTTGGAAGATCTCTCACGCTGGTACGTCCAGCTTGTCCGCCCGCGGATGTGGCTTGAGGGAGAGTCGGAACAGAAAGTGTTTGCCTACGAGACAATGTATTACGTCATGCGCCGGCTTTCCTCGCTGCTTGCCCCGTTCTGCCCGCATCTCACCGAAGAGATCTACCAGAACCTCAGGTGCGGGAATGATCCGGCAAGCATTCACCTGCTGGACTGGGATGCCGGCGATTCCTCGCTCATTGAGGCATCTCTTGAACAGGCAGTGGACATCGTCAGATCGTTTGATGATGCATGTGCTAACGCCCGGCAAGCGGGAAGGCGGAAACTCCGCTGGCCGGTTTCCGAGGTAGTTGTGGTTACCGGGTCGGAAACGGTGAAAGACGCGATTGAACGGCTGAATGCCGTCTGCATGGACAGGGCTAATGCCCGCAAGGTCTCCGTCATTACCGGAAGGTGGGACCGGATTGGATGGCATGCAGAGCCGGTGATGAAGGCGCTCGGGAAGGGGTTTGGCAAGAACTCGTTCAGGGTTAAGGGGCTCATCGAGGCCGCTGATGGTAACTTCCTCAAAACGGAGACAGAAGCCGGGCGGACCGTCAGGCTCGGTACCGGCAACGAGACCTTCGAAATCGGGGCGGAACACGTGACCTTCACCGAAAAACTCCCGGCTGACATCTTCGCTGCGCCCATGCAGGATGCAACCGTCTATGTCGATGTCAGGCTCGATAACGACCTCGAAACGGAGGGGTATGAGCGCGAGGTCATCCGCCGGATCCAGGAAATGCGCAAACAACTGGATCTCGTTGTCAGCGAATTCATATCGGCAGAAGTGCTGGTTAAGGATCCCAGGGTCTACGGTCTTCTCAGCAAAAACAGTGTATCTGCCATCGCCGGAGAGGTTTTAGCTGCAGGACATGACAAAGAGGTCAGGTTTTCCTTCCTCAAAGCAGGAGACGCCCTGAAACCCCATGACTTGTTGAAGGACTGGGAGATTGAAGGGGCAACCGGGACAGTCAGCATGACAATCGGGATCTCCCGTGCCTGATGGAAGAGCCATCCGGCATGATTGATCCGCAAAAGGTTAGACCTGACGCAGGTTATCCCGTATCATATCCTTTCCAGGTTACGAATTAACCGTATATCCTATGCTCCCGCTTCAACCCCAACCGTCTCATCCTGACCGTATGAAGGCAATACACCCGTTGACAGGAGGAGAAGGCGGATTGGGATACAGGCAACTCCAGTCCTCTGATGTTCCGTGAGTTCCGCAATACCGTAGAAGCTATACTTTGTCCTGGAACCTGAACCGGAATTCCGCACCATTATCTGAATGAACCTCGACAGATGCCCTGAGCTGGTGCCTTGCCAGGAAGTTAACGAGCTTGAGACCCAGTGTTTTTGTGCTCGCTATATCGAAATCCCGGGGCAGCCCGATGCCATTGTCTCTGACTGACAGGATATAGGCGCCATCGTCTTCGATAAGGCTCACCGATATGGTGCAGGGTGCACCCCGGATCTCCTCGCAGTCAAACGAAAGAGGGAATGCATATTTGAGGGAATTGGTCAGGAGCTCGTTGATGATCAGACCGCCAGGTGTCGCCCGTGAAAGATCGAGTGTTATACCATGGGTTTCCACATCCGTTTGTATGGACTTTCCCGATTCGTAGGAACTAACTACCTGGCCGACAAGGGTGGACAGGTATACATCCATGTTAACCCGGGAATACTTCTTTGTCCTGTACAGGGTTTCGTGGATGAGCGCCATGCTCCGCGCCCGGTTCTGGAGATCTTTTTTCAGTGCGAGTCCGGCAGGAGTGTCGTCGTAAGAACTTTCGAGAGAGAGCAGCGAGATGAACGCGGTCAGGTTATTTTTCACCCGGTGGTGGACCTCGCTGAGCAGGACTTCCTTCTCATTCAGGGCTTCATTCAGCTCATGCCCCTGTCGGGTAAGTTCTTCAATTGCACTATTGAGTTCCTCGTTTCTCTCTTCAAGTTCGGCTTCTGTCATCTTGCGTTCGGTGATATCATTGCCCTGAGCAATCGTAGACTGGACGGTGGTACCATCAGCTCCAAAAAGGGTCGCGGAGTTCCAGAGGACAATCCTGATCTCTCCCCTGCGATTGAGGATGGGAATTTCAACGACCTTGAGCCGCTCCCCTTTCATGGTCTTCGTGATAATTGCCATCGAAGCGTCAAGGTATCGATGCGGGAAGAGCACCTCGAGCCGCTGTCCGATGATCTCTCTCGCCGTCCTGCCCGTCAGTTCTTCAAAAGCACGGTTAAACCGGGTGATCACGAAATTCGGGTCCCAGACAACAATCGGGGCGTTGGCATAATCGATCAGGTTTTCAAGATACTGGCTTGTTTCCCGCAATTCCTCTTCTGACCTGATAAGCTCATCATTGGATTGCTGCAGTTCTTCCTGGGTCGACGTGATCTCCTCATATGCAGCGTTGAGATCTTCATTCCTGCGAAGCAGTTCTTCCTCTGCCCTCTTGCGTTCGGTGATATCGCTTCCCTGGGCGATGGTCGACAGGACTGTTTTTCCGTCAGCCTCAAACAGGGTTGCGGAGTTCCAGAGAACCGTCCGGACCATTCCATTCACATGGAGGATAGGGATCTCCACGACGTCCAGCCGTTCACCGCGGGTAGTTCTCCCGATGATATCCATCGCAGTGCCGGCGTATTTTTCCGGGAAAAGGATTTCGAGATGCTGCCCGATAACATCCGATGCTCTCCTGCCGGTCAACCGTTCGAACGCATGGTTGAACCGGGTGATCCGGAAAGCCGGGTCCCAGACAATTATCGGGGCATTCGCGTAATCGAGGAGGTTCTCGAGATACCGGCTCGTGTCCCGCAGTTTCTCTTCCGTCCGCTTAAGCTCGGTGATATCCCGGACAACCGAAACTGAACCGATGATCATCCCGTTATCATCGCGGACAGGCGTTGAACTTACCTGACGATACCTCAATTCCCCATGACCCGGAGTCCTGATAATTTCTTCATGGTTCCGTACGATCTCCCCGTCAAGGGCCCGCAACGGTGGGGCCTCCTCAACCGGACGGGGGGTGCCATCCGGGCGGAGTACTTCAAGATTCCCGGCCAGGTTTTCAACATCAATATCATCCCCATGGTGCAATCTGAATTCCAGGAAAGCCGATGGATTTGCAAGCGTGAATCTCTTTTTGGTATCTGCAAACCAAATCTCGTCGCTGATGCTGTTGATGAGCGCAGATAACCGGTCTTTCTCTTCACTGACTTCAGAAAGCAGGCGGGCAATTTTCTCTTCTGCTTTCCTGCGTTCAGAAATATCGAGAACAACATAGGCGAAACGGGGGTAACCCCTGTAGGGTGTACCCAGGTAACTGACAGTGGTGTGCAGCCAGGTTTCTCTGTCTCCCCGCATATCACTATATTCGAATACCACAGGTTTTCCGGTCTTCTGGCTCTCGAGATAGTGACTGACCCACATACGCAGGATGTCGCGCGGTTCGCCCAGTTCTGAGCCCTTTCTATTTTTCATGGCTTCCGGAGATAATCCGATAAATGCTGCGGTCGTGCTGTTATCGGTGATATGCAGTACATCATCCTCTGAGATCACTTCCACGATACCACGCATGACTCCGGAGGAATCAAAGAAACTGCGCAGAACGGATTCGCTTTCCCGAAGCGCCTCATCCGCACGCCTGCGTTCCGTGATATCTGAGAAGAGGGTCGCAAACTGCCGTTGAGCCGGGGAGAAGGCGTATACATCGTAGTAGCGTTCAAGGGGGGCGGCGTAGTTTTCAAAACGGATCGGGATCCCGGTCAGGGCGACCTTCCCGTACGTTTCGATCCATTCCGGCCCGATTCCGGGGAGGACCTCACTGACGAGTCTCCCCACGACATTGTCCCGGAGGAGAGAGGTCTGCTTTTCGAAGGCCGGATTAATTTCGAGGAACCGGTAATCCACTGGCACGCCGTCAGCATCGCAGACTATCTCATGGAGGGCAAAAGCTTCGGTCATACTGCTGAAGAGGGTCCGGTACCGCTCTTCAGACTGTCGCACTTTCTCTACGGCTTTGGTAAGTTCGTCAAGGTTCTTGTGCAGTTCCTCCTGTGTCGCGGTCAGCTCCTCGTTTATGGCGTTGAGATCCACATTCTTCCGTCTGAGATCTTCCTCGTTTCTCTCAAGGTGAACATTGGCCTGTCGTAGTTGCTCCTGAGCTGCGACAAGCTCCTCATTGATGGTAGTCAGTTCCTCGTTTCGCTCCCCGACTTCTTCCTCAGCTTTTTTCCGTTCGGCAACCTCCCGTTCAAGCTCAGCCTTCGATGCGGTAACCCCTTTGAGATCTACCGTCATTTGGTTGAATGCCCGGGACAGGTCGCGAATCTCGTCATCCCCTTTTTCCGGGATAACATGACCGAGATCACCGGAACCGATGACCTTCACCCCATCCTGCAAAGCTGCAATCGATGTGAGGGTACGCCGGAACACGATCAGGTAACTGGTAAGGATGAAGAGCGAGAACGTCCCCATCAGCAGGAAGATCAGGAGATTGCTGACCTGCTTCACCTGATCAGCTTCGTCCCGGAGCATATGTGACAGGCGGCCGGCGTCGAAGACGATTCCCTGAGTCTGAACGGCAAGCCTGCTCCATGAGACCTGTACTACAGCAAGGTCTGTCGCGGGATCTCCCTGCTGGCCACCCGTGACGCCCGATTTTATATCGTCGAAGACATGTCTGAGCCGCTGCTGGTTTTCCATCAGGTTGTCAACCAGCACCTTTTGTTCCAGTGTATCCACAGCAAGATCCGAAAGATCCGAAGCGAGTTCCGAATATTTCGATTCCCACCGTTCCACCTGCTGGCTCTCGTGGTACAGGATATAGTCGCTTGAAAGGTAACTCAGCTCGTTTGCTTCTATCTCGATGGTTTTTGCCAGCTCTTCCTGCTGGTTCAGCCGGTCCACCTGCTGGTTCGTAACAATAACCGATCCGACGATGATGAGCAGGGCTAGAGCGAAAATGGCAACTGAGAGGGTAAGCCGGGTCTTAATCTTCATAATTCCCCAGACTGATATTCAATGATTCCGGTTGTAGTATCATGAGGCTTTTCATATCGGCCAGATGCGGGAGTTTTGAAATTACTGTTCCGTGTCTGATCCTGGTCTCCATGACAACTCATTTCACCGTATGATCTTCACCGAACCCGGTTTCACCTTATCAAGTCCATCTGTATAAAGGTAGTTCCGGAAATCCGGGACCGCTGTTGCATTCGTCAGGTTATTCCTGATCATCCAGCGTGCTTCGTCCTCCATCGCAAGCACAAGCGACTGGTCGAGCGTGAGGGAGAACTGGTTCTGCTGCCAGACCGTATTCACATACCCGGCGTCGAGGTTCAGCCTTTTCTGCACTGTGGCCCGTGCTTCGGATGGATGAGCGTGGATGTACTCTTCGGCTTCGGCCAATGACCTGAGAAACCTTTCGCCCTGCACAGAATGCGTTTTCAACCATTCATCGTTGGAAATAACAAGCCCGAAAAGAGGCTGACTGCTCTGGATGGACCAGACAACGGCATTATCACCTAACCGGTCCCGGGCTGCATTTGCATACGGCTGGGCAGTCGCGATCCCATCGATATCCCCCTTCGCAACATCATCTATCCATCCTTCCGGCGTTTTGACATCTACAAGGATTACGTCCCGCAAGGTAATGCCATGCAGCATCAGAAATCTCCCAAGATGGAATTCTGCAACGGTTCCGATCGTTGTCCCGATCCTTTTCCCTTTAAGATCTGAAACATTCACGATCCCGCGGTCCCTCCGCGCCACAAGATAGATGAAATCGCCCTTGTCGATGTTTCCGATCGCACGGGCTCTTGTATTCTCGAACGCTTTCCTGACGAGGGGAAACTCGGATATCCCTATAGCGATATCCGCTTCACCATTGACTACTCCTTCAAGGGCAGCTGCCCCGGAATCGTACTTCCGCAGGGTTATGTTGATGCCGTTCTTCCCGAAGAACTGCTGATCTTCTGCAATCCAGAAGAGTGCAGTTGACTCAAACGGCGAATATGCGACCGTGATAGATTCCATTGAGTCTTCTGTGTTTTTCTGCGAGTCAAGGAAAAGCCATCCCCCAAGTCCCGCGATCACTGCAATGGCGATGACGACTATTGTAACGGTGTTAGTGTTATTCATGGTTATTCTCACCCGTGAGGACGAGATATCCAAGCACCTGCTTCTTGAAAAATTCCTTGTTCTGGTCGGGTAGGAGAAGCAGCGGGAGAATTTTCTCCCGCATGCATAAACATACCAGGCCGAACAGGTTATGCGAGGCTGGATTTTCTGCAGGTGGACGGGGCAGGGATGATGCCATCATTGTACAAACAATCCGTAATGGGAAATATTATCCGGCTGGGGTGAATATACGTTGCGATGTTATTTTCCCTGCAGGGTGCCATGAGATGCTTGTGCTTTTCTGAAAAGGAGCAGAATATCTGGATTCCGGTATCTTATATTTATACTCCGACCAGACTTCGCAGGACGCCCTGACCTTTTGGTGTAGTAAACAGGGGGAGGTCCTGATCTACCGTAACTGCACTCCGTTCTGCCACCACATGCTCTTTGGTAATCGGGTTAAAACCTTCTTTCAGTGAGATTTTCTTATAGACCAGCACGCCCCGGCGCTGCCAGGCAGGGGTGGTGGCAAGATTGAGATCCCGCACATGCATCATCTCGTGGAGGTCTTTGGCCGGGAGTCCTTTGAGCTGTTCCGCGGCTTTTTTAGCACTCATTCCTTCCTCAATCAGCGCCTGCTGGCAGTAGCCATTCAGGTGATTGCGCCATGCCTCGTTCTGGCGGCTGGCGAGGTATTCAAGGGCAAATTCCGGCGTTGACGGAATGACCCGTGCATCGAATGACAACGGATACGACTTCCCCAGTGCAATCGTGAGAGTACTCGATGCGAAGGATGCAGTGACAGAATCGATTTTTTCCAGCCGGCCATTGAAAGGGAGTTTTACAAAATAAAGGCTGATCTCATCCGAGAAGGTGAAGGCAAACTCCGGGTTGAGCCCGCTGTCTGCGACGAGTGCTGTGCATACCTGCACCATCGCGTCCTTAAACCGTGCGTCAAACGGTTTTTCCAGGGATAACTTCTCAGCAAGGCCGTGAAAGGCACGCCCGTCAAGCCTGACAAAAACAGGAGGGATAGCAGTAATCGTTGAGAATATTTCCCGGTTTTCCATATAAACGACCATGTGCGGGAATACATAAAATATAGGGAATCTTCCCGCAGCAGACTGCCAGCTGATTTACTCTTCTGCACTGGTGGCGCCCGTGAAGGCACCCGGCAGGTGGCGGATCAGGACAATGTCGTCGATTGCGCTGATGATACGGTACGGGATCTTGAGACCCCGGTAATTCTTGAGCTCAAAGAGCTGGTCGTTGACCTTGCCGACTACTATCGAATCTATCTTCTTCTGATCCACATCAATGAGAACATCTTCGACTTCGCCGATAAACATGCCCTTGTCCGTATAGATCTGAAGCCCGAACATCTCCGTAATCTGGGTTTCCATCGTTATCAGATGAAAGTATATACTTAAGAGTTAAAAAGATAATCCTTTGTTATGGACGGGTCTTTTCGGATCGGGCGCATTTTTGGAATTCCAATCCTGATCCATTACACATTTATCCTGGTTATCCCCCTGTTTGCCTGGATTATCGGGAGCCAGATCGCGCTCACGGCCGGTATGCTCAACGAGATCTTCCAGGTACCGGTAGACACTACCTTTATCAGCGCCGGCTATGTTCCCTATCTGCTCGGCACCGTCGTCGCCCTCGGCCTTTTTGGAGGTGTGCTCGTGCACGAACTCGCCCACTCGCTGGTTGCCCGGTATAAAGGGATCAAGATCAACAGTATCACCCTTATGATCTTCGGCGGTATTGCATCAATGGAAGAGGGAGTGCCGGACCCGAAAGCCGAACTGCCCATGGCGCTTGTCGGGCCGCTGACCAGCCTGGTTGTCGGCCTGATCTGCAGCGGGCTTGTCTATGCAGTACCCGCCGTTACAACGAACCCCCCGATCGCCGGTGTATTGATCTTTGTTTTCGGGTACCTGGGCGTCCTTAATGTTATCCTCTTTGCCTTCAACCTGCTGCCTGCATTTCCCATGGACGGAGGGCGGGTGCTGCGTGCATGGCTGGCAAAACGGATGCCGCTTCATCGTGCGACGAAGATCGCGGCAGATATAGGGAAGGGTTTTGCCATCGTATTTGGCCTGATAGGCCTCTTTTTCTTCTCCCCCTTCCTGATCCTGATCGCGCTCTTCATCTATATCGGTGCAAGCATGGAGTCCACCGCGGTGAAGTACAGTTACCTGTTACAGAATGTCACCGTCGGGGACATGATGAGCAGCCCGGTAACAACGGTACCTCCAACGCTCCCGGTGAGCCAGGTGATCACCATGATGTACTCGAGCAAGCATCTCGGGTTTCCGGTCGTCGAGCGGGATACCCTGATCGGCATGGTAACACTCGCAGACGTAAACCGGACGTCTTCTATCGATCGTGAAGCGATGCAGGTGCGGGACATCATGACCCATGATCCGGTTACCCTGCCACCAAACGCACCGGTTATGGAAGCCCTCAAGATCATGTCCGCCCGCAACTTTGGCAGGATCCCGGTTGTCCAGGACGGGAAGATTCTCGGGATTGTCACCCGGACAGATATCATCAAGGTGACCGAGTTAAAACAGATTTAGAACTTCAGCTGGTGGTCCAGCACCGATGGCCCCATTATATTCCGGTAGGCCTTGAGATCGGCAAACGGGCGCCTCGCGATAACAGCAGCCATTTTTTTCTTCCCGACGCCCGGCAGCCATTTTATCGCAGCTGCGGGCAGAGAGTTGATTTCGACCGGTACCGGTAGCGCTGTCACCGACCGCATACCCCAGTCAACGATGACCGCATCGATCACACTCCGCTTTTCAAGATGGACAGGAATCCCGACAAGAATCGGGTAGGATCCCAGCTGCCTCCCGAATGAAAGTGGCCCGGAGACCTCGATCCGTATATCGCGAAGCACTGTGCCAATGGGATAGACCCGCTGGAGCATTGGCAGGTCGAAATTCTGCCGCACAAATTCCTTGAACACCCTGAACCGGCGATCGTATTTGCCGAGAGTATTATGGGTGTAGACGGGTGTCCCTTCAAAGGGCATGACCTGCCGGATATTTACCCGCCGTACCAGCAGCCCGGCATCGCGGACCCGCACAAGGAATTCTTCGTTGAGTGCATAGGTCTTCTCGGTCTCTCCGGCAAGACCACAGACAAAATTGAGCCCGGGTAGCAGCTCGGGTATGCCATCCCTCCGCAGGCCGCCTTCCTCATTCACAATCCGGATCGCCCGGAAGACCTCCTCTGGCAGGGCTTTGAGATTGTTTGCGGTAACAACCACAGGATCTGCAGTTTCCATGCCAAATGCGGCAACATCACCGGGAGTATGATACCGGATGATCGCCCGTAACGCCTCACGGCCCTCTTGTTCATGTTTCGCGATTGTCGCAGGGTTCGTGTTGTCAATGTGCAGGGTTTTTAATCCGGGCGCTGCGGTGCGGATCGAAGCAAAAAGCTCCTCCAGGAGATCCGGGCGGGGTGCAGGGTACTCCCCGCCACCGGCACCATAGGCCAGGATGTCCGGCTGCCGGCCGACACGGAAGTGCCGTGCCCCATGAGTATGCAGAGCGGCAACTTCGCCAGCGATGCCCTCGATGCTGCGATAGGTCGGGGTCCCGTAAAACGGTTCTGTGCAAAAGGAACAGCCGCCTGATGCACCGTGGGGGCAGCCCCGTGCTGTCTCAAGCTCGCACATGACGTACGGGAAATCCGGGTGCTGTCCGATGATCCCGCTCCCTGCAATGCTCCATGGATCGGTACGGGTGTAATCGAGCGTTCCTGCCGGATCACAGTCATTAAGCCAGTTATCAAGGGCAATTGCCGGTTCCCCGGTAAGGAGCGCATCAAAACCGCTGATGAGCTGCCTGACGGCACGCTGCCCGCCCTCCGGGGAATACCCGAAACCGATCGGCCCCCCGATCAATTTTTTTGGACCGTAGAGCATGTGCCCTACCTGTTCAATCTCATTGAGTGTCGCAGGTGTACCCCCGAGATACTTTCCCGGTACGGTTACTCCTGCGATCATGACCAGCAGGTTTGCAGCGTCCATCCTGCTGATGTGGTGCGGATCGTTCCGAAGCTGGTCAATGGTCAGGTACCGGACATTGAACCCGTGGGAGATCAGTGCGCCGGCAACAGTCCTGATATAGGGCGATATATACGGAGGAACCCCGAGACAAGCAGGTTCGTCCACATAGCCGTCAAGGATATATGCTTCAGCAGGCATAGCCAATCGCAGCGAGAAGTCTCCGCGCCCAGAACAGTTTGCCCCGCTTCACCGGGTCTACATTTTTATCATCCAGATCAAACCCGATAAGCGTGATATGCCCGGCACCGAGTTCGTCTGCAGCGAAAACTGCACGGTCACCATCTGAAAATCCACCGAAGTTGTACACATGCGGGAGCGGGGAGCTCTGGGTAGTACCGACGACCGGCCCCTTGAACCTCGGTACCCAATAGTTGAGCAGGGGCATATTGTCGCCATGCGCATGGATTACGACAATCGTGCCCGATTCGTTCATGGAAAGGAGCCGAGCCGTTGCACCATCAAGGTCGGTGAAGACCGCATCGGGACAGATGCCGTGTGCATCAAGCACCTCAGCCGCTGCATCTGCTGCAAATACAATGCCCCGGATTTTTGCGAGCTCGTCTTTCAGGCAGGGTGCATTGCCGCAGACTGTCACTTCGCTGCCGCAGGTAAGGGCTGCGAGGGCAGCAAGATCATCCCGGGATAACAGCAAGGCAAGCTGCCGGGCTGCTTTCTCGTCATCAGCACGGGAAAATCCGAAATAATCCAGGATCTCACAATACCAGGGTTCCCACTCGTTAAAATTCATATTCTGCCTCGGACATTCCCTGCACCACACCGGCGCTGATCTCCCTGCCGGCCATAATTTCAGGTTTATCCCACTCTTCCCGGATTCTGCCGGAAGTCGTGCCCGTTACTTCGTTTACCCGGCACTACCCGGTTGAGGACCGCTCCTTTTCAGCGGAACGCTCCGGTACCTTTCCGGGACTAGGAGCCATTCTTTTTTACTTCGTTCTCCAGCCCGACGAGGTTCCTGAACTTCTTCAGTATGGGCTCGATGACAAACTCGAGCAGCTGGGCCTTGTTCTCCACTTTGCCGAAATAATGGAGAGGAAGCATCGCAGCCGCCATATTCGGGTGACCACCGGCATCCCCCATCTCCCCGAATGCTTCCGACAGTGCATTGCCGATATGTAGCCGGATGTCACGGTTCCGGGCCGATATAACGATCGCATTGTCGGTAATACCATAGACAAGCGCGGTATTTACCCCTTCGAGGGTGATGAGAATGTCAGCTGCCTGCGGGAGTGCATCACGGTTCATAACATATCCCACGTTGGCAAAGAGATACCCGCTCTGGATCTTCCGACGGGTGATTGCCGTGCCGATTACGTCGAGTGTCTCCTGTGACATGGAAGGAGACATGATCTTGTCGAGCAGGTCGGCGTCCGTAAGCGGCAGGAGGAATCCCGCGTAATTGAGGTCCTGCGATGTCACGTTTCGCTTGAACTCCTTGGTATCGGTACGAATGCCGTAGAGAAGTGCAGTCGCAACCCGCTTGTCGATGGGGACATCAAGCTCCTGCAGGTACTGGGTCAGGATGCTGGCAGTCGCACCAACACCCGGGCGGTTATCGATGAACGTGCTCTGGGTCGCCACATGCCTGCCGTCCTTGTGGTGGTCGATAATAATATTGATCTTTGTCTGCGGGGGAACGTCGTTATTCGCACCGGGGCCCGCACAGTCGACCAGGGCTATATAGGTGCATTTCTGGAGTGCCTCCGGGTTCAGGTGCTCCATTTTGATATCCAGCAGGTTGACAAACGTGCGGTTCTCCTGGTGGCCGATATTGCCTTCATAGAAGATCCGGGTTGCGAGTGACTTCGGGTTGGCATGTTTTGCAATCTCGGCCAGTGCCATAGCCGATGCAATCGCATCCGGATCCGGGTTCTTGTGGGTGATGATACCCAGCGTACCCTCCCAACCGGCAAGGAGGGTAAAGAGCCTTTGCGAGATCCTGCTCGAGTGCTGCTTTTTGATCTGGAGGATCGCCGACCGTGCAACAACTTCCTGGGGGTAGAGGACCAGGTCCGCCCCCGCTGCCGTGAGTTTCTGCCCGTTCACCGGGTCGATCGAACGTGCAACCACCTGTACGGCCGGGTAACGCTTTTTGATGGCAAGAACCGCGGCCAGATTCGCCTCCCCGTCGCCGGTCATGACAAACGCGATCTCGAACACCGGAAGCCCGGTAAGCATTTCGGAAGAGGTGACGTCCCGCAGGTACGCATCGAACTTCTGGTCCCGGAGGTTTCGCACTCTCATATCATCCTTGTCGACAACAATCACGCGCTCATGCTCTTTTGCGAGTTCGAGAATGATGTTGTAACCGTTGGTCCCGCACCCGAAGATACCGTATTTTGTCGGTCCCGGCTGCTCAAACGGGGCTTCCTGTGGCATATTACTAGAAAGATGTACTATTCCTGCGTATTAAGGGATTCCAAGGAAATTATCTCCAAAACATTTATTCGGCATTATCGACCACATTATTAGGTCTAACAGGCTTGGGTCTGTAGCTTAGTTCGGCATAGCGGCGGACTCTTAATCCGCAGGTCAAGGGTTCAAATCCCTTCAGGCCCGTTTTTTTGTTTGTCCGTATCTTCCCATTCCTGCTCTTTTCCGGAACAGATTTCGTGTTTAAATTCACCAGACCGCTTCGGAGAATACTCATGAAGGGAAGGTTCTTGCGGGGCGCTATTCTATTCTATTTTTTCAGGAGGGTTCGTTGTTTTTTGCTGCGCTCTCATGCATACAGGTAAAACGACCCGAAATTTTTATCAACTGCCACATCTATGAGGGCGTATGAAAACTTCATTGCTTGTTATACTCTGCTGTACTCTGGGCATCCTCATTGTAACCGCCGGGTGCACCCAGACCGTCCAGCCCACGCCGACTCCTACACCGGTGCCGACGACCATCCCGACCGAAACCCCGACTGCTCTTCCTACTCCTCTGCCCACGACTCCGGTTCCTGTACCGACAACGATCGCCCCCGCCATTCCCCTCCCGAAGATTATCAGGGATACGCAGCTGCTCTTCACCATCTCTGCACCGAACGGGTATGCAGGCACAACCATCCGGGCACCAACATCCGCATACAATATCCTCTATAAAACGACCGTCTTCAACCCGGCCGTTTCCGGGGCCAACAGGACCATTACCGACAACAGTGGCACCTATATCGAGCTCCCCGACTCCCTGACAATCTTCTCGTACTCATCGTCACTTAGCGTAGACCAGAATATTCGGAATATCATTCGTGGTTCCGGTGCAGCATTCACAGAATCTGCCGTGACCTATAACGGGATCACCTACATCCGGTTCGATGTCGAACGCGATCCATATTCCGGAGCACCGGGCAAGACCATTGTTTTCGTCGGCAACAAGGCATCGGCAAATGAGAGAGGGTTCCTCCCGGTTATGATTTATACGCTGACCTCCGATGATACCCTCAGCCAGGCAACGTATGAAAATATGGTGATGTCCTTCCGGTATTACACCGGCAGGAATATTGGTAGTGCTCCCGGTCAGGAGACTGACAGGCCCTCCTTCTACCAGTAATTTTTTTCTTTCCCAGACTCAGTAGAAAAGGGCATGAACGGGAATAGTTCGCACCCGAACGATGAAAATCATTAAACCATGTAATTCCATGAGGGCTCCCCGCCTCAGGGCCTCTCCGAGGCACGGCGGGGCAGTGCGGTATTTACAAATATGCTTACAGACCCTGATCCGCCGCGGGGGCGCCCCGTCGGGGGCGGCGGGGTTCATCGCAAATAATTAATGAGAAATAAACATTCCATTACTCACATCTGTTTAATTTAATTTCATGGGAAATCCTCAAAAATATTTTTCTTAACGCTCTTTTGGGGGCTACGGCATGTAATGCCTCCGCCCCCGCCGCTGTGGCACCCCCCCACTGGAGCGATAACCCCAGAGAAGGTAATACGAAACAATCGCGAAGCGCAGGGGCGGTTCGGGGAGACAGGCACTATCCCTCCGTAAATAGATGCTTACCAATTTATTGAAAACTTTATATTTTTATAAAGCCTTTTCCATAGAATTGGGGAAGGCGAAATCGTCCCTGTCAATTCCCCTTTTTCCGGCCTATTCCGCATGGACGCAAAAGAGATCCCTTCCGGAAACACCGGCACGGCGATTCTCCAAAAATTGTCTTTCGCACGTTCATGGCAGTGTCACAAATATCTGCCGCCAGAATTTCCTGCCAATACTACGGGTCCGGTGACCTCTGCCGGTCATGTCCTCAGCGAGGAGGACATCTCCTTTGCCAAATCTCCGTTTCTCGCCGCTGCCCGCCTCGATCTCAGCCTGGCCCTCGAGGGTTACCACGTATTCCCGGCAGACGACATTGTGCCACGTGTAATGGTACCCTGGGGGGATTTCCCGGAAAAAAACCGCCTTAGCACCCACCGGTTCGCTGAATAATCCAAGCGGCGCCTTGGATGCAAGATCGATCTCAATATCCTCAAAGCAGGAGAGATTTTCAGGTCCGTTGTAGAGCCGGGTAATCTTCACAGGTATCACTCAGAACGTATATGATCAAATAATATTACCAGACAGTCATCAGGCATAATCTCTTTTATTTTCTTTTTTCCCGATTGACCGGTACATACGCGACATTACGGTGCTTATTCGATCCATCCCATTCGCACCCATCTTCCGTATTCCTCCGGGCGGAAATCCCGGTTCTCTTCAACAATCGCACGGAAATATGAGCGGTTTTCGGCGATGAGCACTTCCTGAACCGGATCGGAAAAACCATAGGTGACTGCGGCTGCGAGCTTTCTGCCGAGCGCCTGTGCTTCCGGTCCGGCGTCTTCCACATGCTCCTCCTTTCCGGCAGTAGCAACACTGAGCCCACCTACCGTAAGGACACCCAGATAATTG
>Ga0105098_10000140_pt1 | contig 22141 bp, 10 predicted proteins | sample PPLLak21cMay2015_FD_79137 | JGI IMG/M metagenome (GOLD analysis project Ga0105098, IMG submission 79137) | Freshwater sediment microbial communities from Prairie Pothole Lake near Jamestown, North Dakota, USA - PPLs Lake P7 Core (1) Depth... | ecosystem: Environmental > Aquatic > Freshwater >... | reverse complement strand
TTCCCCCGTAAATGTCCCGATCTTCCGTCCAGCGTTATTAAGGATAGCCACTTCTACACATTTTGCTGTTTTGATTTTCATTTCCGTTTTCTCCTTTGTTTTGCTGTCCATGATTCAAATATACGCCTTTTTAGCGTATAGTCAAATAAAAAAGTACAGAAAAATAAAAATAATTATAACCCCCTGATTTGCTTAACTTTTTAACCCTAAATTTTTTATGTTTGCTTATTATTCCTGAATTTATTATCTTAAAGACCTCCTAGAGATTCCCATCTCAACGAAAGCTCGGAGACTCACCCCAGCTCCGGGCTTTCGGCTTTTTTATTCTGGGATATTAGGGTTTTGACAAAACAAACGATTCTTGCTTAATCAGCGTGCCCTCACGTATCTCTAGCGGGATCTCAATAGTAGCCTTACACCAGTAGCACTGGGCCTTGCACAAGCCCTCTTCAAAAATTACTTGGCCCTTGATTCTAAGCCTCGTAGTTTTACCCGACTTTTGCAGAATATGATTGTCGCAGTAAGGGCAACGCATTATTCAATTTCTACTTTGTTTTTCGGCCTACGTGCATTTCTAATGGGTTCGTTGCTAAGCCAGTCCATACGTTCCTCTGTGCCCTCTCTAGCGTCAGCGTGTGCCTCTGTAAAGTCTTCCGGCAAATCATACGGGCGCACAATACGCTGAGGCGAGGTGAAGTCATAGGTATCTTTATCGACGTGCAAAGCTCCTACTTCATTTTCCATAGTCAAAGGATCGGTCAATTCTTCTTTACCTACTAGGTAAGCCTTTTTTCCCTTGTTACCTTTTTTAACTGGTACAGGTGTTAAGAAATTAATGCCTAGCCCCGGTCCCGGCGCTCTACCCCCAGCGGGACTATTAGCGGCTACCATTTCAGCGGACAAACTTTTTTTAGACTCTTTGGCCTTTTCTTTTTCTTCCCGTTCCTTTTTTATCTTGTAAGCGTATTCGTAAATATCAATTTGCCCCGGTAACGGGGGCACGTCCGTAGTGTCCGGCCCTCGCGGGCCTAGCTCGCGCCTGCCTGTCTCTTTTACCGGTTCTTTCCACGGTATCGTGTGATTAGGATCTGCCCACTTACCCCCGTGCGGTCCTACGAAATAGCCCCAGGATTTGTCTAGTTTAGTAACAGGTTGGCGTACTACCTTACCCGCTGGTTCCATACTAGCAAACAGCCCCGGCCCCTCTTGCACGGGTTCCGGCGTGCGTTCAGGTTCAGGTTCAGGCTCCGGTTTGGGTTCCGGCTTAGCCTGTTCTTGTGCCCGCTTTTCCTCTTCTAGTTTTTCTGCCTTGCTCTTACGTCCACGTTTCTTTTTAGCCTTGGCCTCGCCTTTGGCTTGAGCTTCCCCGGCACTTATTTTGGCGTGCTTTTCTACCAGCTCTTTAATAATCGACGTGGGGGTTTTCTTAGAACCGAACATTGATTCTTGATTTTCTGGATTGCTCTTAGCCTGTTCAGCGAAGTCTTTAAAAAACTTGCCTAGCTGAACCGGTCCCGGCCTACGTATCAACATTTCCAGTAAACCCATCGCCTTAGAATTACCCACTATCGGGTGCTCGCCGCCAAACATTTCTTGCTGATTAAACAAGCCCTTGAACCGTTCTTCCGACATATCTTTATTCAGGGCTGGGATAGCCTTAGTGTCTACCCGGTATTGCAAACCGTTGTAGGCGTCTAGTGCGGTATTCAGATCCTTGGTTAAATCAAAACCGTCACCGTAAACCTTAGCTTGCGCTAGGTAGGGTGTAGCCGATGCCAAGTTTTCAACGATGATCGCCTTGGTAGCTGACAGTAAATCAGCGTCACCTATGGTTCTACCTACCAGCACCCTAGCCACTAAAGTAGTGCCGTCCGGGTTAAGCTTTTTAGTGCCCTTAACGAAATATTGATTGGAATTTCGTTGATCTATTATTCCGGCTTTCTGTAGCGCGTTAATGAACGGAGCAGCCCGGTTAGTCAGCAAAAATTCATTCAACGTTTCATCGGGTTCCATAGCGTTTCCTAGTGCGGTCAACGTTTCGTCTGTAATTTTACGCCCCATCGCCACTTGCATAGTTCTAGGGTCCATACTCTGTGTAAAAGACTCGTTCATCTGCCTGACTAACAGTTGCCGATCCTCTTTAGTCTTACCCCCGTCTTCTACTTCGCGTACCAGTATCGGATTTTTAAACTGGTCTACGTCCTCTTTGGTAAACCCGGCCTCGTGCGCGTGCTCGCGTAAATAGTCTTTTAGCTCTTTAGCCTTTTCGGGGTGCCTAGCGTAAGCCAGTTGCATCGACATAGTACGGCTATTGCCGCCCAAAACTACACCGTCCGGTCCCATGATAGGAGCACCGTTTACACTATCCGGGTTAGTATTGACTACCATAGCGGGTAGCAATTTTTGCGCGTTCCGTATCACCTTGGCTTGTTCAGCCTGATCTCGATGGTAGGCCCTTTCTTGTATCCCTTCGGGGTAGTCTGCCCGCTTGTTGAATGATCTGGGATCGTGACTGGCGATGGCTTTATCAGCCTCTACCAGCTTGAATTTGGCGTTTAATGCTTTGGGTTGTCCCCCCTCACCGGCTACGTATACCGTTGTAGTGCTCCCAATGGCTTTAGGAGCGGCGTTAGGAGCTAGGCTAGGCACCTCTAGCATTATCTGTCTAGCTGGCTCTACAGCCTTGTCAGCTAATCCTGGGAACGCCTTAGCCAACACATTGAGCTGTTGTATGGCGTGCGATGATAAAGCAGTAGCCAACGCCTCAGCCTTATCCTTATCGTTGCCCTCTCTAGCCTTAATCAGTAGCTCACTTAGTTTAGTCAGCTCTTTTTCAGCTCTAGCGGCGATTTCGCCTATTTCATCCTTTTCCGGGTTCTTGGCTTGCTCTACTATGTGAGTAACCGCTGCTACGTGCCCCAGCTTAACGTGCCCGCCGCCCGCCAAATTCTCAGCCGCCCTGATAGTGGTTTGGTAATCACCGTTGCGCTTGGTAATTACGTTACCGATTACAGCCGCTCTAGCGTCCGGTTCCCAGCCCCTACGCTCTAGCGAGCTGCTTAGTACCTGTTTAGCCCTATGTGGGTTTACACCGGCCCGGTCAAAGCTCTTTTGCAGCTTATCATAGACTTTGGGCACCCTAGTTTGTAAGTCTTTTAGCCGTTCTTCGTCTGTAGTGCCCTTTAAGTCTACTAGCTCTGCTACAGGTACGTGCCTGGTTACAGCATTTACCGACTGACTAGCCCGCTTCTCAGCCCAGTCAAAGTAAGCATTGCCGTAGTGGGTAGACAGTAAATTGTCCCACTGATTAGCCGCCACTTTGATGTTAGTGTCCCCTACCGCTAGGTGTACAGCCCCGTCTGTATCGATTGACTGAACCGTAGCGTATTGTTGCCCTAATTTTACAGTTTCCCCGGTTTTTACGTCCCTGGCCGATGCTGATTCCGTATAAAAGTAACGAAAACGCTGTTTACCCTCTTTAGTAGTGTAGGGCACCCGCTTAATGTACTTGCCCCCTATTGCAACGCCCTTTTGTCCCTTTTCCAAATCGTCTGGAAGTGGAATCACTAGCGATAGGCCCCTTTTAGGAGCCTCACTTTTTACCAGCTCACCTTTTTGCGGTCGGGTTAGTGCTACCCAGCGGTCGAAGTGCTTTAGTTCCATAGCCTGAATACCCAAAAAGAAATTATCGGGGTTATCGTAGTGGAGCCTATAAGCCGCCTCAGCGGTATGCTGATTCGGGAAACCTAAAAAGCACTTTTGTTCATCGTACTGCCCGGTATGCGGGTTTTGCTGGTCAATTACGTATACCAGTTTAGCCCTGGGATCTGGACCTACGAACACGTCTATTTCGTCACCGTCCGCACCTACCGTGCCCTGTACGTACCCGTAAGACACTCCCTGCATTTTAGTTTGACCGGTAGCACCTGTTATGTCACTCCACTTGCGTATAGAACCGTTCTTATTTTCAATAGCTATCGGTATGCCCTGGTAAACTAGGTGCCCTTGTAGCGCGAAGCTCTTTTGTAAATCAGCTTCTTGCTGCATAGCCAGCTCTAAATCTTTGGGTGACTCGTACAAATCGACTTTCCCGCCTGGTACTAAATCACCAAATTCATCCCAGCCCCAACCCTTCGGGACACGAATTAAAATACACGAACAATTTGGATGACTTGCGCCTACTACTGCCTGCCAATCCGCCGCCTTTTTACCTACGTTAGTCCCGTGGGCCTCCAGGGTAGACAGTTTAAATACCCTAGGTCCGTTAGGTCCGTTGTGTAGCCTCTGGCAATGCGAACAAGCGCTAGGAAGCGCCCTCTTTGCTACCAGCGTATCAGCCCCGTAGCGTTTTTTAAAATGATCTGAGGTGCCCTGGTTCATAGCAGTCACTTTTTCAGTAACCGCTATTCGTTTTAAATCCCTAGCCCAGTCTTGAGTAGCCCAGCCCAAATCACTCTGTAATTGCTGTACGGTTTCGCGCTTAGCTATATTTTCTTCGGTAGCATCGCGTATGTCCTCTTCTATTCTGGCCCGTAGCTTACGATCTGCTTCTATGAGTATAGCCCCGGTAGCTAAATCGACTCGATTACCCAAACCCCTACAGTATTGAGCGGCGTTTTGAGCGGCCATAGCCATAGCCCCGCGCTCAATTTCAGTTAAGGGCACCGGGTTGTTCTTTACGTGGTTTTTAAAATCAGCGTAAGACATTTTGGCTATGTTCTTACTTTCCAACGTGCCTAGCAGTTGTCCATACGTGTAAGCCTCGCCAATAGTGTTCAATGACTCTTTTATCAGCCCCTTAGCTTTAAGGATTTTTAGCACCTCTGGGGGTATCACTTCCGGTCCTATGGTGTTAGCCATAAACGCGCTATGGTGCTCCGTAATAATTTTCTGGATTTCGTAAAGCTGTTCAGGCGTCAATAGCATTAGTCGTTCCTCTTGTCCCGTATCATGTCTATCAGCTCGTTAGTGCTCATTCCGTACAGTGGCCCGCCTACCTCAAAATCAGTATCAAAATAACCCCGGCCTATCAATTCCTGTTTTACTTGCTCGTAAGTCTTTTCCTCTTTAGCTACTATGTCTTGTGTGTAGTCGGGGGAATCATCGGCCTTATGCAAATCAATCAACTGCTTATCCATACTAAAAAGTGCGTTCACCTCTCTAATAATTTTTTCAAATTGCGGAGTTAATTCGTCAAGATCCTTATCAGAAAATACTCCACCCGTTTCAGCGTACCTTTCAGCAATTTGGTTATTTCCTAATTTTTTATTGAACCATTGATCAAAAAAACGAGCAAACATTTCTGTAGGCTGTGTAATATACTCGTAGTATTTCTTATGCACGTCGTTAGATAGGTCTTTCCTAGATTCTTTCCAAGCCCTAAAAGAATCCGTGTCTTTAATTTGATTAGTAAACCTACTCACTACACCCGCTTCCCTATGCGAAGACATAGCAGAATTAACATCTTTTTCTTTTAAATTACCTAAGCAATGATCTAAAAAATGAGCGTATTCGTGGAATAACGTACCATGCCCCGCTTTAGTTGTTATTTTTATGTGTTTGTAATGTGTATCGTAAGAGGCTTGCGATCCATCATGCACGTATCTAGCCGCCCCAGGCATTACAACAATTCTGATAGACGGCATATTTTTACCAAGGTGCTCAGTTATTACCTTACTAAATTTTTTAATGGAATCTTGTATTAACTTATGATCCTCCTCTGAGTCACCTTTAAAAACATCTACTGTAAATTTACCGGTATCAATACTATTAAATTTCTCCTCGCCTTTAGGAGATCCTAAAATATCATCAAGCACACTACGGGCACGCCCAGCATTGCCTGATTCTTTTTGTTTTGCCACTGGTATGTTTTTAGATGTAGCAGATACCGGCGCTCCTATTTCTGAAATTGCTGAGGGGTGAATAGGCTCGTGGATAACCGCCCCGTCTGCCGTATTCAAGGCAACCCCAGGATCTTTGACTCCTAGCACTTTTTGTTCCGGGGGTACGTGCAACCAGTCTTCGGGAATATCTAACTTTAGTGTTACCCTACCAAATCCCTCAGTAACCCCGCTACCCTTGCCACTACCCACGTAAATACCACCAGACACGCCCCTACCCGGTGCAAATTCGGCGTGCCCCCCCTCTTCCCATCGTTGCCTAGCAAGGTTTGTGGGCTTAGACGCTGGGATATAACCGTCTTTCAAAATACGATTTGCAGTTGCCCGATCTGTACTATGATAAACGGTAATCGTCTTTTTGTTTTCAGGGATTGGTTTAGGTCTAAAAGATTCCAAGCGCTCTATTAGTTCATCGATTGGAACGTCCTTACCCCCTATATCCAAGGTACTCTGAAATTTTCTCATTGAACGCACTGAGGATATAGCGTCGTCAAGGCTATCCGATTGCTGGAGCAATTCAGCAGCCGTATGATAATGTTTTTCAACCTCTAGATCGTGATAAGGAATAGTGTGCATAGCGTCTGCCCACCTACCCCCTCTGGGGCCTATGAACAAAGCAGCTTTTTCAACGTCCTCGTCGTCTTCTAAGCTCTTAGTCAAATTAACGTTGTTGCTTTTCAAAATTGATCTGAATTGTTCCCTAGACCAAGGGGGCACGTAGCCTGGACCGTATTTTACGTATAATCTAAATATTTCAGCAAATGCCTCTACGGGACTGGTAGCCGCATAATCAGTAATGTATTCCCTGTTTACATACTCACTTCCTATGTCTTCAAAGTATTTATGAAAATGATCTCGCATACCTTCCGGGCTACCAGCCTCGTCGTAATATGGCATATTTCTAGCAAAATGCTCATAAATTGGTTTGTTCTCAGAAGTATCCTTAGCTACAGCGTCTTGTACTTTATGGTATACAACCTGTAGTTTGGATTTATCGGGTGTACTCCGATCTTCTGTATTGGTACTAACAAATTTATCGATAAATTCGTTTATGTGCTCTCTAGTTACCTGCTTTCTATTCTGTTTAATAGTCTCATTCCATTGCTCCCTAGCACGCTCACTCAAAGATTTAAAATAAAGCCGGTGCCCTATTTCATGTATCAACGTATCGTGAGAATCAGCCCGACCATGCCCTAATGGAAATAACCTTAGTTCATCGTGAACATAGTTATACCAGCCAGCTACTAAATCATCCATCCTACCACCACCTGATGTTCTCTGCTCTACTGTAGGTGGTCGTTCAGAATGAACGTGCACGGTAAGTCCCTCTAACGCTTTACCTAAACCTAACGTTTTTAATTTATTTTGTGTTCTATGAACAGTATTTAAAGCCTCTTCTATATCTTCTTTACGATCTGGGGTAAGACTTCTACCGTAAATTTTGTATGTCACTGAGTCTTGCTGAAAATCGTGAGTAAGGGGATCACGCTCTATAGCCCCTCCAGCATCGGCTACGTAACGTTCCGCAGCCTGCAAAGCTTTTCGGATTTTAGCCTGCATACGCCCCATAGCTTTTAAGCCGTCTTTCTTCATATAGCCAGTGCTAGGCTCATGCTTATCAGTTTTGTAGTTCCAAGCTTCGGGAAACATACTGCGCATTTCAGTGTCTAATACCCAAAAAGACTTGCGCACTTGATCTGCCGAATAGGACATTTCCTTTTCCCCCACTAACCAATTATATGCCCAATCCTGTATATTATTATGAAAAGTACCAAAAGCTTTTCTAGCTTCCCAGTATTCATCTAACCACTTCTCTTTTTCCCCCGGCTTAAAGCCCCAGCCACCTTCCCCAAACCGGGACTCTTCCGGTATCTTAATAGCCTTGTACAGCTTGGTCATTTGCCGCATATCTGTACGAATCTGATCTATAGTCTCTTTAGTGATCTTGTGCCCCCAAAGGTCTACCTTAGCTTTTTTAGCGCGTGCCTTTATTTCTTTATCCGGCAACTCACTCAGCGGGGGTTCAGGTTTAGCTACCTCTTTAACCGGTTCAATAGGCTTAGCGGTAAAATCCAAAGTGAGCTGCTTAGACGTGTCTACCTTGCCTGATACCTGCCTGGGGCTGGTTTCCTCTTTGTAGGAGATAGTGTGTTGCGCGTCAGCCCATCGGCCCCCACGGGGGCCTATGAATAGGGCTGACTTAAATAACGATAATTGTCCCTTTGGTTCTTCCTTAACCGGCTCTTTAACCGGCTCCCTAATCACTTCTTTTGTAGTCTCTATACGCTCTACAACTGGGGTAGTAACGGGTGTAACTACCGGGGGCTTTACCGGCTCGCTAGGTGCCTCTACAACCGGGGTTTTAACCGGCTCAACCGCACTGTCAGAGCTGCTAGATTCTAACGGTTCTGGGCCAGTCGTAGCGCCTCTAATCTGAGACATTAATTCGGTAGCCGTAATTGGCTTTTCCATCCAAGCACGTTCTTCCGGCGTTAGCTGCTTACCCTGGTTTATTTTTTTACCCAACTCATACTTACGCAGCAAAATAGAAGTCACGTTTTCGTCAAAAAGATTACCCTCAGCCGTAACCCAGTACACGTTCACAGTATTACGTTGACCGTGCCTATGTGCACGGCTCTCAGCTTGCCGTAAGTCTGCCGCTGTCCACGGTAAGTCATTGAACACTACTTTGTCTGCCGCTGTTAGTGTAGCTCCTACAGCCATTGATTGTCTGGTAGTAATGAACACTCTTTTGGGTGATATAAATTCCCCGGCGTCGTTAGTCCGTTGCCATTCTTCTTTAGCCGCTTCGCGGGCATTAAACGATTGCCCGCCATGATGCAGTATAGCTTGATCACCGTAATCGTGCGCTAACTTCTCAGCCGCTTCTTTAGAGTCAGTAAATACTAAAACTTTGGAATCCGAAGACTCTAAAATCTCGTCAACTAAATCTTTAGTAGCTACGGTTTTGCCCTTAGCGACTTCGGCCTTTAGCCTAGCTATGTCACCTATATCTATAGAACCTTTTACGTCCGGCAAATCGTCTATAGGTTGTTTAATCACGCTAGTCAGTTGCTCAGGTAAGTCTTTCAAAACATTTTGCTTGAGGCGAGCTAAATACACGTCAGACATTTTCAACCAAAGACCACCAATGGTGCTACCCTGTAACTCGTATTTAGGGAATCTACCGGGTGCTACTAAATCCAACTGAGTAAACAACTCGTCTTTTTTATTTTTAATAGCCGTACCTGATAGCAGTATCTTGTGCTTTACGTCAGCCGCTACCCTTTGAATCGATTTCGTCTGCCTAGCCTTTGGATTTTTCATCCTATGGCTTTCATCTACAATAATAGTATCAAACCCCGCGTCTTTTATTTGTGATTCAAACTTATACAAAGACTCATAATTTACCGTAGCTATGTTCACAGCTTTAAGATCAGGTACAGCTCCGCGTTTAATATCGCGTGCTATCAATTCAGCACCTTTAAAATGATCAGGAAAGAATTTATGTGCCTCTTGTAACCACGTTCTACGAACCACTGGGGGGCATACCACTAAAACCTTTTTATTGTTCTTAGCTACCCACGCCAGAGTCTCTAGCGTCTTACCCAAACCCATTTCATCCCCAATAAGAGCGTTGCCGTTTGCCTTATCTAAAAATTTAACGGCTTCATTCTGGTAAGGAAATAATTGAAACTTGGAATCTAATTTCTTTTGTACTTCTGGAATGGGTTTCCGTAACTCAGCCAGTTCTTGATCTCTAGCTATTCTGGCTTCTTTAACGTCCTTAGCTATGATAGTCCAATCTGGGAAAGTGGCTTTTAATTTGTCTAGCGCCTCTTCCACCAAATCCAAGTCAAACGTTTCCCTGCCTTTATCCACGGGATTGTATTTAGTAATGCCAGATAGTATTCCCGTTCTATTTGAAAAAATATCGTTAAACGCTGTTGAATACGGTGCATGAAATGAAAATACCCCGTCAGCGTGCTTGTAAACTAGAATAGTGTTTCTTATTTGCCCGGTTCTAATACCGTCAATTATTTGTTTCGGCGTTAAGTCTACCGATGCTCCAGATCCCTCTTTCTCTACGTCCTTTTTTACCTTATGCGGCTCGCCTTTAATGGGCGCTACTGCCAAACCCAGTTTTTCCATATCAAAGCGGTAAGCTTCAAAATCAAATTTATCTAAATCATTTTTAGGCACGTACCAAGTCTTAGAGTCACCGTTAAATCTAGCCCCGTGCTTCTTTTGTATGGCTAAATAAGCACCGAACTTAGGCTTTTCAATCAATCCGTTAACCGGTAATTGTAAAGAACCGAATGTAGGGTGATATTCAGGCGTTACCCCTGTAGCGCCTGTAGGATCGCTTAATCCACACTTGTAATATTCGTCTTCGCCAAAAGTATTGCTAATTTGCCTTTTATACTTTTTGAGCATCCGGCGCATACCGTTAAGATCGCCAAATACTTTAGGCCAATTAGAATAGTCATAATGGTTAAGCCCTGTATCATCCTGAACGTAGTGTTGCCCCGATTGCACATGATAAAGAGCTTCACCCATTTCAGACAACACACCTCTAGCCTCTTTATCACCGTAGCGTTCTTTAATAGGCTCAAGTTTTTCTGGTAATTTAATGTGCGCGTGAACCCCAAAATTTTCGGGTTCCCAATGAATAGTATGCTGAGGATCTGCCCACTTGCCGCCTCGCGGCCCGATGTAAGGTCCACCGGCTTTATGTAAATCGTCTAGCTCACAATAATCATTTAGCGCTTTATCGAAATAGAAATAGGTTATTTCTTCTGGCTCGCTATCTGATTTCTTAATGCCGCTATGTAAAACCTTATCAATATCCCTAAGCATCAATTCCATTTGCCTAGCGTATTCAGCTTCGGTTTTTTTCTGTAACTCCACCAATACCGGGAATTTCAGCTCGTTCTCTTTTTGCGGTAAAGCTTTAGCTAGGGCGTCGGCTAAATCAGGCGACAAAGGACGTAAAATATCCCCTATGGACTGGATTAACTGTTCACCCTTTTCTATCAGCTCACTGGGAGTAGCTTGCAAGTGGAGTTTCATTTATTGATCTCCTAAGCCGTATCTCCCCAAACGCAGTAGACGCCCTCTAGGTCGGCTGTTACCGGCGCGGCTATGTTGACTTGGTTAATGTCGCCCTCTAAGAACAAGCGAGCGTACACAGTCGAAGCGGTAGTAGGCTTGCGCATTTGTATTTCTTGCGTGCCCCCGTTCAGCTTGATAACAGCGTCTTGGTTCACTTGTAGAAAAATACCCTTTACCGCTGTAACATCACCCAGCGGTAGGTTTTCATTGGTGTTCATCGGCACCTTTACCATTCCCGAAGACATACGAGCGTAAGCATCGATAGTGACTTCGGATCTGGTATCGTCGGGACCGAATAACAGGTTGTACATATCCGCGTCTTGGGCTACCCGCACGTTGACTTTATGTTTGATTCTCATAGTGACTCCTATAACGTAACTACCCAACTTTTCGTTAGGCTTTTTTCTTCCTCTTCGCCCTCGTCTTCGTCTTCGTCTTCCCCGTACTGACTTAACATCTTTTTGTATTCGTCGTCTGCTACGTATTTGTCCTTATCTTCGCCGCCCTCTTCGGGTTGCGCCCCTTGCGGGCCTGCCTGCCCACCTGGGGGCTGTCCACCGGGTTGCCCTGGTTGTCCCCCCGGCGCGGCTCCCGGCTGTCCCTCAGCCCCTTGAGCGGCCTGGTCTTTCATTTGGGCAAACTGCAAATAAGTAGGATCTAGTATCAGCTCGCCTTTGCCGTCTGGTAACGGCTCTAAATCATCTTCGGCTCTAAGCTCGTCTACCGTCATAAACGATTTTACCCGTTTCATGTTTGTTTCTACTACGTCGTCACGGGTATTAGCGTCTAGCCCCACAAAGGCAAATTCAAATGATTCGTTCATAGGCCAAACAATATTTTTATTGAATGAGTCGGCTAATTTCCCAAGTAGCGGACGTAAGCCCCGCTCTTTGCTTTCTGTAATTTTTTCTCTATTGTTCGCCTCTTGTAAACCGCCCTTTTGTCCTGTATTGCCGTACTTAAAATTAACCTCCACTGGGTCAATAGTGAAAATAGCGCAGGTAATTTTAATCAAGAAATCCATCCAAGCATTGAACTCCATGTCCCTAGCGCTTGTCTGCATGTTGATATATTGCAACTCTTCACTGTTAGTAATCGGCGTGCGCCAAGCATTTTCGACACTAGCTATTTGTGTGTACCATTGCTTTCTAAAATTCTGCAATTCTCTTTCTGGAATTGAGCCTTTAAAATTGATGATGCCTTTGGCCGCACTACCTTGTGTGAAAAACTTTGTATTGAACTCAAAGGCGTACAATAAACTGGTAATGGTAGTGATTAGCATTTCCAGTTCAGATACCCCGTAGCCTTGCAAGCGTATATCTGTGCGCGGGTTGCGCACCCCGAAAGCTAGTTCTTCTTGTGTGTACTCGGCTATGATCATGCCGTCGTAAATCTGTACAAACCTAACAGCATTTTTAATATCTTCGTCTACATAGGTACTAGCAGTATCAGCCAGCCTAATTGTGGCCGCGTCTACCGCGTACCATTCAGCGGGTAGCCCTTTACGGTTAGGAACTATCTCGTAACAAAATTGATCGTAAGTTAAAGAATCCCACATGAGTTTTCGGCAAAATGTTTCTAGTGAATCCCGGCCTCTAGGATTGTCTGTAATACCGGTTCGCATTAAAAGCATTTCAGCTTGTTGTATCCACTTCTTTTCAGCCTTAGTGGGTTCTTTTTCAGTGTCCCGCGTTTTGATTTTAAAGCCTACTTGATAACGATCTTTCTGTACTTTGCAAAAGCTCGCTACCTGATTAATTCTGGTTTGAATAATCGCTTGAACAATAGGCAATTTGTACGTGATTGCTTTCAACGTACCGTAAGTAATGTAACTAGGCTTGTCTTTGTAGCCTAGCTGTTCAACGATTGAAAAGGGATCCCAGAATAACGATTTAGGATCACCCTTGGATTTATCAGTGGGTACCGGGTGATTGATAGCCGTGTCCTCCCGTGAACCACCTAACGCCCTGTCTGAATCGCTACGTCCACCTAGATCGTTATCGGCCTTTTCGTCTTTATCGACTTTATCGACTTTTTCTTTACCGGCTTTCTGGAGCGCACTACCGGCAAAATCAGTCATAACCTCGCCTAACGATCCCAAAGCACCTAAACCAAACTGTTTTAAACCGTCACGGAAACTCATGGTTTACCGTCCTTATCGTGATTCGGGCTTGTATCCATCGGGTAGCACTAAGTCTTTCTCGTATTTGGGCTGTAATAGGCGGGCTTTACGCTCGCTTTTACTCAATTCAGCCCCGCCGATAACTACACCCGGCATAACCCGGTGCTGAACAGCACCTTGACCGCACGTAGGGCACGCTGACAAAGACTTGCTCATAAGGCCCTCACAACTTGGGCACTGTATCTGTTGCGATAGCAACGGCTGTTTGCCGACTGAGGGTGAACCATTGGTGTAGAAATCATCGGCTTTCAAAAAAGCGGTAGCTTCCATGTCGGCTCGATTGGAGTAGGTAACACGGGAATCGGCCCCCTGGTTCCATTCAACGCTCTTTTCAAGCTGTTTAGGTGCCCTTACAGTCGGCTTAACCCCTACTCCTACCTCTATGTCATCTTCGCCCTTTGCCAGCCTGGAAACGGCTACAGCGTGCTCCCTAGCCACTGAATCGCGTTGACCTTGAGGTGTCGTGCTTTTCATAGCCTCAATAGGCTTGGTTCCCGGCTTCATTTGTTGGTCAACGTCCTCGTCGTCGTCGCTAAGCTTTTTGGTTTCGACTTTGGGCGCTCCTACTGGTTCCCCGGCTGAGGAATTGATAGAACCGCTGACTTTGCCTACACCGTCAACCTTGCCGCCTTGCTCGGCCCCGGCTCCTCCCATAGTGGGTTGTCCAGTGGGCAATGATTCTGATTTTTGCATGTCTGTATCCTCCAGTGATTTTTTTGCCTTATTTGGCGTCGGTTCTGCACTTGTCCGGCCTGCTAAGTCCTTACCTTTTGCAGACAAAACAGTGTGCCCGTGCTCATTCTTTTCTGTTAATCCCAAGGTCTTAAGCTTTTCCTGCATTTCCGGGGCTAACGTATCGTGTGCAATAGCCCCCCAGCCCTCCATTTCTTTTAAAGCGTGTTGAACACTGGTAGATTTCGCCTCGTGGTGTGTTTCCCACTTTTTATCCCCAGCCGCCCACTCGCGTTTACGCTCCGTTTCTCGCTTAGATCCCTCTTTATCGTCGCGGGCTTCTGCATTAGCCCCCCCTACTTGCAGTTCTTTTGCTGGGCTGTTTTCTCTCATTTTAGAGGCCGCTTCATGTGCAGCCCCAGCCGCCTTAGCCTTAGAACTACCGTGAGCCAGTTTGCGCAATTTATCTTTGTGCTCGTCTGAAAATTCATCGGAGCCTATCCCCGATATTCTGTAATCAGTCGCCTGAAAATCCCGGCCCCAGGTTTTCTTAGCCGCCTCGTCTAAGGTTTTGGAATGTTCCTTATCCATCTTGCTTGCTTCGTTTTTCCAGTGTGCAGCCGCTTCGCCGTGTTGCTCTTTACTCCAATGCGGTAAGCGCTCTTTAAGCATTTTGCCGCTGGTTTTATAGTCTACTGCCGGTGAAAGCGGGCCTACTGTACGATTGTACTTAGCCCTCTTTTCATCCTTTGTATAAACTGGGTGTTCAAGGTGCAAGTCTTTGTGAGATTTAGGACTGGTAGAGTCTTTACCAGCCCCCTGCCTGTCTTCCCAATGAATAGTGTGTTTAGCGTCTGCCCACTTACCGCCTTTAGGTCCAATGTACGGACCCCCAGCTTTGGCGAACTCTTCTAGCTCTTTAATGCCGTCCATTGATTTTTTTGCTCCGTCTTCCATTGCTTTTAACCTCGTGTAGTAATCAGGGATTTCTGATAGGTGATCTAACGCTATCCGTTTCGCTGATTCTTTATTGGGTGTGTGTTCTTGCTCTACCTTTACCCCGGCTTGCAGCTCTTTAGGGTTGACCTCTGACTCGCTAACGCCTTTTTTATTGGCGTTCCCGTCGTTAAGGAACTGAGAATATTCCGTTGTCAGCTCGTAGACAGCCTCCTCCACGTCATCCGGCTCTAAGCCCTGCCCCTCAGCCCAAGCGTGCAGCTTGCTATCAGGGGGATTTGGGTTAGCCTCGAAAAAAGCGATTAGCTTTTTGCGCATAACGTCTTTTGCTTTATCCGACTTCGCAAAATTAGCTAGTTCGTCGATAGCTGACATAGATTTTCGCGTGCCTTTAAGCGTCGGCATAGTCCAGCCTTTAGGCAAATGCTTTTCACCCTCAGTCCAGTGATGTTGGGCCAACTTTTCGTAAACAGCTTTCTTTTCTGGATCGGTTTCAGCTTTAGCTTTTTCACGGTTATCCCATGCTGTATTCAAATGACCGGCGTGCCGCCACTCGCCTAAATCGCTTTCCATTTTTTTATCCTGAAAGCGTTTGTGTGTTACACCGGCTACGTGTTCAACTAGCGCATTGGAATGTTTAATCGCAGCTTCGGTGTCTTTAGCTTCTACAGCGTGTCTAACTTGAGCAAACGGATTATCGGTTTTAGCTGGGGGTTCATCGGCCTTTGGTGAACCACTATACATCCTAGTAAGCCGCTCTTTAGTTTGATTATACTTTTGCTTAGTCACCTGCCCTTGCTTATGCGAACTATTTAATTCCTGCCATTTATCTTTCCCCTCTTGCGTTAAATGTTCAGGCGGCGACTCTATTGTTTTCTTATTTTTGCGCTCAAATTGCTGTTTATCTACCGCCGCGCTTAGCGCGTCCTCTTCTGCCCGTAGTTGTTCCATTTCCGTAGCTAAATGCTTAGGTGGATTTCTAATCCCGCCCTCTGAATGAACAGCCGCCTCGTAATTTGCTCGCTGTTTATCCCTAACAGTGTCTTGTCTAGTTCGCAGCCATTTCAAAGGTTTTGCAGCTAACTCATTCACGGTTAAAGGTTTTTCTTTAGCCCCGGCTTGTTCTTTATTGGAGCTGGGTTTACTTACCGTTCGATGCCGCAACGTTGGCGCAGTACCCCCGTGTGTTTTATTCGTATAAAGGTGATACCATCTTGGCTGTTCCCCAGACTGCCCCGATGGGTGCCAGTCCCCTGAATCGTCAAGCCGCCCTGTCAGCTTTGTCCCTGCTTCCGTGCGTAACTCCGCTTCGTATTCTCGATTGCCTGCCCGGTCCTCAATAGGTTTAACAGAGTCAACTTGTAAAGAATGTCCGTTAATCTGTATAGTGTCCCCTGCTTCAAACTTATCACCAAAATCCCCCTTTTCAGGGTGCGATCCCGGCATACTACCATGCTGCCCGCCTCCCTCTTCCCAGCTAATAGTATGTTTTGGATCTGCCCACTTGCCCCCTCTAGGACCGATGTAAGGACCACCGGCTTTAACAAATTGCTCTAGCTCTTTTATGCCTGACATGGATTTTTCTGTACCTTTCTTTTCGTCTTTGTTCTTTAAAGCACCTACTATCGTGCGCCCGTACAAGCCCCAGCCGCTAGTAGGCATACCCAAAGCCCCGGCCAAGCGCTTCTTGGCCTCTGTGTAGCGCTCGTGTTCTTCCGGGCCTAGTTTCTTTTTAGAACCGAACGGTAGCTTTTCCGCTTTGGCTTTGCTGTCTTTAACGTCTTTACTGACTTTGATTTTAGACCAGCTACCAGCCCCGTATTTTTTCTCGTAAGCATTGCGGATCGCTGTATAGGATTTCTCAAAGGTTTCTGTACAGCTCTTTATAAAATATTCTAAGTCCCGTATCGGCATTAGAGCCTCCGTTGACTTCATAGTACCTACTCTAAACCCAAATGTAAAACGATGCTAACGCCTTTTTAAGTGCTCCCGTGTCCCTTAGCACGCTCATCAATTTATCAATAGCCTGCCCTATGTGCCTGCGTTCGTCACCGTGCGGGTAGGGCTGAACAGTGCTAGTTAAAGAAACGTAATTACCCGTATCATACTGGTTATTCGTACCGTCTACTAGATAAGTGTTAGCTCTATTTTTAGATTTTAAAGAATCCTGAACGTAACTCTCAAAAGCCCTGGCAAATAGTTCTTGTGGATTGCCCCAATATTTCTTGCCTAGTAACATAGCTGACTTGTAGTAATCAGACACCGTAGGATCTAATCTCGACATTGCCGTATATTTTTCTTTAGTCCTGTTAAGTGGCAACCTCAGCGCTTCAACCTCGTTTTCAATCTGATTCATGCGTATTTTGTCCGCGTCTGAGGCTAAGGCATCGGGGCTTTGTAGTTTAGCAACCTTGCTCGTATAGTCCTTAATCCAATATTCCCGGTTCCGCACTTCCATTTCTTGCTCTACAGTTACCCTCTGCCCGCGTTTCTTTTTATCGTTGATTTTGGCTTGCGTTTCGTCGATTTGTTTTTTCCATTCCGACATGCGCGTTTTCATGCTCTTAATACGAGTATCAAGGGTTTCTTGCGACTTGGGTTTATCGGAAAGCTCTTTAAACTCTCTTACTAGTATATTGTTCTGTGCGGTCATCTTGCTGATTTCGCCGTTTAATTTATCAAGGTACTCTTTGTGCTCTTTCTTGGCCTTTTCTGGATTTGGTGGAGTCTTAATAGCTTTCAGCACTTCCGACATGGCCTCGCTAAGCTCTTTGGGTAAGCTGGGGTTGCCTGGAGTCTCTGTCAAATAAGTGTCCCCTTTTGCGCTACCCTTTGTCGATTTAATGTAATGACTCGCAATAATATTATCTAAAGCGTGCCCCCACTCGTGCGCAATACTACCGCCGCCTCTAAATTTAGTTATGTTAATCACGGTTTTAATTGGTTCATAATGTGCAGCGGCTTTGCCCCGGCCCCGTGCTCCCATTGCTATGCCTAGCCTACCGTTAAAAGATAAAACCTCTTTAGGCACGCCCAGGATCTCACTGAAATCGTGCATCGATTCCTCTAACGCCCTGGTGTGGTACTCCCTATCGGCCTGACTCATGTAGTTCGCTTGTCCGTAGTCCACCTCTTTAAACCCGAACGTATTTTTAGTGCGCTCGGCGTCGGCCTCTTTAATGTCGACGTTGCCCCCTACGCGCCTGACTTCCCCGGCTACGTCCTTAGCTCCCGACCAGCCCCGCTTGGTTTCACCGTGTATGCTTTTCTGCTTTTCAGCTTTCTCTTTTTGGGCTTCTTTTTTTGACTTGTCGCTTTCCTGTAGGTACGCCCAGCCGTCTGTAACTTCTGGACCTTTATTGTAAGACCACGCATTGTCAGCCGTAAGAGCTGTGCTATAGGCATCACCGTAAAACTTACCCTTGTGATCTATAAATTGAGTAAACCTAGATCCTAGTGCGTCATAAGGTCGCGCAACCTTTTTAGCAATCTCGTAACTGTATGACCTGTAATCATAGCGCAAACCGTAATTAGTGCCCGGATTTTCTTGTTGTAATTGCACTATACGGTGTCGCGCTTCACTCTTATCCTTTGAACCCTCTACAAACTCCCATTGCTTAGCTGCCCGCCTGTTTGCCGCAAACTCATTAAGCATATCTTTCAAGTTATCGAGCGTCTTAACTTTCTCAATACCACCTACAACCTCGCGCACCTCGTCTAAATAAGCGGCTCGCGCCGCCGCTGAATCTTCGGGCTTGGCTGTAATAGATGCTAAGAACGCTAGGGTCATGTGAGCGGTGCCTGGAGTCATACCCATAGCTCTAAGCGTTTCCAGATCATGCACAGGCACTAGGCGGCTTTTGCGGACTATGTAAGCCGCGTCATCGTAAGACATGCCCTCTAGCTGTTTGGAGTCTGTAATCTGGCCTAGTGCAGCTAAATCCTTACGGCTACCCCAGATATGATCGCCTGTCTGTTCAAGCTTCCCCGGCGTCGGAGTCTTTTCTTTTTTCGCCTTGCTTTCTGGTTTCTTAACCTCACCAATTTCCATAACCGGCTCTGGTTTGGGTAGCTCTTTAGGTGCTTCCGGCTTAGGTGCTTCCGGCTTAGGTGCTTCCGGCTTAGGTGCTTCCGGCTTAGGTGCCTCAGCGGGACGCCCGAACAAGCTCAATTGCTCGCCTTTGGGTTTGGGAGTCTTGGGAGTTTCTTTAGGGATTACCAGCTTAGGTTCTTCTTTTTTCTCAGCTTCTTTTTTTCGTTGCTCTGCTAAAAACTGCTGTTCTTCTAGCTGTGCCTTTTCCTCGCCCATACCGTCTTTCCAGCCCTTGCGATAAAACTGATTAAAAACTGTTATGCGCGGATCACCTACTTTATTTTCTGGATTCAAAACAGCATGGAGTTTTTTTAAATCCAAATCTCTGTTAGCTTCCGGGTATTGGGTTTTATCTTGTTTGTATGCCTGCATACCCAGCTCGTGTGCCCGCGTCTGAATCTCTTTAGGCGTAGACTGAGCGGACAACCCGTATAAGGTTGCGGGTGCCTTAGCCTCTTTCTTAGGTTCCTCTTTCTCTGGTTCTTCTTTTTGCGCCGCGTCCAAAAATCCCCTAGTGTACTCTTTCATATAGTGCATGTAGCGAGCATGAGCGTCTTTGCCCTCACCACTACTTGATCGGCCCTCACCTAGCGCTCTAAGCACAGCTATACTGTCTTTGTGCAATCCTGGTGCGGCGTGTTCTAGTCCCGAAGCAAACCCCTCAGCCCCTTTACCCCTAGCCACTTTCGTTATTTCGTCAAAAGTCGATTTCTCATTTAGGCCCCCGGTGTTACCAGCCGTTTCAGTGGGCTTAGCTTCCGGCTCTTTGGCTTGAGCCTTAACCCCTACCCAAGCTTCCCCTTTTTTCTGTACCTTACCTTGTTTCTCTAGCTCACCTAGCGCCTGGATAGCCACTTCTTTATCGACTCTGAACGATCTAGCAGCCTGCCCTACTGTAAGCTCCCTGTTAGGATTAGATAAGAAATCCAATATGGCGTTCACTATCCGAGTTTTCAAATCTTCCGGGTAAGTGTATTCCCAGCCGTGCGCCCCGCGTTTACGGGTTAAATATTTATGCGGCCCCTGGTTAGGTGTGTCTCTAAGCGCCTTATTTAAATTTTCTGGAATGAAAAATCGCTCGCTTTTATTAATTAATTTAAAGCAGCCTTTCTGGAATGTAAAAAGCTTACCAGTGTTTTTTCTCAAAACGTCACTGACTATTTTAGCCCCGTATTTTTTTACCAATGATTCAAAGGCTTTAATATCGCAGCCGTTATCCCCGGCTTTTAAAATACATTTCTGTACTTTTCCAGAAAGATATTTTTTTAATTCGTCTTCGCCGTTCATGTGAGCATCCTCCCGATTGCGATATTGATCTTCATCGTAATAATATTTGTGCTTGCCATTTTCAGTGGGCACCCGGCGATGATACTTGCCGCCTCTAGCCTCTGCTTTATTCATGGTTTTATTTCCCTCATGATGTTTCGACTTTTCCAGTAGCTCATCCGACGTAACTATCTGCACTACGGATTTTTTGTAGGCCCTCCAGTAAGACAAAGCCTTTTGCATTATAGCCAGCCTCAGTACCCCATCTAAGCGCTCATTTAGACACTTGCTGATAATATCCTGCCTCAGCGTTAATTCGTTTGTAGCGCCTTGTAGGGCCTTCTCAAGAAACTGTGTCCAGTCATTCCGACAAGCTGTATCTAGCCCCAAGTTATCGACGATATGACTGACAGCCAGTACCGGCTCGTCTAGCGCTAACAGGCGGGCCACTGACACACCTGGGGGCTTAGTCTGGGCCAGCTTCATCAGCTCTAGGTTCTCACGACTGGGCACCTGCCCCGGCACTCTAGCATGAGCTAACGTCTGAATAGGATTGAGGTAAGATTTATTGAGAGCGCCCATCTGCTTAAAAATTCCCATTATATACGCAAAATCCTTACCCCTACCGCGTTTAAAAGCTAAACGCTTGGCTTTATTCCACAATCTTTCCTGTTCAGCCGTTTTGACAACGTTAGTTGGCATCCATGCGCTCCAGGTATTGATCAATGATTGTGCTCACAGTAGGCTCGCTACCCGGTACTATTTCGTAATCGCAACCCAGTGCGTTACAATGTTTAATCCCGTTGTCATCTCTAATCAGCGTATTAACCCCATGAATAGGACATTTATTTTTCGGGTAGCTTAATTTAAGCAGATCCTCAGCCATTGCCCTGACTACCGCTAACAATCTATTTTCCATATGCGCGTTCATGGGTATCATTGCTAGTACGGGCACTTGACTAACCCTCCTATCACTGTGCAAAGACAGTACACTAGATGCTATTTTGGAGAGCGACTTTTAAACGATCCAGTGTACTGTCTAGTACAACCTAATCTGTTTTGACTGTATTAGGCAATAGCTAACCTATCAGCCCCAATAAATACAAACTTTCTGTACTAGGTAAGCAGGTATGCAATTTATTTTCTGGAGTCGTTAACGCGGGGGGTAGCAATTTTTATTTAGTCTACGTCCTATTATGCCCCCTAGCACGCTGTTTACGTCTGCCCATTCACGGTCACTCAACCTCATAGTTTTAGTTTCCCAGCCAAAATTGCCCGATTCCCTGGTAAGTACTTCAATCATATGCCACTGGTCATCTACTTGACTGGGGATAACCCTGACTATTCTTTTGTCCGCATTGGTTATTATTTTCGGTTCCGTAATTAGCACCTCCTCTACCATTCGGTCTAACTCCTCTTTGGCGTAATCAATGTCAGTATGCCTTGACTCCATTTTATAACTCCTTTGTGTCTCACCCGTTAGCAGCAAACATCGTTGTGGCTCATATTTTCACTTTTATGAGCGACAAACTATCTTTCTGGACTAGCATATTTCTACTACTTTGCTTCACTAAGCACGGCTTTTAACGTGCGGATAATAATAAGCAGCTCAGCGTTACGAGCTTTGTTTTTCTCGTAGGCTCGTTCAGCCCGGTTTAACTGTTGCTTAATGTAAGCGGTGTCAATCATCCTAGATTCTTCTGCTATTGAAATATTTACTTTAAGTAACTCTACGATACGAGCTTTATTTTTCTCATAACCCCAGCGAACCTGAGCGGCTTGCTGGGCTATCTCTTTACGTCTTTCTGGAGTTAACTTAGCAGCTCTAGCGTAGCCTCCCTTATTGCCGCCTGCTCGCCCTAGCGCGACTGCACAAGGATTCTTTTCTTTACCAGCGTTATTATTAGTTTGCTGATCTTGGCTCATTTAAATAATCATCTTTCTGGAATTATAATA
>Ga0105098_10000139_pt1 | contig 22168 bp, 48 predicted proteins | sample PPLLak21cMay2015_FD_79137 | JGI IMG/M metagenome (GOLD analysis project Ga0105098, IMG submission 79137) | Freshwater sediment microbial communities from Prairie Pothole Lake near Jamestown, North Dakota, USA - PPLs Lake P7 Core (1) Depth... | ecosystem: Environmental > Aquatic > Freshwater >... | reverse complement strand
TTATTTCTTCGGTAAATTTGTTTATTAGGCACTAAAGCCGCACCCATCAAAATACGTTTTTCCGCATCTACTTCTTTTAGTTCAACTTCATGCTTTTTTAACGCTATAAAGTTTTCTTCAATCGCGGGACTTTCAACAACTGAAACGGCATTAATACCAGCTTCTAATTTTGTGTCGTCTATTAGTAGTTCTATTATTTCAACTTTTGCCATAACTATTAAACTTATAATGTAGCGTTTTGTACTCTATTCCTATCCAAAGCCTGTGCGCTTGTTACTTCGCCACTAACTACGTAGGCTTGTGTAGGCGTTTGTTGTAATTGCGCTAATTGATTGATACCGCTTGAACCTATTGTATTAAAGTTCGCAGTCATAGGAGCAGCTCCAGTTGGAACGTTAGTATCATTACCGCCACCACCTGAACCACCACCGCCAAATTTAGAATTTGAAATTTTAATTATGTTTGCAGCTCCAACCGTTGCAGCAATACCAGCTTCGACAAATTGCATACCCGTTGCTAACTTAATCGGGTTACCACCAGCAGTCAACGCACCCGTTACCGCCATTGCAGTGTTTGTAATTGCAGCGGCTAAATTAAAAGCCTTTTGTACTTGAAATTGTTTACGTGCATCTTTTTCGTTTTTAGTATTAAACGAACCAGCTAAATCACCTAAAGCGCTAAAAGTATCTCCAGCCAGTTGGAGCGTTTTTTGCCTTAATTCGTTCCGTCTTTCTATTTCTTCTTTATCTATTTGTTTTTTCTTTTCGGCTTCAGCTTCCCGTATTTCAATACGTTTTGCAGCCGCTTCCATTTCGGCATCGAATTCAATTTGTTTCTGTTCAATTTCTTTTTTGTTTTTTTCTTCCCACGTTAATAATTTATCACTATTATATTTAATATCTAATTGAAGTAATTCCTTTTTTAACGTTTCATCAATTAATTTTTGTGCTTCAGCTAATTGTTTTGCATCAACTATTTTATCTTTTGAACTTGCAAGTAAATCTTCTTTTTCTCTTTTATTTTTTTCCTTTGCAAGTGCTACTTCTTTATCGTATCCATCAGCCATTAACGCCAAACGCTTGTCAGTGTTTTCACGCTCTAAATCAAGTTTTTCTTTTGCTGCGCCTTTTTCCGTATTTACACGGTCTTGCGCTCCTTGTTGATCGCCTTGTTTTATTTGTAATAGTAAGCCATCTCTGTCCGATTTCATTTGGGCAATACCTTGTTTTGCTGTTTTAATAGTCGCATCGCTATCAGCTTTTACTGCTGCTGGGTCAAAGAAAAATTTACTACCGACCTCAGAATACATTTCGTTTATTTTCGTAATTTCAGCATTCAAATTTAAAGCCGTTATTGTTCCAAACCCTAATTTTTCAGAAACTAAATTAGCAGTTTTTAAAACCAAATCTATTGGGGCAACAAGTAAACGCGTACCTAAAGCAGCAAGTTCAACGCCACCCCTAATAATCATTTTTAATATGTTTTGATTTCTGGCAGCAGCTTCAATTTCTAATTTAGCAGTTTCTTCAAGTCTTTTTAAATCTACTTCAGCAGTTTTTATTGAAGCATTTAATTTATCAATTTTTAATTGTAATATTTGCTTTTCTGTTTTACCTTGTAACCTTAATGAATTTTCTTGTAATTGAAAACTGTCGTAAGTTTCTTTTGCTATTACAGCGTTTTGATGTGATAATTTATTTAATTGTTTTTGTTCTTCAGAAATACCACTAACAGCTTTTTTAATATCGTCCCAATATGCAACTAAAGTTCCAACGGCTACGACTAATAAACCTATTCCAGTTGCAGCAACACCCGACTTAATTCCACTTAACGCGTTTTTTGCTGTAACTCCTAAGTTTTTAAAAGCACGCCCAGCATCTTCTAAGCCTTCTAAACCTTGCGCTAAAGCCATAGCCGCTTGTACTTTAAGCATTGTTTCCTGTACCGCTTCACCTTCAACACCTATTAGAGCTAATCCCCCTTCAACGGCACTAAAACCACTTGCAACGGCACTCATTGCTTTATTCATTGCTATAAAAGCACCCTCCCCTTTAAACGACTTCATTAAATCGTTGGTATCCTCAATTTGGTCTTTTAATTCAGCAGCACGTTTAGCGGCGTTAATAGCTTCGTCGGACATTTCACCGTACGCAGAAACCATTTTTTGTAATTCTGCAACCGCCTCTTTGTATTGTTGTTTTAGCGTTTTGCTATTGTCTTGTATTTCTAATTCAATCGTTCTTTTTTCAGCCATTGTTTACGCTTTTCTTGTTTATAAATCTTTTTAATATTTCCAGTTAGTTCGTGTTTTCCTTTTGCCACGTCCACTATTTCACTCACTCCGAAGAAATCGTCCGCTTTTAAGAGTTCTAAAATTAATTGAATCATTGTTGTAATATTTGAATTGTGTTTACTGTTGTGCTTCCATCCCCAAAAGTGTACGTTACAGTCAATGTAATAACTTGAACGCTTGAATTTTCCGTTATTAAGTTTTGAAATTCTTCAGTAATTAAACTATCTGAATTTTCCGCTAAAATATTTGAAGGCGTATTCGTGTTTTCAGGAATACAAACTACTATTGTTTGACTACTTGTAATTGTGCTTGGAGTGATTGTAACGCCGCCAAAAGTTGTTGTAATAGTAGCACTTACCGCACCGTTAATAAAGTTAATAGGAACGTTTAAACATTGTGCATCAAAAGACGGAACGTAAGGCTTACCACTTGTTAAAGGTCTGAAATCTAAATACAAACTGAAATCTACTTGACCCGTAGTTAAGTTGCTTTTCATTTCGTTTATTATATAGCGTTTATCTCTTATAATAAGACGATCATTTAGTTGTAGGTTAGTCAATAAGGAAATAGGTAAATTCGTCTTTACATTGACTAATCTATTCTTTAAATTAAATAAATTAACTAAATACGGAAAATAATATTCAGCATATAAACCTTGTTGTATTGTTTCTTCGTGAATTACTGAATTTTCAGCTCCAAAGTTTAAACTATATTTTTCGTTTTGATAGCTAAGGTCTTGACCAAATTGTGCAAATGAATCAATATCCTGGTGCGTAGTTCCATCGTAAAATCTAATAGGATGTGAACTTAAATCATTACTTTCGCCATACAAATAAAGCAGCATCGGTTTTGGCGTATAAGCGTTGAAGCTTTCATTAAGGCAATAACCTAAAATAGCGTAATTATTTGAATTGTCAATAGAACGCGTAAATAATAAATTTTCAAAAGGAACTTCTATTACATACTCGTCGCCATCGTACGCAAATTGGTATTCCATATTTCCGTATTCGCTATTCGATATTTTAAAGAAATTACGATTAACAAAACTTTCGGATTGTTGATATTTAAAAGCTATTTTTTTATACAACTTAATTCGTTCAATATCTATTGAATCAATGTCTGTATATTGTGTAATATCTACAATAGCCCCTTGACCGTACCAATCTTCTAAAGGTAGTATTTCAAAAGTGTTTTCTGAAGTAGCTACGCAAGTTGCGTTAAACTCTTTTAAAACGCCTGAAAAGAAATCGCCTACCTTCATATCAGGCAGCGTTGAATTAATGCTTACATTACCAGCTAAAACAGTTTGTACAGTGCTTATTTGCGCGTAATTACTCAACCCGTTTACTCCTGTTATTTGGTAATTAATTAACATATCAATATTCATAGGCGCAGTAGCTTTCATTTTGAAAGTTAAAGTCGTGTCTAATCCTGAAACATTTTGAAAACTTATATTACCAAAAACTCCCGTAGTATTTCCTTCAATCGATTGATAAAAACTACCGTCTTGAAATACGTCAATATACCAAGTTCCAACTGCTGATTGATTTAATACCTCAAAACTAATTACACTAAATTGAACGTCTTGTGCAAATAATACATTTATTTCGTCTTGGTAAATATCCGTATATGTTAAATCGCCTGGGTTTGGTAGTGTATTATCTTCAATTACCGTTGCTATTACTTGGTCAATTACAACGTCCGTGCTTTCAGTTAAAAAAGTATATTCATTCGTGTTTTTACCGTACAAAAAACATTTTGTAAATCTCGGGTCTGTTAAAAATGTCCCCGTAAAAGTAACACCGTATTTGTTTTCTATTTCGTCAAATATTTTATTTATTTTTACCGCTGGAAATAATTCATCGTATTGTATTGCGTGTGCGTTTTGTGTAATATCTTCGCTCCCGTGGTGGTACGTCCATACTCTATTACTTGCAATCAAAGGATACCGAACGTCGTAATCGGTTGCAGTATCCGTTATTCTATTATAAATTTGAGTACCCGTATAAGCAAACTCCAGCGCGTTAAAATCTAATTGATTCAATTTATCTTCGCCAAACAAATCTTTTAAAGTTCGTATTTCACCATAAAAAGTAAGCTGGTAATTTTCAGGCATTCCGTTTTTTACATTCGCCTTTTCAATCTGAATTTTACCACGTCTGAAAGTAGTTAAATCAATTTCAATTAACGCGTTTCTTCTTATGTTATGGTCTATTGTACTATCTACATCCGTTTGGTAAAAGTGCTGAAATATTTGATTGTTAACGGTTGAAGCTGGTACGGTAAAGCTTTGCGAAAAATCAGTAAATACTTTTGAAATATCGTTAATGTTTTGAACGCTCGAAGTAACATTAATTTGTTCGTCTTCAAATAATTCAATCTTAAGTCCTTCAATATAAACTTGTACTTGCCTCATATTACGTTGTTTATTGCATTAAAGGCAAAGTCAAACTCCAAAGAATAGTTAATCATTTTTTGGTTTATATTCTTGAATAGCTCCGTTGACTTCGTGTTAATCTTTACGGGTAAACTGTTTATTAATATTCTTTCGCTTGTCATTAGCTGCTCCAACAAATCGTTGTAGCTTTCAGTTACCCAGTCCGTATTTACTTTAATGCTTCTTTTCGCAGTTGTATTAAATACTTTGCGTTGACCTTCTAAAGTATTGTAGTTAGGAAACGTGCTTTGCATTAAATTGTATTCCGTGTTTTCAATGCTGAATGTATCGTTAGACGCTGCGAAAAACCAAGTACGCTGCCAACACCCATAACGGTTTACAAAGTCGCACAAAACGGCTGTATAGCGGCATAGCTCGAAAGGTTTAAAATTGGATTCCCAAACAGTTACGTCAGTACCTAAAATATTAATTATTATTTCTAATTTATTTCCACCAGCATAATAATTTTCATAAACGGTAGGAACGTCTAAAATTGAATTGTCTGTTAAGTTTTGTGTGAATGTAGCAGCCGTTGCCAAGTTAGTATATTTTGCTTTGTAGCTTGTCGCAGTTTTAACCATTATATGACCACCCCTTCTACTTGAATTTGTGCTTGGGTTTTTGCCATCGTAGTAATAAAAAAACGTCCCTTCGTCGTGTAATATGTCGTAAGTCGGCGTGTAATTATACCCTTGTTCATACCAACCAAAACCGTCATAAGCTACGTAAGAATTTGTACTAAGTAGCGTGTAAACGCCCCCGTCTAATTTGTATCTTTTTAGTTGAACATTGCACCATTGCGTAGTTTGACTTGCTGGAAAAGTATTATAAATTTCTTGTCTTGTATTCCAACTGATATACTCACGAACGTAAGGTGAAATATTGTAATACGTCTTTACGTTGTTTGAAGCTGGTATTAATTTACTCAAAGTGTAACTTGGCGAAGCTGGTGCGCTCCCCGTACCGTTCCAAATAAATACTTCTAACTTAGAACCGTCTTGTCCCGTTTCGGATATTTCTACTATATAAGGTGAACGTGCAAAAATACTCATTTTATATTCTTTAAATTTTGGTCTAATATTTCGTTTAAAAGCTGTTCGGCATCTAAACCGTATTTATCTATTAACGTATCTGGTAAAGTTTTGTAGGCAGCTTCAAATGGCTTGGTAAAAAATAGGCTTGGTTTTATTCCTTTGAAATAAATACTTCGTGCAATTAAGAATTGAATACTTTTTTTAAAGCCCGCAGCAGAAACAGAGCGTGCAGCAAATTTCCCGTTGTTACGTGGTGCTAAACCTTTACGAACTATCCATTTATCCAGCTTACTTGGTGGCGGCATTTTATCCTTATATGAATAAGGCGAACCGTGTTTTACTCGTTTACCGTCAACCCCTTTATCCTGAAAGTTTCCATACGGTTCCATCTCGAAATAAATACCTATTGAATTAGGCATCTCTTTTACTTCGCCTTTTATTGAATTCGATAATTTACCGCTTGAATTTTTACCCATCTTTTGTAAATTGGCTTTTGCTTCAGCTACTACCAAATCACGAAACTTTTCTAAGGCTTTTAATCTTTCACTCATTAACAAACAGTCATTTCATTAGGAACTAAAATATCAAAAGTCATAGTCCAACCAGCTAAATAGTTTTCAAATCTTTCAGCAAAGGCTTCTAAGGTTGGGTTACCGTCTACTTGAAAAGCATCCGTAAATAAGTCGCCTCGTCTAAGTTCTTCGTACAATCTATTCAATACTGAAAGCATTGTATTAAGTACGTAAATCTCATTATCGTTACCGTCAAATATATTTGTGTCTTCGTCTTTTGATTTGTTTACAATATCCATTGCCATTAAACTCACGTTAAAACGAATTATATTACTTTCAAACGTTGCGTTGTTTACTATAATATGAACTAAAGGAAATATTGTTTGCTTTGCCAAATCGACCGCAAAAATATCGCCTTGAGTAACCGTGTTTACAAATGGATCGTTTTCTAAGTTGGTTTTTAACGTATCTAAAACAGTGTAATAATTAGCCATGTCTTTGTATTTTTTTTAATTCTCGTTCTTCTATTTCTCGTTTTTGTCTTTCATAAGTGAGGTAGGTAAGACACTTTCTAACTCCCAGTCGGGTAACTTCATCAAACTTTGTAACGTCTCCTTGAGAAAGCGCATAGATTGAATTGTACCATCCCCATCTTTTATTAAATTGCGTTCTTTCGCTAAAGTCATTATCTTCGGATTCCTCTGTATCTCCTTCTCCAAAGAGGTAAGCGTATGTTGAACTAAGTCGCTTCCTAAAGTCGAAAAAAAAACCGTTGCACCTAAAACAACATCCAATGAAGCGTACTTCATAACATCACTAAATTCATCCGTTCCTTTGTACTCAAATATTTCGTATCGGTCTTTTACTTTCTTTGTGATAGGTCGGTACATTACCGCCATTGCTTTGTGAAAAGTTTCTACGCTTGATATATTACTTTCCAAATCAATGTACTCACCGAAACTCATATCTTCCAGATTAGGAATAAACCCGAACTCCATATCCTTTATTTTAAACGTAGCTTGAAACTTAGGCTTCGCTTTGAATATTTCGTTTAAATGTAGGGTCAAGCTTTTAACGTCGCTCCATTTTACTTTTACAACGTCTTTCATTTTCAGACCGCAAAATATTTCGATAGTCTTTTGACCTATAAATTCTTCGTCGTTTGACTTTTCAACTACCTTCATAAATTCTTGGTAGCTCTTTAAAGGAATTTCACTTAATGAAGTAGGGATTACAATTTCTGTTTTCATTCTATATATTAACTTTTAATTCGTGTTTTTGTAGTTTGTAAAGATAATTTACACTATTTGCATACTTAAACGGCTGCGAAATATTATTTATTTACCAAATATGATACTTACCGTAGTTAGAATTCATTCCTAACGTTTCCATTTCGTGGTATCGTAGCGCATCAATACCATGATTATTTGTGTCAATCGGTTTGTTTAAGCGTGTGCCTTGTTTATCCGTGTCCCAGCAATAAGCTCGAAGTTCCTTAATTAGGTTGGTACTATTTGAAGTAACTAAATATTCGTTACGCTGCATAACATCTATTCCGTAATTTATTGAATCCTTACCCTTTGTAACGCCTTTAATTGTTATTCCGTAGCGTTTTATTTCTTCAATGCTTTTCGGTTCGCTTGAATCAGCGTAAACGGGTACGTGTTTCGGTAGTGCGTTTGCAATATCACTGTTTAACATTCCCGTTTGGTACTTCAGTTCGTTTATTATTCGTTGCCCGTTGTAATTGTATATTTCTATTATTGCAGTTGGATCGTTCGTGTAACCGAAGTCTAATCCAATACCTATTAAATTTGCTTCTTTCGGTAGTATATCAATAGTTTTCCAGTTACTAAATATAACGCCTTCAAGCATTCCTATTTCGCCAAGTCCGTAAACCCTCCACCAGTTACTCCAATACGCGCTTGTTTCGGCTTTTAAACGGTTCTTTTCTATTTGTTCAACTATTGAGTTGTCTAAGGCTTCATTGTCCTTGTAGGTTAAGATTATAAAGTCTGCGTCGGGTTCGTCTTTTAGTTCGGTATGTACCCAGAATTCATTAGCCGGGTTGAAGTCTAAATAGATAGCTTTCTTTGTACGTATAGCAAGTTCGTTATAAGACTCAAAGGTTACGTTGTTACATTCGTTTATATATAGAACATCACGCCTTGCACCTCTTAATTTGCTGGAATCGTCAGCACTAAAAAATTCAATGTAACTACCATTAGCAAATTCGTATCGTAAAAGCGATTTATTAAAGCGCTCGTCAAAATACCTACCCGTGTCTTTCATGATACGTAAGAAGTCCTTTAACGCACCTCTACGCAAGTGAGGTATTGTTTCAGCAACTACGCTTATTTCCGTTTTCGGGTACGTTGCAGCCTTTGTAATTAGAATCGGTAATATTCCGTATGTTTTTCCCGCAGAAGTACCGCCTTGAATTATTTTAATTCGTTTTTTTAAAGCTTCTATTTTACGAATTGCCGTCGTTATTATCACTTAGTTTAAATAAAGGTTGTTCGATATTCGTTTGTTCAACTTGCTCTTTCAGGTTGTTTAAACGTTGCGTAATGCTTGCGTTATACTGCCCTACCATACCGCCCGTTATTTGATCTTCGCGTATTTCTTTGCGTATACGTGAACAGATAGCGGTAAATTCTGAATATCTTTTATCTCTATTCATGAAATAGTCTTCAACTACTCCTACTTCGTCCCAGCAAAATATCTCGAATCCTTCCATTGTTAAAGGTCTTTCAAGTGGCTCGGCTCTTTCTTCAAATTCTTTACCTCCGAATACGCTTTTAATTCTCGGGTTGGCTTTTACGTCTTCTTTGTATTTTTTAAATATTTCGTATAGTTGTTCAGGACTATCTAAGTTTCTTGGTCTACCTACTTTTGCCATTTTTTAATTCGTCTTTTGTTAAATTTTCTTCGTAAGTTGTTGAACATACCGCTAAACGTTGGTCTATATCTTCGTATTCAAAAGTCATTGTATCGTCAATCATGCACCTTTGAACGAAGTCTTTTTTACTTTCGTCTTTTCGTGGCTTAGGAATTGGCATCTTCGTACGTGTTAAATAATATTTCTAATTTATTCATTACATCACGTAAACAACTACCGCAGCTTGTTGGTTGCATATTTACTTTAAATACTCTATTATAAATTCTTAATAGTTCTTTTTGTTCGGTAGGCTTCATTGAATAACGTGTTTCAGAATACCATTCTTTTAAATAATTGTATTCGTCTTCTTGTAAACATTGTACGTTTCTATACGACCATTGTTTATTAAGCCATTCTTTACGTTCGTCACATTTACAATCTTCACCAAGTAACCATTTCGCCACCTTTGAAACTCCTGTAGCTTCTAAGACCTTTTCTACCGTGTCTCCTAATCCTTCACTTTTAGCCGCTAATATTTCAGCTTTTGTTCGTCTTTTTCTTGTCATTTTTATTCTAAATTAAATTTATTTTCTAACTCAATTAATTCTTGTTTCCATTCATTTAAAACTATCCTACCAATAGAACGGAAAAGACAACTCGGAATTATACCGAAGTTATTTGAAGTACCGAAACGAATGCTTGAAGTCATTTCAACTACATTTTCACATTGTGAATATTCAAAATATTTTATTTGTTGATGACAATGTTCTATTTTTTTTAATAGTTCGTTGCATCTTTGTAATTTTTCTTTATCCATTTTTATTTTATTAATTCGTAATCCTGGTTCTTAAAATCTTCGTAATCTTCTTTTACATTATCTTTTAAGCGTTCTTTGCAAGTCTTAATTGTTTTCCATACGCTTTTAAAACTTATTCCAGTAACGCCTTCAATTTGCCTTGTACTCATTCCTGAAGTTCTGTAAAGGTCAAATAATAGTTGATCGTACCAGTGCCATTGTTTAACCTCTTGGTTTATCTTTATTTCTAATCGTTTCTTTGCTTCAAGTATTTCAGGCAAGTATTCGTCTTTTATCTGGTAGGCTTCCGTTATGCTTACTTTTGTTATCCGTGTTTTGCTTTTTTTATAATCAAAAGTCATGTTACGTAATACCGTCCAAACAAAGTTTTTATTCAGTTTACCGTTTAAATAAAACCGTTCAACGTTATTTATTACAGCCATTTTTAAATACATTTCTTGAACTATATCTTCAGAGTAAAATTCTTCTCCAAAAGTGCCTACAATTTTAATCCAGTCTTTGTGGTGTTTACTTAGTTCTAATAAAAACTTTTCATTTACCAAAGTGAACTAAATAACTGAATAACTAAAAAACTTAATAAACCTATTGTAACACGAAACATTGATTCCAATATTAATTCGTCTTTATATACCCACCTTTCAAATTTATGCGCACTTTTCCAATATACCAAAACAAGAAAAACCCTATCTAAAATAAACAGGGTTATCAAAAACGGTAGTAGTAGAATGTATCTCACACTACAAAGTTATACTATTTTTTTAAATATTCGACAAACGTCGCTCTTCAAATATCATTTCTTGGTTAAAATCAAACTCTTCTTGCATTAATTCGTACTCATCAAACTCAAAAGAATACGGATCATTATCTAAAATGCTTTCAATATATTCACAAATTAATTTCGTGTTTCTTTTGTTTAAATGCTTAGAACTTATTAACGCCCCATCTTCAGCGTATAAGTCGTATTTACTTAATTTAATTGTTACACCGTCTAATTCACCGTCTTTTAATATCCATTCAGGCGTGAATTGAAATTGCATCTCTTTACCTTTGCCGCAATCAATATCAAAATATCCTACGCCATTATTTACTTCAATGTTTTTTACTGTTGTGTTACGTTTTTTCATAGTGCTATCGTTTAATTATTTCTTCAAAATTAATATAACTTTTTAAATAAACAACACTTTTAGAAAAAAAATATAACAGTTGCTAAAAAATATTGAAACATCTTTTAGCTTTGTGTTATAAGCCATTTGAAGTGTCTTCAATATAACTTATCGGTGGAGAATCGAATGGTAAATCCTGATAATAGTTTTTGCCACATTTGCAGCAAGTCCATATATCAACTTTTCCATAAATACCATTTCGTTTCCAAAAGTGCATACAGAACAAACGGCTTATAACACTAAATAACCGCCATTTTTTACGGTAGCGTTTTATCCGAAGTTCATCATTAAAATTAAGTTGGTTGTATATCATAAGATTAGTTTTTAAAATTAAAAAACGAGCGGTTATTACTGAACGTTATAACCCCCCGTGACATAGTGCCGATCTAAGTGACAGGGGGTTGGCTTACCAGAGCCTTTGTAGTCAGGACAGGATTCGAACCTGTTTATTTTGGTAGGATATGTACACTTTCCGTTTGAAGTACCAATTGCATAACCAATCTGCCACCTGACTATAAAACCAAGGCGTGTTACATTACACCACTATCTCTAATGAGCCTGTGACAGTATTAACTGCCCATCTCCTTGGTCGTTAATCTTATCAAGTATCTCTTGAGGGGTATGATACTGCCCGTCAATGTATATCATTATTCTTACTAAGTAGTTCATTACATTCCTTTTTCATTTAGGTACTTCGCTAAACGCTGGATCGTTTTACTTGTTAAAGACTTGCCATTTAAAAACGTGTGAATATTACTTTGATGAAGTTTAGCATCTAAACAAAAAGCATTCAATGATAGTTCGTGTTTTTGTAGGTAGTCCCGTAACATTTTACGGGTTAACTCGTCGCTATTTGCTATTATTTTACTTGCTTTCATTTAGAAATCGTTTAAGAAGTCGGATATATCGTTTTTAGGCTGCGTTTCAGGCTGTTTAACGGCGTTTTGATTATCCCTTGGTAATTGTGCTTGTAAACCTATATAAGCTCCGTTGTCGCCTTGTTTTTTCCATCCAGCTAATTCGTACTTAATTCCGTTGATTGTTATACTACCTTTAAAATCAGGGTGTGAATCTTGTTTTTTAAATTTGTTGGTAGATAGACTACCGTAGTTTTTTTGTTCCATTTTATTTTATTATTTGTTAGTAAATCCATCTTAAAAACCTTCTTATTAACCCTAATTCTTGTTGTGGTTTTTCAACTATTTGTTTAGGTTGTTTTTTCAATACGTTTTTTTCTTGTTTTATTTTAGGTGGGTTGGTGTTTATCTCAATACCATTATTAACTTTATCAAATAAAGTAGGTTCTTTAACACTATTGTCTATAGTAATTTTTCTTTTTAATTTAGATTTATAATTTATTTCCCTCATATCATCTAAAAAAGTTAAAAATAATTTTGGGGTTATTGGTATTTTTTCATCCCATTTATACAAAAAAATACCTTCTTCATCATATTCTCTATATATAACATTTTTTTCAAATAACCAAGAAAATAATTTGCTATTAATTTTATTTTCTTTTGAAAAAATATAAGGCTTAGAAAATGTTTTATCATTAAATTGCTCTTTTAATTTATTACACGCAATAATATATTTATTGATTGTTTCTTTTCTTTCTAACCTTAGTTTACAACTTTTCTTTTCCATTTTTATTTTACTTTTACTTTTAACATTTTAATTACTAAAGAATCAGCATTTACAGTACCGCCTTCATCAGTTAGCGCAGTTAAAGCTTCTATTAATTGCTTTATTTCTTTTAGTTCTTTTTTTAAGTCTTGTATTTCTTGGTTCACTTCGGGGTTCATATTAATTAAGTTTAAAGATTATCAAATTGTTTTTGTAATTCATCTAACTCAACAGTTACCAACTCTATTTCTTTTTCAATAGATTCTCTTATCAAATCTAAATTTTTAAAATATACATCACATGGTGTATTAAAAGGTCCAACAGTATACTCTAAGTATACTTTATTTAAACCACAACCTTTAGCATGCTGTAACTTCCTTCTATATTCATAAAGCCTATCATACTGTTCTTTTAAATTTTTAGCTAAATTAAACACATCATTTTTCATATTAATTTAATTATTTCGTTATAATATTCGTTACATTCTTCTATTCGTGTTTTAATAGCTTCAATAACTTCATCGTCACGCTTTACTACGTGCGTTTTAACGCGCTTTTCCATAGGTATGTGTCCGAATGTATGCTTATCTTCTACAAACTCTCTTAAATCGTTGCTTTCACTAATTAGGTTTTGCTTCCAGTGTTCCCTTCTAATTTCGTCTTCTACTATTTGTAAAGGCGTATCAACTAAACAATAGCATAATAAAGCTTCTTGTTTGTCCGTTAGCCACATATAACCCTGAAGTTGGTAGTAATAATCTTTGTTATTTAGTTCGTTTTCTACTACCTTTTCAAAAAATGTAAACGCATCCCAAGAACTTTTAACGTCAATCAGTACATCCGTGTTTACATCAGGTTTACCAGTTACCCAGTCATTAAAAAATTGTTCTTCATTCTTGTAAATAAAGCCTACGTCTAAAACACTTTCAGTTAATTTAATCGCTTCGGGTTCTACTTCGTTTCCTTTGTCCGTGTATCTACTCCAGAACTCTTTATGTATTCCGTATTTCTCTTGAATTGCTAATTCTAAAATGTAGCTTTTAGTAGTTAGCGAAAGACGCTCCCCCTTTGTGCGGGGGTTCGTCATTATTTTGCCGATTTGTGAACAACGTACTTTCATAATAACAAGGCTTTTTCTTGTGCTTCGCTTAATTGAAATTTCTCTTTTAACTTTTCGATAGTAATTTTACCTTCGTTAATTGCTTTCAAAGCATCCGTAAACCTTTTATTATCCAAGCTTTCTTTTTTAGGTTTTTCCTGTTCGCCTGACGCGTCCGTATCTTTGTCGGTTACTAATCCTAAAATTGAACTTAAACAGTACCTACGAAAATACGTAACTCCAGAACCGAAACTTTGAAAGTCGTTCATTCCTTTTAATTGTACGTATGGAATTAAAGTATTTGAATCAATCATTTCACCGCTTTCAACGTGAAATAAAACCGTTTTAAGATAGTTTAATCCGTCTTGTGAATTAATTAACTGTGTAAATCCTAATCCGTGTTTTTGTAGTAATGGATTTACTTCGCTAAATATTTTAGGGAGATCACTATATGAGTACCCGTACCCTTGCGTTTCTTTGTGAATTACTTTCACTTCTTGCTGGAACGCTGCCAGACTTTTTAATAAATTTTTCATAATAACTTTGTTTAATTTTCTACAAATATAATGTAAATTTTTAATATAAGAATAGTTTTAAAAAAAATATTATCCTTTTTTTCTATTATCCGCATTTGTTTTATCAACCGTACATCCAACAACTTCAAAAAATTCACTGTATTTAAATGTTTTTAAATATTTTAAAGCATCTTTTTTTCTAAAAAAACTATAACCTACTAAAATTTCAATTTCATTATTAATTTTAATTCTTTGTTCGGTAACTGTATTTTGCCAAATATTAGCTCCTTTATGCTTAATTATATATATTCTCATTTTACAAAAATTTCTTTAAACCTTGTGCGCATCGTTCAATTGAATTTGCGCGCTCCTGAAGGCTTGTTATTTGTTCGATTATAGTTTGCTTACAATCGCTCGTAAAATATCCCTGTGAGTTAGCTATTAAAGGAATTAAGCCATTTGAACGTATGTAATTAACCATTTTACGTAAACGCGGACCAGTCATTTTAATTTTGTATCCGTTGTATTGTAAATACTGATTCATTCGTGTTACTATTAATTCGCTCTTAATCGGATTGTTTTTCTTGTACTGCCTAAATCCGTGAATTACTATATTTAATATTTCCATTTCTTCAGCTGTTAATTCGCTGGTGTGTTCTTCAAATCCCGTAATCATTTGTAAATGTTTTTAATGTTATTCTTTTCAGCATATCTAATTACAAAGTCTTGCGCATCTTCTAATCTTTGGCTTGAATAAAGATACTGCCTATTTCTACGAACGTAAAAATAATTATAAATGTAACCGTACTTGTTTTTTACCTTAGTTGGGTAAATCCATTTTAATTTAATTTCCATATTGTTTAATCTTTAATTTATACTTGTTAATTATTTCCTTTAATTCGTCTATTGTAAACTTCCGTGTTTTATTAGCTTCCAGCTCTAAAAGTGTTAATTGTTCAATTCCTATCTTGTTAATTAATTGCTTTCTGTATTCAATCAAATTACCACTTAAATAAGTATTACAGTGTTCGCATTGTAAATGCACGTTGCGTTCGTCAAAACGTACGTTCCAATGATTATTAGCATTGTAGAAGTGTCCAGCGTTTTCTTTTAACGGCTTTTTTTGGCACGATATACAAAGGTTGCCAGCATCTCGTAAACGAATGTATTTATTAAATACTTGCTGCGCTAATTTAATATAGTCTTGAACGGTCATTAAATCGGCTTTTAACTTCGCTTTTTTCTTTTGCCAGTTCTTTTGTTTTACATCGTTTATCCATTCAGTTACACAATTAGGGTCGAAGCAATTTTTTTGCAGCGTTGTAATTGGTTGGAATTGTTGACGGCAGTATTTACATTTTTTATTTTTCATAGTTCAACCGTTAGTTCTTCACCCGTAAGTGCAAAGTATAAATTTTGAAGCTGATGAACGTATTCAATATATTTATACCAATCGCCGTAATCATTCATGTAGAAATGACAATATACATCATCTTCTATATCAACATCAAATCCACCATTTTGATATAGACCTATATTATCATTATATTCAAATCCTAATTTCAATAACCACTCTGTTGTTATTTTAATAGGTATCAAACAAATTCCAACATAAAACCTACTCGTATTATCGTGTATTTTTACACTATTATTTGTTCTAATTTCAGACACTATAACGTGACCTTGTTTTCCGTTTAAATAGTTTCCTATTCTTAATTCATTTGTTTTCATATTTCACCGCTTATTAACATTTCTAAATGCTTATTCAAACTCTTATTCTCTTGTTTTAGCATTATGTTTTCAAGTTCTAATTCGTGGTTTCGTCTATTCGTAGCCATTAACATTTTGTCTACGTGGTTTAAGTATTGCACCGCTTCGCCTACTTCGGTTAGGCTTTTTTCCATTGATTCAATTAGGTCGGTACGGTGTTCGTGTTTTTCTTTTATGTTGTCTAAACTATATTTTATTTTCCAGTAAAGTACGTTTAAACCCGCTTTACGTTTTATCATTTCAAGCATATTTCTTAATTTAAAATGGCATAGTCATTTCGCCGTTCTTGTTTTCAATTGGTTTTAATTCTTCAAATGCGCCTTGCTTCATTCGTTCGCTAAACGAAAGTAATTCTTTTCCGTTTACAATATCAGGATTACGTACAGGAAAACTATTTGATTTTACGCTTTTAGGTCGGTGTTTTTGTAGCGGGTCAACGTTACCAATTACAAACCCTAAACCCGAATTAAAATTACACATTACTGGTTCGTTTAATCCAGTGTGTTTACCGACTGTTTCAACGTCTTTTATTTTTTCTACGTTGATCCAAGTTGAATATTTCATTATAGGGTCTTTTACTAAACGATGAATTACAAAGAAATCGTCGCAACGGTTACTAAATGCTTTACCACCTTCAATATGGTCTTTTAACGGTGCTTTTAAGTTACCCTTCCATTCGCCTTCCGTGTAAATATTTGCACCCCTACCGCTTTCAGTATTCGGGTGCGTGTTTATGTACAAAGTCATTCCCGTAAAATTAACCATTTGACGCGCTTTATTCATGAATTCATAGTTACCTTCATACGTCATTTGCCTATCTAAACCCGTGAACGGGTCAATTAAACCTACTTTGCAATTACTATCTTCAAATATCTTTAACAATTCTTCAGGCTTGTATAGTTTTGAGTTGTCTACAAATTGAAAGTATTGTTCTAAATAAGTTGAATAAGTCATTATTTCTTCTTCAGTAAGTGTTTTAAATTGTTGACCTGAATACATTTGAATTAAATCACGTAATATTTGACCTTTTTGATTTTCACCACTCCAGATACAAAACGTTAATTCGTGTTTTAGTGCCAAATTTAAAAAGTACCAATTTATCCAATACGTTTTACCTACGTTGTCGTGTCCTAAAATGATATTTAGTTGTTTAGGTTTGAATCTTAAATAATTGTCTAAATCGCATCCTATTTCTAAACCTTGTTTTATTTTACCATTACGATAGTTCAATAAATAGTCTATTGAGTCTCCAGCTGTTTTTAACATAATCCTTGTGCTTTAGCGATATAATATTCGGGCGGGTTCGGGTCGTTGTCTTGGTCGTATTGTTTAGGGTTTCTATTGTACCAAGTTCGCAAGCGTTGTTCTATACCGAATGTTTTTTCTTTTTCAAATCTAAGCTTTTTATCTTTAACCCCGTGTTCAGTCCAGTAATCGTAAAATTCTCGTAGCATTTTTTTAGGATACTCATTTACAAACAAAGAAAGCGAAGCGTAAAACTTGCTTTTACGTTCTTCTATACTATCTATTTCTTTATCTATTACTCTATCTTTATCTCTATCGGCATTTTTGGTATCCGTTGGTATGCGTTCGGATGCGGTCGCATTCCATCGCTTTAATGCGTTTTCTTTATTCTTTACTCGAATACCTTCGTATTTCTGTAAATCACGTTTTAAACTTTGTTTAATAGGCTCGAATGCTATTTCCGTAATTATATCTTCAGGAATAGGATCTTGGTCATTTACATACTTTAAAATATGCTTAAACAATTTACCAGCTTGTTCATCCGTTAACTTTTCAACGGTGTGAATAACATCACAATATAAAATAAATCCTTTTTTGTCTTTTGCCATTTTTGTATAAAATAAAAAAGCCTCTTAAAATCCTGCGCGTCTGACTTCGCATTCATTTAAAAGGCTAATAACTTCTTTTCGGTTATATAGTGTCAGACGTAACCGTTCACAAATATAGTAATTATTTTTTAATTACCAACTATCTACATTCGTAACACAAAAATTTTCACCTACATTTCCTTCAAACCATACCGAGTAATCAAAACACCAAGTCTTAGAATTACCCGAACACGAATTCCTAACCGTCAACGTATAACACGTATTGTTATTTGCATCTAAAATTATCTCATCATTTGTAATAGTTCCGCAATTACATTCTTTTGAGCAGCTGGTTAAACTTAAACAAGCTAATCCGATAAATAATACTTTTTTCATTTTACTTTTATTTTATAATTACTGTTGGTATTGCAGAATTAATTTCAAATATTTCGCCTATTTCTAATAATCCATTTGAATAAAACGCTCTGTAATACGTTAAATTTGTTTGTTGATCGTGGATTCTTTCTACTTCAGTTAAATAATATACTTTCATAATTAATCGTTTTCTAAATTTATTCTTTCTATTGTTACTTTTAAATTACTTTTCCAGCTGCGCATTAAGTATTTATATCTTACACACTTTGAAGATAGTTTAAACCGCGTTAAATTACGTCTTACTTTCATTTTACGCCACGTCTTAAACCTTCAATAAATTGATGCCTTGTTACTACGCTTAACTTGTTTTTAAAGTCAAAAAATTTAAACACGCTACCTTCATATCCAAAATCTATTTTCTTAGCCTTAGATTGAATAGTAAAGAAATAGTTTATTTCGTCTTTTTCTATTTCAAATGTTTTGATTCCCTGGTTTCTAAATACTAAAGAGTAAATTGTGCCTCCAAACTCTTCCGCTTTTATAATAGCAAAAGGCGTACGCGTTAAATACAATTCTTTTAAAGTTACTTCTGTTTTCATTTTTCGTTTATTTTATTATAAATAGATCCAATTACTATTGCTATAAAACCAACCGCAGCCAGTAATAAAGCCATTTTTGCTTCTTCTGCCATTCTATTCTGATTTAAAGGTTAATTATTCCACCATATTCCAAGCATAAACCCAACACAAGCACTCATTATACTTATTAATACTATTTCCATTCTATTCTGATTTAAAGGTTATTTTACTAACTGATATACCAATAGCCCATTTTAACCATGCTAAACACACCATTGTTGTTGTTACAGATGTGGTTTCATTTGATTTACTACCAGTTCTTAATTTTATTGATGGGATGATATCTATATCATCATTCACCCACTTACCTACAATTTTATGTAGTTTAAATTTAATGTTTCTCATTCTATTCTGATTTAAAGGTTAATTATTTCATCTACTGAAAGTAAATCACATATGTCTTCAATATGATTTTCTAAATCTATACCAATCTGTTCATAATCACAAAATCTATGATAACAATCTCCATTTTCCCAATGTTGAAAACATTCTTTTTCTTCTCCATTGTCAATAAATAAACCGCATCCTGTACATTTATCACATACACTTTCTTCAGGAAATTCATCATCAGTTAAATGTCTATTTTGCCATCCTTGAGAATAAACATTGTATATTTTTTCCAAAACAGATTTTGTTTTCTCTATAAATTCTTTTTGATTCATTCTGCGTAGTTTTTGCGGTTCAATTTTAAATAAATCTTCCATTCTATTCTGATTTAAAGGTTAATTGTTTCATTTTTATTTCATATTCTTTACCATCTCTAAAGCCTTTTAAATATTCTTTGGCTTCTTGTGTTTTCTCCATTCCTTCGGCTATCTTAACTATATCTTCAGGAACTCCATAATGGAAATATCCATTGTCATGTAATTCCTGTACTAACCACTCTACTGCTGTTTTCATTCTATTCTGATTTAAAGGTTTGTTTTTTAGTTTTGGCTAAATAGTAAAGCTCTGCGTATTCTTGCATTGCTATCAATGCTTGTGACCTATCAATGATACCATCATAATCAGTATACTTGTTTAATATTTCTTCTTTTGAGCCAAGTAATATTATTTCTTTTTGTTCCTCATTCATTCTATTCTGATTTAAATTTTACTTTTAATTACTAATTTCAATTCTCCATTAATATCAGATTCTACTTCTTCATGAATTTTATCCACGTACTTTTGGCTAAATTCTACTTCGTGCCATTTATCTTCCGTTAGAATGCTTTTCTTTTGATTGTGGTGCGTTTCTACTCCCGAGCTAATTAACGCGCTTAAATCGCTTAAAATAGATATTAAATCACCTTTCTCTGTCCATTCGAACGTAACTGTAACTTGTTTTGTTCGTTTTTGCTTAATTTGCCAGTTCATTTTGTGTAATTTATTATAGCGTCTAAATAATCATTGTATAGCTTTTCGTTGAACGAACCGCCTTTATCTTCAGGACAAATTTTAGTTACCCATTTGCGCTTTAAATAAGCTACGTTAGGACGGTGTGGGAAATACGTGTTAACCACGTTTTTAATTTTTGACTTCATCTCTTTTAGTTTTAGAAATTAATACTAAAGATAAACATAATACGCCAGCACCTAATAATAACCAGTTTTCGTAACTGTAACCAATTACTATTAAAGCTAAATTAATAAAGATTCCTGTTTGTTTTTTCATAATGTTTGTTTTTAATTGTTTTCTTTTATATCAACTTTAATAACTTCAATAACCCATGTTAAAGGATAATACGCTAAAAGTTCACCCCCTAAAGTCATGTGCCTAACTAAAATTCCATCTTCACGCTTAATTACAATAGCATCATTAAATTTAATTTTATAAGATGACAAATCCGGTTTTGTAATTCTTAATGTAACGCAATAATCTTTCATAATTTAATAATTTTTAAAAATGTTTTAGCCTCTTTTTCAAAATCCCAGTCGTAATTTGTAATTAATCCTTTTTCGTTTAAATATATTTGAAAACCTATTATTTTATTTAATTGACCCTCATAACATAAATGAGTTAGGCTTGGATGTTTTTGTTTACTGGTGTAAAGTATTGATTTTTCGCATTCTTTACATTTCCAAAAATGAGTAGTAAACCCCATAATTAATAAGTTAAATGAATTAAACCATATACATTCTTGCAAATTTGATTTTTAGCCTTTACGCTTCTTTCAGTTTGTTGAGCTATCATTTCTTCGATTAACTTTTGTTCTTCGTTAATAGCTTGTTTAACCGCCTCTATTGCATCAACTCCGTTAATTATTAAGTTAATTGCTCTTTCTTCTACTGATTTACTAATGTTTATCATATCCTTTGTTTTTAATTATAGACCAAAATTAATATAAAAATTTAATATAACAAACTTTTTAGTATTTTTTTTTTAATATTTTTTTTTGAGCATAAAAAAACCCCTACCGTTGTAGAGGTTTTTCAATCATAAATTAAACAAAGCATCGTATGAAATGCGTACAAATATAAAAAATTATTTTCCTACTTTGAAACGTCTTAAAATAAATTTTACTATTCTTTTAGCAATTGCTTTCCAAAGAACCCCTTTGGCATCGACTTTCACCTCCACGCCCTCGGGGGTTTTCTTCACGTGAATATCTATATTTTTACCGTCTAAATTAAACTCTTTGTTTATTTCGTCACGTACTACCTGAATGTCTAAGTTCTTTGTGTCAATGTCTAACTTTACGTTTGTACCGTCTTTTTCTAAATTTAGATCGAAGTTATCCGTATCTATTTTAACTGTTTTTTTCTTTGCCATAATTATTTATTTAGTCCAACGTGCTTTAGTAAGGCGAATGTCATAATGTATCCAAGTCTTATATATTCCTAAACCGCCTTGTTTCATTTTGCCAGCCGATATTAACTTTTCAATTATTGCCGCTACTTGTTTAGGCGTGTAACCTTCAATTTTTAAATCAGCAGCTTGTCCCGTAATGTGTCGCGATTGAGTAGCACCGCCTATTTTCTTATTAAATTCCGCGTTTCTGTACCCGCTTGTAATCTTAATAGGCTTCTTTACCTCATCACGTAAAACTTGTAAGTTCTTTGCAAGTTCTTGAATGTTACGTAAAATAGTTTCAGTAAGCGGAAAATTGTGCTTATTAAACTCGTTTAAATTAAAATTATTAGTTAGCTTCATAAATTATTTTTTCGCTAATTTACGGCTTTTATTTTCAAGTACCGCAAC
>Ga0105098_10000138_pt1 | contig 22198 bp, 25 predicted proteins | sample PPLLak21cMay2015_FD_79137 | JGI IMG/M metagenome (GOLD analysis project Ga0105098, IMG submission 79137) | Freshwater sediment microbial communities from Prairie Pothole Lake near Jamestown, North Dakota, USA - PPLs Lake P7 Core (1) Depth... | ecosystem: Environmental > Aquatic > Freshwater >... | reverse complement strand
GTGTTGAGGGTGTGGACAGCCTTAATGTGATTTTCTCCCCTTTTCTTTTCATCTTCCAGCTTCTCACCGGGGGGAAAGGGATAGGGGATCAGGGAATCAATGTCCGCTTCGACGCCGTCCTTGTGGCGATGCAGGATCTTCCAGTGCAGGCGCTGCTCAGCGGTCATGTTTTCAGTGGGATTGGATGCGGCGGCTTGCTCGCTGGGTGTGATCGTTTCATAGTATTCGATATATCTTTGCAAAGCGTCGGCGCGGCGGTTGAAGATCAGATCCTCGGCGAGGTCTTTTTCCTCCTGCGGGATGTCCGGATAGGCAGTGATGTGGGCAGGGTTGACGATCGCCATATCCAGCCCAGCCTGCATGCAGTGGTAAAGCATGACCGAATTCAGGACGGGGCGAGCGTGCGGCGCGAAACCAAACGATAAGTTGCTCACGCCGAGCGAAGCCATGACCCCGGGCAGGTTCTGTTTGATGAGCCGGATCCCTTCGATGGTCTCGATGGCCGAGTTGGCGAACTCTTCATCACCGGTTGCCAGCGTAAATGTCAGCGTGTCATAGACCAGGTCCTGCGGCTTGAGACCGTGGTCGTCCACGGCGATGTCGTAGATGCGTTGGCGACCTCGAGCTTTTTCTCGCGGGTCTTTGCCATGCCGCCTTCGTCGATCGTCAGCACGATGACCGCGGCGTTGTGTTCTTTTGCGAGTTTGAAAATCTTGTCGGCTTTTTCACGCCCCGATTCAAGGTGCGTGGAATTGATCAAACATCGTCCGGGCGCGGTCTTGAGCGCGACTTCGAGCACGTCCAGCTCGGTCGTGTCGATCACGAGCGGAACATCCACACCCATCTCGAGTTTCTTGACGACATTACGCATCAGCTCCACTTCGTCGGGGCGTTCGGTGACGGCGCAGGAAATGTCGAGGGCGTGCGCGCCGAACTCAACCTGTTCACGGGCGATCTCCAAAATTGAGTCGTAGTCCTCTTCGAGCAGCAGCCGCTTGAACTTGCGCGAGCCCTGCGCGTTAAGTCGCTCGCCGAGCAGGGTTGGCGGCGGATCCTGCCGCATGGAGATGGCCGACATGGCGGAGGCCAGCTGAGGCGTCGCGCGACTCGGGCGGTCAGGATGAGGATGCGTGTTCAGTTTATCCACTAACAGTTTCAAGTGCTCGGGAGTCGTCCCGCAGCAGCCGCCCACGATCGAGATGTTGTGCTTCGTCACGAATTCATACATATCCCTCGCGAACGGCTCCGGCTCAAGCGGATAGACCGCTTGTCCATCCACATTGAGCGGCAGCCCCGCGTTCGGGATGCACGAAACGGGCAGCGTAGCCGTTTCGCCAAGGACGCGGATCGGCTCGCGCATATGCTCGGGTCCCGTGGAGCAATTGAGACCAATGACGTCGATGCCCATGCCTTCGAGGATGGCGAGGGCGGCGTTGACGTCGGTGCCGAGCAGCATGCGCCCGGTCGTGTCCAGCGTGACCTGCGCCTGGATCGGCAAATAGATTTGAGTCTCATCGAAGGCTTTGTGAATACCGCGGATCGCGGCTTTGACCTCCAGGATGTCCTGCGAGGTCTCGATCAGCAGCAGGTCCACGCCGCCGCGGATCAGGCCGACTGCCTGCTCGCGGAAGACCTCGGCGAGGTCGTCGAAGGTGACATCCGAAAGCTGCGGGTCATTCGCAGAGGGGAGCTTGCCGGAGGGGCCGATGGAGCCCGCGACGAAACGATTTTGGATTTGCGATTTGCGATTTGCGACTTGCGAATATTCATCTGCGAGTCGCCTTGCTAATCGTGCCGCGGTCTCATTAATCTCGATGACCCGGTCCTGAAGACCGTATTCCGCCATCGTGATGCGGTTGGAACGGAAGGTGTTCGTCTCGATCGCGTCCACGCCGACCTCGAGGAACGAGCGGTGGACTTTTTCCACGGCTTCAGGATACGAGATGACGAGGAAGTCATTGCAGCCGTTGTATTGCTCGCCGCCGAAATGTTCGGCAGTCAGGTCCTGGACCTGCAGGCTGGTGCCCATCGCCCCGTCGAAGACAATGACTTTCTGTTCGAGAGCGTCTAAATATTTTCTGTTGGTGTATTTTCGATTCATTGTTCTCCTAGCTATAAAAATCTTGACAGTACAATTTGATTATGCTATTATTCCTATTGCATAATACCGTAGGGACATTAGCGAGTTTATATGACAACGAATGACATTAGCGATCTGCTAACCAAATGGGAAGAGACCTATAAAAAAGGTTTGTTGTCATTTTGGATTCTCCTGCTCTTATACGAGCGGCCTTCCTATCCTTATGAGATGAGTGCCGAGGTGACGAAGATCAGCCAGGGCACGATCTCCGTGGATGATAACAGCATCTATCGTGCCCTCAATCGTTTTGAGTCCGCGGGCATCGTCAAAAGTGAGCTTCAGCAATCCAGCACGGGCCCGCAGCGCAGGTATTACAGTCTTACAAATAGGGGTAAAAATCTGCTGGCTGAATTTATTCAACGTAACATTCAAGTTTTTGAGGCTCCTTCTGTAGCTGAACGTATTACTGCTGTTCTACAAAATTCCGGTCAAGCCAAATAGAGAGGAATTATGGACACCGAACAACTCGAAAAACAACTTCCCATTTGGAATAAGCTCATGTACATGGGATTGGGTGCTGCGATTACATTGGTTGTCGCCAGTCCCAATGACTTTTCTTATGTAAGCATGATCTGGTTTTTGATCCAGATTGCAGTGACACCGCCTGGCTTTTTCCTGCTGTTCGGCAAACGCTGGAAGGTATTGCCGCTTTCGAGAGAAAGGATCAACACAGCTTTTGGATATTTGCTTGCCAGTTGGCTCGCGCTGTTTGTGCCCTTGACCATGGGCGGGGGTGACGACACCTATAATCTCGCTCTTATTCTCTACACGGCCTTCCTTGGATTTCTGTACTGGCGGGTCCGAAAGAAGTTTTCTGATTCAGAAGAGATGTTCCCGTAGGAAATTCTCATTCAGACATCCAACGGTTGCGCGTCTTCCAGCGCAGACTTTGCCCATACGATCACATCCTCACAATACACTTCCGCATTTTCCGTGCGGACATCCAGGATGGTTTTCGTCCACGCGGTTTTGTTGATGACAGGCTTGCCATCTTTCGATTTGAATTTAAAGGTGCGCTTGCCGCTGTCGACCGTATCCTTGATCTGCCCGCGGATCGTCGCAGGTGACTTGTTTTCCACAAGGAACTGCCTCAAAAGGTCGCGTTCATACATCCAGCCAGCGCGTGTCATTTTGCTGGAGTGTTGAAGCATGTACGTCGCGACGGTCAGGTGGTGGACCGCGCCGTAGCCGGCGTCCGTAAACTCGAGCACGAGAAATTCATCGAAGCGGGTTTTGCACAAATCATCAACCGCGCCGCATTCAGGACAGTTCATCATGCTCCACTTGAAACATTACACTTTCACATATCAAAACAATTACCGCTTGTCTCATAAATAAGTAAACTTTTTTGACTGCTTTGTAGGCTAGAATCAAATCGTGCAGTTTACTAAATTATGCGGTACTCTGTAAATGTGTTTCGGCAGGGCCGCACGGTCTGCCTCGGTCATCCTGCCATTAATTGCCTGGACAGCTTGTCGTGCAGATCGTCCAGATCGGCATATTCAATCGTCACAGCTGCACAGCCGTGCATGGAACTGGAGACGCGCTCGCATGGTTGGTGACAGAGCCAGATGGGGATATCCCATGCAAAGGCCATGCCTGCTTCGATCAGTCCGCCGCGCAAATCAGAGTGGTTGAGGAGGATGACCAGCTCCATGTCCCGGAGGTGCTCGCGCACGAAAGACATGAAGTCTTTCGGGTCATTCAGCTTGCGCCGGGCGATTTCATCAGTGGCTACAAAAGGCTGGTGCCCGGCCGATTTAACGGTGGCAGACAACAGGTCCGCGGCCTGGCGCAGGCTTTCATCTTCACGGGGGACTTTCATACCAATGAAAACTCTCATTTCTTTTCTGCGCCTTTATGAATGGACGGGGTTCCTTCATTCCAGAGGACTCTTTGTATGATGCCGCTGATCTTCCAGCCGGATTCCTGTTTTGTGAGTTGAAACTCATAGACGCAGTGTGAGGTAAATTCCTCCGTCTCTGATTTTCGCCAGACGATCATGGACGCGCGGCAGGTGGCGCGGTCGGCATCGGGCAGCTCGATCTCGTAATTGCTGACCAGGTGATGTAACTTGAGATGGTCCAGTGTCTCGCGCCGCGCCGCGACGTAAGCGCCGGCTCTGACAGTCTGCGGCGGTGTTCCGTGCAGATCGCCGTAATCGGTGTAAAGCGATTCGGTGAAGCAGGTTTCGAGTCCCTTCCAGTCCTTGACATCAAAGCTGTTGCTGAAGCGTGCGATCACTTCCTGGATTTTCAGTCTCTCCTCGACACTCATGGGTACTCCTATTTGACATCGGCTGGCAGGGTTGCTCGGCCTGTTTTTGTCATTCTACCTTCGGCAATCATCCTGCGGGCGCGTTCCTTGTTTGTGTTCGTCCAGTTGGATTTCGGCCGGCGCGGCGAGAAGCGGATGGCATAGCGCTCTGTATCCATGCCCTTTTCGAAGCCGTCGATCCAGCCGAAGCAGATGGCTTCCTCCACCGCCTCCACATAATGGAGGGAGGGTTTTTTTGTGGCTTTCTTGTACTGGACCAGCCAGATCTCTTTTTTGTTCTGGTGGTTCTCGATCAGCCAGTTGCGAAATTCCTCGCGGTCTGTCACATAAAGTGTTTCGCCGATTTCCATAGTGTCCTCATGCCGTTGCGACTGCGTAGCGCCTTTGGCGTCACGACCGAAGCAACCTTCCTCCAACAATGAAAACAAAAAACCTCTCGCAATGAGAGGCGACGCGCAAGTGCAGGTCATCTCTCATCTCCCAGATGTAAGGCGACATTCAGTCGTCCCTACGGTCTGCCGAAATTGGCACCGTTTCCAGCGGTTAGCTTTGAGCAATTAGCTGTTCGTTGCTAATCACTGATCGCTAAAAGCTACTCGGTTGCCGAAGCGTCACAGGGTCGGTCCCTCAGCTTCTCTGGATGAGCAAATCCGTAAATTGTTTAAGTCTTATATCATGATGGGGGAGTGATGTCAAATGAATATTCGCTTGAGATCCACCTGCTTTCGATGTAGACTCACGACTAAGGAAAAAAACTTAATCGTCATGAAAAAGTCGAGCAATTCGTTCCTTTGCGGAGATCAAGCTTCTGGCCGATTCCCGCCGCATGGATATCCTGCGCATCCTGACGGCTTCCCCGACTACAGGCGTTCCTGCAGGAACTGCCGCAAAGCCAATGATATAATTTCTCAAAATTTGCGGAGGGTTGCATGCTGAAGATCGAGATCGTCTACTGCGCGGTCTGACATTACACCGGCCGGGCCGTGAGCCTGGCGGAAGAGCTGCTCAGGAACTATGAGCACTTGATCGAGAACGTTGTGCTTGTGCCATCGGATGGCGGCAGGTTCGAAGTGACCGCGAATGGGCAGTTGTTGTACTCCAAGCTGGCCGCACACCGACATGCAGAACCCGGCGAAGTGCTGGGGCTGGTACGGAAGCTGGTTGGTGAATGATAACCCGCTGGTTGAGCGCAAGCAGTCGAAACCAGCGGGTAACATACAAACAAGATATTGCTTGAAGACTTTGTGGTTTCGATACGCCCTTCGCAACGAACGCTCAGGGCTACTCAACCACCGATTAATGAGGATAACAACGAATGGCAAAAAAAGGACGTGTGTTTTCAGGGGCTCGACCGACAGGTCGCCAACATCTGGGGAACTATCTGGGTGCAATCCAGAACTATGTTGCCTTGCAGGACGACTATGATTGTGTTTATTGTGTCGTCGATGTCCATGCTCTGACAACGGTGGAGACCACCGAGGACCTGAGGCAGAATACAACGGAGATGGTGCTCGATTGGCTGGCAGCCGGAATCCGCCCGGAAGAGAGCATCGTGTTCGTGCAGTCGCATGTACCGCAGGTGATGGAATTGCATACTTACCTTTCCATGGTGACTCCCTTCGGAAAATTGACCGACCTGCCGACCTTCAAAGACAAGGTGCGGCAGCAGCCTGAGAACGTGAACTATGGATTGCTTGGTTACCCTGTCCTGATGAGTGCCGATATTTTGCTTTATAAATCAGATGTTGTACCCGTGGGCATCGACCAGGCTCCACATCTTGAATTTGCCCGCGAGATCGTGCGCTCGTTCAACTATCGCTATAACACAAAGGCCTTGATCGAGCCGCAGGCCAAGCACACCGAGATCAAGAAAGTTCTTGGCATCGCTGGCCCCGAGAAGATGAGCAAGAGCTTGAATAACCACATCGAGATCGCCGCTACGCCCGAAGAGACAACCGCCCGCGTCCGCGAAATGGTCACGGATCCCGCGCGCATGAAGCGCACCGATCCCGGCAACCCGGATATCTGCAATGTGTACACCATGCACAAAGTCTTTTCACCGCCAGCGGATGTTGAGATGGTCAACGTCGAGTGCCGGCGGGCGGGCATCGGTTGCGTGGACTGCAAGAAACTGCTTGCCAAAAACATGAACGCCCACCTTGAGCCGTTCCGCACCCGGCGTGCGGAGTTTGCCTCCAAACCGGGCTATGTGCGGGACGTGTTGAAAGACGGCGCGCGGCGCGCCTGCATCATTGCCGAGAAAACGATGGAAGAAGTGAGGGAAGCCATCCAGTTGCCGTAAAAAATGGGAATTGGTAAATTGGGATTTGGTAGCCCGATCTCTGAAACCCTTTCAATTCCCGACTCCTGATTCCCGAAAATTATGCGTGCTCTCATCCAGCGAGTCTCCCAGGCCAGCGTGACGGTCGAAGCCAAGGTCATTTCCCAAATTGGGAAGGGCCTTGTCGTTTTACTGGGCATCGGTCACGGGGATGGGGAGGCGCAGGTCACATTTCTGGCCGAGAAGGTTGCCAACCTGCGCATCTTCGAAGATGAACAGGGCAAGACGAATCTTTCGGTCCTGGACGTGAAAGGGGAAGCGATTGTCGTATCGCAGTTCACACTCTATGCGGACTCGCGCAAAGGACGCCGGCCCTCGTTTACGGACGCGGCCCTGCCCGATGCCGCGGAACCGCTGGTGGATCGATTCGTCGAACGACTGCGCGGGCATGGCGTCCCGACACAAACCGGTCAATTTGGCGCGCACATGCAGGTGGAAATCCATAACGATGGCCCGGTGACGATCTGGCTGGAAAAATGACCCGCCAGCCCACCCCTCTGCAAAGAATCATCCATCGTTTCGTCATGCTGCGTCCCGTCACGGCATTTTTCGCGCCCTGGGTTCATTGGGTAGACAAAGCCGTACTCAAACTCACCCGGGGCAAATATACGATCTCTGAAATGATCGGCTGGGATATTATCCAGCTGACGACGACGGGGGCAAAAACCGGCCAACCGCGCACTATGCCACTCATCGGATTGTTCGACGGCGAAAAGATCGCCCTGATCGCCTCCAGTTTTGGACGCAAGCAGAATCCCGCCTGGTATTACAACTTGAAAGCGCACCCCGAATGTGAAGTGCAATCGAGTAAAAGGACGGGAACTTACATTGCCCGCGAGACAGATGGCGATGAATACAGAAAATACTGGCAGATGGGTGTTTCGTACTACGAGGGATATGAGAAGTACAAGGAACGTGCCGGCCGGAAGATCCCTGTCATGGTGTTGGAGCCGAAGGAATAAAGTTGAATCCCCACAAGGCCGCGTCCACTTGCACAGCCATTGCCCCGGCCGACAGCATCGCCTCGGCGTTTTCCTTTGACCAGACTCCGCCCGCGCCGATGACCGGCAATCCAATTTTGGCAGCAGAATAGACCGTTTGGAGGGCGCGCGGGAAAAGGGAGGGACCGTAGAGGCGACCGGTGATAATCCCCTTTCCCCCTGTCCCCTCCCCCCTGGACAAAGCCCCGCGCGGCGCGGAGATGCTGATCGCCTGCGCGCCTCCCTGGATCAAGCGCGGACCGAGAGACAAGACCTGCTCGACCAGCAGGGAAAAGATCAACGGCAATTCACCCTGGCACATCTCAAGTGTCAGCAACAGAATATCGTCTGCCAGCAGGGGCGCGAAGCCCAGCTCGGCTGCCATCACGTTCTCCTGCATTTCCAGGGACCGCACCATGCGCTGCGTCTCTTCGGGGCGGTCTGCCATGAGATGGATAATGATCGGCAGATCGGACTTATCCCAGCGCGCCGTATATCGTTTGACCCCTGCCCTGAACCCGGGATTCGGCAAGCCGGTGTGGAGCAGGAATCCGCCCGGGTATTCGGTCACGTCCGGTTGCGCGGCAGGCTGCCGCGGCCGCAGCGAGAGCGGATTCGTCACGAACGCGCCGAACGTTTCCCAGGGGACTTCTATGCGCGAGTCCGGTGTAAACCCCAGCGATCCCGCCGCGTTCATGAAGGGTTTGCTGAAATACAGATCACGTTTCATAATGTTGTGCAGGTCGGGATGCGCGAAGCGTCCCGACCTACTTCATTGTATCAACAATGTAAATATCCGAGCCGCTGTAGAGTGAAATGGATGAACCGTCAGGCGACCATTCCGCGCCTTTGGCATCCGGCAGGGATGCGGTCAGCGGCTGCAGATTTTCCAAACCCGGATAATCCACCTGCCAGAGGCTGCCGTTCCTGGCGATCAGGGCGATCTTTTTCCCGTCCGGGCTCCAGGCAAGGCTGGCATTGTCAAAATAATCCGCTGATCCTCCCAGGTCGAAGGACAGTTGGCGAAACGACATATCCGAGAGATCCAGGAACACCAGGCTGCTTTCATCGTTGGCAGGATAGATCAGGACCTCGCCGTCCTCCTGCCACCAGTGAGTCCATTCGAGTGAGGGCTGGATCGGAAACGGCTTGATTTCGTTCTTTGTGAGCGAAAGGATGGAGTAGTGCCGCGTGTCAGTGGGATTGTCATAGCGATACAGCCATACATATTGGCTGTCGGTCGACCAGTCCATATTGACGGTAGAGAGGTCCGGGTAAAAACGGGATTCGTAGGTGAATAGATTGATCAAATAACTTCCCTCATAACCGGTCATCCAAAGTTGGCTCCCATCAGGGGAGACATCAGTTTCCCAGGCGCTCCATTCATCCGAAATCCCTGCCAGCTTGCGTACATCGTAGAAGAGCTTTGTCGCAGGCTCGAACATCGGGAGATAGCGGATATCTCCATCATCGACCATACTCCACTCCGCCAGGAAATAGGTATCGTTCCGTATCCATTCCCCTCTGTGGAACCACAGTCCGTCAGGATCAAGATGGGTGCCATCTGCGAATTGGAAGTCAGATCTTTCAAAGCGATGACTAACTCCCGTTGTGAGATCCGCATAAAAATAGCAGCAGCGATAGGCGCGCTTTTCATCCGAAGTCCAGAACAGGCCGGTCAGATCAAATTGGTTGTAGTCTTCCAGGCTCCAGTCTAACGTGATGCGCCTGTCCGTCCGCAAATCAAGCAGTGTATCCTGTTCCAATAGGATTTTTGTCCCGCTGGGGGAAATATCGATGATGCTGCCCGGGTAACTTGCCAGTTTGTGTCCATCATAGGTATAGGTGGAAACGAAGAACGTGTCACCCTGCTTTTCCTCATGGATCAGGATGCCAAGCTCTGGTGCGGAGTAGACTTTATGGCAGGTCCCGTAGTTCTCTGTCTGCACCGGCGGCAGCCAGACGGCGCCGGTCTCCAGGTTTATGACCACGGGCTGAGGAACAAGGTTGTAGCGGCCCCAGCCGTCACTGCCAGGCTTCTGGCCCGTTACCGGGTAAAGCAGCAGATGGCTGGGATCCAGCCAGGAGTGCCCGGGACAATAATACGGGTACATGGTATTGCCAAAACCAAATTCCCAGCCTGCAATTTTCCGGACGGTATGCCCGTTCGGGCCTTCCAGCGCCTGGATGGAAAACGCCCGGCTCAATCGATCAGGTACCCGTGTCGGATCGATGGTGGGAATCAGAGTTGGTGGAACATATTCTGGGATAGGGGTGTGTACACGGTGAGCCAGCGTCGGATCGATGGTTGGCATCACGATTGGTGGAATATATTCTGGAGTAGTGGTGATCGCGGCTGGGCGAGAGGTGATCGTTGGCAGCAGGGTTGCCCCAGGCGCTGACGTAACCTGTGAAGTTTCCCCGCACGCGGATAATAGCAAATACAAAATGACAAAAACACCTGCCTGGAAAAGACGTTTCATATTGACCCGCTTTCTTTGATGAATGTTATTAAGTTGCTGTCGCAAACTGATTACAGGCGGTCAGCTCGGTACATTGTCAGCAATGGTGTCCATTGTTTGTTACAGATTCTAAAACCCCGCGACTGCAAATATTGTTCCATGCGATTAATGCCGAAATCCGAATCCGGGTGCCCCCAGCGGAAGAAGAAATCGAACAGCTTGAGATCCATGCCGCGCGGCTCTTCGACGAAGAAACTGCCGCCGGGCCTCAGCACGCGCCGGATCTCATCGATCACCTTGCGCCATTCAGGGATGTGGTGGAGCACGCCAAAGATGATAACTACGTCTTTGCTTGCCTCCGCAAATTGACTCAAGTCTGCCGCGTCCTGCACGAGGAACTGATATCGCGGATAACGCCGGCGGGCTTTTTCGATTTGCTCTTCCATCACGTCCAGGCCGACGTAACTGCGCGGCGAACCCTGATTCAGCAGATACGCCCCGTGACCGTTCCCGCAGCCAATTTCCAGGACATCCTTGTCGCGCACATCCAGTCCCATGCGTTGAAAAATTGGAAGTTCAAAATACCTTTGTCCCCATCTGCGCATCCGTGAATCCATTGCACGGAATTCAACATCGGAAAGTTTCATGGCAAAATTTTACCCCTCTTCATTTGTGAGGAGGGGTAATTTGTTCTGAAAAACAAGCCACAGAGCGCACTGAGATCGTTGAGATTTTCCCTTGGTTTTTCTCAGAGAACTTCGCGAAGCACACTCGAAGGGTGCAGTGGTCTCTGTGGCTGCTGCATGATTCACGCCGTAACAGTCAGACCCATTGCCTGCAGCATCTCTTCGTTGGTGTCGAACTTGAAGTCCTCCACTCCCCGCTTCTGCGCTTCGGCAAGCTCCAGAGCTTCCAGCTTCCGGATGTCATCTTCTGTCACAACCGGTTTGTTCAGGCTCTTGAACTTCTCAGTCAGCGCTTTCAGATTTGGTTCGACCGGCTGTTTGGTTTGGAGATAGCCCCAGACCGCTTTCGAGGCGTTCGTGCCATCCTTGCGGGCGTAGCCGACAAGTCCCGTGCTTGCCTGACGAGACCAGCCGCCGACGAACACATCTTCGACTGGCGATTCGTAGGAAATACCCTCGATGGGGAAACGTGGATTCGGATTCTTGACGAACTCGTTCCATTCGACAGCCAGACCGAAGGAATCATCCACCTTGTCGCCGATGGCAAAGATGACAGTCTCCACATCCAGCCGGCGCTTGTTCCCAGTCCCTCTGGCTTTTGTGTCCCCGTTGGCTTCCACAAGAAGGTTGTCTTCGAGCTCCACCTGTTTCAATTTGCCGCTCTCATCTCCGATCATTTGTACAGGGGAAGCCAGGAATTCGAAACGGAAACATGTATCGGAGATTTTGGGCAGCGCTTTCGGGAGGGCTTCCAGGATGGTCGCGCGCGCCGCTTCCGGGTCCTGATGGACCGCCTTCAAGATCGGGGCAACCCGCTTGATCTCTGCGTCCAGTTCAGCGATATCCAGGTTGTCGATCACATATTCCATTTCCTTCTTTTCGAATTTGACCTCGGCAGGGCCGCGCCGTACGATCGCGATGATCTCCTCCACCTTTTTTTCACGCGCCAGATAATGGGCGATATCGAGCATCACGTTGCCGGCCCCGATGACGGCACAACGTTTGCCAAAATAAAACGACTTCTGGCTGAAAGGCGGCAAATGGTTGTAATAATAGACGACGTCTTTGGCGTGATAAACGCCTTCCAGGTCCTCCCCCGGCAAACCAAGCCACTTGGTGCCCTGGGCGCCCACTGTGACCAGGATGGCCTGAAACCCGAGCGCGCGCAGGTCATCAAGGCTGAGATCTCCCTGCGCGCCGACTGTGATGTTTCCATAGTAATCAAGATTGGGTACGTCGAGCACCTGGCGGAACTGCTTGCGCAAACCGTTCTTCATTGTATGCTTGGTGGGATAAATTCCGTACTCTGCAAGCCCGCCCGGTTTAATATCACGATTAAAAATAACCACCCGCGCGCCCTTATTGGCAAGTTCGCGGGCCCCAAATAACCCCGCCGGCCCCGCGCCGATCACGGCAACAAAATATTGATTGGTCACAACACCTCCACCATCCACTCTAAAGCTGATAAGAACGGGCTGATTATATCAAAAAGAAATTCACAGACAAGACGGGGAAATCAACCTTTATGTAACACTAATGGTTGCATCACTTCGAACGCCGGGCACTTAATATATGGTTTTCTGACACAAGCTCTTTTTGGACACGGACACTTGCACCCGATTTTTGAAATGCTTTAGCATTGAATTGCTTAGCAATTCATAGCAAATCGTGCGTTCGGTGCACACTTGCCTGATTTGCTAAGCAAATCACGGGTAGTGCCGGGGGCAGGTGTCACGCGGACAACACGGATTCTTCCGTAAAAAGACGGAAAAAGATCGGTCCGGTCCGTGGAATCCACGTCCAAAGGCTCTCAACTCCGAACCTTGAAAAAGCCCGGGTACCTAATAAAACCGTGATGCGCGAAAACACATATCTATGTTAAGATTACAGCATACTTTAGTAATGGTCGTTGCCAGCGTGATTTGGTTATGGCTGCCCCGTCCAAGATTTGGGAAATATAGGCGTCACATCCGCATTGAGGAGGTTGTATGTCTACACCGGATTCCGGCCAAAATGAACCGAGCAAGATGAAAAAATTGATCTCGGGAAATGAGAATGATTCCATCCGTGCCAGGCTGCCGCGTGGGAACAACTCTACTGTACAGAAGCCGGCAGTTACCGCCCCGTCGCTTCCCGCGTCCATCCCCTCCAAGCCGAAACCCAAATCGCCGCCCGCGACTGCTCCCTCCTCTGATGCCAAATTCAAGCCAGCCCGCCTGAAATTGCTCCCGGCCTTTTGGACGATTGCAAGCATTATGTCCATTACTGTGAATATCGTCTTGCTCGGTGTCCTGCTGGCCATGCTCCAGATGTTCGGGGCCGTGCAAGGGATGCAGCTTTATGCGACCGACCAGATCTCAGGTCTGCTCGGAGGGCTTTATACGAACTTCGTCAAAATGGATGAGGCGAATATTCGGACGAACATCCATGTTGAGAAAGAAATTCCGGTTCAATTTAGTCTGAATGTCAGCGGCCCCACCGATGTCACGCTGAGCCGGAATGTGACCATCAACGGCGCGCTGGTCACGGTGCAGACCGGTGGCTTGAATATTGTCAACGCGCGTGCGACCATTGTTTTACCGGAGGGTTTGGTTTTGCCGATCAATATCCAAAACTTAGTTGTACCTGTCGATCAGAAAGTGCTCGCTGTGCTGGATGTACCTGTGGATATTCCCCTGGACCAGACTGAACTGCATGAACCATTTGTCGGTTTACGGAAGGTTGTCGAACCCTGGTATTGTTTCCTTCAACCTGATGCGATGGTGAATGGCCTGCAAGTTTGTCTTCCGGCAGCCGACGCTGCAATTATGAATCCTACACCAGTAGGAACTGTTATTCCATGAAGAATAATCTTACCCAGATTACACTTTCCAACGGACTCAAAATTCTGCTCAAAGAAATTCATACCGCCCCGATCATTTCGTCGTGGCTGTGGTACCGGGTTGGCTCGCGCGATGAAGTGCAGGGGCGAACCGGCGTCTCTCATTGGGTCGAGCACATGCAGTTCAAAGGCACCGAGCTATTCCCGGCCAATCTGCTCGATAAAGCCATCTCGCGTGAAGGCGGCACCTGGAATGCCTTTACCTACATGGATTGGACGGCCTACTTCGAAACCATGCCTGCCGATAAAATCGACCTGGCTCTGCGGCTGGAGGCGGATCGGATGCTGAACAGCCGCTTCGAGCCCGAGGAGGTGGCCTCGGAGCGAACCGTCATCATCTCCGAACGGGAAGGCAGTGAAAACGAACCACTCTTCCTGCTTGGTGAAGCCATGCAGCAGACTGCGTTTCGCATTCACCCTTATCATCACGAAGTCATTGGCGATATGGCAGACCTCCGCACGATGACGCGTGACGACCTTTACAATCACTATCGGACCTTTTATGTTCCCAACAACGCGGTCATGGCAGTCGCGGGTGACTTCGAAACGGAGTCCATGCTAAGGCGCATCAAAGAATTGTTTGAAACAGCCCCGGCAGGAAGCGAACCGGCGCGCTTGGCGCGCCCTGAACCACTTCAAAATGGAGAGGTCCGTCTTTCCGTGGAGGGACCCGGCGCGACCTCCTACGTCCAGGTCTGCTACCGTTTCCCACCCGCTTCTCATCCCGATTTCTTCCCGCTAAGTGTGCTCGACAGCCTGCTGGCGGGTCCGAGCAACCTCAACATGTTCAGCGGGGGCATCTCCAACAAGACCTCGCGGCTCTACCGCGCCCTGGTGGACAAGGAATATGTAGTCAGCGTCCATGGCGGCGCGCAGGCGACGGTGGATCCGTTCATGTATACGATCACAATGACGGTTCATCCCGGGCGCAAACCTGAGGAAGCCCTGGCTGCCCTGGACGGGGAGATCAAACGCGTGAAAGATGAGAAGGTCACCAAGGATGAGATCACACGTGCCATCAAGCAGGCGCGGGCGATATTCGCCTATGGCAGCGAGAACATCACCAACCAGGCATTCTGGCTGGGCTATGCAGAGATGTTCGCCAACTACAACTGGTTCGAGACGTATCTTGATAAGCTGGCGGCTGTCACTACAAAAGACATTCAGCGCGTGGCGAATGAATACTTCAAGCCGCAGAGCCGTATAGTGGGTACCTATGTCCCGTTGGATGGAAAAGCATGATGGCCAATCCATTAAACTCACTGCCAGGTCCTGAAGATATTTATCGAGAGATCCTGCCAAACGGGATCACGGTTCTGGCGCGTTCGAATTTCAACAGTCCATCGGTTGTGGTTTCCGGATATTTTGAAGCCGGCGCGTTGTTCGATCCCGATGAAAAACTCGGGCTGGCAGAATATACCGTCGCGGCATTGATGCGCGGCACGCAGAAACGGACCTTCGATGAAATCTACAATCAGCTCGAGTCCGTGGGTGCAAGCCTGGGATTTAGTACCGGCGTCCATAAATCCGGGTTCAACGGACGGTCGCTGGCTGAAGATCTGCCATTGTTGTTCGATCTCTTATCCGAAGCCCTGACTGCTCCTGTCTTTCCAAAGGCGGAGATGGAAAAGCTGCGGGCGCAATTGCTGACGGGGCTTGCCATCCGCGCCGAGGATACCGGGGATATGGCTTCGATGGTTTTTGACCAGATCCTTTTCAAGGGCCATCCCTACAGCCGGCCTGAGGATGGGTATCCGGAAACGGTCCAAAATATCAAGCGTACTGACTTGGTGAGGTTCCATCGTGAACATTACGGTCCGCGCGGGATGGTGATCGCGGTGGTCGGGGCGGTGGAACCGGAGAACGCTGTCAGCCAGGTCAAACGCGCCTTAGGCGGCTGGCAGGCCAAAGGGCAGAAAGAAACGCCGGAGCTGCCTCCATTAAAGACGCTAAAGAAAACAGTCAGCAAGCATCATCGCATCAAAGGGAAGTCGCAGTCTGACCTGGTGATCGGTACGAATGGTCCCATGCGCCGTGACCTCGAGTTTATGCCTGCTTCGATCGGGAATAACATTCTCGGTCAGTTCGGGATGATGGGCCGCATTGGTGATGTGGTCCGCGAAAAGTCCGGGCTGGCGTACTACGCCTATTCAAGCATGAACGCGGGGATTGGTCCGGGATCATGGGAAGTCAGTGCCGGAGTGAGTCCACAGAATGTGAAAAGAGCTTCCGGGTTGATCATCGACGAATTGAAGCGGTTTGTGCAGGAAGGTGTCACAGCGGATGAGCTGGCTGACACGAAAGCGAATTTTGTTGGGCGCCTGCCGCTTTCGTTGGAGTCAAACGGGGGCATTGCCGGTGCATTGTTGAACATCGAGCGGCACAACCTGGGTCTGGATTATTATCGTCGTTACGCGGATCTGGTGAATGAGGTCAGTGCAGAAGATGTGTTAAATGCTGCCAGAAAATTTATTGATCCCGATAATCTGGTCATTGCATTCGCAGGTCCGTAGCAGTAAAAGTGAACAGAATTCAGTATTCAGTCCTATGAAGCTTGCAACTGGTGTCGATCTGATCGAAATCGCCCGCATCGAAGAAGTGATTGCCCGGCACGGCAAACATTACCTCGAGCGGATCTTCACGCCCGCCGAGCTGGAATATTGTGGCAAACGCGCCGAATCGCTTGCCGGTCGTTTTGCCGCCAAGGAAGCTGTCGCCAAGGCGCTGGGTACCGGCATCGGCGATGTTGCCTGGAAAGAGATCGAGATTTTGGGCGACGAGCAAAACGCACCCACATTGTCTTTGCATGGCATGGCGGAGAGCAAGGCGCAGGACCTGGGACTAACGAATTGGTCGGTAAGCATCAGTCACAGCCAGAGCCATTCGGTTGCCTTGGTCGTGGCAGTCGGCTGAAATGATATTTGTTTGAAAAGGTATAGACAAAAAACACTTGGTTTATAGGAAGTTTGTTGATAGTTTAAGAGATAGTTGAAAAGTTCCAAAACATCAGCTATGATGTCACTGTGAGCCCCAAAATGGGGAGAATTTTTGATTTTCTCGTAAGATTTCATTGCAGGGTGGATTTTAATTTAAGAATCTACCTGGAAGGAAAATCATGACCGACCAGTCCGCGTCTAAACCAAAGGTACAATTAAGCCCGCGTGAGCAAGAGACTCTTGACTTGGTAATTGAGGGGTTGACGAACCAGCAAATCGCTATACGACTTGGTGTTTCAGAGAAAATGGTGGAAAAAAATCTTACGCACATGTATCAAAAAATAGGTACACGATGTAGAACGGGGGCAGTTGTATGGGCACTGGAGCAAAGGAATAATGGGTAAGTTGGGGAATCCCTACCTTGTACTTTGATCTGAGATGACTAGACTTAAAATGGTAAAAGCCCCAGTGCTGTTGACAATCTCTCTTTATCAAAACAAAAGAGTCGTTATTTCTAACGAAATCTAATTTTGTGTAAGATCAATGGGTGTCAATATGAATCGATCAAGCGAGCGCTTGCAAAATACAATATCTGTTGTTGTAGTCATACTTTTAGTCCTCCAGACAGTACTTTTGATATTTGTGCTTAGGACCCTAAGTTCTTACAACCGATTGCTACTGTCAAACGAAGAAGTGACGCAGACTGAACCCGTAGAACTATTAATGGGAACGCAAGCACCGGAATTTCAATTAAGTGATGTGGCTGGATCCCGCCGTTCGCTTGTTGAGTTCAAGGGAAAGACGGTGTTACTTGCATTTGTATCTCATACATGTCCGTATTGTCGTAAACTGTATCCCGGCCTTCGTGAATTCATTAGGGATAATCCCGACATTGAGGTTTTGTTGTTGGCAGCCAACAGCGTGGATGAGAATATTGCATTCTTGAACGAATTCGACTGTAAGGATTTTGAGAACCTGCATGTATTGGCGACTACACAGGAAGTGTTTAAGGAATATTCTATTACAGGTACTCCAACACTTGTAGTGGTTGACGAGCAAGGAGTGATTGTGAATACTGGGTACGCTCTTACCTCAGAACAGGTATCGGGGCTGGTCAGAAAATAGTTAAATATTCGGAAAGGAGAAAATAATGAAAGCTCTTCCATTTTTACCTTCCAACGGTTCCTTACAGCGCGCTGTAAACATAGTGATGGTGAGTACACTTATTACCCTCTTAGCGGCAACAGCTTTCACCATCCCTGCAGGAGCGATTAAGAGCTGCACAGGTTGGTCTAATACCGGCACTTGTTGCGACTCACCCTATTGGCCAGGCCAGCAGGATTACCAGTCGCGACAATGTAGGGATTGTTGGACTGGCTCTTGCTCACCTTGGTGGACAGAGTATCGGTGCGCTTCGCCATCGGTATGTCCTTAGGAAGCACATCAAATCAGCCTTGTAAAATCGTAAGATGAGATCTCTGCCCCGATACTTGTTTTGCGGAAACAAGATAAAATAGAAATGGAAATGGAAATCATAATCGAAAAAGTTACCAAACGCTATCGAGGCGCGGCACGCGACGCGCTTCATGATGTTTCTCTCAGTTGCGATTATGGTGTTTTTGGTTTGCTCGGACCCAATGGTGCAGGTAAGACGACGCTCATGCGCATTCTTGTTGGGCTAATTTCGCCTACTGTAGGCAAAGTTATGGTGTGTGGGCATAATACTCTTGATCACCCAGATAAGGTTCGTGCATGCATTGGATATGTGCCGCAGGAATATACTCTCTACCCTCACTTAACTGTTTGGGAGTTTTTGGAATACATGGGAATGTTGAGCGGTGTTGTCCATCTCCAGCACCGTATCGAGCAGACGCTTGAGCAAGTTGGCCTTTTAGAGACTGCCCGTCGCCGTATCCATACATTGTCAGGCGGCATGAAACAGCGCGTTGCAATTGCCCAGGCTTTGTTACATGAACCCAAAGTTCTCTTGGTTGATGAACCCACTTCAGGTTTGGACCCAACCGAAAGAGTGCGTTTTCGCAACCTGCTGGTGGAGTTAGGGGCGGAGCGAACCGTGCTTCTCTCTACGCACATCGTAGAAGATATTTCTGCTGCCTGTAGGCGGACAGCCGTTTTGCATCATGGGCATATCACTTTCAATGGCGATGTAGAAATATTGGTCTCCCTCGCTCAAGGTAGGGTGTGGGAAGCGCAAATACTCTTGAGCGATTGGGAGAGTTTCCAAGGCTCCAACTTCATTATCTCCTCCCGTCCCACAGCTCAGGCAGGTTTTATGCAAGCTAGGTTTCTCAGCCCTACTTCACAGCCATCCAACGCGACACTTGTTTCCCCAACTCTTGAAGATGCCTATTTACTGCTTGTCTCGGCTGGGATAACCAACCATGAATCAGTGGCTTAGGGCATTGATAGCAATTACTTATAGTGAGTGGAAGATTCAGGTTCGCCAGCGCACGACCTGGTTACTGGCAGGTATGTTTTTTTTAATCGGGTGGTATTCAATAGACCATGACGCGTATCCTTTGCTTACGGATATTTACATTGCCATAGGTACAGCGCAAGGAATCGGTTTATTCGGAAGTATCTTCGTGGTGACACTTAGTGTCACAAGTTTCTTGCGTGAATTCCAACCGACTTACGGTTTCTTTTGGACGCGCGCATTTCACGTGAATAGTTACGTTATTGGGAAATATATTGGAGTCTGCGCGGGAGTTGGCACGGCATTGTTGCCAGTTGGTATCTGGGTGGCAGGTTTGGAGTTCAAGCTATATGGTCTTCGAGGCATCTTTATCCAAGTGCGTGAGTGGATATTTCTCCTTGCACCCAGCTTGGCAATTGCACTCGCTGCTACTTTTTTGTTGGGGCTGATCTTAAAACGAACCCTGTGGACTATATTCCTTATGGCGCTAATCGTTGCAGGGATTTTAGCATTCAGCCTGGATATAACACATCTGTTGGGTTTTGTTCCCTACGGGATCTACGGATCGCCACTCATTGGTTATGGTCTGGATACCCGCCTGGTGACTTATCATAGAATGTTTTACGTAGGACTTTCAATTCTGATTTTGGCATTAAGTCTGCTGGCTGTTCGTTTCACCGCGCCACACCTCGCTAAAAAAAATAAACCGTGGCATATAGCCGCCTGGAGTTTGTTCTCAATTGGAATGCTGGTTGTGCTTTTTATCATAGGAATAAACTTCCAACACGAAAGTGACGCCCTTTCTGGTGATCCTACTCTTTACTCGCATCGAGAAGATGCACAGGATTGTTCAGTCATCAGTTCCTACCGTGTAGAATTAACCTTATCGCATAAAACAGGGCAGGTGAATGGAAAAGCCTATATTGAATTGAGTCCATCATCTGCTTCCATAAACCTGCCTTTTGACTTGAACGAGGGGCTTCAGGTTGATAAAATCTCATTATCGCCACAGCATTACAAAGCCAAGGTTGATGATGGTTTTTTGTCATTGACCCTGCCCTCCGGATGGGAAAATCGGAATGTACTTCTTTCGTTGGAGTACTCGGGGGTGCTATACATACCGCGCTTTCTTTACGATAGCCTTCATCATCCAGGTGAACTAACGGTTGATCCTTTCTGGGTTAATGGATACATTGATGAGGAAACGGTATTTCTTGCCCGCGATGGAAACTGGCACCCCTTCCCCTATTGTTCATTGAATACCCTCACGGTTGAATTGAATGAGATGCCTTTAAATGCAAAAATAATGCATACAGCTGATAAGGTAAAGTCCTCTCCCAGCCATACCATTTTGACGTGGGAAAGACAGCCTCCATTGCCTTTAGTCACTACATCTTTGAATTACAAGACAATACAATTAGGAGAAACTCCGTTGCTGATAGGTCCAGGCTATATTCCTCACAGCGAATTGGATTGGGTTTTTGCCCCTTATCTCACTCTGATGAAACAGATAGATGCATCCCTTCAGCAGGGAAATCTATCAAACTCCCAGCAGTTCCAAATTGCTATCCTGCCGCATATTAAGCACGGCAGTTATGATGCTAGGTCTGGAACGCTTCTTTTGCCGGAAACGGATCCTTTGTTATTAGGCTATGAGAATTTACCCGACCTTGGAACAGCGAGACTCAACACCCCAAACCTGGTCTATCAGCGGTGGGTCGCCGAGCGGATGATACGTCTATGGTGGTGCAGTGAAAACGCTTGTCCTGCACTTCAGGTCAACGGTTATAACATTGGTTACATGGAATTCCCAGGCTCAAATGAACAGGGAAAAACTACTTTAGATGCCTTGCTTACCTATACTGCTCTGAGGTTAGCTGAGCCTTTGGTGGGGCAGGAGTTTGTCGCTGAAGAACTTGACGCACGCCGTCAGATGGTAGGTGATGAAGTTGCATTGACAGCTAACTGGTTACCTTTGGCTGTCTTAGCGCCCGAGATAAATAGCGTGGTACAAGGATTGGATAAGATTTGGGAAGAAGCTGGCGCAGAGGCTTTTTGGCAATTAGTATGTGAATATCATCGCTTATATGGCACCACATCACTTTCAGAGAACGAGTTTAGGGATTTCGCCAAACGGATAACGGGAGTAGACTTACCCTGAGACTGCATTTTTTCTCGATTATTGGCATAAATATATGGTTATCGCGAGGTTGCCCCATTCCCTTATGCGAGTGAATTGGTTGAAATTGCTTTGGCTTGAGATACTTGCTTCGTCTCCCACGGCGCTATGGATGCTACCCCTGATTACAGCAGGAGGGCTTCTGCTATTAGGAAATACGCAATCAGATACTGTAATGCGCTTCGAACAAATTGCGATATTTGTAGAAATAATTATTCCGTTAGCAGTTATGTTCTTATCCGCTGGATCGATTTTACACGAGATGGAAGATGGTAGCCTGGTTTTTGTAGCAGTACGTTCCTCTTTGTCGAAACTTTGGTTGAGACGGTTCAGTGTATTATTGTTAATGTCATTATTTTTGTTGAGTATTCTGCTGGTAATATACCATTTTTACTATTTGCCGATATCCATAGTTCAAATGCTCCTTGCATCAGTCTCCATTTCGCTGATACTTGCCGGCATATCCAGTGCAATTGCTTTGTTTCTTAAAGAGATAAATGCTGGGTATCTCATTGGGATTTTTATATGGTCAACCTGCCTGATTGCTCGCAGGTTTGCATTTGATGTTCTTGGCCCCCGATTGTATCTATTTTACCTATGGTTTGGTACACGGGAAGGTATAGGTACAGAACAGTGGATCTATAACAAGTTGATACTCAGTGGGGTAGGATTACTTTTTATAGGAATAAGCGCCTTCTGGTTGCTCCGAACAGATCGCTTTTCTACATGACTTACTATCTTGCTCAACTAATATAAAAATCCTCCCGCAGGCCAGTTCTGCGGGAGGTGCAAGGGACAGGACTCGCGCGGGGCGTACACCCGCACCTTCGGTTAGTTTTTGTCCTCTATGCCAATCCAAATGTGGCCCGGTAAAACAGG
>Ga0105098_10000136_pt1 | contig 22261 bp, 7 predicted proteins | sample PPLLak21cMay2015_FD_79137 | JGI IMG/M metagenome (GOLD analysis project Ga0105098, IMG submission 79137) | Freshwater sediment microbial communities from Prairie Pothole Lake near Jamestown, North Dakota, USA - PPLs Lake P7 Core (1) Depth... | ecosystem: Environmental > Aquatic > Freshwater >... | reverse complement strand
TGCATTTTAAGCAGTCGTTGTCTGATAATGTCTTCATGCGGTCCGAGGGAAATATTCTTAAAGCCTTTCAATGATGAGATGCTTATACGCCATAAAATGGATAATAGAAAAAGTTTGAAGCTACCATAATCGAAGCCACTAACAATCGCTGCATTTTCTCCTTTTTGATCATTAATTTCTTTGAAGGAAATACATGCGGATGACTGCCTGGATGTCAATACTTTCCATACCTCGACACTCGGATGTTCGAAATTTACGTTTAGGAATTTCTCGCAATCGCCACAGAGGAGTTCTTCTCGCAGGCCCTTTTGGATGAGTTCCGGATGGGGGCCATCCGAGCTCCCAGAAACTTTTATTGCCTTGTGGTTTTTTGAGTAGATAGGTTTATATATAAATTCAGGGATGATGTGAGACGCACAGAGTTTCCTGTGCTTTTTACACAATTTACATTCTTGCATTGAGTGATCCACGGTGACCTTTTGCGTAATACACGCTCTTATAAAAACCGGGCTGCCGATGCGCCTCTCAGCGCTCCAGCAGCCCGGTCATTGCTTCAAAACTTCTGCTTTAGATAAGTCTCAGCGTCTGCTGGGCGACTTCCGCGGGATAGGGCCGTACGTCCTTCTCCTCCTTTTCCTCCGACGAGGTGCCGTTGACGTGGTAGGTCTGCCGCAGCTCGAACTCGGCCTGCTTGCCCTTGTTCCACTGCTTGACGGGCCGCAGGTAGCCCACGACACGCGAGTAGATCTCGGTGGCCGCGTTGCAGTCGGGGCAGGCCTCGATCTCGCCGCGGATGTAGCCGTGGTCCGGGCAGACGCTGAAGGTCGGCGTCAGCGTGAAGTAGGGCATGTGGTAGGTCTCGCAGATCTTGCGCACGAGGATTTTCGCCGCAATGGGCTCGGCGATGCGCTCGCCGATGAAGGTGTGGAACACGGTGCCGCCCGTGTACTTCACCTGGATCTCGTCCTGCAGATCCAGGGCCTCGAAGATGTCGTCGGTGTAGTTCACCGGCAGCTGCGTGGAGTTGGTGTAGAAGGCGGGCCCGCCGTTCTCGTTGGCCGAGATGATGTCGGGGTACTTCGCCTTGTCGATCCGCGCGAGGCTGAAGGAGGTCCCCTCGGCCGGCGTGGCTTCCAGGTTGAAGTTGTTGCCCGTCTCGGCCTGGTACTCGAGGAGCTTCGCGTTCATGAAGTCGAGCACGCGCTTGGCGAAGTCCATGCCCTCGCGATCGGCGATCGTCTTGCCCATGAGATTCAGGCAGGCTTCGTTCATGCCCACGAGCCCGATCGTCGAGAAGTGATTCTTCCAGTAGCTGCCCATGCGCTCCCGGATGCCCCGCAGGTAGTGCTTCGTGTAGGGGTAGAGGTTGCGGTCCGTGAAGGCCTCCAGGACCTTTCGCTTGATCTCGAGGCTCTCCTTGGCGTGGTACATGAGCTTTTCGAGGCGCTCGAAGAACTCGGCCTCGGAGCCGGCCAGGTAGCCCAGCCTTGGCATGTTGAGCGTCACGACACCGATGGAACCCGTGAGCGGGTTGGAGCCGAAGAGGCCGCCGCCGCGCTTGACCAGCTCGCGGTTGTCGATGCGGAGCCGGCAGCACATGCTCCGGGCGTCCTCGGGGCTCATGTCGGAGTTGACGAAGTTCGAGAAGTAGGGCACGCCGTACTTTGCCGTCATCTCCCAGAGGCCGTCCATCAGGGGGTTGTCCCAGTTGAAGTCCCGGGTGATGCTGTAGGTGGGGATGGGGAATGTGAAGACTCTGCCCTTCGCATCCCCCTCCGCCATCACCTCTAAGAACGCCTTGTTGAAAAGGTTCAGCTCTTCCTGGAACTCGCCGTAGGTCTCCTTCTTGGGCACGCCGCCGATGATGACGTTGCGGTCGGCGTAGTGCTTCGGCACGTTCACGTCGAGGGTCACGTTCGTGAAGGGCGTCTGGAAGCCCACCCTCGTGGGGACGTTGATGTTGAAGATGAACTCCTGCAGGGCCTGCTTCACTTCCTGGTAGGTCAGCTTGTCGTAACGGATGAAGGGCGCCAGCAGTGTGTCGAAGTTCGAGAAGGCCTGGGCGCCGGCCGCCTCCCCCTGGAGGGTGTAGAAGAAGTTCACTACCTGCCCCAGGGCGCTGCGGAGGTGCTTTGCCGGGCGGCTCTCCACTTTGCCGGTGACGCCACGGAAGCCCTCGATGAGGAGATCGTAAAGGTCCCACCCGACGCAGTAGACCGACAGGAGGCTCAGGTCGTGGATGTGGAAGTCGCCGTCGCTGTGCGCCTTCTTGATCTCGGGGGTATAGATCTCGTTGAGCCAGTAGACCTTGCTCACCTCCGAGGAGATGTAGTTGTTGAGCCCCTGGAGGGAGTAGTCCATGTTGGAATTTTCGTTGATCTTCCAGTCCGCCTTCTGGAGGTACTGGTCCACCAGGTCGACCTCCATCTTGTTGATGACCTCACGCAGGCGGGCGTGCTGGTCGCGGTAGATGATGTAGGCCTTGGCGGTCTTGCGATATGGAGACTGAAGCAGGGTCTCCTCGACGATGTCCTGGATTTCCTCGACGTTGGGAACCCGGTCGCCCAGGAGCTGCTCGGCCAGCGTGAGCACCTTGATAGTCAGGCGCCGCGAGGTTCCCGAGTCGTATTCCCCTGTGGCTGCACCTGCTTTGGCAATGGCGCTGGTGATTTTTTCCGGGTCGAATTTGACAACACGTCCGTCCCGCTTCCGAATTTGACTGAACATTCGGTTCCCCCTTTGCTTAGATTTTATAGAACGCGAGCCTGAGAATGAGATGGACAGGAGTAGGTTTGCGTCCCCTCTACGCAAAGTGTCCGTGTCGCACAAGATATAGTGGTGCAATTTTGATGCAAACACTACATCTAGTCAAGAAAAAATTTAAAAATTCTTTTTGAGTTTTGGATACGAATCAACTGCCTGAAATGATTTGCGATTTCACGCAGCAATCCTGCCTCTCCGGCCGGACGGTGAAAAATTTTTCGAGAGTGTCACAGAGCATGATTTCCGGGTAAGTGCCTGTTTTTTGACGGGGTTCAATGGGGCACCCGGCCCGAGAGGCTCTCCAGGAGGACCTTTCGGGGCTTTTTGCATCTTTTTGACGGTGTCCCTCAAAGCGTCAAAAAAATATACCATATGTGGGGGTCAAAAACTGCACCCGGGGCCATATGTTGCGGTTTGAGTCCCCCGGTTGCCGACAAGGGTAACGGTTCCGGAACGGAAAATCAATACCAGAATTTTATCAGGGACCCGGGTCTCGGGTATAGGGTATAGGGTTTGAATCAGGGGTCTAGGGTTTCGGGTATAGGGTCTGAAGGTAGTGAAGAAATTTTTATGGACCGAATCTGTTTCCTTCCCCTATACCCGAGTCCCGATACCCGATACCCCTCTTTAAGTGTCGAAACCGTTACCCGGCCTCAGGGTTTCTCGGCTACATAGAGGTGGCAGATGCCGAAGGTGAAGGGTTTTGAGAGGGCGAGGCGGAAACCGTTCCGTCGGATCCGTTCCTCCAGGGCGTGCGGCGCTTCGAAGTCCAGGACGGAGTCGCGCAGGTAGAAGTAGGGGTCCTTCTTGCCGGCCACAGCGGCGCCGATGAGGGGAAGAACCCTTTTGAAATAGAATAGATAGACCTGTCGTATCACGGGCGTCTCGGGAAGGGAGAACTCGAGGATGGCAAAGCGGCCTCCAGGCTTAAGGACCCGCAGCGTCTCCCGGAAGAGGCTGTCCATGTCCTGGACGTTGCGGATGCCGAAGCTGATCATGGCGTGGTGAAAGCTGTCATTCCGGAAAGGTGTCCCGGTGCCGTCGCCCTGCAGGAAAAAACAACGGCCGGGAAAGGGGCTTTGCGCCTTCTTTTTCAAGGCGACGCGGAGCATCTCCTCGGAAAGGTCGATGCCGGCTACCCGGCAGTCGGCCTGGTGGGCCGCCTCGATGGCCATGTCGGCCGTGCCGGTGGCGATGTCGAGCACGTACTGGCCGTCGCGGATTCCGAGAGCGCTGACGGTTCTGCGCCGCCAGATCTGGTCGATCAGGAGCGACAGCGTGCGGTTGCCCCGGTCATAGGTTGCCGCCATCCGGTTGAAAAGCGGCCGGATGACGCCGGGCCGCTTGTCCATTCGATTGTTTCCTCCGGATGATTCCATGGCATCGTGCTCCCGGCGCCACCATATACACGCCTTATTTACGGAGGTAAAGAATTTTTCGGGGTCGAGGGGGAATGACGCTTCGCGGCAGTGAAAGAAGTGTTAAAGCGTCTGAGTGCCTGAGTGAAGAGAAAGACGGGGAATTGCGGGAGAAGGGATTCCGTTATGCCCGCATGTCATTGCGAGGAGGCCCTCCGGGCCGACGCGGCAATCCCTCTGAAAGACGAGATTGCTTCGTCACTTCGTTTCTCGCAATGACAAGATCAACGAAACAAACGAAAAAACGAAAAGAACGAAACCAACGAAGGTGCTTCGCACCTTCCCCCTTGCATTCGCCCGCCCTTTTGTTCATAATTCACTCATCACTTCTGACTTCTGTTGTCGTGGTTCATCTCTCCATCACTTAACCCTGATTGAAGCATACACGGGACCGTCCCGAACTTTCGGCAAGATCTCTTTTCGTGAGGTTTTCCATGAAGGCTCTTGGAATCTGCGTCGGGGCTTCCACGATCACCATGGCCGGTCTGGAACGCAACGGAAGCGGCGATATTGCGACGCTGGTTGTTCGAGTCGAACCCCACCACGGAAACCCCCGACGGTACCTCCTCGAGATGTTGAGCGAAATCGACGCGAGCCGCTATGAACGGGTGAGTGTCACGGGGAGGAGCTTCAGGCAGTTTCTCAACCTCTCCTCCATCCCGGAGCCCCAGGCCGTGGAGCAGGCCCTCGTCCACCTCAACGGCCGCGGCGAGAACCTGGAGGCCGTCGTCAGCGCCGGCGGCGAGACCTTCCTCGTCTACGCCCTGGGACGCGACGGGCGCATCTCGACGGTCCACACGGGGAACAAGTGCGCCTCCGGGACGGGCGAGTTCTTCCTCCAGCAGGTGAAGCGCCTCGGAATGGATGTGGGCGAGGCGACGGGGCTTGCCCGGTCTCAGAGCCCCTACCGCGTCTCGGGCCGCTGCAGCGTTTTCTGCAAGAGCGACTGCACCCATGCGGCCAACAAGGGCGTTCCGAAGGGGAGGATCGTGGCGGGACTCTGCCAGATGATGGCAGGGAAGATCGTCGAGATCCTCCACCAGGTGCCCCGACGAGACATCATGGTCATCGGGGGCACGGCGCAAAACGATGTCGTCATGGATCACCTGCGCCGGGAGATTAAAAACCTCCGGGTCCCCGACGAGGCGCCGTACTTCGAGGCCCTGGGCGCAGCGCTCTGGGCCCTCGAAAACGAGACGGCCCCGTTCCCGGGCTCAGGAAGGCTCTTCCTCGACGAGAAGAGTTCCTTCACAACCCTGCGGCCCCTGGACGACTTTCGTGACCGGGTGGATTTCAAGCCTGCGCGGCGAGGCGAAGCGGGGGCAGGGGAGCGGCTCATCCTCGGGCTCGACGTGGGCTCGACAACGACGAAGGCCGTTCTGATGCGAGACATCGACCACGCCATCGTGGCCTCCGTCTACCTGCGGACGGACGGCGACCCAGTGCGGGCCTCGCGCGAGTGCTACCGGGCGCTCTACGAGCAGCTGGGCCCCCTTGCCGAACAGGTACATATCGTGGGCCTCGGCGTGACGGGCTCCGGCCGCCAGATAGCGGGCCTGCACGCCATGGCAGAGGGGATTATCAATGAGATTGCCGCCCACGCCGCCGCGGCCGTTTTCTACGACCCGGACGTGGACACGATCTTCGAGATCGGCGGCCAGGACGCGAAATACACCTATATCACTCACGGCGTGCCCTCGGACTATGCCATGAACGAGGCCTGCAGCGCCGGCACGGGATCCTTTCTGGAGGAGGCGGCGCGGGAGTCGCTCAACATCGGCATGGAGGAGATCGCCGGGATTGCCCTTGCCGGCAGGCAGCCGCCCAACTTCAACGATCAGTGCGCCGCCTTCATCAACAGCGACATCAAGCGGGCCTTCCACGAGGGGATCTCGCGGGAGGACGTCGTGGCGGGACTCGTCTACTCGATCTGCATGAACTACCACAAGCGCGTGAAGGGCAACCGCGCCGTGGGGAAAAAGGTCTTTCTGCAGGGCGGGGTGTGCTACAACCGCGCAGTCCCCCTGGCCATGGCCGCAGTCACCGGCAAACGCATCATCGTCCCGCCCGACCCGGGACTGACGGGCGCCTTTGGCGTGGCCCTGGAGATCAGCCGGCGTCTCGATCTCGGCCTGATGGGCAAGCGGTCCTTCTCGCTTGCGGCGCTGCGGGACCGGGAGATGGGATATGGCTCCCCCTTCACCTGCAACGGCGGCGCCGGCCGGTGTGACCGCCGCTGCGAGATCGCGCGTATCCGCATCGACGGGAAGATTTACCCCTTCGGCGGGGCCTGCAACCGCTGGTACAATCTGCGGCTGGCCCGCAGGGCGGACCCCGATGGTCTCGACCTCGTCGGCCAGTGGGAGCGACTCGCCTTCGACAAGGCGGACGTGGTGATGGACCGGCCCGCCGGTGTCGTCGGCCTGAACAAGTCCTTCTTTACCGACACGTGCTTTCCCCTGTACAGGCGGTTCTTCGAGGAAATGGGCTTTGCCGTCGTCCTGCCCGAAGCGATCCGGCAGGAAGGCGTGGACCGCAGGGGCGCAGCCTTCTGTTACCCCGTGGAGATCTCCCACGGCTTCCTCGAGGATCTGCTGGAACGGAGAATCGACTGGCTATTCCTGCCGCACTTCAAGGGGACCGCGCCGCGAAACGGCAACGGGCGGGTCCCGGCCAAGAGCATTACCTGTCCGCTCTCGCAGGGTGAGCCCTACTACCTGGGCACGGCCTTCAAGGATCACCCTGCCTATCTGGTCCTGAAAAAATCCGGGCGCATCCTGTCGCCCGTCATCGATTTTTCGAAAGGATATGAGGTCGCCAAAAGTGCATTTCTCGAAATGGCCCGCGCCCTCGGAAAGACGGTCCGGGAGGGCAGGCGGGCCTACGCGGCAGCTGTTCAGACCCAGAAGGCCGTTGAGGCGGCGATGCGGGAGGCGGGCCGCAGGGCCCTCGAGGAGCTCGAGGCCGATCCGGCCGCGTTTGCCGTCGTCGTCTTCGGGCGCTCCTACAACGCCTTCGTCTCCGAGGCCCACATGGGGATCCCCGGGAAGTTCGCCACGCGGGGCGTCCGCGTCATCCCCATCGACATGCTCGCCACCGACGACGAGCCCGTCCATGAGCAGATGTACTGGTCCGCGGGGCAGGCCGTTCTCAAGGCGGCAGGTTTTGTGGAGCGCCACCCGCAGCTCTTCGGCTGCTACATCACGAACTTCTCCTGCGGGCCCGACTCGTTCCTGATCGGGTTTTTCCGGGACATCATGGGCGGCAAGCCATCGCTCACCCTGGAGCTCGATAGCCACGTGGCCGACGCGGGACTGGAGACGCGGATCGAAGCCTTTCTCGACATCGTGAAGGCCTGGCGGGAGCTGAAGATGGGAAAGCACGACGTCGCGGCGGGCCCCCTGCGGAGCTTCGCCCCTTCGCGCTTCGACTACCGCAACCAGCGGGTCATCGACTCGAGAGGAAAGGAGCACTCTTTCTTCGACCCCCGGGTGCACCTCCTCTTCCCGTCCATGGGCCGGCTCTACTCGGAGGCCTTGAGCGCGGTGTTCCGCAGCCTGGGCGTCCGCAGCTCATGCCTGCCCCCGGCCGATGAGCGGGTCCTCGAGTGCGGCAAGGGCCACACCCTGTGCAAGGAGTGCCTGCCGCTGCAGCTCGTGACGGGCGGCTTGATGAAATACCTCGAGGGGCGCGAGAGTAGTGACGAGCTGCTCCTGTACATGATGCCCACCACCTCGGGGCCCTGCCGCTTCGGACAGTACGCCCCCTTCATCGAGGGCGTCGTGGAGAAGCTCCGCATCCCCGATGTGGCCCTCTTTTCGCTCTCCGGCGAGAACAGCTACACGGACTTCCACGGGAGCTCCTTCACGAAGAAGGCCTGGACGGGCGTTGTGCTCGCCGACATCATGCAGGATATCTACTCGGCGCTGCTGGCCTGCGCGGAGGAAAGGCCCCGGGCGATGGAGGTCTTCTGGCGCGAGTGGTCGCAGATGCTGGGAGTCCTCGAGCGGGGATGCGAGCCGACGGAGCTGCGGGAGGTGCTGAAAGAGACCGTCACGGCGCTTGCGCGGATCCCCCTGCGGCGCAGCCTCGCCGAGACGCCCGTCATCCTGCTCACAGGGGAGATTTTCGTTCGCAACGACGAGCTCTCGCGGCAGTACATTGTGGAGCGGCTGGCCGAAGAGGGGTTTGCCGTCAAGGTGTCGAGCGGCATGGAATGGATCTACTACACGGACTGGTGCTACGCCAACGGGATGACGGCCGACGACATAACCTTCCGTCAGTGGCTCCAGCTCGCGCTGCGCCAGACGGTGATGAAACGCCAGGAGCGGCTCCTGAAGGGCGTCATGGAGGGGTCGGGCCTCCTTCATCCCCGCCTCGAGGACGTGCGCCGCCTCATCGACGAGGTGCGACACCTCATCAACCCGCGGCTCGTGGGCGAGGCGATCCTCACGGTGGGGGCCTCACTCACGGAGATCCTCGAAGAGTACTGCGGGGTGATCGCCATCGGACCCTTCGGGTGCATGCCGAACCGGATCGCCGAGGCGATCCTATCGCGGGAAATGAACCGGGAGGGGAAGGGGGCCCTGAAAGGAAACAGCGAGCGGGCCCTGCGCCTCCTGAAGCAGTTCGATCACCTGCCGTTTCTGGCCGTCGAAAGCGACGGCAACCCCTTCCCGCAGATCATCACGGCCAAGCTCGAGACGTTCCTGCTCCAGGCGCGGCGGGTCCACAAGGCGATGCGCTGCGGCTGCCGTGAAAAAAGAAGGGAACCTCCTCCCCTTCCACGTCGGGAGATCAGCCCCTTCGATGAGGCCCGGCATGGATCCGGGCGCAACGCGTCATGATCATGACGGCGGCGAGCCCGGCTGAGGGCGAGCCGTTGCGGGTTGTATGATCGAGAGATGCCTCTGGGAATGGAATCGGCTGCACTGGTCTCGCACTTGACTGGAACTGAGGAAAAGACAGCCTGAAGGTAATAAAAAGGGGAACCTCCCCCCCTCCTTCCACAAAAAAAGGGAGATTCCCCAGGGGATGGCCCGGGACGAACCCGGGGCGAGAACGGCTCTATCAGGTCAGGCTGAAAAGAAGACAAAGGCCAAACCGGCTAAAAATAATAAGGCCCCTCCACAGGATCTCCTTCCTTCAACCCCCCTCCGGCGATCACCGGCGATCTCTCTCCAGGTGACTCTGACTCTCTCCGGGCAGTGGTCTGGCCTTTGTCTGGGGCGATTGTAGCGATCGGGGAACGTAAAAACAATACGGCGGGCGGGTGATTTTTCTCTCGGTAGCGTTTCTTAGGAAAACTACGAATAAAGTATTAGCCCGATACGCAGGTTGCGGGTTGTGGATAAAAGGGGAGGAGATTATTTTACGACAAAGGTGACCGAGTCGACGACGTTTCGTTCCCGGTCGACGAGGGAAAGGACGTGCCGGCCGCGCTCGGGTTTCCAGGGCAATGAGGCCGACGAGCCGATGGCCTTCTCATCGAGGCGCCACTCGTGCGTGTCCTCGGCAAACCGGCCGACGAAGGAGACCCGCTGCAGATCGGCGGGGATGTCCGGGTCGAGGGTGATGATCGTCGCGGGCTGCGGGTAGACGATCCGGGCGATGCCGTGCTGCCGCTCGAGGACGATGGCCTCCTCCGGCTGGGTCCCCGCTATGAACCACTCCGAGCGGGGGGGCTCCAGGTTGCCGCGGAAGGCAACCTGCCTCTGCACGACGCCGGGTGTGGCTTTGGGCGCTTTCGAGGCAGTCCGCCTGTGGAGGTGATTCATGACGTCGAGCCAGACCGGTGCGGCCCCGGCCATACCCGATACATTCCACATGGGCTCGCCGGAAAAGTTTCCCACCCAGACCCCTACGGTGTAGCGCTCCGAGTAGCCCACACACCAGTTGTCGCGCATGTCCTTGCTCGTACCCGTCTTGACGGCCGTCCAGAATCGGGTAGCCAGCGGGTTCTCGAGCCCGAAGGTGGCGCTCCGGGCCTCGCGGTCCGAGAGGATTCCCGAGACGATGAAGGCCGCCCGCGCGTCCATGACGGGCACGGGACCCCCGGGAGCCTCACCCGCCGCAATCCTCATCGCGCCCCATCGGCCGCGGTTTGCAAGCGTCCTGTACGCATTGACCAGTTCGTAGAGGGACACGTCGGCCGAACCCAGCGCCAGCGAGTACCCGTAGTAGTCCGCCTCGCGCTCGAGGCTCGTCATCCCGAGGGCCCGGAGCCGCTCCACGAATGCATCGGGGGTGACGAGCATGAGAGTCCGGACGGCGGGGATGTTGAGAGACGCCGAAAGGGCCGTCCGCAGGCTCACGGAGCCCAAAAATTCCCGGTCATAGTTCTCGGGGACGTAGAGACCGCCTGCCGTGGGAATCTGCAGGGGCGAGTCTTCCAGGATGGAGGCGGCCGTCAGGAACTCCTTCTCGATGGCCAGTCCGTAGAGAAAGGGCTTCAGCGTGGAGCCAGCCTGCCGGAGCGCCCGGATGCCGTCCATGTGGGGAGCGCTCGACGTGCTGCCCTGGTTGGCCGCGTAGGCGACAATGTCGCCCGTGGCGTTGTCGACAACGAGGACGGCGCCGTCGCGGACGTTGCGTTCCCTCAGCTGTCCGAGCTGCTGGTTGAGGGCCTCCACGGCAAAAAGCTGGATGGACCCGTCGAGAGTGCACTGAGCCCGTTGCCCCTCGCCCGTGAGCAGCATGCGGGCCACGTGGGGGGCGAGCGCTACCTGGGGCCGGATCCGGTAGGGGCGGCCGAGGGTCTCGGCGGCGAGCGCGGCGATCTCAACGGCCGTCCTCATCGATTGCGTCCGGGCGGCGAGCCGAACGGCCCTGCGCGCCAGGGCGTCGGCCGATGGCCGGGAGGAGGGGATGAGCGAGGCGAGGATGAGCGACTCCGTTTCGTTGAGACCCGAGGGGTCCTTGTCGAAAAGGCCGCGGGCGGCGGCGGCAATCCCCTGCAGCTCTCCCCGGAAGGTGATGAGGTTCAGGTAGGCCTCGAGGATCTCGCCCTTGGACCAGCCCCTCTCCAATGCAAGGGCAGCCGAGATCTGACGCAGCTTCTCCCTGAGGTTTCTCTTTGCGCCGCGGGGCGACGCGGTTGTGTCGAGGCGCGAGGCGAGCTGCATGCTGATGGTGCTTGCGCCGCGGGACCCTACCGAGACGACATGGCGCGCAAGCGAAGCGCTGAGGGCCCTCCAGTCGACCCCGCCGTGCTCGTGGAAACGCCTGTCCTCGGCCGCAACGACGGCGGCAGCGAGCGCGGGCGAGATGTCGGCCAGGCCGATCCACTCCAGGCGCCGGCCTGTCGGGTCCACGCGCATCTCGTGGATGACGCTGCCGTGGCGGTCCGTCAGCACGGCGTCGGAGAGCCGATGGGAGGCGCGCACCTCGTCGAAGGAGGGCATCACCGGCCCCGACACATGGAGCCCGACGGCAACGGTGCACAGGAAGGCCGCGCCGCCGACGAAGGTGGCGGCAAGGGCGAACTTCCAGCCACGTAGTGTCACACGAGTCATGGTCTATTCCATCTGTCCCGTCTATCCAGTCTGTTCGGTCTATCTAGTCATTGCGAGGAATGAAGTGACGAAGCAATCTCGGAAAAACATCTCAAACGTGGATCGCCACGCCTCGCGAGGCTCGGCTCGCGATGACCCTCTTTCTTATGTCTTCACCCAGACACTTAGACACTCAGACACTTTTTTTTGTCCCTACACCCTGGTCCCTGGTCCCGCATCCTCTTCCACCTGTCACTGGTCACTGGTCACTGATCACTGACTCCGTCGCGTCACGGGTTGACCGCCATTGTCTGGTTGGGGATCTCCCCGAACATCTCCGGTGCGTAGAGCGCCTCGGCCCGAGTGGGCGGAAGCTGGAAGGTCCCCTCGTTGTTGAGGCGAAGCGTGTAGCCCGTCTTCCATGTCCCCTTCGGGACATAGCTGTAATAGAACCGGCAGGCCTCGAAGGCGCGCTCGGTGTAGGCCTCCGCCACACGGCCGGCGTTCTTGTCCGCACCCGGCTCGAGCCCCACCGTGAGAATGGCCGTGCCCGCCGGGATGGGGTCGTTCAGGACGACCCAGGTCATGTCGGACTGGGCCTCGACCTCGAGATGGACCCTCACCACGTCGCCGCGGCTCCAGAAGGTTTTGACCTTTTTCTCCACGGGCGTCACCGTCTTCTTGATCCGGTAGCCGCTCGAGAAGGGTTTCTTGAGCGGGACGGCCGCCAGGCCCTGGATGGTTGCCCAGGGGGCGCCTTTGCCGTCGTGGTGGAGGGCGAGGGTTTCCTTCCTGTCGGGCCATTCGAAACGGGCCGTCCCTCCCTGGGGCGTCTCCCAGAGGCCCCAGCCAACCGTTGCGGTTTTCGGCCCCAGTGCGGCCGTTGTATTGCCCGACACCTCTTCCTTTTCATAGCTCGCCGAGAACTTCTCGAAGGCAAGCACTCCCCAGGCATTCGCGGTCGTCGTGTCCCAGTGCCCTTGCTTCATCCGGCCGAGGGCGCCTTTCGCGATCCGCGGGGCATCCTCCTTCCAGGCGTCGAGGTCGACCACGGCAAGCAGCGTGCGCACCGCGTTCACATCGGGGGTGACCATAAGCCACCACAGGCCGTCTGCGCGCTCCGTGGAGAAGCCCATCGCGGTACCCTGCAGGTTGATGCGCGAGCGCAGGATCTGCTGCGCCGCGGCGAGCTTCTTTGCCCGCTCGGGAATGTCGCCGACCCGCTTGAGCACGCCGATCCAGTCGATGACGGCCGAGGTGGGCCAGAGGGTCGGCTCGACGGCCACGGAGCCAAGGAGGGCCGCCTTCGCCTTCCCATAGCGCGAGAGGGCTTCGACGGCGGCCAGCTTGCGGATCGCGAGATCCGCGGTGGCGAGTGCACTGCCGCGCCGGATGCGTCCCTCCACGAAGCCCGTCAGCCCCGCCGACATCTGGTCCCGGATGGAGGCCGGGATCTCGAAACCCGCCTCGTGGGCGACGGCCAGCACGTAGGCGGTGAGCACGTCGCTTCCTGTCCGCAAGAGGGGGAAGTACTTAAGCAGCCCCTCGTTGTCGAGGTAGGACGGCAGCTCGCGCGCCCGCTCCTGCCAGAGCGCCTTGTCCTTCAGGGCCACGGCCTTCGAGATCTTCTGCTCGAGGCATCCGTATGGGTAGAGCGACATGTACTCGCGGACGCCGGAAAGTCCCTCACCGATGCGCGGCTGCAGCCGCACCACGATCCCGCCCTTGCCGGCCAGGGCCCCGGCGGGGCGCTCCACGGGGGTTTCGAGCTTGTCGCGGACCTGCACGAGGGTGGCCTGCCAGGTCCGGACCGGCACGGCCGTGACCACCTTCTGCGATACCCGGATGCGGTCCGCCGTCTTCCCGTCGCGCTCCTGCGCGGAGATTTCGTAGTCGAGCTTCTCGATGCCGGCGGGGACCCGGACATCCCACCCGACCTCTTTCGCCTCGCCCGGCGAGAGGCCGACACGGAGCGTTTCGTAGTCGGTTTTCTCCTGCCCGGCCGCAACGGCGAGCTTTGCCTCCACGTTCATGGGCCTTTGAGTCGTGTTGCGCAGCGTGACGCCGGCCTTCAGGAAATCTCCCTCGCGGGCAAGCGGCGCGATGCCCGCAAGGAGCATGAGATCCTGCGTCGTCCGCACGTCGGCCTGCCCCGTGCCGAAGAGGTCCGCCCCGCCCGTTGCGACGGCGACGATCCGGTATTCCGTGAGGCTGTCCTTCAGCGGGATCTTCAGGCGGGCCTCGCCGTTGTCGTCGAGCGGCACGGACTCGTTCCAGAGAAGCAGCGTGTCGAAGAGCTCGCGCGTGATCTGCTTGCCGCCGCCGCCGCCATGGGGAAGGGCCTTGAGCCCGAAGTGGCGCTTGCCGATCACCATCATCTGCGCCGTCGAGGTGAAGATCTCGTAGGGGCGCTGGCGCATCATCGATTCGAGGAGCTTCCAGCTCCCGTTGGGACGCAGGGCGAGAAGCCCCCTGTCTACGGCGGCGACGGCCAGCTCCGTCCCCTCCGGCAGCTTCTGCCCGTCGGCCCTGCGGACCTTGAAGGTGACGTCCGCTTCCTGGCGAACCCGGTAAACGGACCGGTCGGGCTTGACCTCCACGGCAAGCTCGTGGGCTCTCCAGCCCACCCGGATCTCGCCGATGCCGAGCTTGAAGGCCGGTTTTGCAGGGTCGAAGGTCGCCGTGGGCGCCGCATCGGCGGTCCTGCCCCTCACGGCAAGGACCGAGACGAACGCGTTGGGCGCGTAGTTGCGCTTCACGGGGATTTCCACGACGGGGCTCTTGCCCGAGAGCTTCTGAACGAATACGTCCACGATCCCCTCGCGCTCCATCGTGACGAGGGCCGTCGCCTCGCGGAAGGGCATCCGGACCTGGAGGCGGGCCTTCTCGCCGGGCTCGTAGCGCTTCTTTTCGGGGATCACGTCGATGCGGTCGTCGTTGCGTGCCTCGAACCACCAGTCGTCCTTCCCGGCCGCCCAGAGGTTGAAGCTGGCCAGGGCGGCGTTGCCGTCTTCGTCCTTCACGGCGGCCTGGAGAATGACGCCGCCCGAGACGGGCGAGGGCGCTTCGCACAGCAGCATCCCCGAGGCGTCCGTCTTTCCCTTGCAGTGCGGGCCGGCCTCGCAGACCGCCATCCCGGCATCGTCGGATTTGGCCTTGCAGGGCACGGCGATGCGCTTGATCTCGGTCACGTTCTCGTAGGAGTAGAACCCGCCGGCGATCCGCCTGCGGTGCGAATAGGTCTTGCGCTGGTAGAGATCCACGGAGACCTCGCTGTCGGCAACGGGGTTGCCTGCAAGGTCGAGCACGACGACGCGGTAGCGCAGCGAATCGGCCGAGGCGGTCCAGGAGTCGGGCTTCAGGCCCACGGCACGCTTTGATGGGGCAAGCGGGATGTCCGCTGCCGCCGTCTGGACCTCGCCGTTGGGGTCGCGGTACTCGAGCTCGGCGTGGAGGTTTTTCGGCGTATCGATTTTCGGGAGCTTCGCGAATTTCGTCCGGGCCGTACCCGCATCGTCGAGTTTCAACTCCTGCGTGGGGAGTCGACGGGGCTTTTCGCGGCCTGATTCGGCTTCCTCGTCGATGCCGAGTTCATCCTCCGGCGAGAACTTTCGGGTGCCTTCCTTCAGCCGCTCGCCCGAGAAGGTGTACTCGTCATAGCCCCTGAAGGCGACCGTTCGCGGACGGACCTCGCCGCGGAGCTTCACCGGGAGCCTTCCCGCGCCTCCGCCCGAAAAATAGGAGACGGCCAGATCGAGGCCGACCTCGCCGGGCTGCACGGGTGTTTCGGCAGGCCTCTGGACGAGCGCCTTCATCAGGGGGATACGGAACTCCTCCACCTGGAAGGAGCCGGTGGCAAGCTTCGAGGCGCCTGTCTTGTCGCCCTTGCGCGCGAGACTCACCTCGTAGGAGCCGAGCCGCGCCCCCTCGGGGATCTTCCAGTCCGTAGAGGCGCTGCCGTTGTCTTTCCAGGATACCGGCATCCGGTACTCCTGGCCGCTGCCGCCGTGGCGGATCACTGCTTCATCGAATCGCGCCTTCTCATGGGGCAGGGTGAACCCGGCCGTCGTGGGGAGGCGCAGGATGTGCTTCATGTGGACCGTCTCGCCCGCCCGCAGGAGCGTTCGGTCCAGGATCGTGTGGGCGGCCATGTCGTCGAGGCCGCGGTAGTCGGCCTCGGGGAGCTGGAAGCGCCAGGGCTCGATACCGTCCTCCCAACTCGAGTGGGTGAAGGTCGCATCGCTGCCCGACCGGGCGAAGACAAAGAGGCCCGAGCTCATTCCGCCCAGCATGCCCGTGGCCTCATGGTAGTTGACGGGAAAGTCACAGCGGGCCTGTTTGTTCTGGGAGGGAAGGGTGCCCTGGATCAGGGCGACGCCCCGCTCATCCGTCCTGCCCTTCCAGATGCTCTTGCCGCTGCAGTCCCGGATGGAGACGTCAGCGCCGGCAACGGGGCCTGCCGTGTCGAGGGCCGTGACCCAGACGAGCGAGGACTCGCGGCCCCATTTGAAGTGGGCCGCCAGGTTCGTCACGAGGGCCGTCGTGGGTACGTACAGGGGGGCGGGCTTTCCCAGGAGGTGGGTGCCCAGGATGCGGCTCTCGAGCTCCACCACGTAGAAGCCCGGCTTCCCGAGGGGGATGCCGATGACCTCGAAGGGCTTTCCGCCTTCGGGTACAGGCAGCCTGAATTCCTTTCCGCCAGCCTGCCCGGAGAAGATGGACTTCTCCCGGGTGGCCGCGGCGATGTTGCGCAGCCAGTGGATGACCCGCTCCTCCTGGTCGAGGCTTACCGTCCGGACCTTGCCCTTCACCTGCTGGCTGATGGCGGGCGTCTTCCCGGCAGCTTCCGTTTGCGCCTGCCTGCCTCCGCCGGCCGGGGCCTCCGGGAGGATCTCCTCGGCTTCGCCCTCGACGGAGAGCAGGTGGCTCTTCAACTCCGCCTCGATGTTTCGCACCGTCACGGGCAGAATCGGGCTCGACGCCTCGAGAATGCCGAAGCGGGCGGCAAACTTCGCCAGCGGGGGATAGCCCTCCGTCTTCACTGCCAGCGGGAACCGGTTTGCGTTGGCAAGGGGCCGTCCCGCGTCATCCTTCATCCCCTTCGGCATCTCGATCGCGAAGGCGGCCTTCTCGGGGAAAGGTCCCGCGAAAGTGATCGCCTGGGTATGCGTTCGGCTCTCATCGTCCGTTGTCTTCGGTTTCCACGTCTTGCCGTTTTCGCTCCGGAGGGTGATGTCCCTGGCCATGCTCCAGGGCGCCGGCGCCGAGAAGGTCAGGCGCATGGGCAGCACGGGGATACAGGCGCCGCCCTTCTTCTCACGCGGACAGGAGAACTCCGCCCGGAAGGGGGCCCGGGCCTGGAACTCGAGGACCTGGTCCTCCTCCGTCGCCACGCCGCTCCTGGCGGCAATGCCCTTGCCCCAGATGAGCCTCAGCTTTGCCGCGGGCGGGAAGGCCTGCTTCGCCTTGAGGGTAACGACCGTTCCTTCGTTTTTATGGGTTCGCAGGGACTTGAGGACCTGCTCCCGTTCCTTTCCCGAAACCATCGTCACGCCCACTCGCTCGCCGACGCCGCTCACGGAGAACCAGACGTTTTTCAGGAGTGTCTCCGGCGCGGGTTCCGCGTCCAGGTACAGGACGAAGATCTGCCGCTCGTCGATGTCCGTGTTCCCCTCGTAGGGGTTCGAGCGCAGGATGGACGGGCCGCCCGTGGAGAAGGAGAACTCGGTGCCGGCCGCCATGGGGGTTCCCGCCAAGGTCGTCGCGCCGGCCTTCAGGGTGAAGCGGCAGGAGGTGCCGCCCGGCAGGTCCCTGTCGAAGTCGTAGGACCACGTCCGGGCATCGACCCAGCGCCCCTGGCCTTTCGCGGCGCATCGGATGTCGAAGGGGTCGGCAAGCTGCGGGTCGCCGAAGGAGACCATGGGTTCCGAAAAGCGCGCCGTCACCTGCCGGATCTCCTTGACGGTGCCCTGCGGGGAGAACATCTCGATGCGGGCCCCCTCATCGGCACTGTAACCGGCCGGGGGCGTAAGCGCTGCGAGGGTGATCCAGGTTAACAGGGAAAACGACACGAGACCGAGCAACCGAAGGCTTGAGCGCATGGCCAACCTCTCGAGGGGGGATTTTCTGATGGTTTAGCAGAAAGGGAAGCAGGGAAGCAAAGGCTTTCTTAAACGCCAGGGTCTAGGGTATCGGGTCTAGGGTATCGGGAAAAATATGGTCATCGCGAGCCGAGCCTCGCGCGGCGTGGCGATCCACGTTTGAGATCTTTTTGTTGATTCTGTATCGAAGATTGCTTCGCTAAGCTCGCAATGACTATTTTTTTAAATTCTCGAACCTAGATCCTCGATCCTGTCTGTCGCCGTCTCCCGAAGGCCAGGCCTATCGCCGGCACGGCAAGGAACCCGAGCAGGAACGGGTACTCGATCGTGTAGACCAGTGGCGTGAGCGCCCATCTCACGGCAGTCCGCAACCCTTCGTGTTGTGCGATGAACCGGGCGACGGGCGGCGACCAGGCGTAATAAAATTCCATGAAGACCCGGCCTGCCCGACTGGGTGCCAGCACCCTGTCCCTGAAGTCCCTCAGAACCTGGACGTGCGGGTCCAGGGTTGAGCCGTAAGCTGCTGTGGCGATGAAACAGCTGACGGTCGACGTGTCCGTATCACCTGATGCGCTGCTGAATGGCGTGAACACCTGGATGCGCTGATTGCCTGTATCGGCGACGTAGATGTCTCCGTTGGATCTGAAGGCGAGACCCCTCGGCCCGTTGAACTGACCGCTGCCGGAGCCGTAAGTGCCCCATTTCGTGACGAACAGGCCGGCCGGGGTAAATTTCTGGATCCGGTTGTTTCCCGTGTCGGCCACGTAGATAAACCCGTTCGCGTCGATGGCAATCCCGGACGGGCTGTCAAACTGACCGTCGCCCGTGCCCTGCGAACCGATGGTGGCGGCATAAACACCCAGGGAGGTGAATTTCTGGATTCGGTGATTGCCCGTGTCCGCCACATAGACGGCCCCGGTGCTGTTCACCGCCACGGCTGACGGCGAATTGAACTGGTTGTTGCCTGCACCGGCGGAGCCCCACAGGAGGAGAAAACCGCCCGTCGAGGTGAATTTCTGGATCCGGTTGTTTCCCGTGTCCGCCACGTAGACGTTGTTGCTCGAGTCGAGGGCGATGCCCAGCGGGCTCTCGAAATTCCCGATTCCCGATCCCTGGGAGCCCCATGAGATGTCGAAGAGATTTGCTGACGTGAATTTCTGGATTCGGTGGTTGCCCGTATCGGCGACATAGAGAAAACCGCTGGAGTCGGCGGAGAGCCCCGAGGGCGTGTTGAACTGTGCGTCGGCGGTTCCCAGGGAGCCCCAAGTGACGATGAACGTGCCCGCAGAGGTGAATTGCTGGATGCGGTGGTTCTGGCTGTCCGCCACGGAGACGTTTCCTGATGGATCGACATACACATCTGTGGGGCTCGACAAATTTCCATAATCCACGAGGAAGGAACCCCATTGAGCGACCCACGTGCCCGCGTTGTTGTACTTCTGGATGCGGCAGTTGTTCGAGTCGGCAACGTAGACGAGGGAGCCGTCTGCGTTCAGCGCCAGTCCCTGGGGGGCGTTGAACTGCTGGGCTAATGGGCCGAGCGTCCCCCACTGGGTCAGGTAGGCTGCCGTTAAACCCGTGTCGAAAAACTTCTGAACCCGGTTGTTGCGGGAATCGGCAACATAAACATTGCCGACATTGTCCGTGTCCACGGCCGCGGGGGCGTCGAACTGACCGTTTCCCGTGCCCGCAGAGCCCCAGGTGAAGATGAAAATGCCCGATGTGCTGAACTTCTGAATCCGGTTGTTGCCCGTGTCGGCCACATAGACGTCTCCCGCCGGGTCCGTCGCGATCCCCAGGGGGCCGCTGAACTGGCTGTTGCCGGTTCCTGCACTGCCCCAGGCGAGGAGAAACCTGCCCGAGGAGTCGAACTTCTGGATCCGGTTGTTGTCCGTGTCGGCCACGAAAACATCGTCCGAACGGTCCGCTACCACCGCAGAGGGCCTGTTGAACTGCCCGGCAACCGAGCCCGCGGCCCCCCACTTGAGGAGAAACCCGCCCGTGGAGGTGAATTTCTGGATCCGGTTGTTGCCCGTGTCGGCCACGTAGACTCTTCCTACCGTGTCTACCGTGACGTCGGCCGGCAGATTGAACTGGCCGTCTGCCGAGCCGTAGGACCCCCAGGAACGGACAAAGTCGCCGGTGGAATTGAATACCTGGATCCGGTGGTTGAACGTATCGGCTACATAGACATTTCCGGAGGCATCCACGGCGACGCCTGTGGGGTGGTTGAGCTTGCCGCTGCTCGTGACGTCCGAGCCCCACGAGGTGACGAACGTGGCCCCCCCGTTGGATGCCACGAGTGCGTTATGGCGGGGTAACAGGAAGATGAAGATCAGGGCCAGGCAGAGGATCAGGAGGCCAAGGCGAAGAGCGGACATTCTTTTCATATCGTCTCCTTGAGCGTCGAATGGGCTGTCGATCGGCAGTCCGTTCGGAGATCATGGCGCGTCTGTTTGCCGGGAGCCGGATGTCCATCTCGGGCCTTGAATGACCCCGGGTGACCACGCTGACAGGGTAAAAGCCTTGCGGAGGAAAGGCAAGTATGAATTTTTTCTAATCCGGGTATTAGAAAAACCTACGAAGAAAGCATGAGGGGGATCGCCTGCCCGAGTCGAAAAGGGGCATTCGCGGCGGCTGTCGCAGGCCGGGTAAAAAGAAAGGGGGCAGCCGTTTGGGCTGCCCCCGGGAGTTTAACTGCGGGAATCCGCGATCACTTTACGTTATCCGCCGGAATGGGCTGGTTGATGTTCGATTGTGGTCGGTTCTGGATCTCCCGCGCCATCTCGGCCGCTGTCCTGTACCGGCCCACGAAAACGTCAACCTTCGTACCCGGCGCGACCTCCGTGCCGGCTCGGACACTCTGCTCGAGAACGATGTTGTTTTTCTGCTTGAGGGATGTCGACCGGGAGACAAAGTTCGGTGTGAGCTTTGCCTGTGTCAGAAAGGTCTTGGCCTCACCCCAGTTCATTCCCACCACGTTCGGGACCTTCGCGGGCGCCTCGTAACGACCGACGATCAGGGGCACCTGGCTGCCCGGCGCCAGCGCGGTGCCGGGAGCGACCTGCTGCTTCAGAACGATGCTGTCCTTGCTTCTGTCCGTCACCTTCTCCTGGTTGACGACAGCGTTCAACTTGTTTGCGGCGAGGATCTTCTGCGCCTCGGCCAGCGGCTTGCCCGTGACGCTCGGCACGGACAACGCGGCAGGGGCAGTGTATTTGCCCACGGTCAAGGGCACCTGCGCGCCGGGGGCCAGCGCCGTGCCGGGTGCGATCTGCTGCTTGAGGACGAAGTTGTTTTTCGCCTGCTCCGTGACCGCCTCGAATGAAACGACGGCGTTCAGTTTCGCTGCGGCAAGTTGCTTCTGGGCGGCATCGAGCGGCATACCCGTTACAGTGGGGACCCTTGTCTGCGCGAGGGTCTTGCCGACATGGAGGGTCACCGGCTGGTTCTTCTGCTGCACCTGCGTGCCGGGAGGGGGGACCTGCTGGAGGACCATCCCCGCTTGCCGGGAATCCCCCACGGGCCTCTCCTCGATGTTCACCTTCCATCCCTGTTTTTCGAGCATCTGCCGTGCCGTGTCCGCCTTCATGCCCGTTGCGTTGGGCACGGGTGCCGTGGTGGATGGCGTGTACCTGCCCACGACAATGGGGACCATCGAACCGGGCGACAGGGTCTTCCCGGCGGGGACATTTTGTGCCAGGACGACGTTGTTGCGCTGCGGCTGATCGACGGGCTGCATGGTGACGGCGGCGTTGAGCTTGGCCTGCGACAGGGCGGCCTGGGCCCTGTCAAGGGGCATCCCGACGACGTTGGGCACGGGTTGCTGGGCCGGCGCCGTGTACCTGCCCACGGCGACGGGGACGCTGGAGCCCTTCGGGAGCATTGTGCCGGGGGCGATCTGCTGCTTCAGAACAACGTTGTTCTTGCCCGGGTCCGTGACGTTTTCATGGCTCACGACGGCGTTGAAGCCGGCCGAAACCAGGGCCTTCTGGGCGTCGCTCAGGGACCTTCCCGCCACGTTCGGGACGGGGGCGGGCTGCGGCTTGACCTGGGCGAGGGCCGCCGGAACGACGAGCAGGAATACTGCGATCACGGCGATCAGAATTCTAACGTTCCTCATAAAACCTCCTGGGCAGACTGACGGGTTTTCTTGTTGGCACCTGATGGGCACCTAGTCTGTGAGCAAAGGGTGTGCCAGGATGGGGTCCTCGGCTGTACGGCCAGAATATGATTGACTCTCCCGGTGCGGCTGTAATAGAAAAGAGAAAGGCAACACATTGGAAAACGATTGCACGCGCCCGCAGCTTGCTGCGGGGTAAGCGAGCATAATAACAGATAAAACAAATTCCTTAAGTTTCTAAATTCCTGGCACCTTGGTGCGAGGAATTTTAATCGGAAGAGGAATCTTGGCAACAAAAAAACTGTTCATTCGGACCTTCGGCTGCCAGATGAACGTCCACGACTCGGAGCAGCTGACGGAACT
>Ga0105098_10000135_pt1 | contig 22319 bp, 25 predicted proteins | sample PPLLak21cMay2015_FD_79137 | JGI IMG/M metagenome (GOLD analysis project Ga0105098, IMG submission 79137) | Freshwater sediment microbial communities from Prairie Pothole Lake near Jamestown, North Dakota, USA - PPLs Lake P7 Core (1) Depth... | ecosystem: Environmental > Aquatic > Freshwater >... | reverse complement strand
TGGGCCCGTAGCATAGCCCGGTGGTGCGCCCGGCTGATAACCGGGAGGTCATGTGTTCGAATCACATCGGGCCCATCGCGTCTGGTACGTTTTTTTCATATCCGTAATTCTAATAAATCAACATTCCTCAACAACAGGGATGGCATGGGTATTTTCATGATTCGACAAACGGTTCCGACCCTCACGGTAATTTGTGTTAACCCGGCGGCAATCCCGCTTTAAATCACCTGTATTGTTCGAACCCAATTTATCCAGCTTTAAAAGAAAACTAATTATCGTTTTTGAGCAAAGATATAACCTAACACTTTTTCGAGTGCTTCAACAAGTGCCTCCTCTCCTTTCAGGTAATCGTGCATTGCCCGGTAGAGCATGAACATGATATCATATCCATAATGGTCTATTGCTGTTTTCGTATCGATAGGGTTGAGAAATGAATCGTGGAGGAACCCGTCAAAACTATACATGAGTTCAAAAAATTTTCCCTCTTCAGACATCACGCAGAACTGGTCGGTGACTGGCATCTGCGGGTTGTCAGGCCGGGATTCAGCCGGCTTAATAGCTTTACCCAGAATGATCATCTTGCCAGGGAAATAGGCGGGATCATAGATTTCTCCCTTGGTGTCCTGTTTACCCTTCTTTAGCATATTGAGTCCGACAACCCTGACAACCGGCACTGCTGATTTGGCCATTCTCCCCAGGAGTTCTGCGTCATGGTCCCTGATCTCCTTTGAGAGAGAGTCAGATTTTTCCTGCAACTCTTGTATCTTCTGCTCAATTTTTTTATATCCGGCTTCAATTTCATCCATTATTTTCACCATTACACAGCGGTTGATGCCCGATAAGAAGTGTTCATTTCAGCGGGTATAAAGCCCCTCGTTTTTCTTCCGGTTAGTAGATGCACCGTGATCGAATTCGGGCATGGCAGTGACTTTGAGCAGTTAAAAATGAAAACGACACAGGCAATTTTTGCCATGAATTCTTGTAAGATACTTACATTCTGCTGCCTGCCTTCACTGATGATTTTTGAATTATACGACACGCTGGCCCAGAAAAAAATACTTCCGGTCTTTTTTCAGGATTGCCTGACTGGTATATCCAACAGAAAGTTCCTCGTTTATAACGATCCCCAGGTAATTCTGAGACCTTGCCATAACAGATCCCTTTTTTATCGTTTCCGTTACGACGAAAGGTACCTGGTGTTCAAGATATTTTTTGTTTACAGAAACATAGATCTTTTCAGCACGGGTATTCATGCTGCGTGACCGGTTCTTTTTTACCCAGTCCGGGATGTCTTTGTCTGAACAACCGGCAGTAAACGGACGCGGTGAATAACGGGTGATGTTTACTTTATTCGGGCGCAGATTGTCGATAAGCTCCAGAGATGCGGAAAAGTCTTGATCAGTTTCTCCGCAAAATCCCACAATCATATCAGTGTAGAGAGTAATTTCCGGATACTCGTTCCTGAATGCCGTTACAATTTCTTCGAAATCCGCAATTGTGTATGCCCTTCCCATACGTTCAAGAATGCGATCTGATCCTGACTGGACGGGAAGATGGAGAAATTTGAAAATACGGTCACTGGCAAAAGCATTAACCAGATCATCAAGTATTCCTTTTACTGTCGCAGGATTCATCATCCCAACCCTAATCATAAAATTCCCAGACAGGTTATCCACGGCATGCAGGAGAGCCGGAAGAGATGTTCCGATATCCCGCCCCCAACTGCTTACATCCTGAGCGGTAATCTGGATTTCAGGAGTGCCGGCCTGAACATGCGCTCTTATTTCTGCAAGGATATTATCTGCAGGGAAACTCCTCAGCGGTCCACGGGCGAACCGGGTCAGACAGTACGTACATCTGCCTGAACATCCCTGTGCCACCTGGACAATCGCTACCCCGCCACCGGGAACTGTGTTTACAGTCCGGTAAGCTTCGCGGATCATGTCTGACGGGATAATTACCGGTGTACATACCGCAAAAATTGCTTCCCTCTGTACTGCCGGCATACATCCTGTCACAAAAAGATTACAATCTCTGAACCTCGAAAGTCTCCTGAGCATCCGTCTCTCAGTCGCCCCCACAACAGTGCATGTATTGATGATAATAACATCTGCCTCATTTGCGGAACTAACAAGGGTACTGCCAAGTTTTTTCAAGACCTCAACAAGTTTTGCCGAATCCCCGAAGTTATAACGACACCCGTAGGTTTCGATATAAACCCGCCGGCTGCGTAACTTTTCAAGGAGATCATCAATTTTGAGGTTCCCGTATGAAGGTCCCGTTGTGTCTTCCCAATTTTGCCGCACTATGATCCCATTGATCGCAATTTAATAAATAATGTTAAACCGGGTAGAATTAAACAATGATAAGAAAAGATATGCGTTTGACTTTGAGCCGTACTTCTGTCTCAGGTCTTGATGCCTGGTATCAACGCTCTATCCTTGAGCACAACACTTAACCAAAATGGCACCCATACTCTGTTAACCATGATGAGGATCGGCCTGCTCGGCTGTGGTAATATCGGACACATCATCGCACAGCACGGGGGTTGTTTTACCATAACCTCTGTCTATGATCTTGTATTTAAGAGAGCAAAAGAGATCGCGGAAATTTCCGGTGCTCATCCGTATGAAGATTTTGAGTCATTTATTTCTTCGGATTTCGATATCGTAGTAGAGGCGGCATCTGTCAGTGCAGTGAAAAATTATGCCGGACAGGTGTTATCCCATGATAAAGACCTGGTAATTATGAGCGTTGGTGCCCTGTCCGATACCGCTTTCAGAGATGAGTTACGGGACCTTGCCATCAAATCCGGGAGGAAAATACACATCCCGAGCGGTGCGATATTTGGCCTCGATAATCTTAAGATAGGGAGGATTTCTGAGATTACGCGGTTGCTTTTAAGGACTACCAAAAGTCCTGCGTCTCTTGGTATCAGTACTGACGCCAGAAAGCTCATATTTTCCGGAAAAGCCAACGAATGCATCAAAGCCTTCCCGAAAAATGTCAACGTATCGGTAGCTATGAGTCTGGCGGCCGGTCAGGATACCGATGTAGAGCTCTGGGTTGATCCATCAGTAGACCGCAATGTTCACGAACTATTCATTGAAGGTAGCTTTGGAGAGACATACATCAGGGTGACAAATATACCGAGTCCCGGTCATTCAGCAACAAGCTACCTCGCTGCCCTCTCAATTCTCTCTCTTCTGAATAATCTGAATGAACCGATAAAAGTTGGAACATAAAATCAGGAATAACGGTGAACAGGCAATGGAATTGCTCAATTATCTGCTTCGGTTCATTGAGGAAGACGCTCCATACGGGGATGTAACATCTGCTGCAGTTATTCCGGACATTACCTGTGATGCAGTAATAAGGGCTGAGCAGGCAGGAATCATCGCGGGTCTCGATGAAGCGGCTCTCCTTTTTTTCCATTTTGGTGTTTCTGTGAAACACCGGATACATGACGGAAATACGGTCAGCAAAAACGATGTGCTTCTTTCACTCAGCGGGGATGCGAAAATGATACTGCTTATCGAACGGACTGCCCTTAATATCATCGGAAGAATGAGCGGTATTGCAACACAGACAAGGAAAATGGCAGATCTCGTATCTGCGGTCAATCCATACTGCCGTATCGCAGCTACGCGCAAAACATGTCCCGGATCCCGGATCCTGGACAAGAAAGCCGTAGCAATAGGGGGTGGCGATCCACACCGAATAAACTTAAGCGACGGTCTTCTCATTAAAGACAACCATCTGGCACTGGTTCCCCTTGATATCGCTATTGCAGCTGCAAAAAAAAATACCCTTTATAAAAAAATTGAAGTGGAAGCGGAAACTCCTGAAACCGCGCTGCTCGCTGCACAAGCTGGTGCAGATATCATTATGCTTGATAATATGAGCCCCGATCAGATTACCCGTACAATCAGAGAGCTGAAACACGAAGACCTGCGGAAGCGTGTGATAATTGAACTATCGGGGGGCATTGATGAAAGTTCCCTCGCACAGTATGCAATTCTCGATGTGGATGTCATAAGCATTGGTGCATTGACCCATTCGGTAAAAAATCTGCCCGTGAACCTTGAAATTATTCCAAGGATTACCTGGTAATTTACAGTCGCTCTTCCCTTTTCCAGGTATTCATTCTCAAATAAACGTCCCCGTATACATGATACAGGTCATTTATTCCCATTGAAAACTTTAATAGTCCGGAACCACGTATGGGTGGCTATTGAGGAACAGAAATGGGTAGTCCTGAAACACAGGTACCTGGGAATGCGCCTGTCCCTGAACTGACCCCCGCTGAGCTTGCCGCACAACAAGAGCGTAAAAAACTGCGTATCAAGGGATATATTACCCTGCTCAGCGATCCAAATCTGAACTATCGCTGGCGGGCGGCAGAGGCCCTGGGTGATGAAGGAGATGATACGGCGGTAGGGCCACTTCTTGAGGCACTTAAAGATCCGTATGTTGATGTTCAGTGGCTTGCGGCAAAATCATTAGGAAAACTGGGGGATCTTCGTGCTGTGGGACCCCTGATTGAGGCATTAAAATCTGACGATAAATGGCTGCGGATCGGTGCTGCATGGGGGCTGGGGAAACTCCGGAATTCACGTGCCGTTGAACCTCTCCTCGTACTACTGAAAGATAAAAAGAAAGATGTCCGTAAAACTGCTGCGTGGGCTCTGGGCACTATCGCAGACGAACAGGCCGTGGCAGGTTTGACAGAGTCACTCCAGGATGCAGATGGTGAAGTGCGGGAAGCAGTTCAGAATGCCCTCGAATTGATCAAAAATAAAGGGGCGAGAAAAAGTGATGTAGCTCCTTCCGGAACATGAGGAGAATAATTACTATTGAATTTTTTGCTCCATATTTGTCTGACAAGTGCTGTTGCAGGTGTCAGGTTGTGGCAGAAAAATTCGATATGGAATTCGCCGGAACAACAGAAATATCTTGTGCAGAACTCACCACAATTTCCTTTTTCCCACGATATGTCTGGACAATACCGTACACAGAAATCACGTCTCCCTTCTTGAGCGTCAGTTCCTGAACAACCTGAGCGGGTATAAAGATAGTGACACTGTCAGTGTACACATTCAGGTGGCCTCCGGTTTGAGTGATCACCAGACGGTCTATAGTTCCACCGGCTGTCACCAGTTCGCCATCCATTGAATTATTTGTGAATGAACGGGCAAAGGGTTGTTTTCCAATCAAACCGAGAGTCAGGTGAGCTGCAATGACCAAGATCACGATGCCCAGTAAAAGAACCATTGCTGTACGTTCCTGACGCTCGAGCATACTGGAGTTATGAGAATATTTGTTTAAATTACCGACAGATTCATATGTTAACAGTGTTAACATTATTGTATGTATACTACAACATTACCGCCTTCTTCGAAGACGGTGCTTGAGATACTTGATTCCGGCGGTGCAATGACTCATAAGGACCTCGTAGAAAAAACCCGGCTTGCACCACGGACTGTGCGGTATGCATTGAAAAAACTCAAGGAAAAACAGTTAATCATTGAGAAATTCAATTTTCGTGATGCGCGCCAGATTATCTACCAGAACCGGTCTACACTGACCCATAAACCCCAGCCTGTGTGCGTATGACGAAGCATACCTGCACGCTGATGCATTGTGACACGATGGTCCGGCACCTTCTGCCGCCCATGAGAGCCGAGATGGTATTCCGGCTGGTGCAGCGTCAGGGTCTCAGCCAGAGTGATGCAGCAAGAAGACTAGGAGTAACGAGAGCAGCAGTATCACAGTATCTAAGCAGGAAGAGAGGTGCAGGTGAGGTTCAGATCTCAACTGAACTCGACAACATCATAGACCGCTGGGCACTCGCGGTAGTAACCGGTGAAAGCGATATCAATTTATGCGACGTATGCCAGTGTGCATTAAAGAAATTCTGAACTCATAATGTCTTTTTATTGATCCGTGTTGTTGGGATCACCAATCTTATTCAGTTCCTCAGGCTCCACGGCGGCGGTAATATATGATAAGGAGCATTGCAAGCACGATCGCCACCACGCAAATTTTCAGATAATCGGTAGTTACTGGGGGGATTTCTGGTGAAAGATTCCAATCGTCTTCGAAAACGGTAAGAAAATATACGGCAACTCCGGGATGGTCAATAATTACCCCGGCTTCCCGGTTAAAGTTGGGAGATACACTGTTCCAGTTGATGCTGCTCACGAGCACTCGCTTATCATCGACGATTACCCCTTTATTATGGATTTTTTCTACCCCGATAAGTGCAAGATCTGCGCATCTGGCTTCGAGAGGAATATGTTCTGATATTCCGATCCGGTTAATCAGGTCAACCATCTCATCATTGTCCTTCTCATCTTCAATATTAAACCAGTAAGAATCAAGCAGCACCCTGACGTGAACACCACGCCTGGATGCGTTGATTGCCGCTGAAAGGTACGGGTTGAGGGATGACACAGAATCATTGGTAATGTATGCCTGCTCAATCTCAATACTCCGTTCAGCAGAATCTATCAGATCGGTTATCTGGCTGCTGGTATCAGGTGCAATAACAGGTCTGACCGTTGCACCTGCAAAAAATCCTGGCGCGAATTCGACTGTATGTTCCACCGTGGTAGCAGTTTCGGGACTTTCTGTTGATCCATTATAAGAAATCACAGATTTCCCCTTGGAATCAATAAGGTATACAGTTCTGAAATACTCTGCAAGTGCAGGGTCTTCAAGATATACCCCCCAGCCACGATTTCCATTAATTCCTGCTGGAGGGAAACCGCTGTATTTGAAATTCTCGCTGGTGAGAAGGGTAGCCCTCCTGTCAATGACAACATATTTTGCATGATTGTATCGATAAGGTGCAGGTTTACCACGTTCTGATACCATTAAAGAAACGGGGATTCCCATTTCGGTCATCTTCCGTATCGCCCCGTTTTCTTCTGAACTGATCCCTCCTACCGGTCCCCCTTCAAGGAAAATTCTGATGTCCACATCCCGCTCATGTGCTGCAATCAGCGAATCTGCCATGAACGGACTTGAAAATTCATATACATTCAGCAACACCTCGTCTGAAGCCTGGTTTAACGCGTAGAAAAATATTTCATTTGAACTATCCGGGGAAACAAATGTTGTTACCGAGACATTCCCGAATACCGCGGGAAAGAAGCGGGACTGCCCAATCATGAGCGGCCGGATATCCCATGAACCATTTTTCAGATAATGTATCTGCCCTTCGCGGGGTTTTACATCATCCGGCCAGGAAACTTCCTGAACAAGCAACCCTTCCTTGTAGAGCATAAGAGAATCCCGGGCATTCGCCATACGGAGAGTATCGCCAGGGATAACATTCCTGACGTGTGGTGAAGAGTCCAGCCACTCAAAATCCGGGTATTTGGCGTAGGTCTGTTCAAACGCGGTTCCGCTGCGGGCAATAATAAATGAACCGTCGATTTTCGTTCCGGCCGGAAAACGAAACCCGCCTTTTCCATTAGATACCGTAATATCATTAAGGGAGCCACTGCCGGAGATTACAAGATATTCATCGGCATCATTGAACTGGTAAGGATCCGGGCAGAACTCTGTGATCCAGACTGCAGCTTCAGCATGCATCGCGCACGACAAAAAAATGAGAAGGACAACAAGCCAACGCATGAAGACTCACATGTGTCATGTTCCTTTTATAATCTGGCGATATACCTTTTGTGCAATCATTTATGGCAATCAAATCCCAGGTAAACCAGTCACTCACGCCGCTCATTGTAAAAGTCGGGGGGAGCCTGTTTCACCACGTATCTGACCTTGTCCCTGTCCTTAAGGAATCAAAACGTCCATTATTATTAATCCCCGGCGGGGGGCCATTTGCCGATATGGTCCGACAGTGTGAAGTCGATGATGATACAGCGCACTGGATGGCTGTATCTGCAATGGAACAATTTGGCTGGTTTATCGCATCACACGGCATTCCCGTAACAACAATAATCGCGATACCCGGTTCTACTACAGTTTTACTTCCTTACCGGTACTTCGTACAAAATGATGTCCTTCCCCATACCTGGGACGTTACTTCTGATACAATTGCTGCGTGGGTGGCTGGAAATCTTCATCTCGATCTGCTTCTTCTCAAATCTGTTGACGGCATTTTTATCAACGGCACCCTCCGGAAACAGGTAACCGCCCCAGTGAAATCGGATGTTATCGATCTTTTTTTTATTCCATACGTCCTGAAAAATGGCATAAAAACGACCATCGTAAATGGTTCACAACCGGATCACGTCAGGAAATTCCTGAACGGGGAAAAAGTTCCTGGAACGGAGATCGGTACAACCTTTTAAAAAGTCCTAAAAGAGATATTATAGGAATACCTGGAGGAGCACAGTAATGTCAGATAAGAATTGTACATCCTGCAATGCCCCGCTTGCAGAAGAAGGCGCGACAGAATTCGGATGCCCCGCATGTGGTGTTGAGATCAACCGGTGTTACCGGTGCAGGGAGCAGAGTATTTCCTACTGCTGCCCAAAATGTGGATTCGGGGGACCGTAATTCATGGGCAGCGTGGCAGTAATTGTCAGGGTTATGCCTGAATCACCTGATGTGAATTTAGAACAGCTGAAAAAAGCACTAAAACTGAAGCTGCCCGGAATTCAGGAAATTCGTGAAGAACCGATCGGTTTTGGTTTAAAGGCACTTAAACTCGTGGCAGTTGTCAATGACGCCGGCGGGGAAACTGATGCAATCGAAAAGTCCCTTGGCGGAGTGGCAGGTGTCGAGCGGGCAGAAATCGTTGAAGTGACACTGACCTGATTCCAGGTTACCTGTTTCCTTTTAATTACGCTTCATTACCTGCAAGAACCGTCTGGGTGATAGCCCGGATTTTTTCGACCGATTCGCGGAACGCTATTACTTCAGATTCATCGATCTTGATAGTTATCGGGAATACGCCATTCCGGTTTATCCGTGCCGGGACCCCGATGCAAACATCACCTTCTCCGATACCATGGATCTCGCTTTTTATATAGGCTGAAACGGTGAGAATCCGGTTTTCATCGCCGGTGACAGTCTTTACTAATGAGGCAATTGCCTCTCCGGGTCCATAGACTGTAGATCCTTTATCTTTGATGATGAGATTTCCGCTGCATTTTACAGATTCAATAATCTCTTTTACCGGGAGGTGTGCAAACGCGGGCAGGTTGGAGATCTTGATGCCCCCGATTGTCGTTGCTGACCAGAGCGGGACCATGCTGTCACCATGTTCACCGATAATACGAGTATGGACTTCACTCACATGGACCTTGAAATAAGCAGCTATAAGGGATTTTAACCGCATCGAATCAAGATGCGTCCCCAATCCGAATACCTGATTGGGTTTGAGGCCGGACTGTTTCAGAACAACACAGGTCATAACGTCTACCGGGTTGGTTACGACAAGGATCTTGGTTTCAGGTGCGATGACACCAATAGTCTCCGCAAGCGGAGTGAGAACCCTTGCATTTTCCCGTGCAAGATCGAGGCGGTCCTGACCGGGACTGCGAGGAATGCCGGCAGAAATTACAATGATATCTGAGCCGGCGGCATCCTTTAAGTTGGTAGTCCAGTTGATCTTGATGTCTGTTCCACGGGCGGCAAATGAATCAACAAAATCCTGGGAAATTCCACGGAGGAGTGTTTCTCTTCCTTCACGACCATAGAGAAGAATTTCACGGACATGGGGATTGGATGAAATAGCGTACGTAGCAAACATGCCCACATTGCCGGTTGCGCCAATAATTGTAACTTTAGCCATAATCGTTAGAGTGGGGACGTGTTATCAGTCGACTGTACGTTACTGCGTTTACCAAAGCACCCATCCTCCGCCCCGTTACCCCATGGGCGCCGGATGTCTGCGGTAAGTCTGCTCCCTTCCGGGCCTGAACCGGTCCCCGCAGCAACAGGTCGCTATTCCCTCCGGAATATTGATACCTGGCCATCGACCTCATGGGACGAGGTTTCACAGTCTGAACGCACAGGCTCCCGCAGGCCGTTGCAGCCTTCCTCAAACTTCGCCCCCCGCGTACCGACGGTTTCAGGTTACAGGTGACGCCGAACCACCCGGGCTAGTCCCCATATACCATTGTGCACTTGTCAATAAAGGCTTTTTACCCGATATCAGTTTGTCATATCCTGATATTCCCTTTCACCAAGATCCATTTAGGGAACAAAAACTTCCCCGCCAACCCGTTTCAGCCATTCATTGCTGAATTCCTGAATGGCATTTTTATCATTTTTATCAAAGAGGTCAAGTGCGGTTACCGGGTTGCTTCCCGGTGTTAATACCGTGTATAACTTATGGAAATCTCCCTGGTATACCTCGATTACCTGCTCACCAATGGTTTCCGCAATTTTTATCGGGTCCGCCATGACCGGATGCCTCTGTAGATCGTGTAACTGCTCAAAGATCTTCACCCGGCTAATATTGAGATATGAACGATTTATTTCGAGATTGAACGCCGACCAGAATGCTGATGCGTACCAGGCATCATTCAGGACGACATGAGGTACTCCAAGGCATGCGGCAGCAAGACCGAGAGTCCCCACTCCGCAACATGCGTCAACAAAATAGCTGACCGGGGGTTGTCCCACATGTTGTTCGACCGCGCGGATTTTCGGGTACCCCATGCGTGGAAATTCGATGTGAATGAGGGTCTGTTGTTTGTACATGACCACAGGGCCCGTTCGGAGAGGATAGACATCTGCCCTCACATCACATCCGGCAAGAAGCTCGTAGACCTTTGGAACGGAATGAAGGTTGGAACTTGTTATTCCCGGGATAAAATCGTCTTTCTTCACAACGCCCCTGACTTCGGGTACCTCCAGAAAAAGACGTTGAGCAGTTACCTTTCTGGCATTTTTTGTGAGAAGGATAAGCGATCTTTCAGGAAGAAACGGCGGGCGGTCCATGGCAAATCCTGGATGAACCAACGGGGTCCCCACAGATATCAGAGGGTCTGTCTGTTTCAGGTCCCCTTCCTCTACCATAATGGTATACATGTGTGCAAATACTTCGTCGATGAATCGTTTTCCGCATGAACAGGGTGGTTCAAAATGGAGGGTTGGCAACGGTAGACGTTTGTCAAGGTTCCTGATGCTGCAATCTGCGCATGGTAGAAAAACTGAAGGAAGTGTGGCAAGAAGGTCTTTTGCAGGAGTGATGCAGTCCATCTCGCACACAGGGCATTTCATGATGTCCGGGTATGATTGTCCATGAATAGAAAGTTTTTCAAACCAAGTATCCCCGAAAAAAACGTATAACGAAAGAATGGGCCCGATGCGATTCGAACGCATGACCGCCCGGTTATGAGCCGGGCGCTCTAACCGGACTGAGCTACGGGCCCAAAAACGCCCCCCACAGGGCTCGAACCTGTGACATTCGGATTAACAGTCCGACACTCTACCAACTGAGTTAGGGAGGCAGTCTCAATGCGCCTTATTAGATTCTTTCTGAGTGCTTTTAAAAGTAACTATGGAATCTATCAAAATTTTTCCTTGTCGGAATATAAGGTGAGGAGGAAGCTGTAGACGCCGGAATATCATAACCGTTAATTGCGCTTCATCCGTTCAAGCAGGTTAATAAGATCGTCAAGATCATGGTTCAGATGTGCAAATAATTCTTCAGTGAGTGCAGTTGCAACAGCCCCCTCGGCAGAGGCGCGGATATAACCAAGCTGTTCCAGAACATGCAGGGAATATCTGATTCGATGAGAAGGCAGGGCCAGCAATTCTGAGAGTTTCATAATCCCGATAGGCTGGTGATCTGCCACCGCTCTTGCTACTTCGATATGTCGGCTGAGAAGTTCAATCTCGTCTTTCATTTTTTTCAGCATTGATACTCACCTGGACCGGGAGTCCAATGTTATGTATCTTTACCTTTCTCTGCATGCTCATCAAGCCATGCCTTCGTCTCCATGTATTTTTTTCTGAAATTCAGGGTGAGCATCATGGCGATGAAAATAAAGATTATAGTGAGTGGAATCCGGTACTGACCGGGGCCGATAAAGAAAGCAATAAAAGAGAGAGCAAAGAACAGGATGATAATATTAAGTTGCACAGCAAGAAGATAAAATTTCATTTTAAACGTTTTTTTATTGTCTTCATTCATCATCCGGATATCAACTCTGAAATAAAAGTACTTGACGTTTAACTACATATATTCTGATAGATGGACCCACTTACCGACACGGTCAAAACAACCGGTGCAGATGCCTATGTTATGTATGCATCGTCGCGCGATGCTGATATGAGATATCTGACGCATTTTATAACCAGCGACCCCTTCGTCTTTTTCAAAAAACCGGGGAGGAGAGGGGTAATTATCGTGTCTCAGATGGAGATCGGACGCGCATCACGCGAAGCTACTGCAGCGGTCATGACCAGAACGCAGGCAGGACTTCCGGATATCCTGAAAACAGAAACAAATCCCTATCGGGCAACAGCGAAGATGATTGCCGGTCAGGTCGGGAAAAAAATCCTTGTACCACCTGATTTCCCGATTGCATTGGCAAATTCCCTGAATGAATACTGCACAATTCTGGTTGACAAAGGGACGGTCAGGTCCATGCGGGCGAAGAAGAGTACCCGTGAAATCATAGCAATGAAGAATGTGCAGAAAGCTACGGAAAAAGCGATGGGACTGGCCATCTCGCTCATCAAAAAATCATCGGTAAAAAAGGGCACCCTCCATATAGACAAAAAACCGTTAACCTCTGAATATATCAAATTCTCCATGCACAGTCTGCTCCTGCAACATGGTTGCGCTGCTGTGGATACTATTGTCTCCTGTGGGAAGGATACTGCAATACCACATATGACTGGGACAGGTCCACTTGAATCGGGTGAGCCTATTGTCATTGACCTTTTTCCTGTTGATGAAAAAACAGGATATTATGCGGATATGACCCGAACTGTTGTCAAAGGAGAACCTTCACCTGAGATAACTGATATGTATACCACCCTTTATGAAGCAAAACGGCTCGGGGTCTCCCAGGTGAAAGCCGGAGCATCGGGGGCTGATATCCACCAGGCTGTCGTCGACTTTTTCAAAGACCATGGATATGAGAGCAATTCACGCGGTTTTATGCATAATCTCGGCCACGGTGTGGGGCTTCAGGTCCATGAACTGCCAACGGTAGGACCCGCCGGAAAAGAGCTTGTGTCTGGTAACGTCATTACCATCGAGCCAGGGCTCTACTATCCCGGAATCGGGGGAGTTCGACTTGAAGACATAGGTGTTGTAACAAAGACGAAGTTTGAAAATTTTACGGTCTTTCCTGAGGAATTAAGCGTATGAATGAGGATATTTTTGAAAAGTATCATGATGCCGGAGTACTTGCTGCAAAAATCCTCCGCCATGGTGCTCAGTCAGTCCGGATCGGGGGATCATATCTGGAACTGGTCGAATCTATTGAAGGAGAAGTACTTGAAGAGGGGGCTGCACTCGCATTCCCCCTTAATCTTTCCTTGAACGAAGATGCGGCACATGATACTGCATCACCGGGAGATGAAAGAATATTTGTCAAAGGAGACGTAGCAAAACTGGATCTCGGAGTCCAGATAGATGGATACATCGCCGACACTGCAACCACGATTGATCTCGGGAACAACTCACTTCTTCTCGATGCATCCGAACAGGCTCTTGGATCCGCCATTAAAGCGGTCCGTCCCGGAGCCACAGCGGGGGAGCTGGGGGCAGCGATTCAGAAAGAGATCGAGGGCCGTGGCTATCGCCCGATATCGAATCTTACCGGGCACGGGCTGGATCGGTACATTCTCCACCGCTCCCCAACTATACCCAATATCGGGATTAACGGGGGCGTTACACTCGAGGAAGGCATGGTTTTTGCTATTGAACCATTTGCATCAACGGGGTCCGGTCATGTAGGTGAAAAAACCCGGAAAGAGATTTATTCACAGCTTTCACAAAAACCTGTCAGAACCCCAGTCGCGCGTACAATAATGAATACTATCAAGGATCGTCAAGGATTGCCTTTTGCCCGCAGATGGCTTAGCGGAAAAAAGCTGGATATTGCACTTCCCGGTCTGGTCAGATCACAGGTACTTCATGCGTATCCTGTCCTTTCCGACATTCAGGGATCCCTTGTCTCCCAACATGAACATACGGTGATCGTAACCGACGAAGCTTGTATTGTGACGACGCGCTAAAGATAGGCTTATTCATTCCGGAAATGAATAGATAAGGTTACAGCTATGTCTGGAGATTCTGAAGTCCTGAGTATAATGGAAATTGTTCTGACTGCTGAAATATTCAACCAGAACCCCCAGCTCGATATCAATGACCTGACACCTGCCTGCCGTGAAATCTTTGGTACTGTCGATAAGACTGGCAAGCTCAATCCTGGAGAAATCACGCGTCCGGTATACGTAAGTGAAGGTAAGATCAAACGCGCATTATCAATTAATGATGCTTTCAAGAAGGTATCTTCAAACCCGTTTGTTGCCTCTGAGGAATTTGGACAGCGCCTCCGAATAACAGCACTCGAGCATGCTGCACAAAGGTTCCTGAATGATGGGGGTAAATCAATCATTGAGAACAATCCAGTACTTGCATTTTTCTTTGAGAATTTTGACTCGATGGGAATTTCGTATAAAACCGTTCGCGATAATAATTCACCAGTTGAGGATACCAGGGCATATCTTGACGCACGAGTTTCAAAATTAGTGGGCGAAGACGGAAAACTAGGAAGCGCACTTGACCTTGTCATTCTCCTTGCACCAGATGAGGTGGAGCAACAGATGGAAGATCTTATCCGCACACCGGAACAGATCGCTACGATATCGAAGATACAACATGCAATTAACCACAGGGAATTCCTTCAGCATCACAGGATCCATGAAGTTGGAAAACTTCTTTTCGTCGGGCCACCGGGTACTGGAAAAACGTCTCTGGCGCTTGCGATCTCCCGGACATTGCATATGCCAATTCTTGAAGTCAGGCTCTCAATGATCACCTCTCAGTATCTCGGAGAAACTTCCAAAAACATTGATCGTATCTTTGAACTGGCAAAAAAACTTGCACCGTCCATTCTTTTTATCGACGAATTTGATTTTGTTGCCAAGAGCCGTGTTGCTGATGATCATGGAGCGATGAAACGGGCTGTCAATTCCCTGTTGAAAAATATTGATAAGATTAACCTGGTAAGAAACAACGTGCTCCTGATTGGCGCAACAAATCATCCTCAGCTGCTTGATGAAGCGGCATGGAGGCGGTTTGATGAAGTCGTGGAGTTTTCTCTCCCCAATGAGGAGATGCGGAAGAATATATTAATGAAAGTGACCTCCTCATTTCCCTGTACACTCGATTATCAGAAACTTGCTTCCCAGACGGATGGATTCTCCGGCTCAGATCTCCGTATGATGGTCAAGGAAGCCATTCTTTCTTCACTTATGGATAACCGGAAGACAATCGGATGTGAAGATATTGAGAAGGGTATCCATATGGTGAAAAACCGGGATGCAATCCGGCACCTGAACTGGTTGTAATATGAAGATTACGCTTCTGGGAACCGGCGATGCAATTGGAACACCGAAGGTCGGGTGCAGCTGCCCCCAGTGCACCTTTGCACGAAACACCGGGGCAATGCGTCTGCGAACCTCACTTCTTCTTGAGAATGATGGAAGACACATCCTCATTGATTCTTCACCGGATCTCCGACAGCAGCTTCTCCTCCATGGCTCACCACATATCGATGCCGTAATCTGGACTCACGGACATTATGATCATTTTATCGGATTTGGCGAATTCTATCGCGTCCAGAAGATCCCCCCAGTTTTTGCCGCCCCACCGGTACTCAGTTACTGCGCTGAAACCTTCAGGTTTCTTACCTTTGAAAAAGGTGAAATTCAGCCTTACAACTCGTTCGATATTTTCGGGATAACTATTACCCTGTTCATGGTAAAACATCCTCCGGCGTTTACCTGCGGTATATTGTTTGAAACCAGTGACTCGAGAGTCGGGTTTACCTCGGATACGAATGCCGATATCCCGCAAAAAAGTCTTGATCTTCTCACAAATCTGGATCTCCTGCTCCTTGACGCCCTTGTGCCCTCCAGCATAACAATTCCCAAGCACATGAATTATTTCGATGCGTGCTCACTTGCTCACAATCTTGCTCCAAAAGATTATCGTTGCATTCATCTGAGCCATCTTATCCCCTGGGATCTCCCTCACCTCGGGAAAGACGGCGATATATTCGAATTCAGATAACACTCCCTGTTCATTGAAGGAAAACGAGTTTATTTTTATGAGGGGTATTACGGTTAATAGTGCTACCCATACTTTAATAGTTTTCAGGTGCCCAAACATAGGTGCATGATTGTAAAGGTACTCGATTTAGAAAAAGATAAAGTGCGACTCATAATCCAGGGGGAAGGGCATACATTCATGAATGCTCTCGTTGAGGAACTTTTGAGCGACCCGGACGTTGACGTTGCAAAGTACATGATAGAATTCCAGTTCTCAGACCCGGAACTTCTCGTTACCACAAAAGGAAAGAAAAATCCTCTTCCGGTTATCAAAAAGGCATGCAAACGGATTTCGGGTCACTGTAATGAGCTCATCAAAGATTTAAAGAAACAGTAAATTTTGGAATTGCATTATAAAATACTTTTTTTTGGAGTGAAAAAAACTTTCACGAAAGTCTTGATCCGGCGGATCGAGGTGATCAGTCTTCAGGATTCTCTGTAATAATTATTTTTTCCTGTTTGTCAAAGGAACTGAAATCCTGGAAAATTACCGGGAACATTTCAAGGAAAAATGGGGAAATTCCGTGGTTAATTGATAGAAAGAATTTATTCTTCCGGTGCCCTTTCGGTAAATACTATCGATCCCGAAATGCGGGAGATTTTTATTTTTACCTTTTGTCCGGGCTTAGCATTTGCCACATACATAATATAGCGTCCCATTTTCACAACCCCGTCGCCACGTTTGGAAATCGATTGGATCTCCACGTCCATGATGGTGCCTTCCTCAAGGTTCTCGGAGACAGGTTCAGTTCGGGCTTTTCTCTTTCTGACGGGGCGGTGACCACCACAGGCGTCGCAACGGAGCAACATAACCCGGTCATCCTTCACAAGTCGTGTATCAGGTTTACCACACTCGGAGCAGATCACATAATCCTCGACATAACTCTTAATGATCATTTTAAGGAGAGAGATCTCAAATTTTCCATTAAAAATGGCCCGGTTCCCATCAATTTTCCCGGATGTGCCCAGTTCACCGAGCAAAAATTTCATCAGGTGTTCCGGATCACGACGGAGCTTGCTGGCAATATCGGTAAAGTTTTCAAGCACCGTTGTCTTGCCTTCAACATACGCTTTTGCTTCGGGAACTACGAAACGCTCCGAAGATTCCGTTTTTTCGGTGATATTGGAATATGCCTGTTTGAGGAGATTTTCATAAGATTCCGTCATACTTGTATAATATAAAGGCGCCGCCTGTCCAAAAGGCTTTCTCCCATAGAGTAACTTAAAAAAATTGGATTCAGATTTGAAAAAATTATTTTTTAAACTGGGGCATCATACTGCGTACTTCACTCCCTATTTCTTCGATAAGATGATCTTCATCTGCTTTGGTTAATGCATTAAAAACCGGACGGTTCACCATATTTTCAAGCATCCATTCCCTGGCAAATTTTCCGGATTGGATTTCTTCAAGGATCTCCTGCATCGCCTCATAGGCTTCGGGACCGATAACCCGGGGACCGCGGGTGAGATCGCCATACTGGGCGGTGTTGCTGATATACTGGCGCATGTTTGTAAGCCCCCCTTCGTAAATCAGATCCACAATCAGTTTCAGCTCATGGAGGACCTCAAGATACGCCATTTCAGGTTCGTAACCGGCATTCACTAGAGTCTCGAAGCCTGCTTTAACCAGAGAAGTACACCCGCCGCAGAGAACAGCCTGTTCTCCGAAAAGATCCGTTTCGGTTTCTTCCCGGAACGATGTTTCAAGTACCACTGCACGTGTGGCGCCAATCCCCTTTGCATAGGCAAGTGCAACCTGATGCGCTTTTCCGGTATAATCCTGGTGGATGGCAATAAGTGCAGGTACACCCTTTCCTTCCTCATACTGTCTGCGTACCATGAATCCGGGTCCCTTAGGTGCTACCATGATAACATCCACCGTGGGGGGCGGTACAATCTGCCCGAAATGGATGTTGAATCCGTGGGAGAACATCAAACATTTCCCGTCAGAAAGATAGGGCATGATTTCATTCTTGTACACTGCGGCCTGGTGTTCATCAGGCAGAAGGATCTGAACAATATCTGCTTTTTTAACAGCTTCAGCAACCGTCATAACCTTCATGCCATCTCCGGTTGCTGCCTCCCAGCTCTTTCCACGGCGAAGCCCGATCACCACATCGAATCCGCTGTCCTTAAGGTTGAGAGACTGCCCGCGCCCCTGTGAACCGTATCCGATCACGGCAATGCGTTTTCCCTTCAACACGGAGAGATCCGCATCTGCATCATAATATTTTGTTAACATAGTAGATCCCTTTGATATCTGCAACAAAGCACATAAATATTATATAAAAAAACTAAAGAAGCAAAACCGGAAAAGAATACTGGGATGCGATGACCTATTAAATACCTGTCAAGAAATGAGAGGGACGCCCAGACGTTTTCTCAGGAGTTGCCAGACATTCAGGCAACATCTCCTGACGTGAGGATTAACCTCACCCGCGTCGGTGTGAAGAATGTAAAAAAACTCGTTGAAGTACACCGCAAAGAGAAAAGGCCGGTCATATTTATTTCTAACTTCGATGTATACGTGGACCTGCCCGGAAGCCTCAAAGGAGCCAACCTTTCCCGTAACTTTGAGGTGATCGATGAGGTTCTCCAGCAGGCAATCGATGGAGATGTAAATAAAATTGAGAAACTTTGCAGTGTTGTCGCACGAAAACTTCTCGACCGCCATGAATATGCTGATCGGACCGAAGTCTTTATGCGCAGTGAGTTTATGGTGAAACGGGAAACACCCATCAGTCATACCGTTTGCCATGAAGTTGTCAAGGTTCACGCACGTGCTGTTGCCCGGAGGACATTCAGGGATCCTATTGTGAGAAAGAGCATTGGTGCGGAAGTGACGGGTATGACCGCCTGCCCGTGTGCCCAGAACATCATGAAGGAGCGGGCAGATCACGTTCTCCAGAATCTTGGAGTCGGCCCTAACCAGATTGAGGCATTTTTCAACGAAGTCCCCATGGCTACGCATAACCAGCGTGGCAGGGGTTTTCTCTGCATCGAAACAGACGATGACCAGGACGTTGATCTTGAAAAGATTATTTCGATCCTGAAAGAATCGATGAGTGCCGGTATCTATGAGCTGCTGAAAAGGGGTGATGAAAGTGCGGTGGTTCTTGCCGCGCACAAGAATCCGCGGTTTGTGGAAGACTGTGTCCGCGAAATGGCAAAAAAAGTTCTTGCGGAATTTGAATATCTCTCCGGTGATTCGGTCGTAACGATAAAACAGACAAATGAAGAGAGCATTCACCAGCATGATGCATACGCCGAACGCCGTGCTACCATTGCTGAATTATATGATGAGCTCAACAGTGATAAACAAAATACCGAGTGAAAAACCTCGGTATCTTCAAATTATATTTTGAACTGAAAAATTTATTTTTTATTTTATATGTGTGAATATAATCACAAGATACAAGTTAAAATGATTTGTTTTACCAATATATGGCAAAAACGACTCAATTTCATGCTTTTTTTCGAAAATCTGCATTCATAATAAGGGTTATAAAATCCATGATACAAGATAGATCGAACGTACTTTGTACGGTCAATTATCTCTAGAGATGAGAGAAGTATAGAGTGTATAGCAGTATGAACAACTCAACGTAACATGAGGCGATAATATTTGTCGAAAGTTGTAGAGATTTCCCCGACCACAAGACATGAGGGACACTCAAAGCTCGTCCTGAAGGTTAACGATGCAGGCATCATCGAGACGGGCAACTGGTGTTCCATTACTCCGGTGAGGGGAGTTGAAAAACTCGCCGTCGGAAAGACCCCGGAGCAGGTGCCAAAGATTGCATCCCGTGTCTGCGGTATCTGTCCGATTGCCCACACACTGGCCGCTACTGAGGCGATGGAAGCATCCATCAAGTGCGAGATCCCCAAGGATGCCAAGATGCTCCGTCACATCCTCCAGTTAGCAAACCGGTTGCACAGCATTGCACTGCATGACATCCTCATCCTTCCCGACTTTTACCTTCCGGGCACTGAGACCAAGATCAACCCGTTCACCGCAGAAGAGCCGGTGCGCACCGTTGCAAAGCGCATCCAGCGGCTCCGTGAGATCGGACAAACGATCGGTCAGATTGCCGGTGGAGAAGCCGTTCACCCAAGCAACCCGCGTGTCGGCGGTATGTACAGGAACTGTTCGGAACAGGCAAAGACCAAAATGTACGACTTGGCAAAGGAAGGCGTTGTCCTTGCCAAGGCACAGATGGATCTCATGATCGACATCCTCCGGAACTACCAGGCACGGGAGTTCGTGGATGTTGGCGGTATGAAAGTTGCCCTGCCAAAAACCCTCGGATACCACAACCAGGGCTACCTTGCAACCCACCCGTTCTATGGCTGCTCGAGCCTCGATGAATGCCCGAGCTGGAGTCTTGACAGGTTCAAGGAAGCACGCCCCTGGGACTGGTATATGGGCGAGATGGAGGTATCACTCGAGGAACCTAAGTACCCGGTTGGCGGAACCACAAAGATAGGGACCAAAGTCAACCCGCAGATGGAGGCCTGCACCGGCATCCCGATGTACGATGGCGCTCCTGTTGAGGTAGGCCCCCGTGCACGACTCGTCACCTACAAGAATTACGACGAGAAGGGCACTGTTGGGCAGAACATAGCCCGCGAGATGGAGTATACAGACTGTCTCTATGAAATGATAGACTGTATCGACGCATTAAACCCCAATGGTAAAGTCGTTGCGGATTACATCCCGAAAGGCGATGGTTCACTCGGTTGGGCAGCCAATGAAGCTCCCCGTGGCACCGATGTCCACCTCGCACGAGTCAAGGACTGGAAGGTCCAGTACTTCAGCATGCTGGTCCCGACCACGTGGAACTTTGCAACCTGCAGCGCTGCACTCACGGGTGCACCCTGGCAGCTTGCCGAAGTAATCATGCGTGGGTATGACCCCTGTGTATCGTGTGCTACCCACATGATCGTACTGGATGAGGACAACAAGTTAGTGGCTCAGAAGCTCATCCAGTGAGTGTAACCTGATGCTGTATCCGGAGATCGTAATAGCGGGGTGCGGAAACCCCCTGTTTGCCGATGACGGTTTTGGCCCGGCTGTAATTGAAGAGATGCAGAATCTCTCGCTTCCCGACAATGTAGCAATAATCGATGCAGGCCTTGGCGGCCCGCATTTTATTTTTACGTTGCTGGACCCGGAAAAGACAAAAAAACTTGTTATTGTCGATATTGCCGATTTTGGTGCAGAACCCGGGACAATTACAAAATTACGGGTTGAAGATCTGCCACCAGGCGCGTACCGCGATGCCCATTCGTGGGATCTGGCAGAACCGCTCCAGCGAATCAAGGATCAGATCGACATTACGGTTATCGGATGCCAGCCAGCGAAGGTTACTGCCCCGGAGTTTGAACTCGGGCTTTCTGAAGAAGTTCAGGATGCAATTCCGAAAGTAATCCGGGTCATACTGGAAACAATAGGAGTGGATTATGGGACTACTATCAAGTGTCTTCAAGAAGAGCGCCAGCGAGGAACCGCCGAAGGTAGCGGCTCAACAGAAATCCGTTGACGCGGAAATAAAAACAGAAACATCGAAAAAGGAGGTTAAGCCTGTGGTAGACAAGATAACAGTAGGCCATGTGCACATGAGTGGATGCACTGGCTGTCTCGTGTCTTTAGCAGACAACTATGGTGGGCTCCTGACAATTCTGGACAGGTACGCAGATCTTGTATATGGTCTGACACTTGCCGATGTGCGTCACATCCCGAAGATGGATGTCGCACTTGTTGAGGGTTCCGTCTGCATTAATGACAAACTCGCAGTTCAGGAAATAAAGGAAACCCGTGAGAAAGCGGCGATTGTCGTCGCTGTCGGTGGATGCGCCTGTTACGGCAACATCACCCGGTTCTCCCGCGGTGGCCAGCAGAACCAGCCGGCACACGAGGCATACCTGCCAATCGGCGACCTGATCAAGGTTGATGTATACATCCCCGGATGCGCACCATCACCCCAGCTGATCAGGAACGTAGCCGTTGCAGCATACCTGCTCTTAAAGGGATC
>Ga0105098_10000134_pt1 | contig 22402 bp, 23 predicted proteins | sample PPLLak21cMay2015_FD_79137 | JGI IMG/M metagenome (GOLD analysis project Ga0105098, IMG submission 79137) | Freshwater sediment microbial communities from Prairie Pothole Lake near Jamestown, North Dakota, USA - PPLs Lake P7 Core (1) Depth... | ecosystem: Environmental > Aquatic > Freshwater >... | reverse complement strand
CTCGGGCTGGAACGTCACCTCCACGGGGCCGGTGGACCCGGCACGATGCTTGGCCACGATGACCTCGGCGATGCCCTTCCGCTCCTGATCCTCGGGGTGGTAGTACTCGTGGCGGTAGATGAACATCACCACGTCAGCGTCCTGTTCGATGCTGCCGCTTTCGCGTAGATCCGAGAGACGTGGGCGCTTGTCTTCTCTGGCCTCCAATGATCGGTTGAGCTGGGAGACGGCGATCACCGGGACTTCCAGCTCTCGGGCCAGGTTCTTGAGGTTTCGGGTGATCTCCGAGATCTCCTGTTGGCGGTTCTCCCTGCTGGACGCCTCCATCAGCTGCAGGTAGTCGATCACGACAAGGGAGAGTCCCTTCTTCCGCTTCAGCCTCCGGCACTTCGCCCGGATATCGGTGACGGTGACGACCGGAGAGTCGTCGATGTAGATCGGTGCCTGATACATCTTGCCGGCAGCGTCGACGACCCTCTGCCACAGCGGTCCCAGCTGACCGGAACGGAGCTTCATGGAGTCGACGCGGCCCACCGAGGAGAGGATGCGCTGGACGATCTCCTCCTTGGACATCTCCAACGAGAAGATGGCCACGGGCTCGCCCTGGACGGCGGCGTTGACCGCGATTCCCAGCGCAAGGCTCGATTTTCCCATGGCAGGTCTTGCCGCGATGACCACCAGGTTGGCCGCTTGGAGACCAGCCAGCTTCTTGTCGAGATCGACGTAACCGGTCGCTAATCCGGTCAGCTCCGAGCCCCGCTGCTCGAGCAACTCGATGTGCTCCAACACATCACTGAAGAGGGGGCCCACCTCGAGGAGGGTCTGTGCGCTCCGACGTTCGGCCACCGAGAGAACCGCCTGTTCGGCCCGGTCCATCACTCGGGCGATCTCCTCGTCGATGTCAAAGGCGACATCGGTCACGGAGGCACCGGCCCTGATCAGCTCGCGGCGCTTGGCGTGCTCTTCGACGATCCCCGAGTAGTAGAGGATGTTGGAGGTCGAGGGCACGATGTCGACGAGACGGGTGAGGTAGGCGACGCCCCCGACCTTGTCCAGTTCGCCACGTCGCCGCAATGCTTCGGACACGGTCACGGCGTCGATGGCCTGACTCGTGTCGAACAGCTCCCGCATGGCCTCGAAGATCGCCTGGTGGGCGGGAACATAGAAGTCGGGCGGGTGGAGGCGGTCCATCACCTCGTTGACCGCCTCTTCCGACAGGAGCACAGCCCCGATGACCGACTCCTCAGCCTCCCTGGAATGGGGTGGGCTCCGGAAACCCGGTCTCATTTGCCCCTGATCGGTGATGCCGCTCATCTATGTCCTCATCAAACAACGCGCGAGTGACAGATTTCGCGGACCTGTGGGGCCCTGACATGCAAGACCCCGCCGGTGGGCGGGGAAGCCGAAACTGCCAGCGGGGAAGGCGGCTGAAGATAGGGTTGCTTCGGCTGGCGTCACAAGCCAGAGGCCTCATCGAATTTCGCGGTGGCCTCTTTTGTTTTCGCGGTGGAAAGGACTGGCAGGAAAACCGCGAAACTCGCCAGTAATCGGGGTTGGTCAGGTGGCGGGGATCACGTCCAAGGTGAGGGGAAACTCGACCTCGTCATGGAGTTTGATGTTGATCTCGTGGAGACCTATTGCCTTTATCGGCTTCGGGATCTCCAACGAGTCCCGGTCCAACTCGATGCCGGTGAAGCGACGGACACCTTCGACCACATCGGCGGCGGAGATGGAGCCGTAGAGCTGGCCCTCGTCGCCCGCCTGGGCAGCGATCACGACCCGGCTGCCGACCAACTGGGTGGCAAGCCGCTCCGCCTCTTCCTTGGCCTTCAGCTCGGCCTCGATGCGGGCCTCGCGCACGGCCTCGGCCTGGGCCAGGGCCGCCTCGTGGGCCTTGACCGCCTTCTTCCGCGGCAACAGATAATTGCGGGCGTAACCCTCGGCCACGTCCACGACATCGCCCCTCTTGCCCAGCTCCTGGACGTCGGCAGTGAGGATCAGCCTCATCTCGTGCTCAGATACGGGAGCAGGGCCATCTCACGCGCATTCTTGATTGCGTTCGCCACTTCTCGCTGATGGGTCGGGCAGTTCCCGTTCACCCGGCGCCCTCTGATCTTCCCGCGGTCGGACATGTATTTGCGTAATACGGAGACGTCCTTCCAGTCGATGAAATCGACCTGCTGCTTGCAAAATGCGCAGGGCTTGGGACGGCCCCGTCTCATCTCCATGCCCCGCCGCCGCTTGGGGCGCGGGTTGTTCGTGCTCTTTCTAGCCATGGTTCTAAAGCTCCTGGATCAGAAGGGGGCCTCGTCGGGCCCGTAGGACTCTCTCGCCACCGGTGCCGGGGGAACGTCGGCTCCGTCGCCGCCACCGCCGCCGCCGCCGCCGCCGCCACCGCCGCTCCAATCGCCACCGGAGCGCTCGGTCCTGTTCACCGAAGCGGTGGCCCAACGCAGCGAGGGACCAATCTCATCGATCACGACCTCGATCGATTCGCGCTGTTGGTCCTCTTTGTCACGCCAGGTGCGTTGCTCCATGCGGCCACTCACGATGACCCGGGCACCCTTCTGCAACGACTCCGCCACATGCTCGGCCTGCTCTCGCCAAACGGTGCCGTAGAAGAAGCTCGTTTGCTCCTGCCACTCCCCGTCCTTCTGATACCGACGATTGACGGCAAGGCCAATCCTGGCCATGGCGACACCCGACGGCGTGAAGCGAAGCTCCGGGTCCATCGTCAGGTTCCCGATCAGTGTGATGTTGTTCGACATGTGAAATCTCCTCTTGTCAAGTCCCTGGGTCGATCATGCCGTGGCCCTGGGACAGATTCCAGTCATGCGCCCCTGCGCACGATCTTGTGTCGAACCACTTCGTCGGCCAGTGACAGCATTCGATCGAGCGAATCGACGGCAGCCGCCTCTGCCTGGAACGTGACCACCGAGTAGTAACCCTCGGACAGATGGTCGATCTCGTAGGCGAAGCGCCGCTTCCCCCACATATCCCTCCCATCGACTGTCGCACCCGAGCCGGACAGGTGCGATTCAAGATCGGCGATCTTGGTCTCGACCTCGTCCTCGGCCAGGTCGGGCCGATGGATCGTCATTACCTCATAGTCGCGCATGTGACCTCCTGTGGACATCCGGATCGGAAGGCCCCACCAGCCCGGTGGAGCAGGGGCTTCACGCAACCGGACGGCGCGAGACGCCGGTGCGGAAACCAGATGATAGGGCGCTCTCAGCCCGATGCAGAAGTCGAGAGAAGGTCACCCGGCTGGAAATCCCGCTCCCCCGCCGGTGTCTCCAGCGCCCAGCCCACCGGGCCGGGAGCGGGATATCGGGGGCAGGGATCGGCCGGGCACGGTGTCATCTCGTGTGAGCCGATCAGCGAGCCCTCGGGGTCGAAGAACCAGACCTCGAGAGGGAGCGGCGTCCCTGACATGATGAAGTTGGGGGTTGTCGGCTCGGGGAACACGAAGAGCATCCCATCGATGCCCTCGGGCAGCTGTGCCACTGACCGCAGACCCTCTTGCCGCTCTGAGGGCTCGTCGGCAACCCAGACCTCGAGGGTGTCGTCGCCGACAGCAAGCTGCGTCGTGGGGAGGTCAGGAGTGACTGTGCTCGTAGCGGGGGAAGGCGTCGTCGTCGACGTTGCAGCCGCGGTCGCAGTCGTCGAGGCCAGGATGGTGGTAGTAGTCGGAGCCACGGTGGATGTCGATGACGTGACACCGTTGGTCGTAGTCGTGGCGCATGCCGCCACCAGGAGAAGGACCGCTACGCGGACGATCGGCCCTTCAGCATCTCGGCTGCGATCTCGTCCGACACGTGATAGCTCTCGTCCTCACCGGGGAACTCGCCCGAGCCCACATCGGCGACGTACCTGGTCAGGGCCGCGACCGCGTCGTCGGCAAGATCGGCGTACTTGCGAACGAACTTCGGGTAGTTGCCCGACCCGAGTCCCAGGACATCGTGGAACACGAGCACCTGACCGTCGGTCGCCGGACCGGCTCCGATGCCGATGGTCGGCACGTCGACCTCCTTGGTGATCAACTCGCCGAGGATGTCGGGAACCCCCTCGAGGACGATCGAGAAGCAGCCCGCTTCGGCAATGGCGATGGCATCTTCGATGATTTCCTGGGCGGCGTCGACCAGCTTGCCCTGGACCTTGAAGCCGCCCATGGCGTGGACCGACTGTGGGGTGAGGCCGAGATGGCCCATCACCGGGATCTCAGCGTCGAGGATTGCCTCGATCATGTGCAGCCGCTTGCGACCTCCTTCGAGTTTGACAGCCTCGGCTCCCCCCTCCTGGACGATCCTTCCCGCGTTGCGCACTGTGTCCTCGACAGACACGTGGAAGCTGAGCCAGGGCATGTCGACGACGAAGAGCGCCTTGGGATGCGCCCTTTTCACGGCGCGGGCATGGATGATCGTCTCCTCCATCCCGAATTCGAGGGTGGTGTCCATCCCATGGACGACATTCGCCGCCGAATCGCCGACGAGGACGATGTCGACCCCGGCCCGGTCTGCGATCACCGCCCCCGGATAGTCGTAGGCAGTGACCATCGAGATCTTGGGACCGCCTTTGCGAGCCCTGATGGACGGGACGGTGACCTTTTCGAGCATGACTGAAGGATACCGGTCGCTCGGAGGTGCCGATTCCGGATCTGGCATGGCGGGTGCGCACCGATACCATGCTGAGCCCGCCGAACATCAGAAGGATCCTCCATGGCCAAGGTGTCCCGGTGGCGTCTTTTTTGGACTGTGGTCTCCATAGGCGCTGCCGTCTACATCGTTCTCAACAACCCGGTCAACCTCGGTCTGGACCTGCGTGGTGGCACCCAGATCGTTCTCGAGGCGCAAGACACCGACACTGTCACGGTCGACAGCGAAGTGACCACTCGGACCCTCGAGGTCTTGCGTCGCCGGGTCGACGCGTTCGGGGTAGCCGAGCCCACTCTCCAGGTGTCGGGCGACCGCCGGATCATCATCGAGATGCCCGGCGTTGAGGATCCCGACGCGGCGCTGGAAGTCATCGGGCGAACCGCCCAGCTCACGTTTCACCCGGTACTCGAGGCGGTAGCCAGCGGCACGGAGCCGACTGTCGAAGGGGATCTCGTCATCCCGGGGGAGCCCGGCGAGGACTTGGTTCTCGGTCCGACAGCCGTCAGTGGTGACCAGGTCGAAAGCGCTGCAGCCATCTTCGACAGCCAGGGCTCTGGTCTCTGGGCCGTCTCGATCAACTTCCTGCCCGAAGGGGAGGAGCAGTGGGCACAACTGACCGCCGAAGCAGCCTGTGCCCCGGTCGGAGACCCGGCCCGACGGATTGCCATCGTGCTCGACGAGTCGGTCCTCTCCAGCCCGGGCGTCTCACCCTCCGTCCAATGTGACGTCGGAATCACCGGCGGAGAGACGCTGATCACGGGGAACTTCGACGAGGAGACTTCCAACGAACTCGCTCTCCTCATCCGGGCCGGTGCCCTGCCGGTCCCGGTCGAGGTGATCGAGCAGGGAACGGTCGGGCCTTCCCTCGGTGAGGCCGCTATCGACGCCAGCCTGCAGGCAGCCCTCATCGGTGCCGGCCTGACCATCCTCTACATGATCGCTTTCTACCGTCTTATGGGTGTGGCGGCGGCCATCTCGCTAGTCGTCTACGGGCTCCTGTCCTACGCGGTCCTGATATGACTGGGAGCCAGCCTCACCCTCCCCGGCATCGCCGGCTTCGTCCTCGCCATCGGGATGGCCGTGGACGCCAACGTACTGGTTTACGAGCGAGCCAAGGAGGAATACGCCGTCGATCCGACGCTGGGCAGGTCGCTGGAGGCAGGGTTCCAGCGAGCCTGGAGCGCCATTCTGGACGCCAACGTCACCACTCTCCTGGCCGCAGTGCTCCTCTTTTTCCTGGCCGCCGGCGCAGTCCGTGGCTTTGGCGTCACCCTCACCATCGGTGTCCTCGTGTCGATGTTCTCGGCCCTCGTGGTGACCCGGGTCCTGCTCGAGATGTTGTCCCGGGTACCGGCATTGCAGACCCGGCCCCGGTTGATGGGCTTGACCGTGGGGCGGCGCTTCCAGGAATGGCTGAAAACGTCGGGGCCGAATCTGTTCGCCAAGCCACAGCGTTGGCTGATCATCTCGGGGATCCTGATCGTGCTCGCCATCGCAGGCATCGTGGCGAGGGGCCTCAACTTCGGGATCGAGTTCTCCGGCGGTCGCCTCGTGGAGTTTTCCACGACCCAAGAAGTCGACCTCGACCAGTTGCGGCAGGATCTGGCCGACCAAGGGCTGCCGCAGGCGTTGATCCAGGAGACCGGGCAGGGCACGATCGTGATCCGGACCGAGGAGCTCGACCCCGAACGGGAGCAAGTGCTGGAGGACACCGTGGCCGGGATCGGGGGCGACGTGACCCTGGTTCGGGACCAGTTCGTCGGGCCCACCCTGGGCGAGGAGATCCGGAACCGCGCCCTATTGGCACTAGGGCTGGCTCTGCTGATGCAGCTCATCTATCTGGCGATCAGGTTCCGCTGGACCATCGGAGCAGCGGCCGTGCTCTCGATGTTCCATGACGTCATCCTCGTGGTCGGGCTCTTCGCCTGGCTCGGAAAGACCATCGACGGGGTGTTTCTCGCCGCCCTGTTGACCATCATCGGCTATTCGATCGCCGACTCGGTCGTGATCTTCGACCGGATCCGTGAGCACCAGGCAGACCGGCCGGGCGAGCCACTCGCCCCCATCGCCAACGAGGCCTGCCTGCAGACCGTCCCGAGAACGATCAACACGGGTCTCGGGGCGATCCTCATCCTCGCCTCCCTATACGTGCTTGGTGGTGACACGCTCTCGGACTTCGCCCTCGCCCTGCTGATCGGGATCCTCGTCGGGACCTATTCCTCGGTGTTCACGGCGACGCCGCTGGCCATCCTCCTCGAAGATCGCTATCCGCGCCCGATCCCCGAATCGACACCGAACGAGCGCAAGCAGCATCAGAAGCAAAAGACGGGACCTAAGAGGATCTTTGAGTGAAGCGTTCTACGCTTTACTTAGCGCCTGTCTCACCCATTCGATGTCGGCGGCCTGTTCCTCGACACCACCGGGCGTCTCCACGACCACCGGCGCACCGGCCTCGATGATCATCCGGGCCATCTCCTCCGGTGGGATGAGGCCTTTGCCCAGGTTCTCGTGACGGTCACGGCGTGAGTCGAAGGGGTCTTTGGAGTCGTTCACCTGGACGAGATCGATCCTCCCCGTTGCTTCCATGATGCGGGGAACCACCTCTTCCGTTGGCTCACCACCCGCCCACAGATGACAGGTGTCGAGGACGAAGCCGACTCCGAACTCGCCGACCTCGTCGAAGAGACGGGCGATCCACTCCACCCTTCTCGCCACTGCCTTGTCCCCACCGGCGGTGTTCTCGATGAAGATCGGGGTCTCGGTGTCGACTGCCTCGAGTGCCTTCCTCCAACGATCGATGCCCTCCTTGTGTGGGCCGTCGCCCGTCACATGTCCACCGTGGACGATCACCGCCCGGGCCCCCACCTCGGTCGCCGCATCACACGTGTCCTGGAGGATCTTTCGCGACGGAATCCTCACCCGGTTGTTGTCGGCACAAACGTTGATCAGGTAGGGAGCGTGGACATAGATCGGGATCGGTGAGCCACGCAGCGCCTCGGCGTCGGGCCGCGGTGGGGGCTTCTTCCACGACTGTGGGTTGGAGAGAAAGATCTGGGCGAGGTCGGCCTTGCGCTCACCCGCCTCTTCCAAAGGCTTGACCGACGGCACATGGGCGCCGACCAGGATCACGTCGGGTCCGAGATGGGGGCGATCCGGGCTCGGGTCTCTCGTTGAGCCGCATCGACCGCATACTCTCCCAGCTGCTCTGCCACCCGCGCCGGAGTAGCGGACCAGTCCTGGGCGAGAAGGCCGAGGACTTTGGCCTCCACCCAGCGGGCCCCCCAGGGATGCTCGGGCAGCTCGCCCCGGGTGGAGAGTCGGATCCGGAGGAGAAGCAACACATCTCCCTCGTCCACGATCTCACCCGGCTCGATGTCGGCGACATTTCCCCACGGGATGAAGTCGGGCTTGCGGAAAGGGCCACGGAGTTTGACGGCTAGCCCTTCGTCCCGTGCCTCGATCACCTTGGTGGGCATGAAGAGCTCTTTCAGGCCCCACACAACGAGAAACACCGAGAAGAAGAGGAGTGCCCAAGCCCAAATCACGTCTCGCGGCTCATAGATCTGGGTGTCCTCCGGGGTGAACAACAGCTCCCTGAGCCAGTTGGTGATCCGACGGCTCGTCAGCACGTCCACTGCGATGACCAGAAGTGGTATGCCGCCCATCGCCAGCAGCCACATCCTGACTGCCGAGCGCTGTACGACGACTTTCACCTCTTGACGCCCAGGTCCTTGGGGACCACCAGGGCCACGTAGGGAATGGACTCCTCGTCGAAGGCCTCAGCAGCCCTTCCGTCGGATCGATCGACGAGGGCGATTGCCTGCACCACCCGCAGCCCGGCGGCAGTTGCTGCCTCGGCCGCGTCGAGGGCGGCGCCGCCAGTGGTCGTCGTGTCCTCGAGGATCGCAACCGGCATGCCGGCCGCCACCGGGCCCACGACCCGCCCTGTGATCCCGTACTGCTTGGTGGTCTTGCGGATCGAGAAGGCATTGATGTCCCGACCCCGGAGATTGGCGACGACGGCGACGGCGAGAGCGATCGGGTCCGCCCCCATGGTCATGCCCCCCACCGCCCTGACCTCGGGGTCGAGGACGTCGAGCACGGCGGCGCCGACGATGGGCGCGCCCTTTCCGGCAAATGTCGTCTGTCGCGCATCGAGGTACCAATCCGAGCGCTGGCCCGACCTCAGTGTGTAGGGCCCGTCAGTGAAGAGGGCGTGATGACGCAGGTGATCGATTAGGGCTTGGCGGGACACAGCACAATCGTATTGCGGCGCCGATCGGTATGAACAACGGGCTGGGTACGGTTGACGCCATGGATTTGATCCTGGTCCGTCACGGCCAGCCCGACTGGACTCCCGGCCTCATCGCACGGAACGACCCCGATCTCACAGATATCGGGCATGAGCAGGCGAAGCGGGTCGCCCATCGGCTGGGCGCGGTCGAACCTTTCGACGAGCTCTGGGCATCACCGATGAATCGGGCCATGCAAACAGCCGCCCCGGTGGCTTCGGAGGTCGACATCGAGCCGGAGGTCTACCCGTGGCTGAGGGAGATCCAGAACCCGCCATCGTGGGAGGGATCACCGGCCGAGGAGATCGAGAAGGCTTTGCGGGAGGCACACTTTCGCACAATGGAGGAAATGTGGGACGGGCTACCCGGAGGCGAATCCTTCCGCGCTTTTCACCGCAGGGTGGTGACCGGGCTCGAAGAGACCCTGGCCATCCATGGAATCCTGCCCATGCACGGCGAACACCGCCATCTCTGGGATGTCGAGGATCCGGGGATGCGGGTGATCATCGTGGCCCACGCGGGCACCAACGCCGTGGTCCTGGGCCGGCTGCTCGGACTGGAGCCGGTTCCCTGGGAGTGGGATCGGTTTCGCCAGCCTCACACCGGGGTTTCCCGCCTGACCATGGACCGGATCAGCACCGGGTGGGGTTTCTCGCTCCGCCAACTCGGTGATGTGAGCCATCTCGACGAGGAGATGGTGACGGAGTAGGCGGCCCTACTTTCCAAATCGGCGATCGCGACTGGTGAAGTCTCGTAGCGCGCGTAAGAAGTCGACCCGGCGGAATGCCGGCCAGTTGACGTCGACGAATACGAACTCCGCATAGGCGGACTGCCAGAGCAGGAACCCGGAGAGCCGCGACTCACCGGAGGTCCGGATCAGGAGATCTGGGTCGGGGAGATCGGCGGAGTACATGTGCGAAGCCAGCGACTCGGCATCGATGTGGGCGGCGACCTCGTCGGGAGGGATCCCCTCGGCCATCAGCTTGGCCACCAGGTCCTTGGCCGCGTCGACGATCTCTTGCCTGCCCCCGTAGCCCATGGCGATGTTGAGACGGCGGCTACCGAAAGGCTGGGCCTCCTCCGCCAACTTGGCTGCAGCAACCAGTTCGTCTGGCAACAAGTCGAGGCTCCCGATGAATCTGATCCCCATGTCGTAGGTCTCACAGAGGGCCGGCAGCCGGCCAAACAGCTCGGTCAGGACCTCGAAATAGGGATCTAGCTCGTCGGCGGGTCGTGACAGATTCTCCCGTGACAGCACCCAGGCGGTGAGGGCCGGGATCTCGAGCTCCTCGGCCCATCCGATGAACTCTTCGAAGCGGCGCATGCCGACCCGGTAACTCTCCGTGTAAGTCGGTAGCCGCTCCTCTCGGGCATGACGACGATGCCCATCGAGGACGATGCCGATGTGGCGGGGCAGCCGGTCTCGATCGAGGCCGTTGACGAGATTTCGCTCGTAGAGGCGGTAGAGGACACCAAGAGCCATGGTGATGGCTCCATCGTACCGGCCAGCCGGGGACAGGGCCCGTTTCGACCCTGGGTCCCCCGACCCCTTTCCACTACAGGTCGCCGGTCGATACGCTTGCAACGACATGGAGCGGATCACGCTGGGGCGGATGCAGAACCCGATTCGGGGTTTCTTGCATGGTTCGGCGGCCATCGCCACCGCCATCGGGCTCGTGCTCCTCATCGAAAGGGCGTCGGGGCGGGCAGAAGCCCTCTTCGGGGTGCTCGTCTACGGCGGGGCCTTGCTCTTGATGTTCATCGTCTCATCGCTCTACCACTCGGTCCCCTGGCGCGAAGAGTGGAGGGCGAGGCTTCAGCGAATCGACCACTCGATGATCTTTCTCGTGGTAGCCGGCACTTTCACGCCGATCGCGATCGCCTCGCTGGAAGGGATCCCCCTCGCCGTGGCGCTCGGCATCGTCTGGAGCATCGCGCTCACGGGGATACTGCTCAAGGCGTTCATGCCCGATGTGAGGACCCATCTTTCGGTGACATTGCAGATGGTGATGGGGTGGTCCGCCCTGATCTGGGTTCCCTGGATCTGGCGTGAGCTCGGGCCGGGTGCCCTCGCCCTCATCGTTCTCGGGGGCGCTTGCTATGTGATCGGCACGGTGATCTACGCCACCGGGCGGCCCCGTCTCTTCCCTCGAGCCTTCTCACACCACGAGCTGTTCCATGTCCTGGTCATCGCCGGGAGCAGCTTTCATTTCTTCGCCATCTTGGTCTACGCCCTCCCCGCAACCGCCTGAGGGCCTTCATTCCGAGGTCTGGGAGTAGACCTCATCCCATTCGGCGCGGGTGATCGGGGTGCAATCGGGAATCAACTCCATCATCGCGCAGAACGCGGACGTGCTCCCTTCGATGGAGAAGCCCACGGCGCTGACCTCCTCCAAAGCAAAGGCGGTCCCGTAGAGCTGTCCCCGAAAGAAGTCGCCGCCGGTGGTCGTGCTCACGTTGTTCATCCCCAAGATCGAGTCGCCATCGAGATCGGTCATGGCCAAACCGGCGTCGTCGACAGATGCCTCCAGCAACGCATCGGCAGTGCTAGACGAGAACCAGGATGTGAATCCTGCCGCCGACTCTTCGGCTGTCGCCCCCGCCAGGAGCGCCTCCATCGCCGTCGATATGGGATCTTCCCCGGCGGCGGTCACTCGCTGCACGGGAACAAGGCCGGCCAGGACCCGGTTCCCCGATCCTGCGGCGGCGTCACAGACCTCGTAGATGGTGACTAACACGGCTTCCGCTCCTTGGTCGGCCGCAAGCTGTTCACAGGACACCATGCCCGTGGAGGTGACTGTCGTCCCGGCGCGAGCAATGCTGGATGCCGATCCTGTGGTGCTGGAGGGATCTCTTGCAGCCGTGGTAGCCGGCATGCCGTCCGTCGTGTTGCTCCCACCGGTTGTTTCGCCCCCAACGCAGCCGGCCACACCGCAAGCACTAGGACGGTGAGTCGCACCGCTGTCCTTCTGCGACCGGCCAATGCTCAGCCGCTCGGCAGCGTCGACGACTCGGCGCAGAGGGCTTCGATCTCGTCGATGCCTGAGGGCACCGAGCTGGTCAGGTTGTCGTGGCCATCTTCGGTTATCACCACATCGTCCTCGATTCGTATCCCGATGCCGAGGAACTCGGGTGGCACAGTGTGTGTGATCTTGTCCGCCTTCTCCTTGGCCTCGGCCTCCTTGGCCATCGCCGCCGCCCGGCCCTCCAGGATCCTGCGCTGGTTCCACTCGTCGTTGTCGTACTCGAGCAGGGTCAGGTTCACCTCCCTCTTGTCCGGGGCGATGTAGAGGCCCGGCTCAACCGTGAATGCCATCCCCGACTCCAGCTTTCGGGGCACGCCTTCCACCCGGTAGGTGCCCATGTCGTGTACATCGAGGCCGATCCAGTGCCCGGTCCCATGGAAATAGAACTGGTTGTAGTGGTGCATCGCCAGCGACTCCTCGACACCCTTGGGCAGGAGGCCAAGCTCCACCATTCCCTCAGTGAGCACTCTGGTCGCCGCGTCATGGATGGCTCTCAGGCTCGATCCGGGAGCCGACATGTCCAGTCCCTTCTGGAAGGCGGAATGGACCACCTCGTAGATGGCCCGCTGTGGCCCGCTGAACTTCCCTTTGGCCGGGAAGGTCCGGGTGATATCGGCCGAGTAGCCCTCGACCTCCGCGGCGGCATCAATCAAAATGAGATCGCCGTCCTCGATCAGCCGTTCGTTCTCCACGTAGTGGAGGATGCATGTGTTGGGCCCTGACGCCACGATCGAGGGATAGCCATTGTGCCGGGCGCCGCCCAGCCGCCAGTAGTACTCGAGCGCGGCCTGAACTTGATACTCGTACATGCCGTCTTCGGCGAAGCGCATCGCCTCGCTGTGCCCACGGGCAGACAGCTCGCACGCCCTGCGCAGGATCTCGATCTCGTCCGGGCTCTTTATGAGACGCATCTCGGAGAGCAATACCGTGATGTCACGAACCGCAGACGGCACCGACCCGCCGTAGCGCTCCCGATGACTTCGAGCCTTGGCCACGATCCCGGCGACCCTGTCGTCGTGGTGCCGGTTGCCCGTGCGATACCAGATGACCTCGCGGCCGATCATGAGCCGAGTCAGGATCTCGTCGAGTTGCCCGATCTCGTAGGCCTTGTCGGCACCGAAGCGCTCCTCGGCGCCCCCTGTGCCGACCCTATATCCGTTCCAGGCCTCCATCTCGGGGTCTCGAGGCCTGACGAAGAGGCCGTAATCGCCGTCGGCATGGCCGGGAGCGATCACCGCCACCGCCTCCGGCTCATGGAATCCGGTCAAATAGAAGAAGTCCGGATCCTGGTGGAACTCGAATTCGGTGTCGTTGCTTCGGGTTACCTCCACTGCGGCCGGGACGATGGCGATGGCGTCGTCGCCGATCTCCTCGGCGAGACGGGCCCGTCGTTCGGCGTATGGGTCAGGCATGTGGCGAACGGTACCGCCGCTCTTTCTGCGTCGCCGTAGGCCCATATGTGGGCCTACGTACCTCAGGTAAGCGGTTCATTGGCCCGGGGCGAGCTCCAGGTCGACCACAAGCGGGAAGTGGTCTGAGCCGAGGGCCGGGCCGAGACGGCGGTCACGGACACGGAGGTCGTCACTGTGGAGCAAGTGATCTATGGGGACCCGAAGAGGGAAGATCGTGTTCGCCGAGAAAGAGGGCTGTAACCCGAATCCGATCTGAGAGTTGCGCAGACCACCCTCCGAGACGAGCCCACGGAATGGTGACGACCAGGGCGAGGCGTTCAGATCACCCACCACCGCATATGCCCCTTCCTGCTGCGCGGCCCACCCGGCGGCAAAGCCGAGCTGGGCATCTCGTAGAGCCGCCCGCTCACCCGATGTCGGGGCCAGCGGGTGAGAAGAGAGGATCTGCACCGGCACCGACCAGCCCTCCGGCTGATACACGAGGGATAGGGCCCTCCCGTCGCCCTCGGCGAAGCCATAGGAGACGGCCTCGACCTCATCTCGAGCCAGCACGAGGGTTCCGAAGATCAAGTTCTCGGAGCGGCCGCGGACTATCTCGTAATCGAGCCCCGAGGACTCCATAGCAACCTCCCAGGGGCGGCTCGACTCATGGAGGAGGACGAGGTCCGGGTCCGTCGCCTCGATGTACTCGATGACCTCGCTGTAGCTCTCGTTGGTCGAGAGCAGGTTGAAACTCATCACCCGCATTCCAGGCGCCCCCGCCACCGGCTCCCCCGGCGACCCCACGAACAGCGGGGCGACGAAGATCAGATTGACCAATGCGATGCCGAGGATGGCCAGCCCGGTGCGGCGCCACCGGCTGGCGGTGACGAGCAGACCGAGGATCGCGAGTATCACCACGTACTGCGCACGAAAGTTGGCCAGAACGTCGAGCCACCAGACCCACGCTCCCCCAAAAGAGGCGAGGCTGACCACGGCAACGACCACCGCGGGGATCACAACGAGGATCACCCAGGCACGTTAGGAAGAAGTGATCCTCCTGCGCAGGTCGGAGACCTGGGTGTGGACCGACTCAGGGCTCCCCCCTCCAGGGCTGATGCGGCGCTGCACCGACGTAGCCGGATCGAGAAGACCGAGATCCGCTTCGTTGAAAGCAGAGTGCGCAGAAACCAGGTCCTCGACGCCCGCCTCGAGGAAGGACCGGTCCTGGCCCTCGAGAGTGAGCACCAGCTTGCCCACGGCCTCATGGGCCTCGCGGAACGGGACGCCACGGGCGACAAGTGCCTCTGCCAGATCGAGGCTGGCGGTCTCCACGGATGGGTCGACCGGGAGGAACTCGGTTTGGCCGAGCAACTCGACCATTGCTGCCAAGGAATCCGCCAGCGTGTCGTCGGCCTCGAAGACCAGTCGCTTGTCTTCCTGGAGATCACGGTTGTAGGCGAGGGGAAGACCCTTCTGAAGCGTCATCATCGCCGCCAGCAACCCCGATATCCGGGCGGCACGGCCCCGGACCAGCTCGGCGATATCCGGGTTTCGCTTGTGGGGAAGGGCGGACGACCCGGTGCTCACCCTGTCACCGAGCCTTGCCCGGCCGAACTCGGGTGTGGCCCAGAGAACGACCTCCTCGGCGAGTCGGGAAAGGGTCACCATTGCCTGGGCGCAGCAGAAGACATATTCAGCGAGGTGGTCCCGGGAGCCGACGGCGTCGAGCGAGTTCTCGAAGACCCCGGCCATCCCCAGCTCCCTGGCGGTCGCCTCGGGATCGATTGGCAAGGACGTCCCGGCCGAGGCACCGGCGCCGAGGGGTGACACATCGATACGGCGGCCGGCTCCGGCGAACCGCTCGGCGTCGCGGACCGCCATCCAGGCATAGGCGAGGAGATGATGACCGAGGGTGGTCGGCTGGGCTTGCTGGAGATGGGTGTAGGACGGGACGACCGTTTCGGCGTGGCTCTCAGCGATGTCGGCGAGGGCGAGGGCGAAGGCGTGAAGCTGGTCGTGTCGCTCACCGGCGGCGCGGCGGGTGTAGAGACGCATGTCGAGGGCCACCTGATCGTTGCGGGATCGGGCGGTGTGCAGCTTGCCCGCGGTGTCACCGACCAGTTCGAACAATCTCCGCTCCACCGCCGAGTGAACGTCCTCGTCCGAGTCGGAGAACTCGAAATCCCCACCGGCAGCTTCGGACTGGATGGTCTCCAGGCCGCCGAGGAGAGCCGTCACGTCGGACTCACCCAGGATGCCGGTTTCGCCGAGCATCAGAAGGTGCGCCCGAGAGCCGGCAATGTCGTCGGCGAGGAGACGCCTGTCCGAGACATCGGTGGTGTATGCCCACAGGGTCTCGCCAGGGCCTGACTCGAAGCGGCCACCCCACAGACTCATTCCACGTCCCCTCCGCCGAACCCCCTGATGCGCAAGGCGTTGAGCGAGATGAAGCCTTCGGCGTCGGCCTGGCGATAGACGTCGTCCGCCTCGAACGTGGCCGAATCGGGGTCATAGAGGGTATTGGGCGAGCGTCTCCCCGACACGGTGGCCCCGCCCTTGTAGAGCACGAGGCGCGCCTCTCCGGTGACCGGTCCCTGGATGTCGTCGATCAAACCCTGCAGTGCCGTCCGCTCCGGGCTGAACCAGAAGCCGTTGTAGACGATCTGGGCATAGCGGGGGATCAGGGAGTCCCGGATATGCAGCACCTCCCTGTCGAGCGTGATCGACTCGACTGCGCGGTGGGCGAGATGCAGGATGGTCCCTCCCGGGGTCTCGTAGACCCCGCGGCTCTTGATCCCGACGAACCGATTCTCGACGAGATCCACCCTCCCGACGCCGTGTCTGCCGGCAAGTGCGTTCGCCTCGGTCAACAGCTCGACCGGTCCCAGCTCATGCCCATCGATCGACACCGGATTGCCTTCCTCAAACCCGATTACGACCTCCTCGAGCTGATCCGGGGCATCGGTGGGGTCCACGGTGAGTCGAAACATCTTGGGCGGGGGTGCGGCCCAGGGGTCCTCCAGGATTCCTCCCTCGTACGAGATGTGGAAGAGGTTGGCATCCATCGAGTACGGCTCCTCCCGGGTGACCGGCACAGGTATCCCGCGTTCCCGGGCGTACTCGATGAGGGCCGTGCGCCCGTCGAGGTCCCATTCCCGCCACGGGGCGATCACCCCGAGATCGGGTGCCAGCGCGGCCGCGGAGAGCTCGAAGCGGACTTGATCGTTGCCCTTGCCCGTCGCACCGTGGGAGATGGCGTCGGCACCGAAGGCGCGAGCAGTTCGGACCAGACCCTCGGTGATGATGGGCCGGGCCAACGAGGTCCCGAGCAGGTAGTGACTCTCGTAGACCGCGCCGGCCCGCAGGGCGGGGTACACGGCGCCGTCGACGAAACGATGAGTGAGGTTCTCGACCACTGCCTCCACGGCTCCGGTCGCGATGGCCTTCTCCTTGGCCTCGGCGGCCTCGGCGCCCTGGCCAACGTCAGCGGTGTAGGCGATTACCTCCGCCCCGCGCTCTTCGCGAAGCCAGGCCAGGATCACCGACGTGTCGAGGCCACCTGAATAGGCGAGGACGACCCTCAACGTCATTCCTCCTCGTCGGGTGGCGGGCCAGGATCCGGGATGCCCTGGGCAATGGCCCAGTCCCTGACCATGGCGTATGCCTCCCCCACGCTGTAGGGGCCTTCGTCGATCCTTCGCTCGAGCATCAACCCCATGATGTCACCTACATTCGGCCCGGGCCCAATCCCCAGATACCCCATCACCTGATTGCCATCGATCGGGGCGCGGAGACGCGATATCTCCTCCTTGGCACTCAGCTCGGCGATCCTCCCCTCGAGCTCGTCGATGCGATTCTGGACAGCCCGGGCGCGGCGCGGATTGGCGGTGGTGACATCGCACCTCACCAGCTCGTTGAGGTACGGGAGCAACTCGCCGGCATCACGCACGTAGCGGCGCACGGCCGAATCGGTCCAACCCATCTTGAGCGTGTGCGGGCGGAGGTGGAGGAAGACGAGCCGGGACACTTCGTCGACGATCTCGCCGGGATAGCGAAGGGCCTTCAGCCGACGCCGGGTCAATCGGGCCCCGACGACCTCGTGATGGTGGAACGAGACGCCATCCTTTCCGAACTGGCGGGTGTCGGGCTTGCCGATGTCGTGGAACAGGGCGGCGAGCCGAAGCACCAGCTCGGGCCGTGTCTTGTCGACCACGGCCAGCGTGTGGGCCAACACGTCCTTGTGACGCTGGTGAGGGTCTTGCTCCATGGCCAGGGCGGGCAGCTCGGGGAGAAAATGGGCGGCCAACCCGGATGCCACGACGCGATCGAGGGCCTTGCCGGCGTCTGGCGCCAAAACGAGTTTCGATAGCTCGTCCCTGATCCGCTCGGCTGACACGATCTCCAAACGCTCACCCATCTCAGCCACGGCCTCCATCGTCCTGGTCTCCCCGGTGAATCCGAGCGTGCCCTCGAACCTGAACAACCGCAGCATGCGCAGGGGATCCTCGGAGAAGGAGATCTCAGGATCGAGCGGGGTCCTCAAAACCCCGGCGGCCAAGTCTGCGAGGCCACCGTGGGGATCGATCGGTTCCATGTCCATCAGCGACAGGGCGATGGCGTTCACGGTGAAGTCGCGCCGGGCGAGATCGGTCTCGATGTCGTCGGAGAACGTGACCTGAGGTTTGCGAGAATCGTCGCGGTAGACCTCGTTGCGGAACGTCGTCACCTCGACAACCTGCCCGTTCTTGCGGGCAGCAACCGTGCCAAATGTGGCTCCGACGCGGTAGACGACGTCCGCCCAGGTCTCGAGTAGCTCGGCGATCCGATCCGGCCTGGCATCGGTGGCGAAGTCGTAATCCTCCAGCCGCCTCTCGAGGAAGGCGTCACGGACCGAGCCGCCAACCAGGAACAGCTGATGGCCGGCCACATCGAACAGCTGATGCAATTGGGCCGGCGGTAGATCTGGTGAGACCAGGAAATCGAGCCGCTTGGGGATCACCGAAGCAGGTTATGGGTTTTGAGTGGTGGGTGGTGAGTAGTGACCCACCACCGAATCACACGGCGATGCCGGCTGCCATCGCCTTGGCTCGAAGCTCGTGGACGTTTCGGGCATAGGGAAGGGCGGCAGGGAGGTCGATGGACTTGTCGACCACCAGGCGGAGAAGGGACGCGTCCATCGTCTGCATCCCGAAGAATTCGCTCTCCTTCATGATGTCGATCAGGACCGGGGCCTCGGCGCCACCAATGATCCACTCCTGGACACGCTCGTTGTTGGTGAGGACCTCACAGGCAAGTGTCTTCCCCTTCTCCTGGCTCTCGAGCAGACGCTGGCTGACGATCGCCAGAAGCTGTGCGGCGAGCTGGCCCCGGACGACGCGTTGCTGCGACTCGGGGAACAGCGAGACCACGCGATCGATCGTGTCGGCCGGGTCGGTCGTCCGCATCGAGGAGATCACCAGGTGACCGGTCTCGGCCGCCGCGATGGCCGCACGGGCGGTCTCGGCGTCATCGAACTCGGAGATCATGAGCACGTCGTTGTCGTGACGCATCGCACTCCGGACAGCATCGGCGGCGCTAGGAGTGTCGACGCCGACTTCGCGTTGCTCGACGACACTCTTCTTGTCGGGATGGAGGACTTCGATCGGGTCCTCGACCGTGAGGATCGATACCGCCCGATGGGTGTTGATCCAGTCCAGGATCGAGGCCATGGTCGAGGTCTTGCCGGAACCGGAGGCTCCGGTGACGAGGAGGAGCCCCGACGTTTCGGCGGCGAGCTTCTCGACGACCCGGGGCAGCCCGAGATCGGTGAAAGACATCGTCCCGGGAAATACGCGACGAAGAACCACCGATACCGAGCCGCGCTGACGGAAGGCCGTTACCCTGAAGCGCCCGATGTCCTGGCGACCGAACGCGAAATCGGCAGTGCCGGTGTCCTTGAAATCGCGAGCGCCGCGGGGGGTGAAAAGCGCCTCTGCATAGGCTTGCGTGTCCTCGGGCTTGAGCGCCTCAAAGCCTTCGAGCCTCTCCAGATCACCGTTGACGCGGGCGACTGGAGGTGAGCCGACCTTGAGATGCAGATCCGTTGCGCCCAGTGAGACAGCCCGGCGCAGAAGATCCTCGATGTTGATTTCCATGTTCCTTTCCCAGAGTTGACCCAGAGGGTGGTTATCGGCTCGGGTCGCAAGAGACCTGAAAGACTTCTCAGACGCTCCAGTGCCTCGCCACGGCCTCGCCGGCGACAGCAAGCGCTTCGGAGGCACCAGGGGCCGACGTGAGGGGAGGGCCGAACTGCTCCTCGCCTGCCATCCCGCGCACCGTGGAGCGGGCGGAGTGCCGTAGCCCATCGAGGTCATAACCCCCTTCCAGGGCGAACACCGTGCGGTGTGCTGGGTGGGCACGAGCCAGCCGCGAAGCCATCCACCCGTAGTCGGCGTCGAGCAGATCGAGGTCGGCCAGGGGGTCTTCGGTGTGGCCGTCGTAACCGGCGCTCACCAGGACCCAATCAGGCCCGAATTGCGACATCACGGGGATGACAAGCTGCTCGCATGCCAGGCGCCACACGTCTCCGGCGGTCCCGGCGGGCAGTGGGATGTTGACCGTGGTGCCGGTGGCACCAGTGTCGATGTCATCGGGAAAACCCCCGAACGGATAGAAGTCGTCTTGATGAATGGATACGTACAGGGTGCCCGGGTCGTCAGCCATCATCGTCTGGGTTCCGTTTCCGTGATGGACATCCCAGTCCAGTATCGCCACTCTTTGACCTCGTGATCGGAGCCAGGCAGCCACCACAGCGACGTTGTTGAACAGGCAGAACCCCATCGCCCTGGAACGGAGAGCGTGGTGACCTGGGGGCCGGCAAAGGGCGAACCCGGTGGAATTGGCGCGCCCCTCCAGTTCCTCCACCACGGCCATGACCCCTCCAGCCGCGGTGGTGGCCGCGGCCCAGGTGTCGTGTGAAGCGAATGTGTCCATGTCGAGAGCACCACCTCCGAGGAGGCAGAACCTCTCGATGGCGTCGACATACGCCGGGTCGTGGACCAGCGCGAGGTCGGACCGCTCGATCGGCGGTGCCTCGATCTCGGTCAGCTTCAACCCGCTCTCGGCGATCCCACGGAGCACGGCGCCAAGTCGCTCGGGCCGCTCCGGGTGGTTTCGACCGGTGTCATGCAGGGCTCCCATCGGGCTGGCGGCCACCACCACTTCCATGCCGTACTCTCCCACAGGTGCCCGATCGGCTGCATCTCGACGGGGTCTGGCCCGGCTCGGTGACCGTGCGCAGGGGTTGGGCCAAGGCACTGGCACGGCCGTGGAACGATGACTTCCCCGACCCCGCGGTGCGTCTCGAGCGGGGCACGCACGAGTTCCTCAGGGCCGTCGCAGAGCTTCTCGGGCCGATGGGGTCGGGCATCGTCTACTCCCCCGCTCTCTACCCGTCGGCTACGAAGGTCTGGATTTCGGCTGGATTCAGCCCGTTCCGCCTGCTCGACGTGATGGAGATGCCTTTGGGAGCCGGGATCGGCAGACCGGAATATGAGATCGAGACGACCAATGTCCCCGACTGGGACCCTCTGGTGGCGATAGATCATCTCGCCTTCGACGGGTTCTGGAGGATGAGCGAGGAGGGGTTGGTCGAGGCGATGAGGGCAACTCCGCGCGCCACCGTCCTCACCGCCCGGATCGAGAACGAGCTCGCCGGTTACGCCCTGGTGGGCTCCCAGATGACAGTGTCCTACCTCCAGCGCGTGGCTGTCGCCCCGTCATTTGCCGGCCGAGGCATCGGCGGCTCGTTGGTGCGGGCCTCCGCCCTGTGGGCCTCCAAACGCGGGTCTCGTTCGCTCGTTCTCAACCTCCGCCCCGAGAACGATCAGGCCCGCCGTCTATACGAGCGGGAGGGGTTTCAGGCCCGCGAGAGACCGCTCCATCTGTTGAGATATGGAGTTTGAGGGCTGCCCGGTGCTGAACTAGGGCCATGCCACCCCCGGTCTCCGACCGTTACCGCCTCGAGATGCGGCTCGGGCGCGACAACGACATCGAGGAGTGGCTGGCGACTGATACCTCCCTCGAGCGCCCAGTCCTCATCCGGTCCCTCGGGCCGGAGTCGAGCCAGGAGCGAAGGGAACGATTCATAGCGAACGTGAGCGGAGCCGCCAAGACCGGGCATCCCCATCTTTCCCGGGTGTTCGCGGTCGAGGCTGCCGATGGCGGCGCCTACGCCGTCTGTGAGTGGACCGGGGGGGCATCCGCCGCCGATCGGCTCGAGGCCGATCAGACCGTCGGTCTGGAGGAGTTCCTGCCCAACGCCTCGGGTCTGGCCGGTGCTCTCGCCGCCCTGCATGAGTCAGGCGCGGTGCATGGGCAGATCGATCTCTCCGCCATCTCGTGGTCGGTTGCCCATCCAGCGAAGCTCGGAGCGTTCGGGCGGGAGACACGAACCGATCAGGACGGCGACGTGCGGGCACTGGCTGCCGCTCTCGAGACGGCCCTCACCGGGTCGGCACCCGGAGGCCCGTCACCCTCGGAGAGCATCGATGGAGTCCCGAGGGCCCTGGACCGGGTCCTCCGTTCCGCCCAGTCGGGCAACCTCGATGCCGCCGATCTGGAGAAGGCCCTCCTCGCCACCCCCACCCTCCGACCAGCGCAACCGGAGCCGCTTTCAACCTCACGGCGTGTCCTCTATGCAGCCGTCGGGCTCGTGGTCCTGGCCGTGGGTCTCGTGGCGTTGGGGCGGCTCTTCATCGGTGGAGGCCAGATCATTCCCATCTCCCCCACGACCACCGTGGGGGCCAACCCGGCGACCACGACCACCGCGGTCACCGGCACCACCGTGGCCCCAGGCCCGGTGCGGGTGGTCGACTTCGCATCCTTCGATCCCTTCGGGGAGGGCGGCGAGAACGACGAGGCATTGGGTGACGTCCTCGACGGCAGTGCATCGACGATCTGGAGGTCGGAGCGATATCAGGACCCTGTTGCGCTGGTGAAACCCGGCGTCGGGCGCCGCTTTCAGGTGAGTGGCGCGCCATCGGCCGTGCAACTGG
>Ga0105098_10000132_pt1 | contig 22499 bp, 17 predicted proteins | sample PPLLak21cMay2015_FD_79137 | JGI IMG/M metagenome (GOLD analysis project Ga0105098, IMG submission 79137) | Freshwater sediment microbial communities from Prairie Pothole Lake near Jamestown, North Dakota, USA - PPLs Lake P7 Core (1) Depth... | ecosystem: Environmental > Aquatic > Freshwater >... | reverse complement strand
TCGGTATGGCGCTGGGAGGGATTAATCTGGTAGCGACTCCGGAATGGATCCCCCTGATTGCTGCTGTCATAGGGACCAGTGCCGGTCTGTTTCTTCTGTCCCTTCTGCTTCTGATCTATGCTGCCACCTATTCCATTCTCACGCCCGCGGGAGAGGAACAAGCGGCACGCTGGAGAGGCTTTGCAGACTATCTCAAACAGGTCAGCAAAGGCAGGGAGCCTGCCATTCGCCCCGACTACTTTGAGCGGTACCTGGCATATGCAGCTGCATTTGGACTGGGTGCGGGTTGGGCGAAATATTTTCAGCAGCTTGGCGGTGTGCCCTTGCCGGTCTGGTTCCATACGATGGCAGGCAGCAATGCTGACTTCGCTGCGATCGTCGTGATGATGTCCGCCTCTGACTCTGCGGGTGCCAGCGCAGGTGCAGGAGGAGGCGCGGGAGCCTCCGGCGGAGGTTCCAGCGGAGCAGGCTAGCTGTAGGTTGTGTTTGTAGATATATAATAACGCTCCCTGGTACCAGGGAGCGTTATTGATCGTAAGCAATGCAGGAATAATCCGCTATCCTGCGCTAATTTTCAGGAGTGCCTCTTTCAATTGTTCTACTTCTTCCAGCGTGTTGTAATGGACCGCGCCGACGCGGACCATCCCGCCGCTGTCTTCGACGCCGAGCCTCTCGGTGATATTGAGGGCATAGTAGTTCCCATCCCAAACGTAGATTCCCTGCTGCGCCAGTTTTTCAGCGACCACTCGTGGATGCAGGTCCTTCAAACGGAAGGAGAACGTCGCGACGCGGTCTTCGAGGCGGCGAGCATCGCTGAGACCATAGAGGCGTAAGCCGGGAACGGATTCCAGGGCGGCGAGAAGCGCGCCTCCCAGTTCAAGCTCATAGGCGTGGATGGCGGTCATGGCCTGCTTGAGCTCCAGGCGGCGGCCCTGATAGTTGCCTTCAACCCGCTTATCTCCAAATTCCCTGCCGATCCATTGGAAGTATTCAACCGCCCCAAGGACGCCGGCGATGCCTTCATGGTTTTGCGTACCGGTCTCGAACTTGCCCGGAAGACTATTCGTGGCAGGGCGCACTTTATAAGCAAATAACTTTTCCAATAGATCCTGTTTGCCGTATAGAATGCCTGCATGCGGTCCAAAAAATTTATAGGCGGAGGAAACCAGGAAATCACAATCCAGTTTTTGCACGTCGATGGGACCATGCGGCGCGTACTGCACGGCGTCGACGTACACCGTTGTGCCAGCCTCATGCGCCATCCTGATGATCTCTGCAATCGGGTTGATCGTCCCCAGTCCGTTCGAGGCGTACCCCACGGCCAGCAGGCGCGGCTTGCGTTCGAGCGCTTTTTGCAGATCATCCATTCTCAGCGTTCCGTCTTCCACGTCAAAATCCACCCAGTTGACTTTTACGCCGCGATCCTGCGCCGCCAGCACCCACGGAGTCACATTGGCATCATGGTCGAGCCGTGTGACGACGATCTCCTCGCCTGCCTTCCATTCCCTCGAAATCGAACGGCTGATGTGCAGGGTCAAGGTCGTCATGTTGTTGCCGAAAATAATTTCTTCAGGTAAAGCTGCATTGTAGAAATCTGCCATGGCATGATGAGCTTCCTCCAGCATTGCGTCAGATTCGATGCTGGTTGCGAAGGCACCACCATGATTGGCATTGCATTCGACAAGATACTGATTAATACGATCAATCGATTGCTGTGCAATTTGAGTCCCACCGGGGTTATCCAGAAAGATGGCTTGACGGCTGAGCGAAAGGAATTGACTGCGGATGGCGGGCAAATCGAGAGTCATTGAAGGTCTCCTTGTTTGCCACAGAGCTCACAGAGATCTTTGAGAAAAGCTCAAAAAGCTCTGTGCTCTCTGTGGCTAAATTAATGGGCTTTATACATTGTTTTGCGCGAGTTCTTCTGCTTTCGAAAATTCTTCAGGTGTGTTCACATTCCAAAATGCCAGCCTGGAAGGATCATAACGCTTGATCTCCTCAGGCGTGAGAACGCGTACCTTCACCTGTGGGAACCAGGCGATGACTTTCCACTGATCGGCGTCGATGGCGGCTTCGATGGCGGGAAGACAGGTGAGGCGGCGATAGACGGCGTGGAGCGGTTCGTACCCCTCGTCTGACTTTGCGATGACCACATCCGCTCCCTCCTCGACGAGCAGCCGGCTTGCCGCTTCGAGGAGCGACGCGCTGGCGAAAGGCATGTCGCAGGCCGCCACCGCGACGATGGGATGCGAGGCGGAAGCGATCGCAGTGTAGAGTCCGCCCAGGGCCCCGCGGTCCGGCTTGAGGTCCGAAAAGAGCGGCAGATCCAGAAAGCGATAGTCCCCGGGGCGGTTGGTCGTCACGATGACTTCCTCCGCTATGGGGGAGAGCCGCTCGACGACGCGCTGAATGAGCGGACGTCCAAGAAAGGTCTTGAGCGCCTTGTCCTCTCCCATGCGGGAGGAGGCTCCACCGGCCTGGATGCAAACAGTGAGCATTTGAGGTATTATAAAAGAGGACTGAATGGAAAGTAGAAGGTAAATATGGCGACAACAATTGGTGATTTACTGGATAAATTGACGGTCAGGGGGGAATTGTACAGGAAGCTCTCCGACGACACGATCGAATGCTACGCCTGCGGACACCGCTGCAAGATCCGCGAGGGCCGGCGCGGGATCTGCCAGGTGCGGTTCAATCAGGGCGGCGAGCTGCGCGTGCCGTGGGGCTATGTGGCGGCGCTGCAAAGCGACCCGATCGAGAAGAAACCCTTCTTCCACGTGATGCCCGGGACCAACGCGCTGACATTCGGGATGCTCGGTTGCGATTTCCATTGTGGGTACTGCTTTACAGGCGATACGATGGTCCTTACCAATCGAGGTCCTGTTTCCTTACAGGATGCTTTTGAACTCGGAGTCACTCTAAAAGAACAGCCTGATGGTGATATTTCAATCCCTTTTGATTTGAAGGCGATTACTTCTTCAGGAAGTCTTCGTAAAGTCAAAGCGGTGTTTCGGCATCCATACGAAGGCGAGATGGTAAAGATCAAACCTTACTATTTGCCTTCAATTACTTGTACGCCGGATCATCGTGTTTATGCCACAGACGATGAGAACACCGAGCCCTACCTGATCCAGGCCAAGGATCTGAAAATCAATCAATATCTAGCTGTACCACGCAGGTTTAGCTTTTCCTCCCTGCCGGCTGTTGACGCGATGGAATACATTGCCTCACACAACGAGCAGGTTCTTTGCCGCGAAGCACGCGAATTCGCGCGAATTGATTTAAAAGATTCGCGTCAATTCGTGCAATTCGCGGCTGAGGGGCGTTCATTCTCCCAAAACAGAATGATTACTCGGCATGAGAACAATGATATAGCTCCTAATATTATCGAAATGGAGAAGTTCTATCTTGTCCCGGTTCGTGAGATTAGGTGTGAGCCTTTTAAAGGTCACGTGTTCAACATGGAAGTTGAGGAGGAACACAACTATTTAGCGAATTTTCTCCTTGTTTCCAATTGCCAGAACTGGCTGACCTCTCAAGCCATGCGCGACCCGGACTCGGATATCTCAGCAAACTACATTCGCAAGATCTCTCCGCAGGAAATGGTACAGCTTGCACATCGCACACATGCTTCGACCGTGGTCTCCTCCTACAACGAGCCATTGATCACCAGCGAATGGGCGGTGGAGATTTTCAAGGAAGCCAAAGCCGCGGGCTTGATGTGCGCCTATGTCTCGAACGGGAACAACACGCCGGAAGTGATGGAGTATATCCGCCCGTATATCTCTGCCTATAAAGTGGATTTGAAGTGCATGCAGGACAAGAACTATCGCAAGCTGGGTGGTGTCCTGCAGAACACATTGGATGGGATCAAACGCGCCCATGAAATGGGGCTGTGGGTCGAGATCGTGACTCTCACGATCCCCGGCTTCAACGATTCGAATGAAGAGCTATGGGATGCGGCGCGCTTCATCGCCGGCGTTTCGAAAGATATCCCCTGGCATGTCACTGCATTTCATAAAGACTATAAAATGACAGACTACGATAACACCGATGCTAAAACACTTTTACGTGCAGCCGAGATCGGACGCGAAGCCGGGCTGCAGTTTGTGTACGCGGGCAACTTGCCGGGTCGAACCGGAGAGTACGAAGATACCTTTTGCCCGCAGTGCAACGAACGGCTGATTCAAAGAAGCGGGTACACCATCCATGAATATCGGATCACGGGCGAGGGGACCTGTCCAAAATGCAATGCAAAGGTTCCCGGAATATGGCCAAAAGACCCCTCCCAGGTAACGTTAAATGGGATGGGTATTCCACTGCCTGTTCGCTGACTCTGGTGGTTACCGGGAAGTTCGCCGGGCTGATCGACTTTAAGCCCGCAGTTTGGGATCTAAAGCATCGCGCAAACCATCGCCCAGGAGATTGAAGCCCAGTACGCTCAACATGATCGCCAGGCCGGGGAATAACACTGCCCACCAGGCGCCGCTGGTGAGATAGCGGTAACTGTCTCCCAGCATTGCGCCCCACTCGGGCTCAGGAGGAATGGCTCCCAATCCCAGGAAGCCTAACGCCGCGGCGGAAAGTATGGCACTGGCCAGTCCCATCGTGGTCTGGACGATGATCGGTGAAAGGATGTTTGGAACAATGTGACGGAACATAATCCGTCCATGGGAAGCCCCTAACGCCTGTGATGCAATATTATATTCTTTCGGAATCACCGATAAGACGGCAGAACGGGCCAGCCGGGCATAGACAGGGATACCAACAATGCCGATGGCGATCATGCCTTTTTCGAGGCCGGGGCCCAGAAAAGCAACTATGGCAATTGCTAAAAGATAGCCGGGAAAAGTCAGGAGAATATCCATGAACCGCATGACGATATTCGAGAACAGTTGCCCGCCAAGCGGCAAGGCTAAAAATGCTCCGATTGCCAGTCCCAGAATACCGCAAACCGCGGCAACCAGAGGACCAACCAACAAAGACGGTATGGCTCCCATGAGGAGACCTATCCCGGCAAATATCAAGATTCGGAGTCTCCTTCTATCCAGGAGATTAACGTAGAATGCCGAAAAAGCACCCAGTCCGCCAAACAAAAACATTTGCAAGGGTTGCCTTGCAATCCAGGCTGGGAATGCGCCAAGCGCAAAGCCAACCAGCCCCATGAGAAGGATACGTTCAACCGGTGTGATCAGGACATTCTCATAGAACCCTGCAAATAAGCCCAGCAACGCTCCTATAATAAGCGATATTCCAACGGCTACAATGCCAACCCGCAGGGAGTTCCAGCCGCCGTGCACGGTGCGGCGGAAAATATCCCTCCCCAATTTGTCGGTCCCAAAAAGATGAATGGAAGGGATCTCTTCCGTGGCGACCAGGTTGGGAGCTTTTAATTTCAAGGTGTAGTCAAGATCGGTCCCCGGGTTATATTCCCAGAAGAAGTGGGCAAGTACGGCTGATAACACAAAAACTCCCACAATAAACATGCCCAGTCGAGCTGTGTTGCTGGAGATCAGCCGATGCCATGCGTCCTGCCAAAGTGACCGTTGTTTGGGTAAAGCGAGATCGGGAACACCCTTGTATTTAGAGAGATCTATTTCCATTTTGCCTCAATCATAACGGATACGCGGATCCAGGAGCGCATAAGAAAGATCCACCAGGAGGTTGGCTACTAAAAAGATGACGGCGATCAGCAACGTTGCGCCCTGTACGATCGGGTAATCCCTGGCCAGAATGGAATCAAAAACCCATTTGCCGATGCCGGGCCAGGAAAAGATTGTTTCGGTGAGTACGGCACCTGATAAAAGTGTACCTGCCTGGATACCGATGATGGTAATGACAGGTAATAACGCATTTCGTAGTGCATGTTTGACGAGAACCTTACGTTCGCTCAGTCCTTTCGCCTTGGCTGTGCGAATGTAATCTTCCTGGAGGACATCCAGCATGCTGGAACGTGTCATACGGGCAATGATCGCCATCGGGATCGTTGCCAGGGCGAAGGCGGGCATCAAAATATGTTTAACTGCATCAACAAAGGCGGGCATATTGCTTGTGAGCAGGCTGTCAATCAAGACAAAATTGGTAATCGCCTGAAGCTGGATGTCACTGCTCAGCCGCCCCCCGGATGGCAGCCATTGGAGAAACACTGCAAACAACATCATTTCCAATAAACCCAGCCAGAAAATGGGCATGGAAACACCAATGAGAGAACCAATCATGGCAACGCCATCCAGAAGGGAATTGCGCCGGGAAGCTGACACAATCCCCACCGGTACTCCCACTATCAGTGCAATCAGCAGGGAGAGGAACGCAAGTTCAAAGGTGGCAGGAAAACGCACCGCCAGAGTCTCCGCGACCGGGATGCGGCGATGGATGGAATCACCCAGATCAAGCCGAACCAAACGCCCCAGGTAGCGAACAAACTGGCTATCAAAGAATCCGCTGAAATCACCTTGTGCTAATGCGTCCCGGTCCAGAAAGGCGGGTCGGTCCAGGCCGAACTGCGTTCTGATCCGTGCCACGTTCTCCTCAGTAGCATGCTCACCAAGCATGGCTACTGCCGGGTCGCCGGGTATCAGGCGTTGAAACATGAAAATTATAAAAGCCAACCCTAACAGCGTAGGGATGACTGAAAGGACGCGGCGGACGATATAGCGGATCAATGTATTCTCCGATCATAAAACCGTAGGGGGATGGCAGGACACCATCCCCCTACGGAACTTTAGAACTAACTCATGCTATGACTGACCGTATGGAGTTATTCTACCACCACGAGATTGTAATTATCCGCGTCAACAGCCTGCGGCTGGTAGCCGGTCACGTTGGCCGAGAGCAGAATTGGAGTAGCCTGGTGCACCAGCCAGATACGGGCGATATCGTCGTGAAGCATTTGCTCGGCTTCCTGGTACATCGGTTCACGGGCATCCTGGCCTGGCGTCTTCAAAGCGTCCTGAAGCAGTGTGGCCAGTTCCGGATTCTGATACCAGCCCTCGCGTGCAATCGGTTCGGCACCGGTAGCGTAGAAGTAGCCGGTGAAATTGTCCGGATCGCCGTTGTCACCACCCCAGCCAAGCATGTACAAACCAACCAGTTTTCCATCGCGGCGTTCGCCCAGGTAGGTGGCCCAATCACCGGGTGTGTACAACTCGGTAATGATGCCAGCCTTGGCCAGATCGGCCGACATGGCTTCCGCAACAGCCTTCGGACCGGAGATATAGAAACGGTCGGCAGGGATGTAGTTGAAGCGCAAAGGCATAACCTCGCCGGCTTTGTAGACCACATTCCCCTCTGCATCCAGGATATCCTCGGCGATCGTCATCTCGCTTAGACCATCCGGATAACCGGCTTCCGCAAGCAACTGCTTGGAGAGTTCGGGATCGTAAGCGTAGTCTTCAATGGCATCGTTAAAGCCCCACATCGTGGCAGGGATCAAGGTTTTGGCAACCTGTCCGGAGGCGCCCCAGAAAGCCTCAGCCAGTGCTTCCTTGTTGACGGCGTGAGCTACTGCCTCGCGCACTTTGGGATCCTGAAATTCCTTGATCTTGAAATTGAATGCCAGGTAGACGGTGTTCAAAGGCGCATCGAAGAGCACCTGCAGTTCCGGGTCGGACTGCGCAGCTTCGAAGTCCTCTGGAGTGGCCTGTTCCATGCCTTGAATGTCGCCGGCTTTAAGCGCCAGATAGCGGGCGGAGGCATCCGGGATAACACGCCAGATCACCTGATCGACGCTGGGCGCACCGCCCCAATAGTCGGCATTGGCTTCCACAGTGATGTGATCGGCCTCGACCCATTCGACGAACTTGAAGGGCCCGGTGCCCACTGCACCCACTGCCGGAGTACCGTAAGCAGCACCATTGGCTTCAAGAGCAGCCGGGCTGGAAATGGCGAACATATCCATCGCCAAATTAGCCAGGAAAGGCGCCATCGGCGAGCTCAGCGTGAACTTGACCGTCAGGTCATCAACCGCTTCTACGCTGGTAATTATGCTGCCATCATCAAAACCGCCCCACATGGCCTCATAGTATTCGAAGACCTGTTCGGGGAAGTGAAGGGCATTGTCGGTGAAGCGCCAGCGCTCGAAGTTGAAGATCACCGCATCGGCGTTGAAGTCGGTGCCATCGTGGAATTTGACACCCTCACGGAGTGTGCAGGTCCATTCGGTCGCGTCATCATTGGGAGTGCACTCTTCAGCCAGTGCACCAACCGGCTCGGTCGTGCCGGGTTTGAAGGTGTACAGTCCTTCCAGGATCTGGCCCGAAACACGGAATGACTCGCCGTCGGTTATGATGGCCGGGTCGAGACTGACCGAGTCGGTGCCTCGTCCATAAATGAACTGAGAACCTACAGCAGCCTCCGTTGGGGCCATGGTCTCCTCCGGCGCCTGGGTCGGTTCGGTTACCGGAGCTTGAGTAGCCGGAACGCTACCACCGCCACCACAGGCTGTCAAAAGCATGCTAGCCATAACCACGACAGCCAACATGCTAAATAGGGGCTTTCTTAACATGATCTTTTCTCCTCTCGAATGATTTAAGAAATTGACGAACAAGAGTACCTGCCTTCTTTGTTGTTGGTGCCTCCTTTCGTTGTCTGACAACATTGCGAGTATATTATAATACGGGAGCACTGCCAAATGTCAACCATGCCAGAGAGTGGTTTGCCTTTCTGCGATCGTTGATCCTCCACGAGGCACAAGCCAGCCTTTCCGGCAGCCTCGTCAATACTCTCATATTATTTTCATTTTGGACGACAATCAGTTGTATTTGTACACGGACTATGTTGATATAGTCCATTCTTCGCTTGAAAAAGCCGGGTTGTGGATTACAATATTGATTGAAGAGTAATCCTGGTCTCATGCGAAGTAAAACCGCTCGTGTAAATACATTGATGCGTCAGTGATGCACAGATTCTTCCAAATGATCCGGAAGGAGGTTGCACGGCATATTTTCCGATTTCCCTCAACGTTGATATTCCACTTAATTCTCTCAGGAGGAGAACTGTGAAACGTAACCTATATCTTTTGTTGTCGCTTGTCGTGCTGGCAAGTATGATCCTGACAGCATGTGGAGGGAATGCCCCGGCTACTACGGAGCCTCTTGCTACGGAGCCGGCAGCACCTGCTGATAAGAAGGTCGCGACCTTCATCTGGACCCAGGAATTCACCACCTTGAGCCCGCCGTATTCCTCGGGCTGGTTTACCCTCGCTACCAGACAGTTCTGGAGTTGTTGGGCATGGGAATACAATGAGAAGAATGAGGTGTACCCCAAACTGGTTACGGAAATTCCAAGTATTGAAAATGGCGGGATCAGCGAAGATGGACTGACGATCACCTTGAATCTGCGCGATGACATCCAGTGGTCGGACGGTGAGCCAATTACTTCGGAAGATTTTCGATTTACGTGGGCCATGACCGTTGACCCCAGCAATACGGTCGCCTCAACCTATCCGTATGACCAGGTTACCGGGATCGAGACCCCCGACGCGCAGACCGTGGTGATGAAGTTCGATGAGCCATTTTCTGCATGGAGTACCCTGTGGTGGGGCCTTATCCCGGCCCATATCCTGCAGCCGGTCTACGATGCCGAGAGCACACTTGATAACGCTGAGTGGAACAACAAGCCCACCGTGGGCTGCGGTCCGTATAATTTTGCCGAATGGGAATCCGGAAGTTTTGCCCGCTTCGTACGCAATGATAACTACTTCGATCCGGCCCCCAAGATCGACGAAATCTTCATCCGCTTCGTGCCGGATGATGCCGCGCAAACAAATGCCCTCGTGGCCGGCGACGCCGATCTCGGCACGTTCATTCCCTACAGTGAAACGCCGAAGTTGAAGGAAGCCGGGATCGAGATCATGGTCCAGCCCTCCGGGTATAACGAGGGGATCTACTTCCAGGTCAATGATGAATTTTCACACCCTGCCATGCTGGATGTGAACGTGCGCAAAGCCATCGCCATGGCTCTCGACCGCGATGGTTTCAACCAGGATGTGAATCTCGGTGTGGTGAAGACACCCGCAAGTTACTGGGATGCACTTCCGTACTATAACGATCCTCCCCTCGAACCCTATCCCTATGATCCCGAAGCCGCCAAGGCATTGCTGGATGAGGCAGGCTGGGTAGACTCAAATGGGGATGGCACCCGCGACAAGGATGGCGTCGAATTCGTGATCCAGCACGGCACTGTCACCCGCGACGTCCGCCAGGAATTCCAGGCGGTTGCCCAACAGCAACTGGCAGAAGTGGGCATCAAGTTGGAAATCTTCAACTATGATGCCGATATCTTCTGGGGCACGTATGCGGATAACGGTCCCAACTACACCGGCGAACTGGATCTCCAGCAATGGTCGGATGCGCCCACCGGTTTCCCCGACCCGGATATCTACTACTGGTTATGCAGTGAAATTCCAACGGATGAAAACCCGGCCGGGACCAACAGCTTCTTCCTGTGTGATGAGGAATTGGATGCCCTGATCCAGTTGCAGGCGACACAGCTGGTTCCCGAGGAACGCCAGGAGACCATTTCAAAGATCAACCAGATGTTCTATGACAAGGTGTACTGGCTCGGCCTGTGGCAGGACCCGGATGTATGGGCAGTGGGCCCGCGCCTCACGGGTGTCAAGTTCTCAGGTGTCAGCCCGTTCTTCAACATCGCTGAATGGGATATTAAATAATCCTTGCTGAAAGTCCTGTGGCAGGCTGGGTTCTCCCAGCCTGCCACAATTGTTATTCCGGATATTACGCATCGCAGAATGATGCAGACTTTGCCAATGTGCAGGATGTTTTGCATAGTGCGTTATTATGCAATGACTTGATCGAAGGTCATTTATGTTTCAATACATTCTTAAACGCCTGCTGCAGGGTATTCCCTTGCTCCTCATCGTCAGCCTGACGCTGTTTTTGTTGATGATGAAAGTCGGAGACCCGATTGCCACGATGGGAGGCCGCTCCGTCACACGCCCGGCGGATCGTGAACGCCTCACGCGTCAGCTTGGCCTGGATAAACCCCTTCTCGTTCAATATCTATACTGGCTGATTGGCAACGACTGGACGCAGGTGGATTCAGATGGTGATGGGGTCCCTGATAAAAACGGCAACCGTCTGGGGATCTTGCGTGGAGACTTTGGCACATCCCTGGTGACGAAGCGGCCGGTGACAGAATTGATTGGCGAGCGCATCCCGAACACACTGATCCTGATGGTTGCCTCTGAAGTAGTCACAGTGGCGTTCGCATTGATCCTGGGGATCTATTCCGCCCTGCGACAATACTCCACCCTGGATAATATCCTGACCGCATTATTGTTCATCGGCTACTCCATGCCGATCTTCTTCGTCTCCCTGATGTCCATGTATATCTTCGCGGTCCTGTTCAAACAGTGGGGCCTGCCATATCTTCCGACGGTGGGAATGTTCGATCCGCAGGTGGGCAAGACCTTCAGTCAGGTGCTGTGGCACATGGTTTTGCCCGTCATGAGCTTGTCGGTGATCTATTTTGCGGGGTACAGCCGTTACATCCGCAGCACCATGCTGGAGGTGATGAACCAGGATTATGTCCGCACCGCCAAATCGAAGGGTCTGCCGCGGCGGCAGGTGGTATACATCCATGCGCTGAAGAATGCTTCTCTGCCGATCGTGACGCTGGTGGGACTGGACCTGCCCTTCCTGCTGGGCGGCGCGGTCGTGACAGAACGCATCTTTGCATGGCCGGGAATGGGCCGGCTTTTCCTGGACCATCTCTCCCGTGCCGACGTATCCGTCGTGATGGGGATCATGATGATGGTGGCTGTGGCCGTGGTTGTATTCCAGATCATTACCGACGTTTTCTACGCGTGGCTCGATCCGCGTATTCGTTATGATTGATCCCAGCTGATGACTGTTCCTTCGCTTTCCATCCCTCAACCTGCAGATGATCTTGCAACTCCGCCTTTAACCCTCCGCCAGCTGGGTTGGCTGAGATTCCGCCGCCACAAAATGGCGCTCTTTGGCGGAGTGCTGTTGATATTGCTGCTGGTGTTCTCCTTTGGCGGGGCGTTCGTTTATACGGAGAAGTATGCTAATTTCAATGATACCTCCCGGCGCCTCCAGGCTCCTTCGGCAGAGCATCCCTTTGGCACGGACCCGATCGGCAGGGATATTCTTGCCAGGACCATCTATGGCGGCCAGATCTCGCTGTTCATTGGATTTGTGGCGGTCCTCATCGAAACCGTGTTGGGGATCCTGGTCGGCGCGCTGGCCGGGTATTATGGCGGCGCGCTGGATGCAATCCTGATGCGGTTTACCGAAGCACTGTTGATCATCCCCACTATTTTCCTGCTGCTCGTGATGGCAAAGTTCTTTGCAGGAAACATACCGGAGATCCATATTGGGGGTCGCACGTTCAGTGGAAGCGTGATCGTCATCATCGTGATCATCGGCGCCACCAGCTGGATGTACCTGGCGCGCATTGTCCGCGCGGAATTTTTATCGCTGAAGGAAAGCGAGTTTATTCTGGCGGCGCGTGCCACCGGTACGTCCAATTCAGAGATTATTTTTTTTCACATCCTGCCCAACACATTTGCCCCGGTCATTGTGTCCTCCACATTGAGCGTGGCGAACGCGATCCTGGCAGAGGCATATATAAGTTTTTTGGGACTGGGCGTTCAGCAGCCCACTGCCACCTGGGGAATATGTTGGATACCTCGGTGAAGTATCTCGACTCGGCGCCCTGGCTATGGTTTTTCCCCGGCATGTTGATCCTGTTGACGGTGTTGAGCATCAACTTTTTAGGCGATGGCTTGCGCGACGCCCTCGATCCGCGCAGCCGGGCGGTCTAGGATGGGTTTCCATGGCTGAACCCTTACTGCAAGTAACCGACCTGAAGACGCTCTTCCATACCCCGGAGGGAACTGTCCACGCGGTGAATGGCATCTCGTTCCACCTGCGCGAGGGGGAAACGGTGGCAGTTGTCGGGGAGAGTGGTTGCGGCAAGTCCGTCAGCATGATGTCGCTGCTGAGGCTAATCCCAACGCCGCCAGGTGAGATCTCTTCCGGTACGGCACTGTATCGCGGCGATGATCTGCTGCGAAAATCCGAGCAGGAAATGGAGGATGTGCGCGGCAGGGAAATCTCCATGATCTTTCAGGACCCGATGACCTCACTCAATCCGGTCCTGACGATTGGACGGCAACTGACCGAGGCGCTGCGGGTGCACCTGGGGCTTTCGCAGGAAGAAGCTGAAAAGCGCGCGGTCCAGCTGCTCGAGCAGGTGGGCATCCCCGACCCGGCGCGGCGCCTGGGCGATTATCCGCACCAGTTCTCGGGCGGTATGCGCCAGCGGGTCATGATCGCAATGGCGCTGTCGTGCGCGCCGAGCGTGCTGATCGCCGATGAACCCACCACGGCGCTGGATGTCACCATCCAGGCCCAGATCGTGGAGCTCGTCGCGCGCCTGCGTGAGACTCTGCACATGGCGATCATCTGGATCACGCACGACCTGGGTGTGGTGGCCGGCATGGCCGACCGCGTGCTCGTGATGTATGCGGGCTACATCGTGGAGGAGGCGGAGGTGCAGGATCTGTACGACTCCCCGAGCCACCCCTACACCCTGGCCCTGCTCGCCGCCCTGCCGCGCGTCGACCGCCGCCGCGACCAGCGCCTCAAATCCATACCGGGCGCCCCGCCGAATCTTTTGGTGAAGCCGCACGGCTGCCCGTTTGCGCCGCGCTGTGAATTTGTGATCGAGAAATGCCGGGAGGAGAATCCGCCCCTGATGAATGTCGGAAAAGATCATACTTCCGCCTGCTGGGTGGCTGTGACGACAGGACTTCATCGATGACCGATCCAAAATTTTTAGTGGAAGTGCAGGAACTCAAGAAACACTTCCCGGTCACGCGCGGACTGATCCTGCAGCGCCGGGTGGGAGTCGTGCGCGCGGTGGACGGCGTTTCGTTCAGCATCCAGCGCGGCGAGACCCTCGGCATGGTGGGGGAAAGCGGCTGCGGCAAGACGACCGTGGGACGCACCATGCTGGGTTTGTACCCGGCAACCAGCGGCAGCGTGGTCATCGACGGCGACGACATCCTGCATGCGCGCGGACGTGAAATGCTGAAGATCCGCCGCAAGGCCCAGATCATCTTTCAGGACCCTTACGCTTCGCTCAATCCGCGCTGGACCGTGAACTCCATAATCAGCGAGCCGATGCGCGTGCACAAATTGTTTGCCTCCGACCAGGATCGCACCGAGCGCGCCAAAGAGTTGATGGGCCTGGTCGGTTTGAATCCAAATCTTATCAATCGCTTCCCACACGAATTCTCCGGCGGGCAGCGCCAGCGTATCGGGATTGCACGCGCCCTGGCGTCGAACCCGGTCTTTATCGTCTGCGACGAGCCGATCTCCGCCCTGGACGTTTCGATCCAGGCCCAGGTGGTTAATCTGCTGGAGGGACTGCAGGACCAGTTTGGCCTGACGTATCTCTTCATCGCCCATGACCTGAGCATGGTGCGCCACATCTGTGACCGCGTGGCAGTCTTGTACCTGGGCGTGATGATGGAACTGGCGGACCGGGACGAACTCTACGAGAATCCCTTGCATCCCTACACCCGGGCCCTGCTCTCGGCGGTTCCCATCCCTGACCCGCGCAAGGACCGCGCCCGCAAACGGACCATTCTCACCGGCGACGTGCCGAGTCCGCTCAACCCGCCGAGTGGCTGCCGCTTCCATACGCGCTGTCCCATTGCGATGGAGGTTTGCAGCCAGGAGGTCCCGCAATGGCGTGAAGCTGCCTCAAATCACTGGGTGGCTTGTCATGCCGTGGGAAACCCCGCCTGGAGCAAACGCCTGGATGCATAGCTGCCGGACAAACTTAGGTTGAATCTAAGCCCGGATGAGCAATGCCATCGACGTCCTCGGCAATGAATTGCATGACGCGGTCGACCCCTATTGTGAAAGTATTTATAAAAAGCAGCTTTCCTCAGCACCAATCTTTTGAGCCTGGTGTTGATTAATCGAAGAGTAACAAATTCCAACCTTAGGGATGCTTATGCTAATCCATACCCCGACTCACTCCTGGCTTAAAAAGCTGTCTCTATCCTATGTCCCTGGTTCCGCTACCGATCTGGCAGAGCGTGTCGCAACTAAGCTGATGGATTATTTCCATCACGAAGGTCATACCACTGAAAGCGTTCCCTCCGTCGAAACCAGGGTGGTCCTGACAACGGTCAGACTCGGAGAGCCGCTGGGCTGGCGCGAAGCGTTGATGTTTACCGCCCGGCGCCGCTACAAGCTGAAACATGCTCCAACGGTCTTTACGATTGTGCATGCCCTTCCGGAACAGTTCGATGAATGGCTGGCAAAGAGCGAACAAGTGTTGAAGGACGGTCCTGAAATAGCGCCCGGGTTCGACGGTATCCCGGAGACCGCCTACAGGACTTTATATCAGCAAGGTAAGCGCGGCGGCGCCATCCTGTATTTGTTGCGAGTGATCCAGATCCAGACCAAATGCATTCGCGTGTTGCTGGTGATCGGTAAAGATGAACCCGAGTCAGCATTCCTGTTCGACCTGGTGGGGGCGCACCCGCAGATCAAATTCGAAGACCCGCAAACTTTTTACAGGGATATTGCGACCCGGATTCTGACGGCAGCCAGCACGGAGGAGATCACCAAACATCAGGTCGTAGAGCCTGAGATCAGGCAGGAGGAGTGGGATCGTCTCTCCGCGATCAAAGAAATGACCCGCGCCAGTCAGGAGCTTGGCAAAAGGGATTTTTTCACTGAAATGATCCAGGTCTCTCAGCTCGCGGAGATTCCCGGTCTTAGTGATGCGATTTCAAGTCAATATAGTGAGGGATGTTTTGCCACCTGGGATGTCCAGCTCAATGGTTTATTGACGACGATCACCGGAAGCGCCCGGCCCGTACGAAAGGAGAACATTACAGACAAGGACCTGGCGGTGATTGCAGGGATCAAACCGGAACGTGACGGCGCGTTGATCAGAAAAGTCGCGGGACATCCAAATCATCCGCCGTCTTCAGAGGCGGTGGAAATGATCGGGATGGACCTGGTCCTGCCCAACGTTTCGCTGCCGGGCGGCGCGCCGGCTCCTGTCATTCGCTCCAAGCTGCATGGACATCGCGGCGTCCGGTCGTTTGATCGAAGTCGTGTCGAATACGTTTCTGTTCCGGAAAGCTATCTTTACTATCCCGTCTCCTGCTCAACAGATGCTCAATATCGGGCTGTCCAGGAGGCGTTTGCGGGTTCCTCGGCATTGCAGAACCCGCAGGATCCACGTCAGATCGTATTCACAGTTCTGCCGGGACATGGTCTGGTGATCGTCGAAAAATGGGTCGAGGGGAAACAAGCCTTCCAGGCGATCTGGGAAGCCCTGGATAACAGGGATCTCGAGATCACAAACGACATTCCCCAGGGTCCGTTTGTGTTCGAAAACAATGGACAACGAAGCGTGTTGAGAGACACCTCGCGCTGAACGCAGACGAAGCGCTCTGATGAAGCCAGCCTCTCGCCATAACCGGATACGATAAAAATGAATAAGAATTTCTTTCTGGACAAAGTTGCGATCGTCACAGGCGCTTCTTCGGGGATCGGGCGGGCGACTGCCCTGGCGCTGGCAAGGCAGGGCGCGCGGGTGGCTCTGGTCGCCCGCCGAGGCGACGCCCTGCTTGAACTTGCCTGGGAGATCAACCATCAGGGAAGCAACGCCATCGTCGTGCGGACCGATGTGACCGTCAGGGAACAAGTCGAGCAGATGGTTCGCGAGGTCATCGACCATTGGGGGCGGGTGGATATCCTGGTCTCGAACGCCGGCGCGTACATCCGGGCGCCGATCGTTGATCTGGACCCGGCGGAAATCCAGCGCTCATTCGACGTCAATTTCTTTGGCGGCGTTTACTGCGTCAAGGCTGTCCTCCCTCACATGCTCGAGCGGAAAAGTGGTCATATCGTCTTTGTTACAAGCATGGCCGGCAAGATCGGTATATTGTCCGATTCTCCCTATGCTTCAGCAAAATTTGCCCTGACCGGTTTTTGTGAAGTGCTCCGGCAGGAAATGCATGGAAGTGGTATTTCCGTGACCAATGTCATGCCCGGGCGGGTGGATACACCTTTCATCAGCCATCTCAAATTTTCGTGGGTATCGGCAAAGATCTCCCCTGAAAACGCTGCGCGCGGAATTCTCGCCGGCATTCGAAAGAGAAAGCCGATCGTGATCCTGCCTCCTCAGGCGAGGCTTTTATATTACATCAATGTGTTCGCACCCTTATTGAGTGATCGACTCGCACGATACTTCCGTCTCGAAGGCTGGGAAAGCAGTTAAGTTGTTTCAGATTTGGAAGAGACAATCTCTTCCAGGCCGGGCGGTCTGTAATCCAGCGACTGGTGTCGGAAGTACGTGTTGTACAGCGTCGCATAATGCCCGCCCTGGGCAAGCAAGCCGTTGTGATTCCCCTCTTCGATAATTTTGCCCTGTTCCATCACGACGATGCGGTCCGCCGCTTTGACCGTGGATAGGCGATGAGCAATCAGGATGCTGGTCGAGTTTTTTAGGATCAGATTCAACGCCTGCTGGATCTGCCACTCGGTGAACGGATCCACGCTGGCGGTCGCTTCGTCCAGGATGAAAATGGCCGGCTTCTGCATCAGGACGCGCATCAGCGCGACGAGCTGGCGCTGCCCCATGGAGAGATGCCCGCCCCTTTCCCCGACCTCGGTCTGGATCCCGTTTGGAAGCGTTTCCAGCCACTCGCCGTCTCCGATCTTGCGCGCCATGCTCAGCATCTCCTCATCGGTCGTGTGAGGCGCGGCGTAACGGATGTTATCGGCCACTGTCCCTGAAAACAGGAACGGCGCCTGTGAGACGATCCCCAGTTGACGCCGGTACTGCGCCAGGTCGAACGTGCGGATGTCGTGACCGTCGACCAGCAGATGTCCCTGTTGAAATTCGTAGAAGCGCGCGATCAACTTCGCGATGGATGACTTCCCTGCGCCGGTGTGACCGACCAGGGCCAGAGTCTCTCCGGGTTGGACGAGCAGGTTGAAGCCGGTGAGAATCGGTTCGTTATCCACATAACGGAAGTGGATGTTGTCGAAGTGGATCATTCCTTTTAATGGCGGCACATCCTGCTGATCTGTTTGAACGACGTTCGGATCGGCATCGATCAAGGCGAAGGCGCGCTCGGCCGCGGAAAGTCCCGACTGGATCTGCGCCCAGAACGCGGAGAGGTTGAGCACGGGGAAGAAGAACTGGTCGAGGCTGATGATAAAGAGATACCACGCGCCCACCGAGACGATGCCCTGGGCCGCACTGATGCCGCCCACGTAGATGAGGATGGCAACGAAAATGCCGCCCAATGCATTGAGGGTCGGGAAGACCAGCGAGAGCACGAAGCCGCGCTGCACGTTGACGCGATAGGACTGCTGGTTCGATTCATCGAAGGATTTGAAAATACTATCTTCCTGGCGGAAGTTCTTGGCGATCGAGATCCCGCTGATGGTTTCCTTGATGGCGGCATTTACATCTGCCATGGCTTTCATGCCGCGTTTGGTGACGCGTCGCGCCAGTGTGCGAAAGGCGGCCGCCATCCCGAAGATCACCGGCAGGAAAGCCAGCAGCAGCAGGGATAACTTCAGGTCGGTCCGGAACAACACCACGCCCAGGATGATCGCCTGAACGATCTGCGAACCGACATCTGTGACGATGACCACCAGCTGCCCAAAGTCGTTCGTGTCTGACGTGATGCGCGAGACAATCCGTCCCGATGAAAATTGATCGTAAAACGAAAGGTCGTGTTCGGCTGCCGCGCGGAAGGCGCGCGTCCGCAAGTCGAGGACCACATCTCCGACCGCCCGCACAACGAGGCTGCGCCGCGCCCAGTTCAGGCCCCACAACCCGACCCCGATCACCAATACCCCAACACTGACGAGGGCAATTGCCTGCAGCGACGCCTGTCCTTTTAGCATGTCTACCATGCGCGCAACGACCACCGGCAGCGCCGCGCCGATGACTGCCAAAACCACAACCAGCGCGATCACCCACACGAACCGCCTGGTCTGTGGCTTGAAATATTCCAGGATGCGACGCACCAGTTGGCGGTCTGTGTACTGGCGGTCATATTTTTCGTCGTTTAGTCCGGCAAAGAATCCCATAGTTTTGTTAGCTGTTAGCTCTTAGCGATTAGCTCTCAGCGTTTAGTGGTTGGGCTAAAAGCTAAGCGCTAATTGCTAATCGCTATTCCTTGAAAATCCTGGAATACGCCTCCGAAGTTTTCATTAGCTGCTCATGTGTGCCCATCGCCGCGATCTTGCCTTTTCGCAGCACGATGATCAGGTCTGCCCAGCGGATCTGGGAGAGGCGGTGCGTGATGATAAAGGTCGTCCGGCCGCGGGCTGCATTCGAGATGGCGCGCTGGATCTTGTCCTCGGTGGCCGAATCGATCGCGGAGGTCGAGTCATCCAGGATCAAAATGTGCGGATCGGTCAGGAAGGCGCGGCTTAGGGCGATGCGTTGGCGTTGTCCGCCTGAGAGCGTGACGCCTCGTTCACCGACAACGGTGGCGTATCCCTTGTCAAAGGTCTGGATAAAATCATCCGCCTGCGCGGACTGCGCTGCCGCTTCGATCTCCTCCCGGGTTGCGTCCGGTTTCCCGAAGGCGATGTTGTCGCTGACCGAGCGTGAGAACAGGAAGATATCCTGCTCGATCATCGAAATTTGCGAACGGAGCGCCGCCAGGTTCCAGGCGCGTACATCTACGCCGTCCACCAGGACCTGTCCGTGGGTGACATCATAGGTGCGGTTGATCAGTCTCACCAGCGAGGTTTTCCCTGCCCCGGTTTGACTCACGATAGCAACAGTTTGACCGGGTTTTACTTTGAAAGAGACCTCCTGCAAGACCTCATCCTGGGAAGGCCCCTTGCCGTTCGCCCCGCCCTGGGTGTAGGAAAAACTCACGTTCCGAAACTCCACTTCGCCTTTCATCGACTCCGCGAAGCCTTCCGCGTTCTGGTCGAGATTGGTTTCCCGGCTGATCAACTCCAGGATGCGGCGGGCGCTGGAGATCCCCAGCGAGATCTGCGAATAAGCGAACGTGGACACAAACGTGGGAAACTCGAGCAACCGGAGCAGCCCAAAATACGCCACCACGGCGCCCAGGTCAAGCTGCCCGCTGCGGAAAAGCAGCAGGGCATGGAACAGACCAAAAGCGTAGGCAGAACCGAGCAACAACATCGCGACGTAGCGCCCTTCCAGGTCTCCCTGCTTCACGAACGCGGCGCGGACGCGTTGGGCGTTTACAACAAAGCGATCCACCTCCGCATTTTCCTGAGAGGCGCCTTTGACCACTTCCACGCCATCCAATGATTCGGAAAGATGGGTATTCATCTCCCCGAATGTAGCGCGGACTTCATCGGTGACGGGCGCAAGGGTTTTCAGGTAGCGCGCCAGGGTAAAGAAGTAGACAACGAAGTAAACGACCGGGACGATGACAAGCGCCGGGTGGTAGCGTCCTGCGACGAACATCGGCATTAGCAAAAAGATCAGCGAACCCACCACGAGGTTGATGCCGGGGCTGAACATATAGTTCACCTCACGGACATCATTTGTAGCGCGTGCCATCGTATCGCCGACAGGCTGAAGGTTGTGAAAGGTCATGCTCTTGCCGAGCAAAGAGAGGTAAAGCTCATCGCGCACGGAGCGTTCCAGCTTTTGTGCGAGCAGTTCCGCGCCGAAGTTGCGGCCCAGCTGCAGGACACCGCGTATGATCTGTGTCACGCCGATAATCAATGCCAGCGGGATCAGGACGCTTGTGTCGGGTACCGGCTTGAGCATCGCATTGAATGCATCCCCGGTCAGTACGGGCACCACGGCGGCGAATCCGGCGTTGCCGATCGCGCCGACTACCATCATGATGATGATCCACCAGTGACGGCGCGCGTGTGACCAGATCCATCTGACTGGGCTGGTCTGGTCCGAAATGTGTGTGCGCTGCAGGGAAAATTCGGCGGGACTGGTCGTCGCCATAGACGCTCATTCTACTCTGTTTGCGGTAGCGCCACAAATCGCGTAACCCGCCTGTCGCCTCTGTGTTTAGTCAATTAGCAGGCTCGCGGAGCCGATCGTTTTTCCAAAGGAGAATGAAAATGAATATGCCCAGAGCTATTTCCACGTGGTTTATGATCCTGTTCTTCCTGTTCTACGGTCTCTCACTTTTTGTGGCAGCAATCCCGGCTGCCCTCATTGGTCTCTTGGCGCTTGGCGCCGCAGTCTTTCTTTTCATCGGCAGATAGTCTGTTTCGTTTTCAAAATACAGCCTCTCGCATGAGAGGCTGTATTGTTTTATTAACTCACCTTACGCAGTTTCACCACGGAGCACACGGAGAACACAGAGAAAACCCTTTAAAAATCTCCGTGGACTCAGTGTTCTCCGTGGTGAAGGTGTTTTGCCTGCGTAACATCAGTTATTAATCAAGCGGCAACCCGGCGATCATCTCTGCAAAATTCGCTGTGTAGCTCCATTCCCCATGGCTCTCGAAGCTCCACCAGGACGAAAGGACCGAATGGGCCAGTCCCCATTCACGAATGCGTTCACGCTCGAACCCCAGATGTTCATGCAGGATGTCGATCCGCCTCTGAGTCAGCTGCCGGTGGTCCTGCCTGTCCAGGAAATCGCCCCAGGGATTGATCAGGAGCGGTCCCACCTCGTAGCAGGCAGGCCCAATGACTCCCTTCGGGTCGATCACCAGCCAGCCGCGCTCCGATGACAGGATGTTGTAGTGGTGGAAATCCCCGTGCATGAGCACAGGCTTGTGATTCTCAGCAAAAAAGTCTTTTACCGATCGTTCCACCCGCGCGACCATCTTCTCATCGAACGGACCGGTCCCACCGTCGAACGTTGCACGCAGTTTTTTCAATCCGTCGAACCAATCTGACAAACGGATAAATTTATCGTGTGTCACTCCCCCGGAGGGGCCCCGGGGCGGTGTGAGGGAACTGTCTTCGCGACCGAAGAGTCTCTTTTGTTCTTCATCGAGACTCTTCGCTTCGCTCAGAGTGACATGTTCTATTGGCCTCCAGATTTTTTGCATGAGCTCCGCCGCGATGTGGGTCGCTTCTTCGTCGTCCTCCAGCGTCAAAAGCATGACGCCGGGCTTCAGACGTTCCAGCAGCATCCAATATTTCTCTTCATCGCAATCGATCAGACGGCACGCGCCTTCCCCGTTGAATAAGCGCAGTGCTGCCATTTCGCTTTTCAACTCGCGGTCCGGCACTCCCATTTTGAGCACAACCTGCTCATCACCGCGATTGGCAAACGCCACGAAATTATAGGAAAGGGTGGGGGAAGGCTGGACATCGGTCAAGCCCCATCGTTGCGAAGCCTCTGCAATCGACGCGGGGAGACTGGCAAGGAATTGCCTGCCCGCCTCACCAAATGTGCCTTCGATGTTGCTGATGAATTCGGATGGAAGATTCAATTTTTATTCACCACCCGCAGAGAGACGATCGGCTGGCCCTGCTTACGG